>MTKZ01002940.1_pt1 | contig 15756 bp, 16 predicted proteins | sample 1042781 | NCBI WGS metagenome assembly MTKZ01 (sample SAMN06212207, study PRJNA360539) | anaerobic digester metagenome | biome: Wastewater treatment plant; material: sludge; isolation source: anaerobic digester fed with sludge from wastewater treatment plant | place: Denmark: WWTP Viborg ...
CATATTACAAAGCATGGATCACCTCACGTAAGGAGAATGCTGATCGAGGTCGCACATGCTATATCCAGAACAAAAGCCGAGTCAAAGCTTAAGCGGTGCTATTTCAGGATCAAGAGCAGGCATGGAGCTAAGGTTGCGGTCGTCGCGCTAGCTAGAAAGGTTCTCTGCATCCTCCATCACCTGATAGTCAATCGAGAGATGTTCGAGGATGGGATTTCGAGCAAATCCAAGCGTGAAAAGACTGGCAGATCTTCCTCATCGACTGAGATGATTATCGAGGACGCGATTCAAATTCTCGTTAGAGCGGGGTACTTGGTACAAAAAAGATCCGAGAAGGTGGGAGGATAGACAGAATCTTCCTCCTTTATCGGATTGCTTTCATGGTAAAATATAATTTCCGCGGGAGGATCATCATCGAAATTGGCAATAATATGAATCAATATCGCAAGCCTTGGCTAAGGCTTTTTCGGATTCAGTATTGCGATTCATTAATTCTAGAACACGTCCCTTATTATACCAAGCCAATGCGTTATCAGGATTAATCTTAATCGCTTTTTCGCATGCTCTAAAAGAATCATCGTATCTACCCAGGAGCCTGAGAGTGACGGCTTTACTATTCCAGGCGTCTGAATTTTCGGAATCTAGTTCGATGCATTTATCATAAGCTCTTATAGCGTCAACGTAATTTTTCATTTCCTCAAGTATTGATCCTTTTATGCACCAAATTTCGGCGTATTTCGGATCTATTTCTAGGGCTTTATCATATGTTCGCAAGGTTTCATTCACTCTATCTTGATCAAATTTCCTGGAACCATCCCTATCAAGACCAAGAAAAGCCTCTTCCCAATAAATCGAATTAGCTATTTCACATAATTCCTTTGCGGATAATGTGGTAACTTCAGAATCATATGACTCAGATTGGTAAATGGAACTTGCATCCGACATTATTGAAGCATTCAGCTCATTTGCTTTAGCCAATGCTGACTCAGATTCCTCAATTCGGTTGAGCTTTTTTAGAATATTTCCTTTCTCCTGCCAGATATCTGCATTATTCGGGCTGATCTCGATAGCCTTATCATAACATCTCAAAGCCAAATCATAGGAATTATTTTTATAAAATTCATCGCCTTTTTGGAGCCAATAATTTGCAGTATACTCTTGAGCTGCAATGATACCACACAAAATCGTTAGAGCTATGAATATAAAACCACAAATTTCTTTCATAGACCATCCTAATAGAAGCTTAATTTTCATTCTTCACACCTCATTGTTTGTGGTATCCCCTTTCTCTGCGCTTCTTCAAATTTAGCTTTGAATGAGAAATCCAATTCTTTCTCGAATACTTGGCCGCTCTTAGTTGTGATAGTAGCCTTAATTAGAAAACCTCCCCAGCTCCAAATCCATGCCTCAAAATTATTAGTTGGGTCTTCGGAAACAGCTACAGGATTTGGGAATGATGGATGCAGCAGATACTTCACTTGCGCTATTTTATCCAGATCAGCTCCGGTCAGATAGATTCTATTCCTTACGACTATGTAGTTGCCTTTCGGGCAATAAAGCACTTGGCGATCTTTTTCGGAGTAAACATCACTGGCGACTTCGATGTTTAGAGCTGTAACCTTGGCAATCGATGGTTGATCTATGGTCGTAGCATTTTGTTGGATCGGTGAGGATTGGTTTGCTTCGACAACAGTAGCAGGCATTGGCTTTACAGGCAATTTTGGGCTTGAACCTTCGAACTGAGCGGCATCTGCTCGTATAAATAAGATTAAAACTCCTAATATAATAAAACTTATTAAATATTTGGCAAATATGTTTCTAATCGCGCTCTTGCCTTTCCCCTCACTGGAATACATTGAACCATCTCTTTTAGCATAAGATTGAAAAAATGAATATCCGACTACCATATCTTATATTGCCTCATTTATTTTAATATTGAAATCAAAATAGGGCGGAGCCTGGATCTCTGGAATCTGCCATTTGTAGGTCTGCTCTCCGCTTTCATTCCAGTATTCCTGGCACTGGCCAATGGTCTTCCAACTCTTAATGTTCTCAGGGAGGCGGCTGTCTCCACCCACCAGGCATATCGTTAGGTTTCGAGAGGATTCTGCCGTCACCTCAAAGCTATGTACCCTGCCATTGGAGCTGTCTCCAGCCTCGGATAGCACGGCTATTATCTCCGGTCCCAGGAATGCTCTTGTCTCAGCTCCATCGATGATGAACCTGTACTCGCCCTGGCCCAGGAAAGGCGTCTCCCAGAAGGGCTTTAGCGTCCAGCTCATGCTTCTGGCAGAAGGATTAAGCCTTTTTTTGTCTCCTACTATCCTCCAGGGCTTTAGAGATCCGTATTCTCTTACACATAGCTGAACATCGTGAACATGAGGAGAATCCCATTGTAAATTCTGAAGAGTATAGGTCAGTGCATGAAGTGGGTCTTTCTCATCCCAAGCTTGGACAACTCCCAAAGCGGGTGAAACAGTGCCTATGGTATTGTCAGTTTCTTGATTTTGGATCCTTTCATTTTGGAGAGTTGAGCTTGATAGATTTGCTGCAATATCAGGAACATTTTGCGGGGCCTTATGCAAACTAATGCTTGCACCCTCAAACTCAGCAGCATCCACTAAAGGATAAATAAATAAAATAAATATTAGAACTGCAGAACTAAATAAGTCGAATCTCTTTGCTGGATCTAAGAGTGGAGAAGCAAATCTCTCTAGACTAAACTGTGACATCATAAGGCATCCACTTAGCCAATGTATCCCAATTCCTTTGCCTTCGAGAATGCTGCATTCGCTTCTCCGGTGCGATTTAATCTTTGCAGCATCACTCCTTTGCTGCTCCATGCAGTTGCATCAGATGGATCGATATCTATGACCTTTAAAATGGCTTCCAGAGCAACGTCATATTTTCCCAAACTCATCAGAGCATTTGCTTTTCCAGTTAGTGCCTTCTTGTTTTTTGGATTGATCTCCAAAGACTTGTTATAGCTCTCAAGCGCCAGTCCATAGTTGCCTATTGCCAAGAGGGTAATCCCTTTGTTATCCCAGACCTCGGAATTTGATGGATCAGCCGCCACGGACTTATTATAGCACTCTACGGCGTCCTCATACATACCCAGAGCATAGAGTGCCATGCCTTTGCCATTCCAAGTAGCAGCGTCGTATGGATTGATCCCAATGGATTTATTATAGCTCTCTAATGCATCTTTATACTTGCTAAGACTGAGTTGGGCATCTCCTTTTCCTTTCCATAGATTCGCATCAGTAGAATCCGATGCGGCTGCTTTTTCAAAACTCGCCAATGCTTCGCTAGATTTGCCGAGCTTATTTTCAATCTCTGCTTTTCCCTTCATAGCAACTGAATCAGATGGATCAAGGGACAAGACTTTCTTGTAACTCTGCAGCGCATTCTCGTATTGCTCCATTTTATGCTCTGCTTCTGCTTTGCCTTTCCAGGCAGCAATATCAGAAGAACTGAGATTAATTACTTGATCATAACTCTTAAGTGCACTTGCATAGTCTTTTAAACTAATTTGAGCATCGGCCTTTCCTTTCAAAGCAAGGATGTTAGAAGAATTAAGAGCAATCACTTTGTCGAAACTTGCTACAGCTTCATTGTATTGTTTTAAGATGTTTTGAACTATTCCAATTCCCATTATGGCCTCAATATTCGATGGATCAACCTCTGTCGCTTTCTTATAACCTTTCAATGCTTCTTCATTTATTCCCATTTTCTGAAATGCATTCCCTTGGGAGATCCAAGTATCAACTCTCGAAGGGTCTATATCTAAAGATTTATTGAGACTTGTCAGAGCCTCATCGTAGTGGCCAAGAGCTACTAGTGCTTTCCCATTTATTGCCCAAGCAAAGGCACTATTGGAATCGATTCCAAGAGATTTGTTACTGTAATTTATGGCTTCAAGAGGTTTACCCAAGAAAATAAGAGCTTCTGCTTTGTTTGCCAATGGTGTGGCATAATTTGGGGCTTTTTTGATTGATTCATCATAGCATGCAAGAGCCTCTGCGTACCTCCCCATTTCTACTAGTGTAGCTCCTTTATTGTTCCATGCGGCGATATTTGAGGGATCAATTTCTAGGTTTTTATTAAAATCACTGAGTGCCTCATCATATCGATTTAGCTGTCCTAATGTATTGGCTTTCCCATACCACGCGTCTGCATATGAAGGAGATATCTGTATTGCCTTTTCATAACAGTTCAACGCTTCTGGGAACGAATTAAGATCAAAGAGAACATCTCCTTTATCCTTCCATATAGAAGCATCTGAGGAATTAAGTTGCAGAGAAACATTATAGCTGATGAGAGACTCCTGTAATAGGCCCAACTTATAAAGAGCTAAACCCTTGCCATGCCATGCATCTATATCGTGTGATTCTGATGCAATGGAATCGTTAAATGCAGACAAGGACTCTTGATACCTACCCAAAGTCAAAAGGACGATACCAATATCATTTGATACCTCATTGCCAAATGATCTACTGGGACCTTGGCTCTTTAAATAGTATGCTAACGCCTCATCATACCTACCTAATTTATAAAGTGCATCTCCCATATGCATCCTTAATGCTATCCTAGCACTTCCTTGCACGCTTCCATCATTCATACCATCATTATAATGAACAATTGCTTCGTCATACCTTCCCATTCGATAAAAATCGTCCCCTCTAGATATCGAATCAACATCGGGAAAATTAATATTCCATGAGCAGTATTCGTTATTCCCAGTCCCGCAAGAGTCCACGGTCAAATCTCCCCTAGTAGGCCCGAAAAGGATCAATAGCACAAGCAGTGTAAGAAAAAGGTAAAATCTCATGATTCCTCAAATTTGGTGGAGTTGTAGCCTAACTCTTCCGCTTTGGACAGAGCTTTATCTGACTCGATAGAACTATTCAAAGACTTAAGCACAAGCCCTTTCCCATGCCAAGCGGCTGCGTTGGATGGATTCAATTCGATGGCCTTATTATAGCTTGTAAGTGATTCGTCTTGTTTTCCTGTATTGTTAAGAGCAACACCTTTCCCGTACCATGCAGCTGAACTTGATGGATTCAACTCCAACGCCTTTTCATAACTGGCTATGGCGTCCTCTGATCGATTTATCTTCAGCAAGAGGTTTCCGCGATTGATCCAGGAAGCTACATTAGCGGAATCGATTTTCGTCGACTTATCGAAAGAGTCCAAAGCGGATTGATAATTTCCAAGTTCAGACTGAACTAAACCTTTATAGTACCATGCAGAGCTATCCAATGGATTAATCTCCAATGTCTTATCGAAGCTCTTTAATGCATCGGCTTCCTTTCCTGAACTATACTGTGCATTGCCTTTGATGCTCCATGCGGTTGCATCAAATGGATTGAGTTCTATCGCTTTTGTAGATGATTTGATTGCTTCCTCGTACATGGCAAGTTCATTAAGCACCTTGGCCTTTTTGGTCCAGATATCTGACTCTGACTGATCAAGATCAATAGAAGTGTTATAGCTATTTAGCGCCTCCTCATACATACCCATCTCTGCCAGAGCAGTGCCCTTACCTGCCCACGCTTCGGAATCCGAAGAATCGATCTTGATCCCTTCATTATAACTTAAGAGGGCCTCATTGTACTTTTCCAGTCCAAGTAGTGAGATGCCTTTATTCTTCCACGCTAATGCACTCTCCGGATCAATATCCAGTGATTTGCGGCTGCTAGACAATGCTTCTTCATATTGCTCCTTTTTATTAAGAGCAATGGCTTTATTCAGCCAAGCTTCCGAATCATTTTCATCAAGCGATATTGCTTTTTCGCTAGATGAGAGAGCTTCCTCCGAATTGCCCAATAGGTTAAAGATTTTGGCTCTTGACGACCATGCATCCTCAAAGGTTGGGTCAATGTCGACAGTATTATTATAGCTCCCTAATGCTAGATTGAGCTGACCCATGAGATAGAATGCATTTCCCTGTCCAGTCCAAGCTTCTGCATCCAATGGATTGATTTCTAGTGACTTGTTGGAGCTTGTTATGGCATCCTTATAATTTCCTAATTTTAATAAAGCTTTAGCCTTTGAATTGTAAGCCCATGTGTCATCTGGGCTTAGCTGAGTTAGCTTATTAAAGCAGTCTAAGGCATCTTTGTACATGCCAAGAGCATAAAATGATTCTCCCTTTATGTTCCAAGCTTCTACGTTCATAGGGTCGATCTCAAGAGATTTATTAGCTGAAAGAAGGGCAATGTCGTAAGATCCATTGCTATAATAATTATATGCCTGCTCCTGCCAATAGCCGGTGGTGTATTCTTCCCCATATGTACTTGACCCAAGGAATAAAACCAATATTGCGAAACTTAAACCAATAGCCATCATGGATCTCAATCAAATCCCTCCGAATTTGTTTTTCTCTTTCAATGCATTTAAGCTTGATTCCCGCCTTCTAATTTTTTAAGTAAGTAAAAATTTTATAATTCTATGGATTGAAATTTACTAACGTTCATGATGCAACATAAAGTCCGATGTCGCCCATTTGTTATAGTAGTCATCCGGCCAGGTTGAAGTAGAAAACCAGAATGCATTGGAATAATCAAACCAGCAAGATTCTGCAAGCATTTGGTCTCCTTTTTGGTCTTTGGCAATAGTTCTGATTACCCGATCAGTCTTGACTCCGTTGATCTCGGTCATGGTGGATGATTGAAACGTTTTATAGTCCCTGTCGTAGCCTTTTGCAGCAAGCTGCTTTTTATTCCAGTCCTCTAATGCTGCGGATTTATATGCTTCCTTCGAGTCTCCAAAGAGATAATCAAGGCTTTTTGTGCCGGAGGTAAGATCGTAAATAAAGAAGTCTGTTCTCCCATTTTTATTGGAAAGATAAAAACCTCGAACGCTATATCCTTTCTTTGAATTTTCTGTTATTTTATAATGGTTTAAAGATGCATCGTTGGGAACATGGCACGTTAAAATATAGTTATCCTCCAAATTTATATCTTGGATTCTTGACTCAGAGAGATCAAATGAATCGCCAGAATTAATGCAACCGCTAACGAGGACTATCGTAATTGCAGCCACGGGTAGAGCTAATTTACTCATTCAGTCACCAGTATTCATTTTATCTTTTCATAGAAAAGGATTTGCGTTGAAATGAGATTAAATGACTATTGCCGAATTTTTCCTAAAAGCACAATAGTGTTAAATCCCCCTTTAGAGTATATGGCTTGCCATGAAGAGATGGTTTCTAATTATAGTGTGCTTGATTCTTCTCTCCGGCTGCATTGAGCAGAAGGATAACAAGGGCAAGTCATTGGAAAATGACCGTGACTGGATTACTGTGAAAATCAGCTCCCCGTATTATGGACAGGCTCTTCAGGGGGACAAAGAAGTTTTCTTCGAAGCCAAAGCTAATGGCGGAAAGGAGCCTTATTCTTATCATTGGACTTCAACTATGAATGGCGAGCTGTCCGACAAGAACTCATTCCGCATGAAGCCCTCTAATTTAAAAAAAGGACGACATATGATTATAGCGGTGGCAACAGACGCCAATGGGGTATCCGGTCAAGGCACTGCCCAAATCAATGTCATGTAAGTGGGATGTGGGTGAGTTAGAATACTTTTTGGATTCTGCTTAAATCCCGCAATATCATTTTTCCACACTAAGCGGGATACTTGGCTTAAAAAAAGATCCGAGATGGTAGGAATATGGACTGAGTCTTCCTTCAATCGGATTGCTCGTTTTCAGTCTGGAATACGCCATATGCTTCAAGTATATCATCGGGCGAAACCAGTATCAATCGATCTATTCTAAGGAACTAAACACATACCTTAGCAAAATCTGCTGGAGTTAGAAGAGAAAATCAGTAACAATAATGCGGGGGACGGGAGTCGAACCCGCGAACACCTTCGTGACAGGGTCCTAAGCCCTGCGCCTTTAACCACTTGGCAACCCCCGCGCTCGGCAAGCCTCCACCTCTGGGGCTCGGCCACACTAAAGAACGCTGCTCTACTAGAACTTTGCGATGCCTTCAGTTTTTCCCGCAGGCCCTTGCCTCTCTGCCTGCGGCAATCAGAGATCTCATCTCCTCCGGGTCAAGAATATGCCTGTGCTTCTGGTCCTCCCACTCCCTGCGGAAAGGGGAAAAATACTCCCAGAGCTGCAGATCGTCTCTTGAGTGCAGCACCACACCCTCTTCAATCACGGCTATTTTTATGTGCAGGGGCAGCATCTCAAATATGCGCACTTCATAGCGTGGATCTCGAAGATGAGAGACGAATTCTCTCCACAGCGCTGCTCTGCCGGAGGTCTGTGGTAGCACTATACACAGGTCAATATCGCTCCCTGGACTTTCTTCTCCCCGAGCCCGGGAGCCATAGAGCAGCACGCCCAGGAGCCTCTCCTCCCAGGGCGGCATGTTCAGAAACTCTAAATCTCTCTTTATCCAGGCGAGAGCATCCTCTCCAGCCATATCTCCACCTCTTCCCCGAAGGCCGCTATCCCGGGAAGGAGATCTTTCATGCTTTCCAAAGCCAGAAGATCGTCTCTCTTGTTATATCTGTGAACCAGGTGATTTCGGAGCCCATTCGCTTCTATCAGGACTTTTCTTTACCTGGGGCTGAGGGACTCCAGACGCTCCAGGTTGCTGTAATCATCCTGGGGGCGGATGCCCGTGTCCTTGCACATCATTGCCACTAGATCCTGGCTGGCCTCAACTGCCTCCTGAAATGCCTTGTAGGATGCCAGCATGGTTTTCTCGTCCTGCAAGAAATCCTGGGCAGAGGCATCCGCCAGCCATTTTTCCGCCTGGTCTGCTCTCTTGAAAAGCAGATCAAGTTTGTCCTTGTATCTGCTGGCTCTTTCTACCGATATGCTGGCCATATAATCCTTTATTCCTCCCTGCCCTGGCCGATCAGCCAGGCCATCACCGCCTTGCTGGTGTGAAGCCGGTTCTCTGCCTCATCGAAGACCGCGGACTGGGGCCCGTCCATGACCTCATCGGTTATCTCCTGGCCCCGGTGAGCCGGCAGACAGTGCAGAGCAATGCTTTCCGGCGAGGCCAGGCTCATGAGATCGGAATTGATCTGATACCTGCCGAAAACCCGCAGCCTCTCCGCCTCCTGCCCCTCGTCTCCCATGGAGACCCAGGTGTCCGTTACCAGCACATCCGCATCCTTAGCCGCTTCCGTCGGCTCGACCAGAACCTGGGGCTCGCCCCCCAGTTGGCGGGCCTGCTCCAGCATCCTTGCCGTCGGCTGGTAGCCTGGTGGCGAGGCCACCGCTATTTCCAGGCCCAGTATGGCTGCCGCCAAGATCAGGGAGTTGCAGACATTGTTTCCGTCCCCGATCCATGCCAGCTTGAGATTCTCCAGCCGGGAGAAGCGCTGGCGTATGGTTTGCAGATCAGCCAGAATCTGCAGCGGATGCTCCCAGTCGGATAGGGCATTGATCACCGGCACGCTGGCATGTGCCGCCAGCTGCTCGATGGTGCTGTGGGAGTAGACCCGGGCGGTGATCCCTGCCACATAGCGCGAAAGAACGCGGGCGGTGTCGGCTATGGTCTCCCCCCGACCAAGCTGCAGCTCGCCTGACGAAAGATAAAGCGGATGGGCCCCCAGCTCTGACGCCGCCACCTCCAGAGAGACCCTTGTGCGGGTGGAGGGCTTCTCGAAGATCATGGCCAGGCTCTTTCCCTGCAGGGGGGTGCCGTACCCGCCCCGCCTGGCCCGAAAGGCATCGGCGCTGTCCAGCAGCCGCAGTATATCCTGCCGGGAGAGATCGGATATGGATATGAGATTCATTTCCCGCACCGCTAGCCCTTTATCCGGGAGAGGATCTCGGATATCTCGGTCACAGCTGCGCCCGCCTCTGCCGGCTGTACTGCTGCTTTTATGCCTTTATAGCCGGGAATGCCTGCCTCGCAGTTGGCTTCAGAGAGCAGCTGATTGGACCAGGGACTGCTTCTCATAAAAGCCAGGCCGGGGTGAGTGTCCTCTGATGCCCTGGCCGAGACCACTATGCTGCCCACATCATTTTTCACCAGCAGCTTCTCTCCCTCTTTGGCTCCCAGCCCGGCCAGATCCTGCTTGTCCAGAATGATCAGAGCACTCTGGCTTTTGTACTCTTCAGAAAAGCGGCTCTTTTTTCCCGCCTCATCCTGGAAGATGTCCCGAATGGTGATTATGCTCAGCTCCAAGGCCATCTAAATCGCCTCCATAATTCGCTTCAAGATCTGTTCATCAGCAGGAAGACCGGGCTCTAATATCGGCTCGAATTCTATCTTCATCCCGTCCGTGCGCACCGCCGTTCCCCCCGCCTCCAGCCCGGAGATGGCAGACGGAATCACCACTTCCGCCGCATCTGTGGTCAGCGATCGGTGTGGGTCAATGGCGATGAGCGGCAGCCGGGCCAGAGCCCTGGCCGTGCCGAAGGGCAGAGAGGAGAGCGGATCGGAGCCCACTATCAAAGCGGCATCACAGCTTCTGGCCGCAGCCATCACGTTCTGCTCCGGCCCGTGGGCTATCTCGCCGCCCTGGAATGAGACCCGGTTGACCTGTCCGGTCTTCTCCCGCAGCAGCTCATAAAATCCGCGCGTATTGAAGTGCCCCACCATAGGCACCACCTTGAAGACGGTGATCTCATTGAGCCTGGCTAGCAGCCTCTCCAAGATCTCCATATTCCCCTGCAATGAATAGAGCAGTCCCGGGCCGGGAAAGATGGCTCCCCACTCCGTCTTCTTGAGCAGACCTCCCAGCTCGATCATCTTCTTTTTGTCCCCTACCCGGGGGATCTTGCCCTCCAGTACGGAGAGAATGGCCTCTATGAATTCGGCGTCACCTCCCGGCGAAACCCGGTAGAGATTTTCCTTGCACAGGGCCGATGTTGCCGACATCCTCACATCCACAACCATGCAGGTCCTCTCCTCCTCGTAGCTCTTCTGCCTCTTGTCCCCTCTCGGATAATAGGAGAAGCGGGAGAGATGACGGGGATGGCTATTGGATGGGTCCGCCCCCCAGAAGATGCTGGTATCGGCAAAATTTCGCACTTCGTCCAGGGTAGAGCTGGGAAGCCCGCCCGATAGAATGCTCTCCATCAGGCTATCCTGACAGAAGGAGGAGGTAATGTCTATGGTCGCCCCCAGCTTCTGCGCCAGACTTATTCCCACCCTCTGCGCCTCTAAAGTGGAGTTGGACCAGCCCAATAAAAGCGGGTTCTTGGAGTTTTTCAAGATTTCCGCCGCCCTGGCTATGGCCTGATCCATCTCGACCTCTTTTCCCCCCATCATGGGAACTGTCCTCTGGCTGAAAGAGGCCTGGAAGTGGCCGTGCCCCTTGCGGCAGAGGTTCTTCGCCTTAGAAAGCCTCCCCTCGGATACATCAGCCTCAATATCCTGGCAGAGGAGCGAGCAGCCCGTGCATATTGCCATTTTAGTCACCTTTCCTTTCCCTCATACAAACTCTATGGCTTTGCTGGGACAGGTGGCAGTGCAGGCATTGCAGAGAACTCTGCCCGGTCCGAAGCGCTTGCATTCTTCCAGGTTGTTGGCTACTACCACGCCGTCTTCTATTTTGAGAATCACCTTATCGCTCTGCGGCCCCAGGCCCACACCGCAATGAGTGGGATCGGCGGCCACATTGACCGGACAGGCCACAACGCAATTGCCGCAGCCAAAGCACTTCTCAGGATGTATGATCAGGCCCGTCTCCGAGGCGCTCTCCAGGGGTGCCATAACCTCTCGCAGCTTATTGAGCTTGGCCTCGTATTTTTTTTCTTCAATCAAAGGAGTGCACTCATCGATCTTCTTCTCCCTGCCCAACAGCCCCACGGCAAAGGCCATGCAGGTGGGAAGCCCGCACTTCTTGCAGTTGGTCTTGGGCAAAAGCATATAGATCTCCATGGCGCTGACCATAATCAAACCTCAATTTAGGAAATATCAGTTGATCGGCTTTATCACCGATTCTATTTATGGCCTGCGCAAACCTTTTCATAGTTCTTGAGTCTAATTGTACTCCAGATGCCCTTCCGCAATCCCACCGCCCTTCTGGCCCTCCTCTCCATCATTCCTCTCATACTGGTGTACCTCATCCGGCCCCGGCCAAAGGAGATCCGCTTCTCTGCCACTCAATTCCTGTCTCAGGGAAAGGTAAAGCGCTCTGCGGTCTTGAGCCGCCTGGTAAGCGATCCTCTCTTCTGGGTTCAGCTTCTGGTGCTGCTCACCCTTTCTTTGGCTGCCGCCGGTCCCTATACCACGGAGGAGGCCACCGCCAGCAGCCATCTGGTGGTGGTCCTGGACAGCTCAGCCAGCATGCAGGCATCCTCATCCCGGGCGATGCAATTGATCGAGCCTTACCTTAAGGGATACGAGAGGGTGAGCCTGGTTTTAGCCGGCATCTTGCCCCAGACATCACTCTCGGAAGGCAGCCCCGATGAGGCCAGAGATGCCCTGAACCGCTTCACCCCCAAAGCAGTCTCCTCCGACCTCTCCGGGGGCATGATCCTGGCAGCGGGCCTCTTAGCTGGAGAGGGTGGCCATATGCTGGTCGTATCTGATTTCAATAGCTGGAGCGGCGACGATCCCAGTGCCACCCGCAAGATCCTGGAGGCGGACGGACGCCTGAGCATAGTCTTTGCCGATGCCCGCCAGCCGGGGGATAATGTGGCTCTGATCCAGGCATGGAATGTGCCCGGACCGGGATATGTAAACTACACCGCTCTGCTGCACAATTACGGCCCGGCCAGATCTGTTCCCGTAACTATAACCGGTCCGGGGGGCAAGACCAGCCGAACGGTGCCGATGGGCGCAGGTGAGGACTATTTCCTCTCCACCACCGCCTACCCCGGCGTAAATGAGATCTCGCTGGATATCGATGATGCCATATCCTGGGACAATCGGGCCTATGTCTATGTCCCGGCTCTGAACAACAAGAGGGTTTTATATCTGGGAAGAGATGGCCCGGCCCTGGCCGCACTGCGCTCTCTGCCCAATGTCGAGGTGGCAACGGAAGGTGCGCCGCAGGGCCATGATCTGGTGGTGGTCTCCGGCAATGCCACCGAGGAGGCCAATCTCAATCAGTATATCGATGGAGGACGGGTGATTTACATCGCCTCGGGCGAGGCCGGGAGCCCGGAGTACCTCCCCGTGCGCCTGGAGGGAGTGGAGAGCGGCCCGGCCAGCCTCTGGGTGAGAAGCGAGGGCTTTGCGGAGGGACTGCATTTCAATGAGATAGGCCTTTTCAGCTATCCCAAGGCCGCCTCCCGAAGAGGCTCGACTATCATGGTCGAGGCCAATGGCCAGCCGGTCCTCTCATACTGGCGTCTGGGCAAAGGCACAGTCCTCTACAGCGGCCTGGAGCTAGACTCAGATTTTTATCTGAGGCCGGAGTATCCCATATTCTGGTATAAGATGGTCAGCTGGATCACAGATGTGCCCGACACCGTCCAGTCCAATCGCAAGACAGGAGAGACAGTTCACCTGGGCCAGGAGGTCATGATAGAGACGCCTTCCACCAGATTCGTGGCCAGCAGCGTGCTGCTGGACCAGGTGGGAATCTATCGCTACCAGGGACAGACCATAGCCGCCAATATGTATGATCCCAAGGAATCCTCTCTGGAGAGAAGCCTGGGGATCGAGGAGGGGCAGTTTAAGGAGGTCAGCCGAGAGACAACTGTAGAAACGGATCTCTCCCACTGGGTCATCGCCCTGGCTGCCCTGGCCATGCTCCTGGAACTGGCGATTATGCGGCGCAGGAGGGAGGCATGATAGAAGATCTCTATTTTGCCCATCCTGAGCTTCTCTGGGCCCTGGCTCCGGTTCTGCTCTTGGGAGCGATCTACGTCCGGCGTTCCAGGAACAGGCTGTTTGCCGCCACCAGGCTCCTGGCCTTCTGTTTGATCATAGCCGCCGCTGCCAATCCTTATTTTGTGGCCATCCATACCGTCTCCTCTAGTCAGCCCAGCATCACCATCCTTGATGACAGAACTGCATCCATGGACATCTTCGATCCCGCTATTGCTGATCGCATCCGCGGCTGGACCGATGCTCCGGTTAGAAGCTTCTCCGGGGAGAGTACTGCATTAGGGGACAAGATCGTACAGCATGCCATCCCCGGGGGCAGCATTCTCCTGATCTCCGACGGCTACAGCAACGCCGGCAGGCCTCTGGCCGATTCTCTGGCTCTGGCCAGGGCCTCCAATGCCACCGTCTTTGCCCTCTCCCTGGCTGCGGAAAAAGATGATTCCAGCGTGGAGATCTCCGGGGCAAATACCGCTGTCCTGGCCGGGGACTATCCCTTCCGGGTTTTGGTGCGATCGGCAAGAGGATATAATGGATCCCTGTCCGTTTTTGCCGACGAGCAATTGATCTACAGCGACAGAGTATCCTCCAATGCCAGCACCTCCATCAAGATCTCCCATTCCTTCCTGACTACGGGAAACCATATCTTGAGAGCTTCCATTGACCCGGATGGTAGGCCCATCAACGACAACTACCTGAAGGCGGTCTATGTTGTGCCCAAGCCGGAGGTCCTCCTGGTCACCAATATCAGCTCGCCCCTGGCTGTGAGCCTTAAAGACCTCTATCGGCTGACAGTATCCTCAGAGCTGCCCCAGAGTCTGGATGGATACAAGGCCGTGGTCCTGGACGATATCCCTTACCGCTCCCATCTGGATCGGCTGGGGGAATATGTGCGCGAAGGCGGCGGCCTGGTGGTGGTGGGAGGAGAGAACTCCTATGATCTGGGCGCATACAGCAATTCCGGTCTGGAGAAGTTCCTCCCGGTCCGATCTGTGCCCAGCATCTTTGAGGGAGGCAAGACCCTGGTTGTGGTCCTGGATATCTCTTTTTCCCTCTTGACCGCCCGGNNGAGAGGATTATGGCCCTGGGTCCAGCGGGCACTGAGAACAGCCACCTGGATCGAGGACTGGAGCTGGCCTGGGATATGTTTAATGTAAGCGGCGGCCAGGGGGAGCTGCTGGTGCTCTCGGATGGAAACCTCTATAATTATCCCGAGGTGATGGAAAGGGCCATACAATTGCTCCGAATGATGAATGTTGATACCCGTCTCATTCAGGTGCAGGCTTTTCCGGGAATGACCGGCAAATTCAATGATCTGGCTGCCCAGACAGGTTCAAACTTCACCCAGTTCGTCTATCCCGACTCCTTGACCACCAGCCTGGCGGGAGCTGGTTTGGAGGATACGACCTCTCCGGAGCAGATGGCCGCTTATACCGCTACCACTGTGAACAAGAACCACTACATAACTGCCGGACTGGATTTGAACGCCAGCCTCACCGGATTCAATGATGTCACCCCTAAGCCGGGAGCAGAGCGTCTGGTGGCACTGGCTGATGGCAAGCCCATTCTGACCGTCTGGCGCTACGGCCTGGGCCGGGTAGCGGCTCTGACTGCTGATAACGGCAATATCTGGGCCGGATCGTTTTACAGCAAAGACAGCTCCGCGGTGATCTCTTCTACCCTCAACTGGGCCATAGGCGATCCCCGGCCAGAAAAAGGCAGGGTGGAGGCTGATGACGGCTGGCAGGGCACGCCCCTTTCCGTCACCATAAACAGCGATGCTCGGCCGGTGATTCCCAGCGCTGAGGTGGAAAAGGCGGGGGATAACAGGTACACTGCCACATTCACCCCCAACAGCTCGGGAATTTACTACATCGGCAGCTATGGCCTGGCTGTCAACTATCCACTGGAATTCCGGGATGTGGGCTATAACCCCGAGCTGCCCAATCTGATTATGGCGGCAGGAGGAGCCGTATTCAGCGAGGAAGAGGCCAAG
>MTKZ01012061.1_pt2 | contig 15754 bp, 13 predicted proteins | sample 1042781 | NCBI WGS metagenome assembly MTKZ01 (sample SAMN06212207, study PRJNA360539) | anaerobic digester metagenome | biome: Wastewater treatment plant; material: sludge; isolation source: anaerobic digester fed with sludge from wastewater treatment plant | place: Denmark: WWTP Viborg ...
GCGAAGAGCGTCGTCACCTCGTCGCTGGCCGACGCGATCCTGATCTCGGGCCCGATGGCCGGCGAGGCGGCCGACGTCACACACATCTACGAGGCAAAGCAGGCCGTGCCGGACACGCCGGTGCTGGCCAACACCGGCGTCCGGATAGAGACAGTTGCCGCGACACTCGGTGTCGCCGACGGCGTCATCGTCGGCACCGGGATGAAGCGCGACGGCTATACATGGAACCCGGTCGACCCCGAGCGCGTCCTGCGCTTCATGGATGCGGCATCCGCAGCTCGCGACCGAGCCGGCTGACCGATGGCCGGGCCGCTCGCCATCGGCATCGATGTCGGAACGACCGGGCTGAAGGTGGTCGCGCTCGATCCGCGACACGGCGTCGTCGCCCAGGTACACCGCCACCACACGCTGCGGTCGCCGCGCTCTGGCTGGGCTGAAGAGGATCCTGCCGAGTGGTGGGCGACGACCTGCGACGCCGTCCGCGAGCTGGTCGGGCAGCTGCCGGCCGGGTCGATCGCGGCGGTCGGCGTCACCGGGATGGTTCCGGCGATGGTGCTGCTCGACGGGGACGGTCGGGTGCTGCGGCCGGCGATCCTGATGAATGATGCCCGCGCATCCGCAGAGGTCGAGGAACTCCGCGCCGCCGTCGACCCCGACGAGTTCTTCGCCCGGACCGGCGGCACGCCCAACCAGCAGAACATTGAGCCGCGCTGGCGCTGGCTGGCGAAACACGAGCCGGAGGTCGTCGAGAAGACCGCGTATCTCTGTGGATCGTATGACTACATCACCCACCTGCTGACCGGGGTGTGGTCGCTGGAGCGCAACTGGGCGGTCGAGAGCGGGCTGTACGACATCCGGCAGCACGAGTGGATCGCGCCGTGGCTGGACCGCGCAGGAATACGAGCGGGGACGCTGCCGCCGGTCCGTCGCCCGAGCGATATCGTCGGGCAGGTGACGGAGGAGGCAGCCAGGGCGACCAGCCTGCCGGCTGGCGCGCCAGTCGTGGCCGGCAGTGCCGACCATGTCGCGGCGGCACTGGCGGCGGGCCTCGCAGAACGCGGCGACACGCTGCTGAAGTTCGGCGGCGGGGGCGACATCCTGTATTGCGCCGATGACCCGACGCCGGACCGGCGCTTCTACTTCGACGAGCACGACGTGCCGGGGCTTTATCTGATCAACGGCTGCATGGCGGCAAGCGGATCGCTGGTGAAGTGGTTCGCCGCCGAGCTGGCCGGCGGCGCGCCGCTGTCGGAGCTCGACCGCGAGGCGGCGGGCGTCCCGGCCGGGGCCGGCGGGATCGTCGCGCTGCCCTACGCGCTGGGCGAGAAGACGCCCATCTTCGATCCGCTCGCCCGCGCCGTCTTCGCCGGAGTGATGCTGCACCATACCCGCGCGCATCTCTATCGTGCCGTGCTGGAGGCGGTCTGCTACGGCTTCCAGCACCACCTCGACCTGCTGGCGGAGGCTGGGCGGCCGATCCGGCGAGTGCTGGCGACCGACGGCGGCAGCCGCAGCGACCTGTGGATGCAGATCGCCGCCGACATCACCGGCCGGCGCGTCGAGGTCGTCGCTGGCGAGGCAGGCTCGGCGCTCGGCGCGGCGTTCGTCGCCGGCATCGGCGTGGGTCTGTTCGAGCGTTGGGGCGAGGTCACGCGTTTTGCGGAGGTTCGTCGAGCCTTCGAGCCGGACCCAGCCAACGCCACGACCTACCGGGCCGGCTACTCCGCCTATCGTGAGCTCTACGCCCGCCTCTCCTCGCTCTTCCCAACGCTCGGACGCATCGAGTCTGGTGGCTGAGCAGCTCCGGTTGCGCTCCGTTCTGGCAGCACATGCGAGGGATCCCCGGCCGGCCGCAGCAACGAGAGCACGACCGACCCGNNGACACAGGCGACGAGAGCGATCACGACCAGCAAGACGATCAGGCCGATGACCACACAGCCGAGATCCTCGAACTCAGGCATCACACCTCCAGATGGACCGCATGGCTAGTCGTCACTCCGCGGGTCGCCAAGCGAGCCCGCGGGCGCGGGGCGGACCGCGGCCGGCCGCAGCAACGAGAGCACGACCGACCCGCCGATCAGCGCGACGATGACGCCCAATGAGAGACCGATCGGCATGTGGTAGACGTCGGACAGCGCCATCTTCGCGCCGACGAACATCAACACCGCGCCGAGCCCGACCTTCAGGTAGCGGAACGAATCCATGATCCCGGCAAGCAGGAAGTAGAGCGAGCGCAGCCCGAGGATTGCGAACACGTTGGAGGTGTAGACGATGAATGGGTCGTCGGTGATCGCGAAGATCGCTGGGACCGAATCGAGCGCGAAGACGAGGTCGGTCGCCTCGATCAGCACCAGGACCGCCATGAGCGGTGTCGCGATCCGCTTGCCCGCCTCGACGATTGTGAAGCGCTGGCCATGGTACTCGTTCGTTACCGGCATCAGCCGGCGCAACAGCCGTAGCGCCAGGTTCATTTCGAGATCCATCTGCGTTTCACGCTCACGCAGGATCTTGAATCCCGTGTAGATCAGAAACGCGCCGAAGATATAGATAATCCAGTGGAACGACTGCAGCAGCGCCGAGCCAAGCAGGATGAAGACTGCCCGCATCACCAGCGCGCCGAGGATGCCCCAGAACAGCACCCGGTGCTGGTAGGCCTTCGGCACAACGAACCAGCCGAAGATCAGCGCGAAGACGAACATGTTGTCGACACTGAGCGCCAGCTCTACCAGGTAGCCGGCCGTGAACTCCAGCCCCCGCTCGGAGCCGGCCACCAGGTAGACCCCGACATTGAAGACGGCAGCCAACGCAACCCAACCGGCCGTCCAGAGCGCAGCCTCTCGCGCGCCGATTGCGTGTGGCCGGCGATGGAAGATCCCCAGATCGAGCGTCAGCAGCAACAGGACGAAGGCAGTGAATCCTGCCCAGAGCCACGGCGAGCCGATTGATTCGGCCACGAGCACTCCTCCCAGACACGCCGGACTTCCCCGGCGAGACAACACAACGGGGGCAATCCCCCCGCATCCGGCAGCATCAAGCGCCACCGTTTGCGAAGGTCTTGCCCCCAGATCCGTGTCTCGTTCGGTCTGGGCGCCGGGCCGGAGCCGAAGCTCGAACTGACGACCCGGGCAAGGAGCTTGCGCTCCCAGGCTACTCCCCTTCAGCCACCGACGATAACATCCGCATGTGACGATGACATGAACGAGAGGTGAACTGCGGGTGATCTTGCGAGAAGAATCCAGGGAACGCCTGCTCCCGTAGATCGACGATCACCACCACCTGAGCTCTGTTCAGCGGAGCGGGCATGACGTGTATACTCCAGACGTCGTATTTGTGCTGCCAGAATCTGGCGACTAGATTCATCGGCAGCCATCCATTTTCGTGATCAAAGAACAGAGGTCGCCATGCGCCACGAAGCAGGCTCGTCATCACTGATTACATTCGATATGACCATCAGGCAGTCGATCGAACGACTCGAAGGCGACCTGGGGCTGACTGAGAACGAGCTTGCCGACGCGCTAGGGACCACCAGCCGCACGCTTTCCCGATGGAAAGTCCAGTCGCATTATCCTCAGCACGATGCCCGTGCGAGAATCCGGGCCCTTCTCGCACTGGATCAACGGCTGCGCGAAACCTTCGACTCTCACGAAGCCATGCTTGAGTGGATGCGTTCGAAGAATCGCTATCTACGGGGCCTCCGCCCCGCGGAGGTTGCGGCGGCCGGCCGCCTCGACGTCGTGGAGGCTGCACTCGATGCGCTAGACGAGGGGATCTTCGTCTAGCGTGGGGATACCACCGGGTTGGGATCCACTCGCGATGATCCAAGCCTGTCGATCTTCGGAGTGGCATGGTCACGCGTGGCGTCATCACGCCGCCGCTCGCGAGGCGACGAATAGCGCCGGATCGATCAAATTCTCGGGCAGATACAACCGCGGCCACGATCAATTCGACCCGGCGGAATGCTGGGAAGCGCTATATCTGTCACTCGGCAGGGACATCGTACTCGGTGAGCTTATCAAGCATCTCGGCGAAGACGGCAAACCACAATTCCCCCGTCTGCGGAATCGCAGAATCTCGAAGCTCTATCTGGAGTTAGCCAACGTCGTGGATTGTCGAGACGTATCATCGTTCGGCCTCCAGAAACATGATCTGTCTGGCGATGATGGCTCTGGTGAGGAGCAGGCATATCTCATCGGTCACGCGATCGCCGGGGCAGCCGTCCTCCTCGGACACGAGGCGATGCTCGTGCCCTCCGCAACTCTTCTGGGCGACAACGTCATCGTCTTCCCTGCGAATCCCCGGCATTCATCACGCATCGCAGTCATTGAATCCGTCGATCCGGTCCTTTACGTCAAGTCCCGACACAGCAACGGGTAGCGCCCCGTATCTTCTTCGGGCAGAAACAGACGGCACAGAATACGAATCGACGGCGTGTTTTCAGCCCGCGTCGATGACGTCGGCCAGCTTCGCGGCGTCCAGGATGGTGATCTCCTGGCCGCGGAGCTGGATGATGCCGCGATCCTCGAGCGTGTGGAGCGAGCGATTGACCATCTCGCGGGCAGTGCCGACCATCGACGCCATCTGCGACTGGGTCAGGTGAATCTCGTTCGGGTTTTCCAGCAGCAGCCGGGCGACCCGGCTCATCACTCTCCGGAGTGACAGATCCTCGACCAGCGCCGTCATGTGACGCAGCCGCGAAGATATATTCTGCAGCCCCCCAATCGCGATCGCAGGGTAGCGATCCATCAACGGCATCAACGCGTCCCGCGGGATCGCCAGCACCGTCGAGGCTTCGACAATATCGGCGCTCGCCGGATATGCGCCGCCGTCGAAGACCGGCACATCGGAGAACGCCTCACCCGGCCGCATCAGGCGCAGCACCTGCTCGCGCCCCTCGGCCGATGTCTTGAAGACGCGCACCAGACCGGTCTCGACGATATGCAGCGAGCAACGCCCCTCGTTGTGTCCCTCGGTAAACAGCCGCTGACCCTGGCCGTAGCGCCGGGCGATTGCAACCGTGATGACCTCGTCGAGGCCGGCATCGTCGAGCCGGGCGAAGTAGGGCGTCCCCCGGAGCAGATCACGGTACCGTTCGCGATTCATCATCCGGCCAAACTCCCTTCGTGAAATTTGTCACAGTACTGTAACGCGAATGAGACGAAAGTCACAGGGTCAGGAAACTCCGCTCCATAGGCTTAGAGCCATAAGGTGATGGACGCGCGATGAGGCGCAAGCAGACTTGCGAAGGGGCACCCAAATGGCGCTTGACCAGATCGACTCGACGACGATGAACCGGCGTTCGCTGCTGAAGCGGGCCGGGCTGCTGGGATTGACCCTGCCGGCTGCCGGCGCGCTGCTCTCCGCCTGCGGCACGAACGGGCCCGACATGTCGCCAGCCCAGATGGAGAAGGGAAGCCGACCGCAGACTGCATCAGTCTCCGGCGCGCCGCTGGCTGCCGCCGCGGCCGGCTCGGTGACCGAGCTGACAGTGACGGCGCTGGATCTCAAGTTCGAGCCGGCGCAGCTGTCCGCCCCGGCCAACCAGCCAGTCCGTCTGACCTTCATAAACAAGGGCGCCATTGAGCACGACATCGAGATCCTCGGGCTGACGGTGGACGGCCTTTCGACGGTGACGCCGCCGAAGGCGATGAGCGATCGGGCCACCGGGCTCCACGACGAGGCAACAGCCAAGAAGCTGGCCTACGCCGCGGCTGGGAGCGGCGACCAGATGGTGATTGAGTTTACGCCAACCGCCGCCGGATCGTTCGAGTTCGCCTGCCTGGTTCCCGGCCACCGGGAGGCTGGTATGAAGGGCTCCTTCACCGTGACTGGCGACGGCGCAACAGCGGGATCCTCGCACGACGCGATGGACCACTCGGTGCCGATGCCGGCCGGCTCTGGCCAGCCGTATACGGCGGATCGCCTGCCGAACCCGGTCGTCGCCGCGCCCGTCGGCGCGCGCGAGCCGCAGACAGTCAAGCAGACCGTCGAGATCCACGAAGTCATCGGCTATGTCGACGACGGTGTTGCCTACACGTTCTGGACATTCGGCGGGACGGTCCCCGGCCCGATGATCCGCGCCCGCGTCGGCGATCACATCGAGCTGACTCTGGTCAACCCTGCCGGGAGCATGATGCCGCACAACATCGACCTGCATGCTGTCACCGGGCCAGGTGGCGGCGCAGAAGCAACGCTGATCCAGCCGGGCCAGCAGGCAACGTTCCGCTTCAAGGCGCGCCATCCGGGGGTCTTTGTCTACCATTGCGCCACGCCGCCGGTCCCACACCACATCTCCAGCGGCATGTATGGCCTGGTCGTCATCGAGCCAGAGGGCGGGCTGACGCCGGTCGACCGCGAGTTCTACGTGATGCAGGGCGACCTGTATCTCGAAGGTGGCCGCGGTGACAAGGGTCTGCGCCCCTTCTCGGTCGACAAGATGCTCGACGAAAAGCCGGACTATGTGACCTTCAATGGCGCGGTCGGCTCGCTGACCGGCGAACGCGCGCTCAAGGCGAACGTCGGCGAGACGATTCGGGTCTTCTTCGGGGTCGGCGGCCCGAACATCACCTCCAGCTTCCACATCATCGGTGAGGTGTTCGATCGCTGCTACCCCGAGGCCGCGCAGGAGGTTCATACCCACGTCCAGACGACGCTGGTTCCGGCCGGTGGCGCGACGATGGTCGAGCTCGATCTCGAGATTCCTGGCACCTACGTGCTGGTCGACCACAGTCTCGGCCGTGTGAGCAAAGGCGCGGCCGGCCACCTTGTCGTCGAGGGTGAAGCGAACCCGGAGATCTTCCAGGTTATCTCCCCGGCGGCTCCAATCAGCTAACTTCAACCCCGGCCGGCGCGAACCCATCACCTCGCGCCGGCCGACGAACCCTTCGCATGGCGACGCCCGGTCCCCTCGACCGGGCGTCGCTGCGCCCACGGGGTTACTGCTCGCGATTGGCTGTATTACTCCATGGTTCGAATGTTGAGAACCAAGAATCGCGCACGTGATGGGACACAATCACTCAGAGTCAACTGACAGGGCTGGCTACACTGCCGCGCGTGCCGGAGCGAGATCTCGTTCAGCAAAGCGGCTAAAACGCAATGCGTGCAGGTCGATCGACGGTTGATTGTCGAGGATCAGCTCGGAGACAACCTGGCCGACGATCGGGCCCAGGGCGAATCCGTGACCGCTAAACCCCGTTGCAAGAATGAACCCCGTTGGGCGATCAACCGCACCAATCACAGGGATCGCGTCTGGCATCATATCGATCTTGCCGCCCCAGGTGCGCAAAATCGGCACGTTTCCTAACGCTGGGATCAGCGTCCCGAGCCGTGCCCGAGCATGTTCCACGACGTTGCGTGCTGGAACGGATTCGTACGAAGATAGCGGATCCGCTCCCTGCAGGCGCTCGGGCAGCATCGGCACCGAATGGGCGATGTCGCGCACCAGTGCCGTGTTGACATGGACATGAATGAATTCACGGTTGAGTCGGAAGTTCGGCATGAACCAGCGCGCGTAGCGTACCGAGTCAATCATCAACTCATGGTCGCTCTGGCCGAGAATCGACATGTAGATCGAGCCGTTTGGGCGCTGCCGGAAGGCGACGTCTCCGTGGATAGCGACGCCAATTCCCGTAACGGGCTCGACTGGGTAAGTCTCGGCAACCGTGGCACGCACGACCAACTGCGGCAATTCCAGACCGACCATGCGTGCCAGCCGGCTCGACCACGCTCCGGCAGCGCAAACAACGATCGGCGTGTGGATTGTTCCGCGCTCGGTGTGAACAGCCGTCACTCGGCCGGCAGTGACCTCGATGCCGGTCGCGGCACATCCGTCGTAGATCGTCGCGCCAAGTCGACGGGCGGCATTGGTGAACGCCATTGGTACCTTGGTTGGCTCAGCATGGCCATCACTCGGTGTATACATGCCGCCAAGGAATGTCCCCTGCATGGCAGGGATCAGCTCATGAATCTCACGACCCGAGACAATTTGCGTGCCAATACCGTAATCACTGGAAGCATCGACCCATTCGCGGAACTGCTGCAACCGTTCCTCGGTATCGGCGACCAGGAGCACGCCGTCCTGAGTCCATTCGAGGTCGGCGTCCAGTTCAGCCGCCAGTTCGGGCCAGATGCGGTTCATAGCAACCGCCAATGGCAACTCAGCAATGTCGCGGCCCTGTTGACGGACGAAACCCCAGGCGCGCGTTGACTGTTCACCACCAGCCGTGCCCTTCTCCAGCAGCACGACGTCGGTCTTTCGATTAGCCAGGTAGTAGGCGATGGCGCTACCCATGATGCCGCCACCGATGACGACGACATCAGCCTGAGATTTCATTGGTCCCTCCCCATCCACGTCTCGTTCATTCAGGACGACACGCCCCGTCTCGATACTCGGTGGAACCGACTCCGTTAACTGTTAGCGCGAATATTCACTAATCCTTGTGGCGGCTCCAACGGGGTGCGATCCGGCCGCAATGTCCACACTGGCCACTCGGATCGACCGTCGACTTCCACTGCTTCCCAGGAACCCAGAGAACTACAGGTTCAGCGGTCCTCGATAACCGCCTGCGCCTCGATTTCGACCACTAGTCCAGGTCGAGCGAGAGCGCTAATCTCGACAAGTAATGATGCGGGCCTGATCTCACCAAAGAATTCCCCGTGGACGCGGCCAGCCGCGCCCGCATGCGCAATATCGGTCACGTACATGCGGGTCATGACGACATCCTCAAGCCTTGAGCCTGCCTCGTGCAGCGCTCGCTCAATCTTCTTGAGGATCTCCCGCGTTTGCGTCTCCGCGTCATCTGGTGCAATGGTGTTGCCGCCCTGATCAACGGCCGCCGTGCCCGAGACGAACACCATGTTGCCTACCCGCATAGCGCGGGAGTATCCGGCTGTTCGCTCGAGTTCCGATCCGGTTGAGATACGTTGACGATCCACCTCGAGGTCCCTTCACAATGTTTCGAACCCTTGGGCTACATGGCACATCCGGCTCCAGTGCTAAGAACCATCGTGGTTAGTGAAAGCCACATAGTTCCCAGTCTGGTTCGTAGGTGTATCCACACCACCGCAATGTTCTTACCGCCAGCACCAGGAGCCAGATAATCTCCCTTGGGATAGCCGCTGCGAGCCTTGATCCTTGCGACATTGAACGCACCACTACTATCACTTATGGCGACAACGTCTGCTGTCGACTCCCCACCCTCTCTAAGCCCACGCGCGATACGACCTCATCCGGTGCAATCAAGACCGATACAGGTCAGCGCTTACCAAGCCGCGGGTCAAGCGCATCGCGCAGGCCGTCACCAACGAAGTTAAAGCTGGTCACAGCTAATGTGATCAGCACGCCAGGGAAGATGGCTACCCATGGCGCAGTATTGAAATAACTCTGGGCATTATTCAGCATGTTCCCCCAGCTCGCGGTCGGCGGCTGAATACCATAGCCGAGGAAGCTGATATATGACTCGAGCAGAATCGCATTGGCAATATTCAATGTCGCCGCGACGACGATCGGCGCGACGGCATTCGGCAACAACTGGCGAGCGATGATGTGAGAGTTCGAAGCACCGATAGATCGCGCCGCCAGCACGAATTCCTGCTCGCGTAACGACAGTATCTGACCGCGGACAATGCGCGCCACCTCCATCCACGCCGTGGCGCCAATAATGATGGTGATCGTGAACAGGTTTGGCTTGATAAACGCTGCAAGAGCCAGCAGCAAAAAGATGGTTGGGAAGCTCAGCACTGCGTCGACGAAACGCATAATCAGCACGTCAATCCATCCGCCGTAGTAGCCGGCGAGCGCGCCCGCGATCGCCCCGATCGTGACACTGAGCGTCATTGCTGCGAGCCCGACAATCAGAGAGACCCGTCCACCAACCAGCAATCGCGTCAGCAGATCTCGCCCGAGCTCATCGCCACCGAGAATGTGTTGCCCCGTTAGTGGTGGCGCGAACTTCGCTCTGAAGTCGATAAAAAGCGGGTCAAACGGAGTCAACATAGGCCCGATCGCACTGGCAAGCCCAAGGAAGACAATCATGGCCAGACCGAAGACCGCCAAACGGTGCTCCATCAGGCGTCGCAACACCATCCGGTGGGGGCTCCGGCTGACCATCGCCTCGGCTTGGAACTCCGTCGGCGTGGCAGGCTGTTGAGTGTGACTCACCATGCAGGGTCCCTAGTTCAAGCGAATACGCGGGTCCACGACCGCGTACAGCAGGTCAGCCAGTAGATTGCCGAGGATCACGAGAAAAGCCGTCACCATCATGATCCCCAGCAATACGGGGTAGTCACGGTAACCAAGCGAGTCGACGAACAGGCGGCCCATTCCAGGCCAGGTGAAGACAGTCTCAGTGACGAGCGCCCCGCCAAATAGCGTCGGCAACTGCAGGCCGCCGAGAGTAATCAGCGGCAGGATGGCATTGCGAAAACCGTGACGACGCAGGACGACCCACTCGCGCAGTCCCTTTGCCCGCGCAGTGCGCATGTAATCCTGACCGACGACATCAAGCAGCGCTGAGCGTGAGTATCGGCTGAGGATAGCGACGGTAACGAGTGACAAGACAAGAGTCGGCGCAATCAGGTGATGGAGACGATCGGTGAGTGACCCAGAGCCGCCGATGGTTGTCATACTACCCGAGGGCAGCCAGCCAAGTTGCACCGAAAAGAGGAAGATCATCATGAGCCCGAACCAGAAGGTGGGAATCGAGAGCGCAATCATCGCGCCGATCGTCGCCAAGTAGTCGAAGAATGAGTAACGCTTCAGCGCGCCAAGCAACCCGATGAGCGAGCCAAGGATAATCGCCAACACCGTAGAGGTCACCATCAGTTGCAGTGTTGCTGGAATGCGGTCACGGATGATTGTCAGCACGGGCTGCGAGTCGCGAAAAGACCGCCCCCAGTCCCCTCGCGCGAGACTCGATGCCCAACGCCAGTACTGGACGGGAAGCGGATCATCGAGGCCCATCTGATGAGCCAGGCGTACCCGATCCGCCTGCGTCATGTTGGGGTTAAGTGCATAGGCCGCCAGCGGCCCACCCGGCGCAAGGTTCAGGATCATGAATCCGATGAACGAGACGATGACGAGCAGAATGACGCTCTGGATCAGCCGTCGCAGGAGAAACTGAGTCATGCCGCTCTCCAAGCCAGACCGAGCAGGTTTTTCGACTGCTCGGTCATTGCATGGTCGACCCTACGCTTGCCAGCGCCAGGTAGGAATGTTCCAGCAGTTGGAGCGGACATTAGGATTCGCGACGTAACCGATGAGTCCCTTCTTGGTGCCTTCAATGCTGGCGTACTGGAAGATCGGCAGGAAGTACAAGTTCTCACGCAGACGCGATTGGATCTGCTGGTACAGTGTCGTACGTTTGGAGACATCAACTGTTGCTGTCGCTTCATCCAGCAACGTGTCGAGGTCCGGGTCAATCAACTGCATCGTATTACTGCCGCTTCCACCCTTGGCTGGAATAGCCCTGCTGTGGAAGTAAGCAGAAGCATCCGGATCGGGACCGATTCCGTAGAGAATACCAATCATGACGGAGTCATACTGTGATTGATTGAAGTAGTCCCCCCAGATGACGGCTGCGGGCATGTTGTTGATTTCCATCGAGACCCCAATGTCTTTCCAGTTTTGCTGGAGGTATGCCTGCGCTTGTTCACGCACCTTGTTTCCAGCTGTAGTGGAGTTCTGGAAAGCAAGCTTGACACCATTCTTTTCGCGGATGCCATCTGACCCAGTCTTCCATCCAGCGGTCTCGAGTACTTCCTTCGCTTTATCGGGGTTGTACTCATGAATGGGGAGGTCAGGGTTATAAGCCCAAGACTCTTTCGGCAAGTAGCTCTCAGCCTGTCCCGGCAGACCGTAGTAGATGTTCTTAATGATCGTGTCTTTGTCCATGGCATAGTACAGTGCCTCGCGGACAGCCTTATCCTGAAACTGCTCCTTAGCGAGATTGAACCAGATGTTCTCGATGAAGGGTGCTGGGCCGACGTAGATGGTACGGTCAGCGAGCTTGCTAGCCTCTGCATAATGATCGGCAGTGATGCCCTGAATGGTGGTGTGGTCGATCTCACCCGTCTTGAATTGCGTGAACATCACAGTGAGATCGGGAATATACTTGAAGACAAGCTTCTCCAAGTATGGCCCGTCGCCGTGATATTTCGGGTTAGCTGTAAGCGTAATGTGATCACCGGCAACACGCTCGCTCCAAACGAAGGCCCCGGTGCCAACCGGCGCATTGTTGAAGTCGGCGGTATTCGGGTCAGCTGCTTTGCCCAGGATGTGCTTGGGTACGATGAATGTCGAGGCCAGGATGGCGATATAGGGAGCGTAGGCCTCCTTCATCGTCCAGGTAACTTCGGTCGGGCTAGTGACGTCAAAGGTCTTGATCAGATCGTGCCCGAGACGACTGCCGGCCTTGAAGTCATCCCGCATGATGAGTTCCCAAGTGAACTTCACATCGTCAGCAGAGAACGGCTGGCCATCGTGCCAAATCACACCGTCATGAAGCTTGACCTTCCAAATCAGGCCATCAGCCGAGATGCCGCCATTTTCGACCGACGGCACCTCGGTAGCGAGCATCGGGAAATACTGACCCTTTTCGTCAACACCCCAAAGCGGATCAAACAGGTTGAAATAGACGCCGTCATCGACCTCGATGTGCGCCATCAGTGGATTAAAGACCGTCGGCTCCTGTGACAAACCGACGATGACCTGTCCCTTCGGCGTCGCTGTGCCAGGCGCAACAGGTGGCTCGGTAGCCTTGCCGGCCGTCGGTGTCTGCCCTGTAGCAGGTGTTTGCCCGGCAGGAACAGTGGCGCCCGGTGTTTGCGCGGTGGCCCCGCTTGTCGCCGTCGGCCCCGAACTCAGGCTGCCGCCACCACCGCCGCAGGCCGCCAGCAGCGTGCCGGTGAGGCCTGTAGCTCCGGCGGCAAGGGCCAACGACAGGAGCCGTCGGCGGGTGAACTTGCCGGCCCGACCGACGCCGGCCACATGCTCAATCAGATACTGCCGCGTAGAATCGTCCACCGCTGTCCCCTTCCTCCGGAAACCGAACCCACCTAGCTACTCAAGTAGTGCAAAAACGTGGACACAGGCACTGCAGCAAGCCACGCCATCACGATCATTGGTCGGTTCAAGAGCGCCACAGTATCGCCAGATGGACGAACCTGGCAGCCATCTTGGCCTGACAGCCGTGTGTGCCGAACTCAAACGATTCCACTGCGTTGTGGTCTGTAAGGTGAACCTATCACGCCGTATCAACTACGTCAAGCGAGATACTCTGCGCCTCTGCACGACCCTGCACTCTGCTTCTCGCTGTGTCGCTCCAATGTCTGCCGGCCTGACTCGCGTGACGGCGCTGAGTTCGTGCTGCGTAACACCCGAGGTACTAGCCCTGCCTCCGATCCCAGCGGTAAGTGGCTAGTAGCGCGAGACACCTTGTAGGAAGTCCGTATCCTTGCCGCACCATTGCGCATCAAGCAATTCAGTGCCATTCTGACATCGCTAACTGTGCATTTGTTCCGCACACGCAGCCCGTTCTTCAGTTCGATGATGACCAGAGACTGGCTCTCATCGTCAATAGCGATCAGTTGCTGACACGCTCTCGGGGGCGCTAACCTAGCCCCGGGGTCAACATGTGAAGGTGGTGTTCCAGTGCTAATAGGGGCCTCATACTTCAGTGATGCGTCGATAGTCATCATTGGCGCCGGGGCGGTCGGGTCGGCGACGGCGTACCGGCTGGCGCAGGCCGGCGCGGCGGTGACCGTCGTCGAGCGACGCTTCCCGGGGGCCGGCACGTCCGGTAGCTCCTTCGCCTGGCTGAACTCGTTCGGCAAGACCCCGCGCGATTACCACCGGCTCAACCTGCGCTCGATCGGCGAGCATCAGGACCTCGCCCGCGAGCTGGGCGGCGACTGGGTCCACATCGGCGGCGGCATCACCTGGGCGCACCACGACGACCGCGACCACGCCGAGCCACTGCGCGAGCGCGTGCGCAACCTGCATCAGTGGGGGTACAGGGTGGAGACGCTCAGCCCCGAGCAGGTGATGCGCGAGCTGGAGCCGGACCTGTTCATTGACCCGGACCGCGTCGAGGAGGTCTACGTCGCCCCGCATGAGGGCTGGCTGAATGGCGTCGGCTTGTGCCACGGCGCGCTCAGCGCGGCAGTCCGTCGCTACGGAGCGCAGATCGTCCGCGACGAGATCGTCGGGATTACGGTCCAGTCTGGCACGGTCGAGGGGGTGGTGCTGGCCAGCGGGGAGCGCCTGCCGGCCGACGCGGTGATCAACGCGGCCGGCCCCGACGCAAAACGCGTGGCCGCGTTAGCCGGAATCGATCTGCCCGTAGAGCGCCAGTCGGGGCTATTGATTGTCACCGAACCGGCGCCGGTGTCGCTACGCAGCGTCATCAACGCCCCCGAGACCTCCATGCGCGCCGACGGTGGCTGGCGGTTACTACTATCTCGCTATGACTACGATGTATTAGTTGAATCGGAAGTGCCGCTAGAGAGTGGTCACCCATTCCCGCAGCAGGCAGTTCAGAATGCGACGGCGATCATCCCCGGTATTGCTGGCGTCAGGGTGGAGGGGGTTCGCCTCGGAATCTTGGCGATGCCAAAGGACGGCCACCCAATTATCGGTTTTGATCCAGACATCGCAGGCCTCTACCATCTCGTCATGCATAGCGGCATGACCCTGTCAGCGATCGTTTCAAACCTCGTGCGCGAGGATCTTCTCGGCGCCGAAGTCCCCGAATTGACTCCCTACCGACCTGAACGTTTCCGGGACCCTTCTCACCGGTCGATCAACGTAAAACGCGAGTGAGATCGAGAACGTTTGTCGTAAGACATAGTTGTACTCCGCCCAATCCCCTAACGCTGGGCGCAGCCGAGACGCCAGGCACAGGCTTGTACCGATCTGGCCGCTGAACCGTATGGCGCCACCGATGCACGCAGATACTCTCTGCGAGATCACTGTCAGATTGATTATCACTCGCCGTAATGTCCAACCGATTACCCTCGTTCGGGGGCGAATGTCAACACCATTGGTTGATCGCGTATGAGTAGTTAGTACGGTGTATTGACAGCAACTTCCTGCATCGCCTAGCATCGTGACAGTCTCCCAGATGAGAAGTCGCCTTGGGTCGATACCGTTCAATTCTTACGGTGGCGTCACTTTGTGTGTCGTGTCGTTATGTAATCGCCGAACAGCTTGAAACCGCCGCTGCGTAACGAATCGATCTTCGAGAGGCAGGAGAGGTCCAATATGGAAACCGCGGACGTCATCATCATCGGGGCCGGCGTCGTGGGCGCCAGCACCGCCTTCAGCCTCGCGCGACGAGGTGTGACCAACGTGCTCGTCCTCGAGCGCCGGCAGGTCGCCAGCGGCGCGACGGGCAAGTCGAGCGGACTGGTGCGGATGCACTACACGAACCCGATTGAAACGCAACTCGCCTTTCGGGCGTTTCAGTGGTTCAAGCACTGGGACGAGATCGTCGGCGGCGACTGCGGGTTCGTTCAGACTGGCGTCCTCCGGCTGGCAACGCCCGAGGTGATGTCCAAACTACGCGCCAACGTGCGGATGCAGCAGGACATCGGTGTCAACACGCAGGTCATCTCCCGAGCCGACATCGACGAGATCCAGCCGGGTCTCTGGCTGGACGATATCGAGGCCGCGGCCTACGAGCCAGAATCCGGCTATGCGGATCCGTCATCAACCGCATCCTCGCTGATGAGCGCTGCCCGGGACCGCGGCGTCAGGCTC
>MTKZ01125715.1_pt1 | contig 15753 bp, 19 predicted proteins | sample 1042781 | NCBI WGS metagenome assembly MTKZ01 (sample SAMN06212207, study PRJNA360539) | anaerobic digester metagenome | biome: Wastewater treatment plant; material: sludge; isolation source: anaerobic digester fed with sludge from wastewater treatment plant | place: Denmark: WWTP Viborg ...
CGATTTACGTAGTTTTTTCGGTTTACGAATTTTTCGGTTTACGAAGTTTGACGAAGTATTTTGGGTGGTCATTTTACGTAGTTGATATTGGGTTACGATTCAAGGCCTAGGATTGGCGATTTACGTAGTTTTACGCAGTTAATCCCGAAATGACATAATCGGTCTGCGATTATGGTAAAACTCCATAAAATCAAAATTAGACCCACTGGAATGGATTTAATTCCTGTGTTTTATTTCGGGATTAACTGCGTAAAACTACGTAAATCGCCAATCCTAGGCCTTGAATCGTAACCCAATATCAACTACGTAAAATGACCACCCAAAATACTTCGTCAAACTTCGTAAACCGAAAAATTCGTAAACCGAAAAAACTACGTAAATCGCTGTCCAAAATAATACAATCGAAGCTAACCAAGCCCAATCTTGTCATAATTTATCCATTTACGAAGTTTTGTTTAGTCTAGTTGTCCAAATGTATGTAAGTGAAACCAAAAGGCAGAAGATAAAACATAAATCTGTTTCACCAAAAGCGATTTAACGTTAGCAAGCAAAATAATGTCATAAAAAGCAATGGCGTAGAAAGCCTAGAAATCAGTGTCCAGATTAGAAAATTCTGAGAGAGTCAGATATGTTAGCGGGGTAAATGCATTATCCGATGGGGTTTAGGTGGGAAATTGTGCGGGATTGCTTGACGGATATTGACAAAAATTTGGGATTTGATACATTGACAAAAATAATTTTTGGCAAAAATAAAAAAATGACTTGACAGAATTTACTATAATTTTTTAATTGACCCAATCTCATAGCAAAAGGAAAGAATGATGAAAGATGTTGTAGTAAAACGCAGAAAGCCATATAGATATTCATACAGGGATATTGCATCTAGAATACTTGCAACTATTCCTGAAACTGTATCTGTTTTTATTCCATCTCCATTTGAGAACAATTCTCTTAACAAATACTATCTGTTGTCTTGTAGGTATCTACATCCAGAACTTAATCTAGTTTGTGTAGATATGATTGATAGGTATGTGCCAATAACTTCTAAAGAGATTTATATGACTTATTTGGGCATGATACATCCAGCTACATATAGAAAGTTTATATATGAAGCAATGGATATTAATTTATTGGCTATTATACAGGGCAAAAATGGTAAAGACTATTTTATGATAAATCCCGTTTATGCATCTCATAGAGCATTGGATTTCAATCCTTTAACAAAGATATTCACTGCAACTTCACGATTTAGTGGGGAGATAGAGATAGATGAAAAATATATTACTGGTAAGATAAAAGCAGATAGTGATAAACGGATGGATATGTAAAATGAGCGAACTAGAAAGAGATATAATTACAGATATAGAAATATCAATTTCACCAATTAGAACTTCATTTATCATTGCTGAGAAGAAGCCGTCTTACAGAGACTTAGAAAAATCATATGGTATGCCTAAATCTACTATACAAGATATTGCCAAAAAAGAAAACTGGGAAGCTCAAAGAGCTAAATACCATAGAAGTATTATCGGAGCTTCGGAAAAGAAAGTAATGACTAAGGTTGCATCTGAAAGGAGGAAGAAACTTGAAAAAATTAACACTGTTTTTCATAAAGGTATTGACAGGTTACTTGAGCTTATTGACGGTGATAAGTATGTGGTTAGTGTTAGAGACCTTAACATCCTTGTTAGACTTACAGAGTTTCTTGAGGGAAATCCTGAAGAGATTAAAGAAAAGCGTTTCGTATTGGACAAGCCATTACAAGAGTATTCAATTGAAGAACTAATGGCTATGCAAAATCAGATAATTGAAGGAACAGCTACTATTGTAGAAGAAGAAAATGAAGAAGAATATGTAGATTATGACATTATAGAGGATGATGATGAGTCAGAAGATAGTAGCAACAGTTGATGAAATACAGAGAACTATATTAGAAAAAGAGATAGAAACAAGGAAAAGTTTATCAGATTGTAGAGATAATCTATGGAAATACTGTCAAGAACTAGATAAAGAGTTCTTTATTGATGATAAAACGCTATTATTTGATGCAGCTAATAAGATTCAGCTTGTAAAAGAAGGTAAAATTAGAAAACTTGCTATATCAATGTATCCAAGAGCAGGNNAAAAGTTATCTAATATCGTCTGCTTGTAGCTGGATGCTAGGGAATTATCCTAGTGGCTGTATAATGAGAAATGCTTATGGTGATAATCTAGCAAATAAGTTTTCTTATGATATAAAAGCAATGATTCAGAAAGAGCTATTCAAGAAGTTGTTTGAAGGTGTTAGGTTATCCAAACATAAGAAGGCTGTTGATTGCTGGGCATTAAATAAGAGCAAGCAGTTTGCATACTTTGGTTCTGGAGTTGGTGGAACTACTACTGGATATGGTTGTGATATAGTTGGAATAGTAGATGACCCTATTAAAAATATGCAAGATGCTATGAGTCCAAAGGTATTAGAATTTGTTTGGGATTGGTTTTTCTCTACTCATAGAACAAGATACCAAATTAATCCAGATACAGGAGGTGCTTGCCCTGAAATAATCATATCTACTATGTGGAGTAAAAATGATTTAATTAATAGAATAATAGATATAGAGGGAACAGTAGAAGAAGGTGGAGACTGGACATTTGTGTCTTATCCAGCTTTAGGTGAAGATGACAAGTCAACTTGTGAAGCAATGATGCCAACAGAACGTTTGCATAAGATTAGAGAAGAATGTAGTTTATCTGGTCAAGAGTTTATTTGGGAAACTATGTATATGAACCATGTTGTTCAAAAGTTTGGTAATCTGTTTCCTAAATCATCTCTTACTTTTATTGATGAAGAGTTATTTCCAAGAGAGTTTGATGCAATAGTAGGTTGGTGCGACCCAGCAGATAAAGGTAAAAACTTTACTTGTTCAGCTATAATAGGAATTAAGAATGGTCTTGCTTACGTTCTAGATGTTGTTCATACTAAAAAGGGATATGAAGTATATAAGCAACTCATTGTTGACCAGATTATTAAGTATCTACCTTCTATGTATATAATTGAAGCAAATAAGGATGGTAGAATTATATCTGTAGAAGTAAGAAAGGAAGTTGAAAGAATACTAGAGCAAATGAGAAGCAATGGAGAATATAATCAATCTGTGTTTGATGTTCGTATCATTGCTAAGACGCAATCCAAAAATAAAGAACTAAGGATAATGTTAGCTGCTCCTACTATAAAATCTATGTTTATCTTTAAAAAGAACTATTTTCACAATTCTTTTTACGGATTCTTCATAAAAGACTTGACAGAATATCTGGCTGAAGGAAATAATGATACTGATGATGCTCCTGATGTATTATCTGGTTTGTCATCTATTCTAAGGCCAAGAGGAACAGCTTCAGTGGAGATTTACGATGGAAACTAGCGAAACGAGAACAAAAGTTACTGTTGAGAAAGCAAGTGAACCGAAAATCGGAACACTTCCTGGAAACGTCGTAATTTTTGATACTTCTAAAGGTGCGATTTTTCCGACAAGTGCTCTTACACCTCCAGAGNNAGAAAAATTCTGCTAAACGATTTGGTTGCTTAATTCCTCCTGTCGGAAGAAATTTACCAAGTATTTTAGAAAAGGCAGACCCAACTCATAGGTCAGCACTTGATATTAAGGCTATTGCTACATCTCAAAAAGGATATGAAATTAGTGGTGGCAATAAAGCATTGAAGAAATTTATAAAGAAACCAAATTTTGAAACATTTATGTCTTTTCAAGATATATTAGATGCTTTTGTTTATGAGTTCTATGTATATGATGAAGCATATCTTGAGATATTTAGAGTTGCTGATAAAATAAATATGTTTATATGTCCAGCAAGATATATGTATATTAATGTGAATACAAGTGGAAGAATAGTTAAGTATTGTCATATTACTGAGGGTGGAGATGTAACTGAACTTGAACCATATAGAGGTGGAGAATTAAAAAATGGTGTGCATTATGTGGTATCATTAAAATACTATAACACTTCATCATACTATTATGGATTTCCTGCGTATTTGTCAGCAACAGAGGCTATGTTAGAGAATTCATTTATTCGGAGATTTGGTATTAAATTCTTTGAAAACGATGCAACTCCAAGTAAAGCTCTTATTATTACTGGTGCATTGTTATCTGGAGAAAATAAAGTTGCAGTAAATCAGTATCTTGCATCTAACTTTAAGGGAGTTGATAATTCTCACAGGGTTCTTGTGTTAACGCTTGATGATATTGAAGCTTCTGCAAGATTTGAAGACCTTTCAAAAAACATTGATGGAAGTTTTCTTGAAGAGTATAAGAAGAACAGGGATGAAATCGTTACTGTTCATCAGGTGCCTCCTAAACTCATTGGAATTAACACACCATCTGGCTTGTCTAGTGGTAGTGAAACCATTGGTAGCTTGAGGGATTTTGTAGATAGGACTATAGCGCCAAGGCAGAAAAGATTCTCCCTGTTCTTTTCTACACTGCTTTCAGAAATCTTTAATAATGAAGTTACAATTACTTTAAGTAAAATTGATACAACAGATGCTAAAGATGAAGCTATTGTAAATAAAGTTTATGCATCTATTGTTGACGTAGAAGGCAATCCAGTTAAAACAGTTGCTGAGCTTAGAGATGAAATTGGTATGCCTGAAAAACCTAAAGGATTGCCTAGTGTTCCTCCTAGAAATCCAAACAATAATAATCAAGATAATGAAAAAGAACCAACTGCTGATGGTAGAGTTCCTGGTATGAGCACATTAGAAAATCCTGATGATATAGATACACAAAGAGGATAATAATGAAGAAAGCAAGAAGAAAACTAAAAAATCTTAATGTAGAATTTGTTTCTTTTGTTGATAGAGGAGCAAATCTGCGAACATTTTATTTGACAAAAGAGTTTGAAGAAAACAAGAAAGAACCTGAATTTCAAATGAGTGTTAAGCTGATTTGTTCTGATAACGAAGAAGAAAGAAAAGTTTATGGATTAGTTTATGCTCCAGACACAGTGGATGCTCATGGAGATTATACAGATGCTGAAACACTAGAGAAAGCAGCTCATAACTTTATGTTAAATTACCAGAAGATGGATGTTCAGCATAATATGGAAGATGGAGCTGGCAAAGTTGTTGAAAGTTTTATTGCTCCAGAGACATTTATGATAAATGGAGAAGAAATTATAAAAGGAAGTTGGGTTCTTGTCAGCTTAGCTAATGAAAAAGTTTGGGAATCAATAAAGAAAGGAGAAATTACTGGATACTCTCTCTATGGAACAGCTGAGGTAGAATATGAAAAGGTAAACATTTTAGATCTTATAGGTAGCATTTTTAGAAAAGAAAAGATACAAATAAACCAAAATATGGAGGTTATAATGGACGATGAGCTGAAAAAAGCCCTTGAGAACATTGAGCTAATTACCAAAAAGATGGAAGAGTATGAAAGTACTATGAAATCTATTGGCGAAACTGTTACTGAAGTTGTAAGTTCGGTCAAAGGACTGAATGAATCAATGGAAGCTGTAAAGAAATTTATTGATGAAGTTAAAGTGGACGATATTAAAAAGTCGTTTGAAGAAATGCAAAACAAAGTTAATGATGTTATTGAAGCTGTTTCTAAATCTATTGTTCCTAAGAATGTAGATAATGATATAGACGAAGACGAAAATTCAAGACAAAGAATGATTTGAATAAAAGAGAAAAGGAGATAGTAGAGTGATTGACATCGCAACACTTATCAAGAAACTTGAAGAAGTTAAACCTAAGAAAAAAGTAGCTAAGAATTATATTAATCCGTATGCAGCTAATTTGCTTGCTATGGCTGGTTATGAAGTTAAAATGCAAGATGGAAGTATTTGGAAATCTGAGTATGATACTAACTATGGCTTTGCTGAGTTTACTCGTGCTCGTCATTTTCAGGGACTTCAAGCAAAAGAACAAGTTATGCTTATTAATGACCAGTCTTGGTTTCTTAATCGTTACACTAAGTTAGGTGGAGACAATCCAATTATCCCTATGGATTATTGGGGAGGTATTCCTGAGCAATTGGTTGATACACAACGCATTTCTACTACTCCTCAGACAGATGCAGATGTAGTCGCTACAAAGAGCAACTGGGCTGGAATGTTTGGAGATGAGATTTATGTGCATCACCTTGAGCGTCAGGTTGATTTGCCTATCGAAGTAATTCGTCAATATCTGTATGACCCAGATTTTGAGAATCGTATCGAAATGGTGTTTCAGAATGAAATTGGAAACGACCTCACTCGTCTGGCAGTAAACGGAACAGATATTACTTATGCTAGTAAAGATTTCTATAAGCTTTTGAAGGGATTCTTTACTCTCTTGAAAGAAGCTAAGGGAATTAAGACACTTGCCTCTGGTGTTACTAGNNTGTTGGAGCTTATGGTCATTTCGTAACTCCAGTAAAGATTGATGCACCTACTTTGAGGTTCGTTACTCCATTTAGTGATACATTTGCTTCAGATACATCTGCTAATTATACAGCATCTGCTGGAACTTTAGCAGTTTCTGCTGGAGTTCTTGCTTGGACTGGAACTGGATGGACTGGTGGAAACGTAGTTAAAAATGACATTGTTCCTGTTGTAATGAATACAGATTATGTAGCATCTGTTAGCCTTAAAATGACTGCTGGAGCTGGAACTGGATATATTACAGTTTTAGACACTGCTGGTAATGTTATTGCTACCTCAGCTACTATTGTATTGGGAACAAGCGCTAAAACAGCTAGTGTTGCATTTAACTCTTATGCCAATCTTGGTATCAGAATTAAAGTTGTTTGTGCTCAGTCTTCTGGAGACAATGATTTTAACATTGATAACATTCTTGTTGATAGAGCAGTTAAAAAATTCCAGTACTTTGATGTTCTAAATCTACTGGATGCAGCTATTGATAATCATAATCCTGAGTATGAGCTTAATGCAGAGCCTTATGCCATTTTGATGAGTAAAGAAGATGCATCTATGCTTGCAAAAGCACAAAGACTGCCTCTTTATATCTCTGAAAATGGTGAGGCGATGCCTTTTGGCACTGAAACCAGAGACAATAAACTTGAGTATGGACAGACCAATCTTCAACATCGTGGTTATCCAGTCTTGGTAGTTCCTTATGCTAAATCTCTAAACAATGGTGGATGGATTATCTTTGGGCCTGATACCGCTGAATTTAGGATTGGTATTCAAAATATCTTCTCTTTCAATCGGGAATACAAGTCTCGTATGACCAATGGTGGAGAGGGATATGAGTATACCTATCACATGTATGAAGCATTTGGAATTAGAAATCCTGGCAAATTTGTGATTATCGAAGGTGTCGGTAGTACACTCAAGTGCGAAGACCTGATTATTGGTTCTAGTAAGTTCAATACTGGTTCTAGAATTGGTTCTTCTGCTACTGCAATTACGTATGACCTTAGCGATACAGCTGCTACTGGTGGATATGTGTTCTGTGATACCCCTGGAGCTATTATCTATCGTGCAGATTCAGCTGCTAAGCTTGCAGATATTGCTACAGCCCAAGCAGCAGGAACACTCTATAATAAGGAAAGCTTGAATAGTTTCGTTACTAACGGAAATCACTTCTTCTTTAGAGCGTTCTTGCCTAATTGCTGTCAGCCTTCACAAATTCTTGACGTTACTGGAGATAATTGATAATGGCTAAGAATAAAAGTGAAACTACTGAAAATGTAGAGGAGAAATCCACTACTACTAAAGTAGAAAAGAAAAAAATAGATAAGGCTCTATATGAAGTTACTTTTATTAAAAGGTGGTTAAAACCTGATGATACTGTAGCTGAAGTTGGAGATAGACTTAATGTAGATAAACAAACTTACGATGAGCTAATTAAATATAAACTAGTAAAGGAGATTTAAAAATGGCGTTTGTCGAAACTACAGTATTAGCAAAGAAATTCTGGGACGTCTATATTTATTGTTCAGGCACAAGCTCTTGGGTTGGTGCAACTTGGGGCAATAAAGCTGGACAACTTGATGGAGACGCCTCACTAAAAGCTAGTGCAGGTGAGACACTTAGGCTGGCTACTGGTGTTGATGCTATGATTTCTGAAAATGGTGAAATCACTTTCACTATTATCGGTCATAATGCAACTCCAGCTGCATATGCAGCTAACTATACTGCGTTGAAGGAACTTATCAACAAGACTGCAAACATTATGTTTGTTCCTGCTGGAACAAGTCCTTCTGCAACTGAAAACATTAAAATTAGTAGTATGTATGTATTTCCTGAGTTGCAAATTCAGGCTAATCAAATGAATAAAATCGTAGTTACTGCTAAGCGTGAAGCTGGGCCTGGTACTGCCGTAACCATGAATCAAGCTAATAACACTTAGTGCATCCGAGTGGAGGGGGGAGAAATCCCCCTCTGCTTTTCTATTATTTTTTATCTTTATAAGTAATATATTATTTGCCAGATTAATAAACAGGAGATAAGAAATGGCTTTTACAGAAACAAATGTATTGAGTAAGATGAAGGTAATGGCTTGGGCATCAGATATTGGAACTGCAAATGCAACCGATTTAGGTTATGTAAAAAAACTACTAGCATATTCAGTTGGACTAGTAAGAACTATTGGCATGGGATCTATTACGTCTAATTCTGTATCTATTAATCTATCTGAAGAAAATGTATCTCCTCTATATATAATGACTGCAACTGGAGCTAAAACAATTAATGTAGCTTTTAATAAAACTAGAACATTTGCTGTATATAATAATAGCTCAAGTGGAAATGTAAGCGTAACTTGTGTTGATATGGTAACTCCAATAGCTGTTCCTCCTGGAGAAGTTAAGTTTTGTTTGTTCACATATGGTAACTCCGTATTTCTTACCTCTAACAACTTTTTTCCATTTGGATATTCAAATTGTGAAGTATCAATTAAAGAATCTAAAGGTGATGAGCTTTGTCTTTCTTGGGCTCCTGCTGGATTTGTTCAAGATAAGAATATAGAGGTTACTATTCCTGTCTTTGGTGCAATATCTAATTTATTTACTGATATAGATGGATACCAATATGATATGAGAAAAGGCTATATTTATATTGTAACTATTCCAGAAGCTGCTCTTGAATTAGATTCAGATCTTGATATGAAAGACCATGTTGGAATATGGAGAATTAAGAATGATGAAAAGCTTGATATTGAACTATTAGTGCAAGCCAATCAATCTAGTATTACTACATTTATGTTTAAAAAATCAATTGCTGTTAACGATGATAATACTCTTAGATTTATAACTAACTCATCGGCTGTAGATGCTTAATAGTAATGTGAGAATATAATGACTCATAAACAGCGTATATTAGAAAATGTTCAAAGTTTAAGCAATCTTACTGCTACAGCTATTGACAAGATTGATAAAAATCTTTATATAGCTGGTGCAAGAAAAATGCTTGATACTATTGGAACAACTGCATATAGTGAGTATGTTGCATTGCAGTCAAATTCTGCTGTTGTTAGTGAAATAGAAGACGAAGATTATGCTTTTGAAAATTCATCTGATGATGGAAGAAAGTTGAAGGATTTAGAATTATCAGAAGCATACTTCGTCTTGTTTTTCTTGTCTCTTGCTTTAAGAAGAATTGATATTGATGTGTTTATGACTGAAATGGAAACATGGGGTGAAGGTAGAATTGACCCTGTTGACATTGATAAGTTGTTAGCGTATGGAGATAAGTATCTTAAAGAAGGCAGAATAATTGCAATGATATATGGAAGCAGTAGCGGATTGAATGTTGATGAAGATGGACTTATATCTGGAAATATCGGAGTATTTGCCGTATGACAATTACAGAAGTTCAAACAAACGTAATCAATACTCTGACTAATGCTGGTTATCAGAATGTTAAAGACAACTTACTAGTTGGCATAACAGAGAATGAGCATTATCCTTTTGTTGTAGTTGATTTAGCTTCTTCTATTGTTCAGACTATAGCAAGCGGTAAATATACTCCTGGAGTTCATTATCTTATTATTACTTGTTATCAAAAAGCAAAGATTGGAATTACTCAAGCTAGACAGTCTGCTGTAAGTACACTTGAAGCTGTTATGGAACTTCTTAATTTACAGATATTAGAAAATAAGATAGAATATGTTGATACTGTTATGAATAACATTAAAGTATGTGGTGCTGGATGTATAGTTGAAGTTGGAGCATATTAATAATGAATATTCTTGAAGTTCAGGCAATGGTCATACAAATGATAAAAGATGCTGGATATGCAAATGTTAAGGATAATTTGCTAGATGGTATTACTTCAAGTGAAACGTATCCTTTTGTATTAGTTGACCTTGCCTCTTCTGAGAATGTTGATTTAGCATCTGGTGCATATAAGAGGTTTGTTCATTATTTGAATGTATCANNAGAGAAACTGCATCTGGAGAGTTAGAATACATACTTGGTATATTAAATTTTCAGTTGCTTGAGAATAAGATTGATTATACAGATACAGTATTAAATAATGTTAAAGTATGTGGAGCAGGTTGTATCGTTGAAGTAGATGCATATTCTGATTTAACGTATGGTTCTACATTAGCTATTGGTTCAAATCCATCAGGTGCAGAGATATTAATAGATGGTGAGTATATTGGAAGACAGACTCCATATTTTTTAAAAAAACCTCAGTCTGGAACATATTCAGTTGAAAAAGAAGAATATACTTTTAATCCAGTTGTCTTTGTAAATGAAGGACTAGAAAATCAAATAATGTTTTTTAATAACAATGAAGAAGGTGGAAGTCAAGTGGAAAGATATATAAATCATAAAATGTCTTTTATTCTCAATAGAGATAATTTTGTAGAAGCAGGAGATATAACTTATACTGGTAATTTACCTGAAATCTTTAATGAGATTATAGATGGCGAAACTGTATTAGTTAAGCTTCCTATTCCATTTTCTTTTACTGTTAATAAAAGTGATTTAAAGTTGTTTGTAAATGGAGAGGATATTGGAAGTGAAAACATTATACAAATACCTAGAAGTCTGACTGGCGGTAATGTTGGGAAAACCTATTGTCCTAGATGCATTGATTGGGTATTTGCATTTGTTGCAGCTATTGGAGCCTATGACTCTAATAAAACATATAGAGTTGAATGGATTCAGAAAGAGTTGCTTATGCAAGTTCCAGAAGGTGTTCCATTTAGAGACAATTTCGGTGTTCCTGCTTATTTTACATCATCAGATGATAATATAATGCTTCCAGTTCTTCCAGATGGATATGTTTATGAAGTATGGAGATGGATAAGAAGAAGTTCTGAAAAAATGGGAATAAGGGAACAAACTAATTTAATAAATCATAACTATGAAGCAAGTCAAAGATTTAGATTATTAGCAAGAGCAGGAGAAGGAGAACATACTCTTTCTTCAATTGTATCTAGTATATATTATGGAGTAGACTCTTTTAAATATAAGAAACGGGTTCGTCCAATTCCTTTTGCTTTTGCAATATATGAACTTGAAACTGGAGCTAGAACTAAATTAGGATGCACTTATGGATGGTATCAAGTCAATGATAGTTATACTGAAAGAGCATTTAGAAGAAGAAAATCAAAATGATAAATAAAGAAGTAAAAAGGGGAAGTGAGTCATCAAAAAGATTCTTGAATATAGACGCAACTAATAAGTCGTTGGATGTAAGTACTAATAGTAGACCCCCATTTTACTTTCTTTATTGTAAAAACAAAAAACAATAGGAGCATTAAGATGACAGTATCTCTTTACAAAATTCTTGCTATAAAGCAAGCTATGGAATCATTAAACTTGGTTTCAATTCCAGTTATTGACGAAAAAGACATTGAGTCAGTTATTAGTTTATTTATTGTTGGATTAGCAGACAGAGAAGAAGATTTTAATAAGCTTCTTAACACAATTTCTGGTGAGTCTAGACTTTGGTCTGAAGATATGATTGAATCTCATAAGGTATTGCATGATTTTTTTACTCTTATTCCCAGGGAATTAAGCGTTTTAATCAATCAATTAAAGAGCGTGAGCTCCACGCTAGAAAATGCGGTTATGAAGATGATGCAGGAGGAGATGAATACCCAGAACAGTGTGGAAAACCAAGAGACCTTACAGAATCCGACTTCTTTAGAAAAGTAATTATAAATCTTTCTAATAATGGAATAGATTGCGATAAGATTAGTTTATCTGATGCACTTATATTAAATGAAGACATAAACGTTCAAAGCACAAGAGAAGCTATTTTTAAAACAACTCCTTATATTAAAGATAAAGAAAAATGTAAATTGTTTGAAGGATTAGCAATAAGTATAGATTGGTCAGTAGCGTTAAATAGTCTTTTGAAGGAAGCAAATGCTTATTACGAGAGCCAGCACGATAAAGAGAGCAGTTGATAAACTCTGTAAAGAATATACAGATATGTCAAGAACTGCTGTCAGAAATATGGTATCTAGAAACATAGGTCATAAGATGCTTTACAAGATACTTGATGATATAGATGTGCTTTCTTCAGAAACTAGAGAACTTATGGATTTTAATACTCTTACACAGAGAGTAAAAATAGACCATCCAATAAATCCGTCATATATGTATAAAAAGTATAAGTTTAAAAAATTTGCTAAAATGCCTGATATGACAGAAGAATATATTAAATCTCAGATATATGAGCAATCTCAAGTATTAGATGCTGTAAATTATGCATCACAAAAAAGTAGAAGTGGAATTGCAAATAGATTATTACTAAATATATTTAATCCATCTGTTGCAAATTGTGTTGCAGCTCAGATTTCTATATCTTCTGGCACATATAAGATATTTACTGCTCAGTGGCCTAAGATATTAGACCCAGTTGCTAAAGCAGTATATAGAAGAAGAAAGAAGTGGATTACTGGTCTTACTGCAAAATCTATAAAAATGAAGTTTAAGTTTTTTGATGCTGGAGCTTCAGAATATACAAAAAGTTCTAAAAAAGAAACTGGAATATATATAGAAATGAGAGCAGATTATAGAACTCCAGGAAGAAGAGTAAACTATTATAAAGATATGATGGATAGAGGTGCATATAGTTCTGGAGATATTCCTGATTTGCCAGCTATTTATGGATGGATAAAAAGAAGACAAGCAGCCAGAGTATGGAGACCGCTTATAGTTACTAATTATAGAAGATATGATAGCAAAATGGGAAAGTTATCTAAGATTTCACACGATACAAAAAAAGCATCTCCAGGATTAGCTGCATATATGATTGCTAAGAGAATGCAAAAGATGTTTGAGTCTACAGGAAAACTATATCCGTTTGGTAATATGGATAAATATAGTTTCCAAGAAAAAAGTTTTATGGCACTCAAATTCATCATTTTGAAGGGACTACTATGAAATGGGATGATACAGTTGAAAGCTATAGCATATTTACTGAGATTATGATGGAAACATTAAGGATAATTCATGGATATGCAATGAGAGCAAACTCTGAAATTGAAGTTCCAGTTATTGGAACAGATACATTTCAAACTGATAATCGTTTAGAATTTAAGCATAGACTTATGAGAGCAATAACTGCAATTGAAGATAATAGAGAATCTAAAGAATTAAGGTCTGCTATAGCGTCTCTTAATGCATACGTAGATTATCATAATGTTAGAAAGACAATTAAACTTGATGATTATATAATTGGTGCTGGTGGAAGCAAGGCTTTTACTAAAAATGAATTAAATGGGATGAAGCTATTAGCTAAATCTCTTGGAATAGTAATAAAAATATGAGGATACTATTATGGCAAAGACTTCTGTTGTCGTTGACTTTAGAGTAAATGGTCAAAATGAATTAGCTTCAGCTATCAAGCAGGTTGGAGCTGCAATTAACTCTATTAATTTTGATAAGCTTGGAGAAGCAACGGCTTTAGCTGGTATTCTCAGTTCTTTTGGTCAAAGTAAATTTACATTTGATGTAACTACTGGCTCTGGTGTAAAATCTGCTATTGATACGCTAAGACAGTTATTGGCAGAGTTTAATAAAGTAGAAAATATCAGAAACGCAATGATGAAACAAGGCAGAGCTCCAGTTACGTATTTTGAAAGTGTNNTGAAAGTGTTGCACAGACTGCAACTAATATTCCAGAAGGAATGACTGTCAATAAAATACATGGTATGCTTTCAAAAATAGGCAAGATTAAAAAAGAAGATGGAATAACTTCAGAACAAATAGAAAATCTTGAAGAGCTTGCAAGAACATTAAAAGAAGCTCAAAACTTTTTAAAAGAAGCTGGAGATACTGGTGCATTTCTTGGAGAAGAAGTTAAAAAATATGTAGATATTTTTCTTAACTTTGAGCCAGCTATAAGAAAGGCATTAGATGAAGGTAGAACAAAATATGCTGGTATAACTGGAAAAGTAGGCGATACTATAAGCGAGATATTTAGAAATCTATCTCAAAGAGTTCGTGATGAAGCTATAATAGCAACTCAGGAACAATTGAAAAGAAAAAGAGAAGATTTAAGAGCTGCTAAAGTTGCCGAGAGAGCAGTAAATAAGGATAAAAGCGCTACTGAATCTCAAATTCAAGCTGCAGCTAAGGCTGTAAGTTATTTAGAAATTGAAGTAAGAGATTTGGAACAATCTGTTACTGACCTTACAAATGCAAATAAAGTTTTAAAGAGAGAAGAAAGTGAAGTAAGGTCTTCTCAAGGAGCATTAAAGAATGTTCAGTCTGCAAAAGTTAAGGCAGAAGTTCTTGCAAATGCTGATGATTTAGGTAAACTTTTTAAAGATATTTTGTTTATTAACAATAAGGCATCTGCAAAACAAATAGCCGATGCAATTAATAGAAGAGAAAAAGACCTTATTGATTATTTAAGTAGCAATACAGTATATGGTATGAGTCCAGATGAGCAAAAGAAACACTGGGCTACTGTATTATCAAAAACACAAGATATTCTCAAATATAGAGAACTTGCAATGATGAAAGAAGTTGCAATGCCAGAAAAGCAATTCAAAGCATTGCAAAGAGACCAAAAAATTTATCAAGTTCCACAAAACCTAACAGAACAAAAAATAGATGAATTAGAGTCTAGATTAAATAATGCATCTAATGTTACTGAGGAGATGTTGCAACTTATAGAACTTCTTGAACAATTTAGAAAGATTGCTAAAGTAGTTACTCCAAGACAGAAAGTTCCTATTACAGACCAAGACTCTCAAAATCTTGCTGATTATATGTTGCTATGGAAAGATGTCCAAAATAAAATTAATCAAGCACTAAAAAAAGCAAGAAATCAAATAATAGCTGAAGCTACATCCCCATTGTGGACTCCAGAGCAATATATTGAACAAAGAAAATCAAATGTTGCACAGTATAAACAATATACTCAACAAGAAAGAGATGACTTACTTATTAAATTTAAAGCCGAAAAAGATTCAATTAGTAAAAGATTAAATGAAGTAAGGAAAAATATACATGGACTTAATACAGAAGAAGAAAAACAAGCAATACAAACACTAAAATATCTTAGCCCTCAATTAAACTTAAGAAAACTTCAAATAGATGCAATTCAGCAAGCTAATGCAGAAATAAAAAAAGAACCAAAACAGAAAGAGCAAAAACCAGAAGAAGTAGAAAAAAAAGTAGATAAAGAGATAAAGAAAAAAGAAGCTGAACAACAAAAGGAATCAAACAAACAACAAAAAGAGCAGCTAATGCATGATGAAAAAATAGCTGCTATTGAAGAAAAGATTTTGATTTCTCAGGGAGCAAGATATAATCTTAAACAAGTTCTTCT
>MTKZ01002803.1_pt1 | contig 15749 bp, 23 predicted proteins | sample 1042781 | NCBI WGS metagenome assembly MTKZ01 (sample SAMN06212207, study PRJNA360539) | anaerobic digester metagenome | biome: Wastewater treatment plant; material: sludge; isolation source: anaerobic digester fed with sludge from wastewater treatment plant | place: Denmark: WWTP Viborg ...
AAGGTCCTGACGAATATATTCAGTATAGAGATAAAAACCGGTTATATAGAGGCCGATCCACTAAAACATCTAAAAAAAACGAAAAATGAGACAATTCGTTCTTTTTGGGACCAATGTATAACCGATGCAAGAACCGGAAATAAATCCGGTATGCTTATATTTCGAAAAAAAGGGTCAAAGTCTATTGTTGGAATAGAGGGAACCATTTTCGAAAAATGGAGAAATTTGTTATCAAGTATAAACCATATTGTTTTATATTATGCAAATGATTTACCTGATTTGGTCTTGATGGATATGGAAGACTTCTTTGAGATTATAAAACCAAACCAATTAAAATAAACATCAACAAGGAGAAAATAATAAAGGGTTACAAATACATCTTTGTGACCCTTTTTTATAAATACTATTATGGAATCATTTTATACCAATATAAAATCGACAGTTGGAAATGTTTATAGTACCTCCGTGCGTACTTGTAAAATATATCTTTCCTGTAATGCTTATTGGGCACAGTACCAATTGGATGGTGGAGAATGGACTTCTTATGGTCCTGATGGAAAAACATTGATATTGAATGTAGGAAACCATTCTTTCAATTTCCGAAGTAGTGCTGGTTGGGGTGCACCAGTTGATTTTACTTACAATGTACAAGCTGATAAAAAAATGTTTATAATATATAAAAAAACATATAGTATTTTGATGGATCATTTGGAAAATAATCAATATAGTGAAATGTTTTATGCTACAAAAGGTGATTAGCAAAAGGAGAAATTATGGCAAGATACCATTTTATGTCAAGGGTGAGGGATGATGTAGGAGATGTTGTTGATGGTGTTGATGTATATGTATACATTGCAGGAACAACATCTGCTGCTTCAATTTATGCTACAGAAGATTCTATAATTACTACAGCAAACCCAATTGTTACAAACGAACTAGGATATTTTCATTTTTATGTTGATGATACGGAATATGATCCCAGTACAAAATTTGATATTCTGATAGAAGGTGTTACCTATGAAGATATAGATGTTTTTAGGAAAGGTGTTGCAGGAACATCTGGTACATCAGGTTCTTCTGGAACATCTGGATCTTCTGGAACATCTGGTACATCAGGTTCTTCTGGAACATCAGGTAGTTCTGGAACAAGGGGTACTTCAGGTTCATCCGGTACATCCGGTTCATCTGGAACTTCTGGAACATCTGGTTCATCTGGAACCTCAGGTACATCTGGTTTACCAAACAGTTCAAATAACTATACAATGAGATATTCAACAGATTCACCTTCAGGATGGGTTGCAACAGAATATTTACAAGTAACATCCGCAGGAAATGTTGGTATCAATACCACACCAACATCAGCTTATCGATTGAATGTTGGTGGAGATATAATGGCCACAAAAGTTTACAATGCTGTTTGGAATGACTATGCTGATTGGTTTGATGTAGGCCATGGGATCGAAATTGTTCCGGGTAAGGTTTATGTTCTTTCAAAAAATGGAACAGTTTTCCAATCTTCGCAATATAACCAAAAAGGTATAATTGGAATTGTTTCAGACACCTATGGAAATTCAGTTGGTATAAAAGAAGGGCAAATACAATTACCAATTTCTATTGCAGGATATGTCCTTGCCTATGTGGAGGAAGAATATGAACCAGGTACACCGTTGACATCTTATAAAAAAGGTTCCTTGATCAAAATGAATAGACGGGATGTAATCTTATATCCTGAAAGGATCATTGCCACATATTTGAGAAAAGAAAAATCTGTTTTATGGAATAACATTGAAGTAAAAAATCGTCATTGGGTAAAGGTAAAATGAGATTCACAAACTATCTCAAACTACTCAATGAAGGGTGGACAATAAAACCTCACACATCCATAAGAAATGCTTATGATTTCCGATGGGGTGGAGGTAGTGTTGTTATTCTTTACATATATTTCAAAAAAACTAAAAACCTGTATTGGAAAGCTGAACATTCCAATGTTATTTACTTGAATAAGAAAAGATTGAAAACCAAGGGTTTTGTAAGTACCGAACATAGTAATTTGGTAGAAATTGCATTGGAACATGGAGAAGAATTATCAAATCAATGGCGATACGGTAAGGAATTAGTACATGGTCTTATTGTCAAAAATAAAATATATCCCTATGAAAATGAAGAAAGCCCTTTGTCAAATGCTGCCTTCCGAGCAATTTATGAGTATATTGATGATGAATGGTGGACAAAGAAATGAGACTAATAGATTACCTTACAGAGGCCATAAAAGAAGTCTCATGGAAAATTCCAAAAATTGGTTGGTGGTTGGATAAGGACATTGTTACATTATATCATGGTACACATATAAACAATATTGACTTTATCAAGAAAAATGGAATTGTCCCACCGAAAGAAGGATATACAGCTGGCCGGGTTTATTTGGCATTTGATCCGTATACTTCCAGGGGTTACTCTTGCATGTCCGCCGTTGGTGGGGAGTCTCAATTCCGCTCTTTAGGAACCAAAGTGAAAACAACTCCAATGAATGAAAGAGTTGTTTTTATTGTAAAATTACCAATAGAGTATGTGCTGAAATACGGTAAAATAAATAAAAATTCTACTAAAGAAGAATATATTAAATCAAAAGTACCAGATTATAAATTCTATGAACTATGGGAAGTTTCATTTTTTGGAAAAATAGATAAAAAATATATAGTAGCCTACATGAAATGTAGTTAAAATATAATTAAAGATTATATAATAAAGACGGTTTTGAAGGCAGATGAGACTAAAAAAATATCTTCATGAAGATTTTGATTGGAAGAAATATACGAATAGCAATCCAATGCTAAGAGCAGCAAAGAAAGTATTGGATAAAATTGCATCAAAGGGATATAGAGCTTACATTGTTGGGGGGGTTGTGAGGGACCTTATTCTCGGAGAAGAACCACATGATATTGACATTTGTGGTAATATGCCTTTAGACGAGGTAAGAAAATTATTTAGAACGTATAGTTTGTCAGGAGATGAGTTTGGTATTATAGGTATTATTATTGATAGTCAAAAATTTGAATATGCTTTATTTCGTGGAGAAACATATCAAAAAATAAAAGGTGTAAGAAAAATATTGAATTGATATTTACAATAAAGGTTATTGATAAAAGATTGAAAATAATGAACTTAAAAAAGAGGAAAAGGAATGAAATTAGGCCCGCTGGAACCCTACAATCCAAATAATCCGGAACATAATGACCCAAAGAAATATAAAATTGAGTATGAAAATACCGGAAGAAAACCTGAAAAAGTTTCTTTCAATGTGGATTTGAAAACTGATTTATCTAGGCGAGATTTGCGAATTAACGCAATGGCCATTGATAAAGATGGAAATATTATTGATTATTTTGACGGCCAAAAAGATATAAAAAATAAAATAATTAGAACTGTTGGTAACGCACATGATAGATTTTCAGAAGATTTTTTGAGAATATTAAGGACGAGTAGATTTTCATCCAAACTTGGATTTGACATTGAATCGGAGACAAAGAAAGCGGCCAAAAAATTAGCACCAATGATCAAAAAATTGTCAGCAGAGAGGATACGGGAAGAAATTTTCAAGGCGGCCAACCAGACCGGAGACAAGTTTGCAAAATATCTTATCGAACTGGATGAAATTGGTGTGTTGGATATAATTCTACCTGAAATTACAAAACTGAAAGGGATGGAGCATCCACAAAAATATCATCCGGAAGGTCCGGATGTGTGGTCCCATATTCTATCAGCATTGAAACAGAATAAAGTTATCGATCCAATTGTCAATCTTTCAATACTGTTACATGATGTTGGAAAGGGTGTATCATTACAATACAAACCAGATGGAACACCAATTTATAAGGGTCATGATGTAGCTGGATTACCACTTATTGATGATATTGCAAAACGATTGAAACTGTCCAACAAAGAAAAGGATACATTGAAATATGTTGTTGCGAATCATATGAAAGTGGTGAAAATGGCAGATATGAAACCATCAAAGATTGCTAAAATAGTGGATGATCCTGATTGGGAAATACTGTTGGCAACAGCACATGCAGATGAATTTTCCCGTCTACATAAGAGTATTTCCAGTAAAGAATATGATGAGATTATACAGATCGCTATGGATATCAAAACAAAATGGGGATTGGAACAAGGAAAGAAGGCCTTGAAACTTGTGGATGGAAACAATGTGATGAGACTTACTGGACTCAAGCCTGGACCAGAGGTGGGTAAGATCATCAAGAAAACGGAAGAATGGATATTGGATAATGGTATTCAAGATCAGGATAAAATAGATAAATATATATTGAAACTATATCAGGAGATATAAAAATGAAACTTGAAAAATACCTGACTGAAGCATTTTCTCCAATCAAGCTGGCCAATAAGGTGAGGGAACTGAAAGAGACAGGTGCAAGTCTTGAAGATATTCCAGAGATCATAAAAAATCTTTCAAGAAATGGTGTCATCCAGCCAGGTCACGAAGAAGATTTGACAATGTACTGGAAAAATGCAACTGTACATATCAAATATATGAGGGATATTTTTGAACACATCTTGAGTGATGTAAAAGTAAAAATGGGTGTCAAGAACAAATTATAGGAGGAGTGGTATGAAAACATTTGAAAAATATTTGGGTGAAGCTTTCCGGCCACTTTCACCAAAGAAACATTGGCCTGGAGAATATAAAGCTCCTCCGAAAGACCCGATAAAACTCTCCGGCAAAAGTATTGATGATAAAGGTTATGTGAACCTTGGATATGCAAATGAATGGAAAAAAACTCCTGATATAGTTGAAAAGTGTGAAAAGTTGAAGCATAAGGTTTTTGCAATCAAAAAAGGTAGAGGTTTGACAGAATATTCCTGTGATAAATGCAAATACAGATATATGGTAGATTCAACGGATTGATATGAGCAGATTCAGTAATTTTTTACTTTGTGAAGAATATGATAGTAAAACAAGGGTACAGAAAATAGGTACGGAGGAAGCTCTGGACCTATTGGACAATTGTGTGAAATCAGTAAAAAATGATCGCTTTCCGATTTATAGGGGTAAAAGAAATACAGGTAATTTTAATTTTGTAGATCCACAAAAATTTACAAGAGTAAGTGCAAATACACAAAATTATTATACATTATTGTTTTCTAATTTACCTTCTTGGAAAAATTATCCAAAACGACAAAAATCTTTGATTTGTACAACAAATGAAGCAACAGCAAATGGCTATGGTTATGTTTATTATGTGTTTCCATATGATGAAGCAAAAATTGGAGTATGTCCTAAAACTGATCTTTGGAACTCTTTTCCAGGTTTTATTGATGACATGGGAGGAATTCCCTTTCTTAATAGTGTAATAGGTACCATAAAAGAATATTACAAAATGGATAGTCTAAACTCATATGAACAACTGGTCTCTTTATTTGAAAAAGCTGATAGAGTGAATAAAACAACATGGAAAGATATATTTAACACAGCATGGACTGAAAATTTTATTACGTTATTCAGAGAAATGGGATATATGGAAGAAAGAACCCGTTTAATAAATTGCATAGATAAATATTTTGATCCTAAAAAATCTGGATTCAAAATTATGAAACCAGGAAATAGCTATCCAAAAGACAAAGAAGTGTGGACAGACAGCAAATGTATTTTGATGAGAAGAAACAATAAAGATGTGTGGGCAATAAATGAAAAATATGGAACAGATTATCCACAATCAACAGAAGGAGATCCAGATTGGGATGAAATTTAACAACTACTTAAAAGAATCAATTCTTGACCAAGGAATTTTTAAAGCTATTTTCATGGCCGGCCAAGCGGCCTCTGGAAAGTCTTATGTATTGAAACAGGTAAAATCCGGAAACATAGAACCGAAAATAGTCAATGTTGATACTTTTATAGAATTTCTCCAGGCAGCATACGATTCTCCTCTACACGATAAATCAAAAAAGTTGACAGCTATACAACTATATCAGTATATAAACGCTTTATTGCCTCTGTTTATAGATTCAACATCCACAGATCCAACGGCACTTGTCATAAGATATAATATTTTGGAACATATAGGATATGATGTTGGAATGGTCTTTGTAAATACATCTTTGGAAACATCAGTAGAAAGGGTCAAAAAAAGAAATCAAGAGGGAAAGAGATTTACTCCACCAGATGCTGTTGAAAAATATTATGAAAAAACATTACAGATTAAAAACTTTTTGAAAGGTAAATTTCCATTCTTTATGGAAATAGATAATGATGATGGTATGTTGACAGATGAAGTTATCTTGAAGGCCTTTAAAAGAGTATCAACATTCTACACATCTCCGGTTGAAAACATAGCTGGTGAAAGAATTATTGAATTGATGAAAAATAAAGGATGGAAGTATCTCGTTCCAAATATATATGATGATGGATACCTGAAAAGCTTGATCAACAGATGGTACAGGAGTATAAGGTGAGACTTGTAGAGTATATAGAACAACAATATAAAGACGATTATCATATCAAAATGTTTGGTTTAATAGAAAAGATTTTAAGGGCAAATTGTATAGAAATGCTCAAACTTTCCTGGGATTCTGGTAGATTTCTTTACAGGGGACTTTCAAGAGAAGTTAGAGATTATGTTATTTTCAAACCAAGAACTGATAGAAAACCAGCAAATACACCAAAAGAAATACATGAGGTTTTGGATAATCTATTATATAAAAAATTTGGCTGGAGACCTCGATCAGAAGGTGTTTTTTGTATAGCAGATAGTGAAGAAGCATCGGATTATGGATATCCAATGATAGTTTTTCCATATGATGGTTTCAAATATATATGGGTACCTACACGGGATTCATATATATCAATTTCTGATCCTAACAAGGATGAAAAAGTTGAAAATCTGTTAAAAGGTTATACAGATACAAACATTACCAAAGCACTACGGGCTAAATATGAAATTACAATAAAATGTTCCAAATACATGGCTATCAACCAAAAATATTCAGAAAATTTGAAACATCTTTTGAAAGAATATAATACATAAGGAAACATATGAAACTTACACTTTCAAGCTCAGATTTTTGTGATTTAGTTGTCCTTTTTCTTTATGATATGGTTACACATAAAGACAAAACAGTACCGGTCCATCTGAATCAAGATTGGGCCGAATTTCTTGAAGTGTTGACCCGAAAAGGAATGAGATCCCCACTTCTTCAATATTATTTGAGTGTACAACCACAAATGAGGATTCGATATAACTTACTCAAAGATGTATTTTATCCCAAACCACAAGGAAATGGTTATATTGAAATCCGTCCACAGGAAATACCAAAAGAACCAGAAAAAACAGGACTTATAAAAAAGACAGGAAAATATCTGAAAAAGATTATATCCCTTGGTTTATTGAAAGAAGATGAAAACCAAGATTTACATTGATCGAAAAATGTCATAAATAATAAGATAAAATATGTAAGGAGGAAAATGGGGGTTTTTTCAAAAAGACATTCATATGAATATGTAAAAAATAAAATAGAATCGGTTGAAGGATATAAATTATTATCTACTGAATATACAGGAAATAAGCAAAAATTAAAAATAATGTGCCCTATAGGTCATATCAATCAAATGACATTTAATAATTTTGATAGTAAAGGTCATCGCTGTGATTTTTGTTTTGGTAAGCAAGCACATACTTTTGATTTTATAAAAAAAGAAATTGAAAAAGAAAATTATAAGCTTATAAGTAAAAATTATAAAAATATCTATACAAAATTAGATATAATATGTTCTGCGGGTCATAAAATAAAATTAAATTATTCTGATTTTAAACAAGGATGTAGATGTCGTATATGTGGATACATAAAAATTGGAAATCTAAAAAGAAAACCTTATAATGAAGTAAAAGAATATATTGAATCTTTTAATTATAATCTTATAAGTAAAGATTATAAAAATTGTGGCACAAAAATAGAAATAATGTGTCCAAATAATCATAAATTTATGATGAAATATAATGATTTTCAACAAAATCATAGATGTCCGGCATGTGCTAAACAATTAACTACATCACAGGCAGAAAAAGAAATTGTAAGTTATATCAATTTAATATATAATGGAATAATTATAGAAAATGACAGAACCCAAATAATTAATCCTAAAACTGGAAATATGCTTGAACTTGATATATTTTTACCAGAATTAAGTAAAGCCATTGAATATAATGGAATTTATTGGCATTCTAATAATTATGTAAAATATAAAGATGAACAAAAACAAATTCAATGCAAACAAAAAGGAATTGATTTACTTGTTATAGAAGAACAAGAATGGATACAAAATAAAAATTTTGATACAATAAATATATTTATAGGAGGATAACAGTTATGGTACAACATGAGTTCACATCCGGTCAAACACATGATACAATAAATGCTTCACAATCTACAGCAACTCAAATAGAGGATGCTGGTAAAATCGAAACAGATGTGCCTGGTGTTATGGCGGATGCAATGAAGGATGATGCGCCGGTATTTGATGTTTCTAAAGATGATTTTTTCAACAATATGAAAGTTGATAGAAAAAGGATTCGACTGAAAACACAACATGCAGCAGAGTATCATAGACAAACAAAATACAATCGACCTTTCTTTCTCCGTTATAAAGATGAGGAAGGAAAAGGTGGTTACATGAGGAAAGTAAAATAGTGAATGATTTTAGAATCCTGATAAACATCTATACAAACAATTATATGTCGTGTTATCATCTATGGAAAAAATATATTGACCTTATGAAAGAGTATGATACAAAACAAACTTTTCCGATTTTTAGGAGCTGGTAATGTCATATTTTGGTAGTTGGGAACAATATAGTGATATAATTACATCCTTTGTAGGATATTGTAAGATTTGGCAAGATATTTTTGAAAAATATATTGAATATTTGAAAGAGGTTTAAAATGACTTTCAAACATTTCTTATACCTTACAGAGCTGTCCTATAAAGGAAATGTTGGATTCCAAGAAATAGTTGCTTTTTATAGAAAAGCAACCGATGATGAAATAGAAGAAATGGAAATTATTGTACAAAATAATAATTGGAATGGGTTCAGAAAACTCATTAAACGGGTGATAGGTGTAACTCTTTTATGAAAAAAGTGTTTTTGTTCAACTTTAATGTAGGATCAGCAATTGAATATGTTGGGAATTGTATTGCAGAGTGGATAAGTGAATGCAAGGAAATAGAATTTTACAACCATAAGATACAAAATCCAGAATATATGTTGTTTGATGACTTGTTAAACTTCTCACCGGATGTAATCGTATTAAATGAATATTATGAAAGAACAGCGGCGGCAACTGTTTTTTGGAAAAAAGCAAATCCGAAAACAAAAATAATTTTTTGTTCACATGTATGGCAACAGGTAAGACCAGCATTTAATGAAAAAAATGAAGATGTTTATTATAAAGAAAGATATTTAAGAGAACTTTATAACATTGCTGACCGTGTTTACATGTTAAACTTTCCGCCAGAAGGAGCATGTAAAGAAATTTCTCATAAAATGGTAAGAGCATGTCACCCAATGTCACCAGAAATTTTTGACAGCTTCACACCATGGATAAAAAGACCAAAAATTTTCTTCTATATGGGAAATATACTTCCTCATAAATTATCAAAAGAATTTGTAGAAAAAATACAAAAAACAGATATTACCATAGATTGTTATGGAAGAAGGAATGATATTGTTATGCCGAGAGGCAAAGTTGATACAAACAAATATGCAAATTATTATGAACTATTTGACAATTGTAAAAATTTGATATATCATGGGGTTATACCTCAGGAAGACGTTCCAAAAAAAATAAACGAATATAAATTTTTTGTAATGCCACATGACGGCAATGAACCTTTTAACTGTGTCCTATTACAATCAATGTTATGTGGAACAATTCCTTTAGTAGTAAATGATCGAACTACAAGGTATTTTGATCCTACATGGTTGGATTGGGCAGAAGGATTATATTTTCATAATGATAAAGTAGATGATTTTATAGAAAATTTAATAAAAATAAGTAATTCAGATATATCCAATGCTGAAGATGAATCAGAAAGAATATATCAGGAAGTGAGGAAACGCTTTAATTATTACACACTTAAAGAAGATTTTCAAACATACCTGTATAATTGTTGACAAACACTTCAAAATATAGTATAATAAACAAAATCAAAATATAAGGAATAGTTATGACAACTTTGTTATTGGATTATAATAATCTGTTATCCAGAATTTTTTTCATCGGTCCTGTAAACGCAAAATCGGAACATCCAGACTTCAATCGAATGAGATTTGTGGCAGTTGATTCCATTTATCGATCCATGTTGAAAACAAAATGTAATGAAATTGTACTTGCAGTAGATAGTACACCTTCATGGAGAAAAGAAATTTGGCCAAGGTATAAAGAGTCCAGAAAAGGTAAAAGAGAAAAACTTGATACGATCAATTGGGATGTATATTTCATTGAATTTCACCGACTTTTGAATGACATCATCGAATTTCTACCATTCAAGGTTATAAAGGCTGAAAAAGCAGAAGCTGATGATGTTATTGGTGTTATCGCTCAAAATTTTCAAAAAGAATTTGTAATCATTTCCACAGATAAAGACTATTTACAGTTATCATCAAAAAATGTTAAAATATACAATCCATTAAAACGAAAATATATTGAAGAATCTAATCCGGAAATCTTTCTGATCAAACAATGTATAATGGGGCAATCTAAAGATGATATATTCAATGTCCTAACCCCATTGGATTTCAACGGTAAGAGAAAACCCGGTATCGGAGAAGAAAGGGTTGAAAAAATCATCAACAATGGATATGAAAACTGGCTTTTGTCAGAAAATGCTGTGGATCATTTTGAACTGAATCGAAAACTAATTGATTTCAAAATGATACCCACAAAAATTCAAAAAAATATTATCAAAAAATATAAAGAATACAAACTTCCAAGGTTAGATAAAGCATATACATTTTTTAAACAAAATAACTTTCTATCATTCTTGGAAGATTATCACAGAGTAGAAAATACTTTATCCCGTCTATATGAATAAGGAGGTAGAATGAATTTATCAGATAATGCTAAAAAAATATTTGAAACACTTTATTGTTTTCCCGGAGAAACAATATCAGATACATTCAAAAGAGTTGCAAACGAGTATGGTTCAACAGAAGAAGAAATTGAATTTATATATAATTTATTAGCAAAAGGAATATGGAGACCCAATTCTCCTGTTTTTTTTAATGCAGCCACTTCCCATAAAATGTTTTCAGCCTGCCATATCGTAGGACTGGATGACAGTATGGACAGTATATATGATGTACTCAATGTGTCCAGAAAGATTTTTCAGTTTGGTGCTGGTATTGGTATCCCGATTGGAAATTTGAGGGAAAAAGATGCATATATCTATGAGGGTAACAGAGAACAGCCACCTATAGGAAAAAGTTCTGGTCCACTTGCTTTTATGAAATTATTTGATGCTTGTGGAGAATCGACAAAATCCGGTGGCAGATCAAGACGAGCTGCAATTCTCATGTCAATGCCTGTTTGGCATCCAAATATTGTGGATTTTATAAAATGTAAAGAAAAAGATGGAACCTTGAGTAACATGAACATTTCTGTAAACCTCACAGATGATTTTATCCAAGCATTCAAAGATAACATTCCATTCCAACTAAAATCTCCATCAAATGGAGAAGTAATAAATGAAATCAATGCAAGAAAACTATGGGACATCCTCATTGATAGTGCTCATGCAACTGCTGATCCTGGTGTACTTTTCATCGACACTATCAACAAATACAATCTTCTGAAAAAGAAAATATTGGTGGAAACACCAAATCCCTGCGGAGAAATACCCTTGATTCCATGGTCCATCTGTTCCCTTTCTTCTATCAATGTACATAAATTTTATCAGGATGGATCATATGATTTTGAAAATCTATATAAAACAGCATATAAAATAGCAAAAATGATGGATCATACTCTGGATATAATGGATTATCCAGATTTGAGATTCAAAGAAATATCAAGAAAATATCGACATATTGGTCTTGGTATGATGGGTCTTGCAGACTGTTTTTTTGAAATGAATATACCTTACGATTCCGCCGAAGGTAGAACACTTGCTGGTAAAATAATGAAAACAATCAACACCGCAGTAATTGAAGCAAGTGCTGATTTGGCCAAAGAAAATGGTCCATTTTTCGATTATGAGACTTTTGCAGATGATGTATATGACATTATTTCTCTATGGGTAGATGATAAGAAAATTCTTGATAAGGTAAAAAAACATGGTGTGAGGAATGCCGGTTATACAACAATCGCACCAACAGGTACCGTAGCGCTTTCCTGTGATTGTTCCTACGGTATGGAACCATGTTTCGGTTTGGTTTTCACAAAAACAATTGTTGAAACCGGCGAAAAAATCAATGTGGTCAATCCAGTATTCCAGAGGAAATTTGAAAAGGAATCATGGTATACATCAGATATACTTGAAAAGATAGCGGCAAATCACGGATCCCTAAAAGGTTTACGAGGTATTCCAAAAGAAGTCCGGGATGTGTTTGTAATTGCCCATGACATAAAATATAAAGATAGAGTTGACATGCAAGCCGAATTACAAAAATATGTAAGCATGGCTATTTCATCCACGTTGAACCTACCTGCAGAAACAACCAGGGACGATGTTTCAGAAATATACAAATACGCCTATCAGAAAGGTTTGAAAGGTGTTACAATATACAGGGACGGTTCAAAAAAATCTCAACCAATTTCATTCAGTAAAGAAAAAATGCAGGTACAATCAAATTTTGAAAGACCTACATCTATGCCTGCAACCGTCCATACAGTAGAAACCGGAAACGGAAAGATGTATGTAACTGTTTCCACACACAATGGAAAACCAATGGAAATTTTCATTTCAATGGGAAAATCAGGAGGTTTATTCAACAACTTTGCAGAAGCATTAGGTAGGACAATTTCAATTGCATTACAACACGGCGTACCAATTGATGTAATTGTGAAAACTTTGATTGGTATCAATTCAGATCGTATTGCATGGACAAGGTTACATGAGTCGGACAAAAAACCAGATCAAATTTTATCCATGCCTGATGGTATCGCAAAATTACTCCAAAGATTTTATTCCAACGGTCACGGTATTACACGGGAACATAACGGGGAATTATGTACAAAATGTGGAACCTATTCAGTAATTATGATCGAAGGCTGTGCAACCTGTAGTAATTGTTCAGAAAGTCGCTGTGGATAAAACGCTTGACAAGGCGAAGTAAGTTTGATATAATATACTCAAATAAAAATGAAAAGGAGTTCTTATGAGTTCAGTATTTGTTCAAACAGACGATGGAGCCGAAATCGCAAAAAAGTTGGGTACCACAAGACAAAATGTATCACAGACCTTGAAAAGAGCCATGAAAAAATATTATTTGAAATTGAAAGAAATGGAAAAGGATATGGGTCCATTTGAATTAGCATTGACCATGATGAATATGTTTGGTGTAATCGATAAAACAGATGTTGTAAAATTTTATAATCTTTTTCCACACGATATTAGACAGGAAATAAAATCCGATGTTATCAATTGTCGGGAGGCAGGATTACCGTTATATGAACGTATGCACAGTCTTATGTAGCTCTTGCAAACATTATATAATTTTTGATAAGAAAATATCTTGTTTCAAGAGGAATTTTAACCTNNATAAAAAAATATCTTGTTTCAAGAGGAATTTTAACCTGTTACCAATAAATGAGGCAATCATTGCGGTGCCTCTGGATTTTGAATGTTTTACCTATGAAAGGAAGAAAGAAAATGAATTGGGATCTATATTTCCACACAATATGTAATGTTGTTTCCTTGAATAGTAAATGTCTATCAAGAAAATTAGGAGCAATTGTTGTAAGAGACAAATCGATAATTTCAACAGGATATAATGGCCCTCCGAGAAGTGTTCCTTCTTGCAGTGAAAGATTGAAATGTGATAAAAATTTATTTTTGGAATTTAAAAGGAAACGAATTCCAATTTCAAATATAGAATTATTGAATATCTGTCCTCGGAAAATATTAGGTTATGATAGTGGTGAAGGTTTACAATACTGTGTTGCGGGACACGCTGAAAGGAATGCTCTGATCAATGCCGCAAGGGAAGGTATTTCCACAAAAGGATCAACAATGTATATGAACTGTGGCATTCCATGCACTCCGTGTCTTGTGGAGATAATCAATGCTGGTATTGAAGAAATTGTTGTCACATCAATGACTTATTATGATTTAATGTCACAATATTTGATAGAACAAAGTAAATTAAAAGTTAGAATGTATGATTTGCAAGATGATAGAATTGAGTTAGCGTATATTCGTTCTGTAAAGGATTAAATGATGGGTAAAAAGAAAAAGAGAAAAGAATTTTCCGAAGAAGATAATGTGGATCAAATTCCAACAAAGTTTTCTTACAAAAAAAATGAAGTGTTAAAAATTAAGGTCTTGTCGGAAGATTTAGCAAAACAATTAAAATTAAAATTAAGAAAGTAAAAAAATGGTTGATTTTGAATTTGTACAGGGATTTTTAGCTGAAAATCTCCAAAATGTGACTTTTCGGAATACAGAATTCAATGCAAGATGCCCTATTTGCAATGACAGTCAAAAAAATCCAAGAAAAAAACGATTCTATCTGAAATATTCACCGGAAAACGGCGGAGTCTATAACTGTTTTAACTGCGGTAAGTCCGGAAACTTCATTGATTTGTATTCAAGGATCAAAGGAATTCCTTCAAACCAGGCCTTTAAAGAAGTCAATAATTACACTTTTTCAAATCTTAAAGAATCCTTAAAAAAGAAAAAGGAGCCGAAGAAAAAAGAAGAAAGCGTTCCAAATCTTACAGAGTTTACAAAATTAAAAAGAGATTGGGTTTCTTTGGAAGATAGACAGGAAGGAATGATTATCAGTAACTACAAATATGTTTTGAGAAAATTTATTCAGGAAAGGAATTTACCAAAAAGTTATCCTTTCTATATTGGATATAAAGGTGAATATAAAAATAGAATCATTATACCTATACTCGGACAGTATGGAGAAGTAATATATTTTCAAGGCCGTGCAACAAATAGTGACATGAAACCAAAATATCTGAATCCATCACTTTCAGATAAAAAAACGATCATTATGAACCTTCATAAATTTGACCCATACAAGTATATTGTTGTAACGGAAGGTCCTTTGGACGCAATCCTCGTTGGGAATCAGGGTACTTGTGTGTTCGGTTCTACAATTACAGATGATTTTCTTGAAATTTTAATGAGAAAAACAAATAAAGGGATCATCATAGCTCTGGATAACGATAGTACAGGAATAAGAGAAACATTAAAGATCATCAATAAATCAAAATATAGCAAGAAACTTTTTTATTTTCTGATGCCTGTAAAAAATATAAAAGACATCAATCAGTTGGTCATAAATTATAATATTGAAAATATATACAGTTATATTGTTGGAAACTCTTTTCCGTATCTGGAATTTGTAGCAAAAGTAAAATTCAGATAAATCCTTCCCTTTTGCATTTTTTATAAATATTTTTTATAAATAGTATTATAAAAATGTGAGGAGGAAGACAAAACGTGAAATTTACAAATCTTGGCACAGACTACATTTCAGTGACAGAAAACGATCTGAAAAA
>MTKZ01044753.1_pt1 | contig 15742 bp, 13 predicted proteins | sample 1042781 | NCBI WGS metagenome assembly MTKZ01 (sample SAMN06212207, study PRJNA360539) | anaerobic digester metagenome | biome: Wastewater treatment plant; material: sludge; isolation source: anaerobic digester fed with sludge from wastewater treatment plant | place: Denmark: WWTP Viborg ...
TTACGGTTGCGGATACAATACTCTTGTAACAATGCAGGAGAGCGTAACTTCCGCCTGGTCACAGGTAGAAAATCAGTATCAGAGAAGATCCGATCTTATTCCGAATCTTGTAAAGACTGTTCAGGGCGCTGCTGATTTTGAAAAAAGCGTACTGACCGAAGTTACGGATGCAAGGAGCAGGGTTGGTCAGATGAAATTAAGCGCAGAAGACCTGAGCGATCCGCAGAAATTCGAGCAGTTTCAGAAAGCTCAGGATCAGCTTTCATCAGCATTGTCAAGACTTCTTGTCGTTTCAGAAAACTATCCTCAGCTTAAAACAAACGAGAGTTTTCTTCAGCTTCAGTCACAGCTTGAAGGCACTGAAAACAGGATAAGCGTTGAAAGAAAAAGATTCAATGAAACAGTACAGGTTTATAATACAGAAGTAAAAAGTTTCCCTTCTCTTATTATGGCAAAGATATTCGGGTTCAAAGAAAAAGAATACTTCAAAGCAGTAACCGGAAGTGAAAAAGCCCCGGATGTTAATTTTGACTTTAAAAAGAAAGAAGGAAAGTGATCATTATTCGTTAATCATTATTCATTAATCATTATAAAGCTTTGCAGGCAGTAATAATGGCCCGAGGATTCGGAACGAGGTTAAGACCTCTTACGAATAACATTCCAAAGCCGATGGTACCGATAGTCAACAAGCCGATATTAGAGCATATCATTAATTTGTTAAAGACTCATAAAATTAATGATTATGTCGTACTGCTTTATTATATGCCTGAAACAATAAAGAAGTATCTTGGCGACGGCAGCAGATTCGGAGTAAAGATAAGATATGTGGTTCCTGATCAGGATTTTGGAACAGCCGGAGCTGTAAAGCTTGCGGAAAAATATATTAAGGATAAATTTGTAGTTATAAGCGGAGACGTGCTGACAGATTTTAATCTTTCTGAAATAAAAGATTTTCATGAAAAGAAAAACACTGTTGCAACTCTTTCATTATACAGTTCAAAGAACCCGCTTCAGTTCGGTATAGTGCTTACCGATAAGAAAGACAGGATAGTAAGATTTCTTGAGAAGCCCTCTTCATCAGAAGTATTTTCCGATACGATCAATACCGGAATTTATTTTTTCAGTAAGGAAATATTTAACTACATACCTGAGGGAGAAAACTATGACTTTTCACAGGATCTTTTTCCGCTTTTATTAAAAAACGGCGTGCCGATTTACGGATACAAAACAAAAGGATACTGGAGAGATGTAGGTAATCTGGAAGAGTATATTGAAGCAAACATGGATGTTCTGAAAGGAAAATTGTCATACATTAATGTTTCGGATAAACGCGGTAACTGTATCAGCCGCAAAGCGAAGATTGACAGGAAAGCTGAAATAGATAACAGTATTATCGGCGATGATGTGGTTATAGAAAAAGATGCTGTTATAAAAAATTCTGTTGTATGGAACAATGTAAAGATCAGTTCAGGATCGCGGCTTTTATTTGATGTAGTAGGTAATAACTGTAACATCGGAAAAGGTACAAGAATAAATGATTATGTTTTTATCGGAGATAACTGCAACATAGGAAATAATGTTTTCATAAGCTCCAGCATAAAGATATGGGATAACAAGCAAATTGAGAACAACGAAAAGGTCACCAGAAGTCTGATCTACGATGACCGGTTTTTCAGTGAATTATTCACTGATTCCAGGATCACCGGACTTTCAAATCTGCAGATCAATCCGGAGTTCGGTTCAAAACTCGGCTCGGTATACGGATCGTCAATCGGTCTTGGCAAGAATGTTATCATTGCCAGAGACAGTGATCATATATCGAATATGATAAAGCGGTCAATAGCAAGCGGCATATTGTCAGCCGGAGTGAATATAATAGACACGCAGGTCATTCCCATTCCTATATTAAGGCAGGAACTGAAAAGCGGTGAAGGCGCGGGGGGAGTATTTGTAAGAAAATCTCCTTTTGACAAAAAGTCAACAGACATTATTTTTTTTGACAAAGACGGAAGGGATCTTTCCAGCAATAAGACCAAGTCAATTGAAAGATTATTTTTCAGCGAAGAATATAAGCGTGCGGATTTTGACAAGGTGGGAGCAATTAAATTTCAGGAAAGAACAAATGCTAAATACATGAAACATTTTCTTGACTGTCTTGATCTTCAGGCAATCAGGAAAAGGAAATTCAAAATAGTGATTGATTATTCAAACGGAATAACGTCAACAATTTTTCCGAATATACTCGGTGAATTCAACTGCGAAGTAGTTTCTCTGTCAGCTCATCTGGACAGTGAAAAAATAACCCGTTCGGAAGAGGAGCACAGAAAATTATTAGACCATGTTACTTATGTAGTGAAATCCTTACATTATGATATCGGATTCATGATGGACTCAGGAGGAGAGAAGATCTGGCTTTCGCTGAATAACGGGAAGTTATTAAGCGGCGACAGACTGCTCGTACTTGTTATGAAACTGTTTTTAATAGTAACAAAAGATGTAAAGAAAATTGCTGTGCCGGTTCAGGTATCAAGAGAAGTTGATATTGTCGCAAAGGAATTCGGTGTGGAAGTTGTCAGAGTGAAAGACACTCATTATTCGATGATGATGGCTTGTGATGACACAAACGTAAAATTTGTCGGCGGGGTAAGAGGAGGATTTTTATTTCCGGATTTTCTTTACTCTACTGACGGTATGTTTTCTGTCGCAAAGATCCTGGATCTTATAGCGAGAAGTAATCAGACAATGGAGGAAATGGATAAGTCAACAGTAAAGCTTTATATGATAAAGGAAAACATAATCTGCTCCAAGGAAGAGAAAGGAAGTATAATGAGAAAGTTTATGGAGGACACGATCATGTACAAGCAGGAATTGATCGACGGAGTAAAAGTATTCATTGACAAAAATTCTACCGTGCTTTGCATTCCTGATAAAAACAGGAATCTCGTGCATTTAGATGTGGAGTCAAACACAAAGACTAAAGCTCAGCAGCTAATGAAAGATTTCAGGAAAAAGATAGAGAGTTATGTTAAGATCAAATAATGTATAAAGTAAATCACAGGAAGTTTAGGGGGAGTAAAATATTTTGTGTAAATGATAAATAAAGAAAGAACTGAAGAGAAAAGCGTGTTGTCCGTTCCCCTAGGGGAACGGCGAAAAAGGCTAAAAGCAGAAAAATTTTTTCTGTTTAAATTAACTTCTTTTCATAATACATTTATTAATCAAACACATAAGGAGAAATTCCAAATGGAACTCACCGAAGAAATGATACAACAGTTAAAAGCTGATTTATCAAAAGCCCGTACATACTCTGATCTGATGGGCTCAGACGGAGCGATTAAGAAAATACTGAAGAATGCACTGGAGGGAATGCTTGATGCAGAGCTTACTGAGCACCTGGGATATGAAAAGTATTCGCCATCAGGAAAGAACAGCGGAAACAGCCGTAACGGAAAAACAAAGAAGACATTAAGAAACGACAATGGAGAGATAGAGATAACTGTTCCCCGGGACCGTAACAGTGACTTTGATCCGATAATAGTAAAGAAATATGAGCGGACAATCGGACCAATCGAGGATAAGATAATCTCAATGTATGCCAAGGGAATGACAACCAGAGATATACAATCTCATGTAGAAGAACTCTATGGCCTGGATATGAGCCCGATGCTGATATCAGACATTACAAATAAAATCGTTGAAATGGCAATCCAATGGCAAAGCAGAATACTTGAGCCGATATATGCGATCGTATTTTTTGATGCAATATTCTATAAGGTCAGAGAAGAAGGAAAGATAAAATCCAAAGCAGCTTATACCTGCCTTGGAATAGACATAGAAGGAAAAAAAGATTTGCTTGGATTATGGATAGCTGAAACAGAAGGCGCAAACTTCTGGCATGGTGTAATAACAGAATTAAGAAACAGAGGAGTTCAGGATATACTGATTTCCTGTGTTGACGGACTCAAAGGTTTTCCTGAAGCAATAAACAGTGTATTTCCTGAGACAGAAGTCCAGCAATGCGTTATACACCTGATCAGAAACACTCTTAAGTATATAGCATATAAAGACAGCAAAGAATTCATGACAGATCTGAAAAAAGTTTATAAAGCTCCGACTGAGGAATCGGCTTTACAGGAACTTGAAATGGTTGAAGCAAAATGGGGAAAGAAATATCCGCTGGTATTAAAATCCTGGCGCAACAACTGGGCTAACATATCTGTCTTTTTCAAGTATCCTGAAGAAATCAGAAAAACTATTTATACCACTAACATTGTCGAAAACGTTCACAGGCAATTTAGAAAAGTTACTAAAAACAGATCTGTTTTTCCAAATGATGATTCATTAAAAAAAATGCTTTACCTGGCTTACAGAGATCTGCATAAAAAATGGACTGTCCCTGTCAGAGACTGGACTTTTTCTTTATCTCAGTTTGCTATTATTTTCGAAGAAAGATTGAGTAAATATTTAAATTAAAAAAAGTTCATTTACACAAAAAAATTTACAGACTCATATCTTGATATTAGGAGAATTAAAAATTAGTATCCATCCAAAAGTTATTTTGAAAAATGAACTGATTTTTAAAAACAAATCAATTAATTTAATTTTTTATATTAAATAATTTAAATTGGACAGATTTAAAACTTCATCTTTAAAAAATATCGGAACAATCGGAAACTTTACGGATATATCTCCATTAGATTTTCACGAGTTTGATTTACCCAATAAACTTCACTGCATTTTACTTAAAGATTCAAGAATTCCAATGGTGAATCTTTTAATCGGATATAATGTGGGATCTAAGGATGAGATCAAAAACAAAAAAGGTATTGCTCATTTGTTTGAACATCTTATGTTTCAGGGCTCTGAAAATATAAAGAAAAACGAACATTTTTCTCAGACATCAAGACTCGGCGGGACTTGTAACGCTTTTACAATGCAGGATGCAACTGTTTATTTCGACATTGTCCCTTCAAATAATCTTGAAACTATACTCTGGCTTGAATCAGACAGAATGAATTCACTCGACCTGTCAGAAGAGAATCTTGAAAATCAGAAGAAAGTAGTTATTGAAGAAAAGAAGCAGAGATTTGAAAATGCTCCTTACGGATCTATGATGAATAATCTTTTCGAAAATGTATTTAAAAATTCCGCCTATGAATTCCCTGTAATTGGTTTTGAAGAAGATATCAATTCATTCACTGTAAAAGAAGCGCTTGAGTTTCACGAAAATTATTATTCTCCCGAAAACAGCGTTCTTATTCTCACCGGTGACATTGATATAAATCATTCTAAAAAACTGATCAGCAAATATTTTGCAGATATAAAGAAAACCAATAAATTTCAGAGGACAGGTAGTCAGATCGCAGGTATTAAGGAAAATAAACGAATAGAAATTTATGACAACATAAAACTCCCGATGCTTTGCATAGCTTATCAGCTGCCGAAAGCAGGTTCGCCTGAAGAGTATTCAATGGAATATTTCTCAGAGATAATTGCTAACAACAAAAGCAGCCGGCTTTATAAAAAATTAGTTTATGAAAAAAAGTTAGTGCGTTCAGTCAGTTGTGAAAAAGTGATGCTGAAAGACGGCGGAGTATTAACATTAATTGCACAGATTAATCCTGAAACAGATATAAATATTGTCGAAAAAGAAATTCTGGATGCTGTAAACGATATAGCAATAAATGGCTGTTCGGATGAAGAGTTCGGAACGATAAAGAATCAACTCGAATTTCAAAACACAGCAAAGTATGTTAAGCTGATCAATATTTCGATCAATACTGTTTTTAAATATCTTTATTATAAAGATATCTCCGGTGTAAGTAATGAAATTAATAAATATCTGTCAGTTACAAAAGATGAAATGATAAATTCTGTGAAAGAATATTTGCTGAGCAGAAACAGTTTAACCCTTACTTATCTTCCCATGAATCTTAAAAAATAGTTCATATTGTCAACCAATCAATTAGCTGAAAAAATCAAATACGATATACCTTCGATTGAATTTAAAGAACATACGCTTGATAACGGACTGAGGATTGTTATGAGTAAGTTCGGTAACATACCGATAGTCGCCTTAAACACTACATTTCACACCGGCTCAAAAGATGAAGATAATGATAAGACGGGAATGGCTCACCTTCTTGAGCATCTTATGTTTGAAGGGTCTCCCAATGTGCCGAGAGGACAATTCGATGAAATACTCACTAAGAACGGCGGGGNNATTTTATTTCTGTTCCGTCAAACCATATCGAAACTGCTATGTGGCTTGATTCAGACAGGATATATGGTTTCGGAATAACTGAAGAAAGTCTTGAAGTTCAGAAAGATGTCATATTAGAGGAAAAACTTTTATATGTTGACAACTCCCCTTACGGATCGCTTGAAGAAGTTAGTTCAAAAAAATTATTCGGCGAAAGTCCTTACGGATGGTCAGTAATCGGCGATATGGATGATCTTCGCAGAATCCGGATTCAGGATCTGAAAGAATTTTTTGAAAAGCAGTATACTCCGGGAAATACAGTCATTTCAGTAGTCGGAGATATTGATTACGACAAGACTCTTAAGCTTTTGGACAAATATTACGGCAGCATAAAATCCGGAAAGGATTTTCTCAAAAACAAATTTGCAAATGATGAGATAGACAGTGAAATCACAGAGGATATTTATGACAACGTGCATCTTGAGGGTAAATTCATTTTTTACAAACTTCCTGAGACAGGTACAAAAGATTATTATGCAATGAACTTGCTCAATGCAGTTCTTTCCGACGGCGATAGTTCGAGATTCTTCAATGAAATTGAATATAAAAGCGGACTTGTTAATGAAATAGATTCTTCAGTATTCGGAATGGAATGTTCCAGCATATTTAATATCACAGCAATTGCAATGAAAGGAAAGAGTCTTGAAGAGATAGAGGAAAAAATAGATATGATTATTGATGATGTTAAATCAGGAAATATTTCAGACAGGGAATTCAGCAAAGTGAGAAACAGATTAGAAACATATTTCAGCTCCAAAAGACAATCGGTAATTTCAATTGCTGATAAATTTTCCTATCTGAAATTATTTTACAATGACTGTACGAGGATTAATTTTGAAATACTGGATTATATGTCCTTAAGCAAGTCTGATCTTATAGAAACTGCAAATAAATATCTTAACAAAAATCAAAGATTAGTTTTAAATTATTTACCAAATAAATCATAAGACATGGCAATATCTGAAATAAAGAAAAATGCGGGTACAAAATCCGGGATACTTGACAGATCAAAACCTCCGAAATCAGGAAAACCGAAAGATGTAAACTTTCCGAAGTTTTTTGAAACGAAGTCATCAAACGGTATCACAGCGCTTGTAATTCAGGACAAAAGGCTTCCGCTTGTTACATCCCGTTTTGTTTTTAAATCCGGAGCTTATCTCGATCATTTTATGGGAGAGAGCAAGTGCGGACTGGGTTCGTTGACATCTGAAATTTTAACAAAAGGCACTGAAAGCAGAAATGCATCAATGATCGCTGAGGAAATAGATTTTTTAGGAGCCGGATTAACAAGCGGATGTTCTTATGACGCTACTTTTGTGAGTTCGTATTCACTAAAAAAATATTTTGACGAGGTGTTTGATATTATGACAGATGTAATTCTAAATCCTGCTTTTCATGAAGAAGAATTAGAGAGAAGCTCTGATCAGCGGATGAATTCCCTGTTGTCAATGATTGATGACGGCGATTATCTTGCGGACAAGATTTTTAACAGGCATGTATATTGGGATTCTCCTTACTCTTACCCTATTGAAGGTGAAAGAGCTTCTTTAAAAAATATTACAACCGGTGATCTCAGGAATTTTTACAAAAAAGTTTTTTCTCCGGAAAATTTAATTGTGGCTTTTGTCGGTGACATTTCTCCTGATGAAGCGTTACAGAAACTGGAAAATAATTTCTCGGAATGGAACAACAGTTATACAAAGGCAGATGAAATAATCCTTCCGGAATTCAATAAAACGCCAAGAGTATTTCTTACAGATAAAAAAGGCGCGGTTCAGTCATCACTAAAAATAGGACATCTGGGAATTAAGAGAAACAATCCTGATTTTATTACTTTAAGCGTAATGAACACAATGCTCGGAGGATATTTTACTTCAAGAATAAACAAGAATCTCAGAGAAGTTAATGGTTATACTTACGGAGCGAGATCCGTTTTCAGTTGCTACAGATATTCGGGAGATTTTTCAGTAACGACAGAAGTCAAAACCGATATTACATCTGAAACGAACAAAGAAATTCTCAAAGAGCTGAATGAAATAAAAAATAAATTTGTCGGCAAAGAAGAACTGCAGAATGTTAAGAATTATATTTCAGGTAATTTTCCCATGCAGCTCGAGACTCCTAATGACATTGCATCAAAAGCCATCAGTCTGAAACTTCACGGGCTTGAAGATGACTATTACAATACTTATATAAGAAAAGTTAATGAAATTACAAAAGAGGATATTAAGGAAGTAGCGGAAAAATATCTTCATACAGACAGACTGATTTATTCGATTTCCGGAAAGTCAGATGATCTTAAAGATAAAATGCAGCAATTCGGGGAAGTGGAAATAACAGAGGATATATTTTAAATTCTTTCCAAACAATTTTATGACGGAAAATCAGGGAATAAAAAATTCTTCAGATGTGGAGTTAGTGCATAATCTGAATGCAAAGTATAAGGAACTTAAATCCGAAATTGCTAAAGTTATTGTAGGGCAGGATAAGATCATCGAGCAGATAATTATTTCAATACTTTCAAAAGGTCATTGCCTGCTGATCGGAGTTCCGGGTCTGGCAAAGACACTTTTGGTTAAGACGCTTTCAGAAGTGCTTGATCTTAAATTCAGCAGAATACAGTTCACTCCTGATCTTATGCCTTCGGATATAACGGGAACGGAAATTCTTGAAAACGACAATACAGGCAAGAAGATATTTAAATTCATCAAAGGACCTGTATTTGCGAATATAGTTCTTGCTGATGAAATTAACAGAACTCCTCCCAAGACGCAGTCAGCTTTACTTGAAGCAATGCAGGAGCACAGAGTTACGGCTGCGGGAAATTCTTATACTCTGGATGAACCGTTTTTTGTACTTGCAACACAAAATCCTATTGAGCAGGAAGGAACTTATCCTTTGCCTGAAGCGCAGTTAGACAGATTTATGTTTAATCTCTGGTTAGATTATCCTTCATTCAATGAAGAACTTCAGATTATTAAACAGACTACAAGCATGTACACTCCGGAATTAAAAAAGATATTATCAAAGGAAGAGATAATGTCATTTCAGGATCTGGTAAGGAAAGTGCCTGTGGCGGATGAAGTCATAAATTATGCTGTAAGCATAGTATCTAAGACCAGACCTGTTACTGCGGATTCTCCAAAAATTGTAAAAGACTATATTAGCTGGGGAGCCGGACCGAGAGCTTCGCAATATCTGATACTCGGAGCAAAGACCAACTGCATACTTGAAGGAAGATATTCTCCTGATATTGAAGACATAAAAAAAGTAACGCAGCCGGTTTTAAGACACAGGTTAATAACAAATTTCAATGCTGAAGCGGACGGTCTTAGTGTGCTGAATATAATAAATGAAATAGTCAGAGAGTAAATTCATACAAAACTTTTTATGATTAATAAAAACCAAATGTTTTTTATTTCGATTTAATTTTTTAAAAAGCCATAAATTAATTTAAATTGCAAGTTTTATAAGAAATCTTTAATTTGCAAGAAATAAAATTCCTTCTAAAATAATTTAATTCATTTACAATCTTACTAATATATAAATCTAAGGAGTCATAGAATTTTTTTAAAACGATACGAATTCCGGTAATACATATCACAAGATAAAAACCTTTGATCAGAAGAACTGGGTCAGTGAAAATCTCAATTACAAAAAAGATTCGGGAAGCCGTGCGTGGATACTGCACAGAATATCAGGAATAGCTTTAGTTGCATATTTGTTTCTTCATATTTATTCTATTAGTCCGCTTACACAAGGAGAGGTTGCATTCAATAATAAAATGCAGACATATTCATCTCCTTTTTTTATGGTAGTCGAATGGTTTCTTTTTGCATTTGTATTATTTCACGCACTGAACGGGATAAGAATAGTAATAGTTGACTGGGCGGACGGCGCAAAGTATCATAAACAGCTGTACAGACTTTCATGGGTTTTCGGTATAATTTTATTTTTAGCAATGGGAGCGATTATGTTTGCTCATGAGCTGAAGAATTTATTTTGAACAATTAATATCAGATAATCTTTATGTATAAATACAAAGCTTCAAAAGATACAGGTTCGAAAAGCTGGATTTTACAGAGAATAACAGGACTTGCTTTAGTAGTGCTGATGATCGGACATTATATACTTATGCATTTTCAGCCGGAATCAGGACATACATACGCTGCAGTTCTGGCAAGAATGCAGTTTTCATGGTACAGAATAATTGATCTTACATTCATAACACTCGGCATGTATCACGGACTTAACGGGATATGGAATATTTTCAGAGATTACAAATTAAAACAATGGGCGAAAATTTCCATACTGTCAGCGCTTATAATTCTTGGACTTGCATTTACAGCATGGGGTTACAGCGTAATATTTTCAATACCATACATAAATAGTATTTCCGGTAATTAGAGTAAAAATAAATAATCTTTAAAAAATTAATATTTTATTTTCATTTATGAAAATTTTTTTCAAAACTAAAAAATAAGGAGAACAGAAATGGAGAAATTCACACATCTTAACGAGATATTGGAAACAATGAAAACCGATATCGAGAAGTTTTATGAAAAAGGACAAAACGCTGCAGGTACAAGATTAAGAAAATCATTGAACGATCTCAGAAAGAAAGCTGCTGAGATCAGAAAAGAAATTCAGGACGAAAGAGCTAAAAGGAAAACAGAGGGGAAGTAATCATTTTTGATTTTATTCTTTAAAGTGGAATCTAAAGAAAGTTATCCTGATTATAAATACCGGCATAACTTTGTATTAGAGTCCACTTTTATTTTATAGGATTTTAATTTATTAATAATAATTTTTATTTGAGCACTTCAAACATTAGAAATTTCTGCATCATTGCGCACATTGATCATGGCAAATCTACATTAGCCGACAGGTTACTTGAAACGACCGGCACTATAGAGAAGCGGAATATGATCAAACAGGTTTTAGATGACATGGATCTTGAACAGGAGAGAGGAATAACCATAAAGCTCCATGCCGTTCAGATGCTGTATAAATCAAAAAGCGGAGAAGATTATACTTTTAATCTTATTGATACACCGGGTCACGTGGATTTTTCTTACGAAGTTTCCCGATCACTTGCAGCATGCGAAGGTGCTTTGCTTGTTGTAGATGCCACACAGGGAGTAGAGGCGCAGACAATCAGCAATCTTTATCTTGCAATTGATAACGGTCTTGAAATTATTCCTGTAATAAATAAGATTGATCTTCAGAATGCAATGGTTGATGATGTTACTGACCAGATAATCGAACTCATCGGATGCAAAAAGGAAGACATTATTCTGACCAGCGCTAAAACAGGAGTAGGCACTGATGACATTCTTGAGGCGATAGTGGCAAGAATACCTCCTGCAAAGACTGATTCTGACAAGCCGCTTCGCGCTCTGATATTTGATTCTAAATTTGATATCTACAGAGGAGTGATTGTCTATATAAGAGTATATGACGGGACATTAAAAGAAGGCGATGAAATAAAACTTTACTTTACGGGAAAAACTTTAGTCGCTGAAGAAGTCGGTCATTTGAAAATGGGAAGAGTCAGGACAAAGTATCTGAAATCAGGAGATGTCGGATATCTGATTGCAGGAATTAAAGATGTAAATGAATCCAGAGTAGGTGATACAATTTTTAAAATCGGAGAAACCATCAGCGAACCTCTGCCGGGTTATAAAGAAGTTAAGTCTATGGTTTTCAGCGGTATTTATCCTTCATCAACAGAAGATTTCGAAACCTTAAGAGACTCACTGTCAAAATTAAAACTGAATGATGCGGCTCTGACCTTTGAGCCCGAAACTTCCGTTGCTCTGGGATTCGGATTCAGATGCGGATTTCTCGGAATGCTTCACATGGAGATTGTACAGGAAAGACTTGAACGGGAATACAATTTAAACATTATAACAACCGTTCCGAATGTAGAATATAAAGTTTACAAGACAAACGGAGAAGTAATACTTGTTGATAATCCTTCGACTATGCCGGAATCAGTGAAGATAGAATATGTTGAAGAACCCTATATTTCAGCAAACATTATTACTCCGACAGAATTCATCGGCAATTTAATGAAACTTGCAAATGACAGACGCGGTGTTTTTATTGCGACTAATTATGTAGATGCAAAGAGAGTGGATCTCAAATTTGAATTTCCTCTGAGCGAGATTGTATTTGATTTTTATGACAAACTGAAATCATACTCAAGGGGTTACGCTTCTTTTGATTATGATTTCAAGGATTTCAGAAAATCCGATCTTGTTAAATTAGACATTCTGCTTAACGGCGNNCCGGTGGATGCTTTGTCAACGATAGTGCACCGTGATAAATCTTTTGACTGGGGGAAAAGACTTTGCACAAAGCTTAAGCAGCTTATACCGAAGCAGATGTTTGAAGTTGCGATACAGGCGGCTATTGGTGCAAAGATAGTTTCAAGGGAAACGATAAGCGCAATGAGGAAAAATGTTATTGCAAAATGTTACGGAGGAGATATATCAAGAAAAAGAAAACTTCTGGAAAAACAAAAAGAAGGAAAAAAACGTATGAAGCAGGTAGGTTCGGTGGAAATTCCTCAGGAAGCGTTTCACGCAGTACTGTCACTGGATTAAATTCAGCAATAAGATCATACATTTAACTTTCAGCAATTATAAAATAAATCACAAAAAAATTTAGTGAACAATAATAATCCCAAAACAGAAGCTGAGCTTAGGAACAGAGAATTAAAAGTTACCGAAAGTAAAGATAAAGACGGTAAGAAATCAAAATCAAAATCCAGAGAGTTTATTGATGCGCTGATTTATGCAGGTGTAGTTGCATTTATCATAAAAATATTATTGTTTGAAGCATTCAGAATACCAACCGGATCAATGGAAAAAACATTATGGGTCGGCGATTTTCTGATTGTAACGAAGTTTACTTATGGCGCGACTTCACCGAGAAATATTCCTTTTACCGACATACGGCTGCCCTATTTTAAACTTCCCGCTTTCAAAGATCCCGAGAAAGGTGACATTATCGTATTTGATTTTCCGGGTGACAGAGATGATCTTCAGTCAAAGGAAGTAGTAAATTATATTAAGAGATGCGTCGGGGTTTCGGGTGATACGATTCAGATAAAAGGTAAAAAGCTTTTTGTTAACGGAGAACTTTTCCCTAATCCTCCCAACTCAATGTTTGACAATGTTAACAGACCTGAAAGCGCGGTTAATCCGAGATTGTTTCCTAAAGGGTCAAACTGGAACGAAGACTGGTACGGTCCTCTGCGCATTCCGAAAAAAGGTGACAAGATGAAGATTGATTCTTCGAATTACGAGAAATGGAAAATGTTTGTAATGAAAGAAGGTCATTCGATCAAGATGACAAGTGACAGAAAAATATTTGTGGATGAAAAGGAACTTCCAAACGGAGAATATACTGTTGGAAGAGATTATTTGTTTATGATGGGAGATAACAGAAATAATTCGCTCGACAGCAGATTCTGGGGATTTATGCCTGTGGAAAATATTGTAGGCAAAGCTCTATTGATATACTGGTCATGGGATCCGAGCATTCCGTTTTCCAATCTGTTTGATCTTATAGGATCCACGAGATGGGACAGAATAGGAAATCTTATCAAATAGATAATTTTTAATTTGAATATGAAATTAGAAAAAGGAGTTCAGGAAATTGAACTCCTTTTTTATTGGCATCAATTTAAAAATTGTAATATATAATGAGCTGAAGTTACGCAAAAGACTATTATTTCCGGTTTTAACTTTGTAAATCAAAGAAGTAACAAGTTATTTTAAAATTAAGCTTAGAAAATCGACCTCCCCCTGCCCCCTCCTTGGCAAGGAGGGGGTTTTGGGGTGGTCTATTGAATTCTAAAAATTACACGTGCGCAACATCAGTTAATAGTAAATAATAAATTAAATTCATCAAAAGAATTTGTCCGGAATTTATATACACATCCCCTTTTGCAACAGAAGATGCAATTATTGTGATTTTTATCTCATAACTAATTTAAATGTGACAGATAAGTTTCTGATAAGTTTAAAAAAGGAAATTTCACTATATGCTTCCCTTTACGGTAAAATGAGATTTGATTCCGTTTATTTCGGTGGCGGCACGCCGTCCGTACTTTCGCATACAAAATTTAAAGAGATAATAGATTTCCTTCACGAAAATTTTGATCTGTGCAAAGATTCTGAAATTTCAATGGAAGCAAATCCGGAAGATTTCAGTGAAAAGAACTTAAAAGATTACCGGGCAGCAGGCATTAACAGAATAAGTTTCGGCGTTCAGTCTTTCATAGATTCCGAATTAAAATTTTTAACAAGGCAACACACTTCTGACGAAGCTGTTAAAGTTATTAAAGATGCCTTGAAATATTTTGACAATGTAAATCTTGACATTATATACTCTCTTCCGTCTCAGACATTAAAAGACATTGACATTTCATTATCAAAAGCTGTTGATCTAAAAGTTAATCACATTTCCGCTTACACACTGACTTACGAAGAAAGAACTCCTCTATACAAATCACTTCAAAAAAATCTTGTCACAAAAAATACTGACAGCAAAGAAGGAGATTTTTATAATTTTGTTTCGGGGAAATTATCGTCGCACGGATATCATCATTACGAAGTTTCCAATTTTGCTAAAGAAGGTTTTCAATGCAAACATAATCTGAAATACTGGGAATACGGCAACTACGTTGGATTTGGTCCTTCTTCTCATTCAATGGTTAACGGCGTAAGATGGAATAATTTCAGAGACATTATAAAATACAATGATATGCTTTCGAAAGATTCGCTTCCTGTTGAAGAAAAAACAGTATTAACTTCAGAGCAGAAAAAATTTGAATACTTAATGCTTGCGCTTAGAAGCACCGGAGTGGATTTTGAAAAGTATAATGAAAATTTCGGGAACAGCTTCAGCAGTGAATTCTCAGATTCAATGAATGATTTATTAAAATTCGGACTGGCAGAAAGCACAGACAGGAAATTTTACCTGAATGAAAAAGGATATTCGATAGCAGATGAAATATTAGCAAAGTATTTCTGAACTTATGCAGAGGGACTTTTGCCAAAATTTATTTTATCTCCGTATAATTTATTAGCAATGAAAATTGTAATGAGCACTACAGGAATTCCCGCCGCAAGATCAATAAAATAATGATACCTGAGATAGAGAGTTGAGAAAAGCATCAGGATGGAATAAGGAAGATAGAAATAAAATGAATTCGATTTGATTTTTCGGGACAGGTAAGTGATAAGTAAAATTATTATAGTATGACCGGAAGGGAAAGCATCTCTCTGAGCATAGTCCTGCGGATTAGGGACATTGTCCGGTATTGATTCTACAAAATTTATAAACGAACGGATTTTTTCCGCCAGAAAAATTCCGGGCAATTCTGTATCTGTCAAATGAAAGTCATGCAAAGTAAATCTCGGACCGATCGCAGGAAAAATAACATAACCAATGAAAGAAATATAA
>MTKZ01043777.1_pt1 | contig 15737 bp, 9 predicted proteins | sample 1042781 | NCBI WGS metagenome assembly MTKZ01 (sample SAMN06212207, study PRJNA360539) | anaerobic digester metagenome | biome: Wastewater treatment plant; material: sludge; isolation source: anaerobic digester fed with sludge from wastewater treatment plant | place: Denmark: WWTP Viborg ...
TGACAGTAACACCTGTGGATGGAGAATTCAGCGGAAGGACCGAGATCCCATTGCCCGGATTGCCATATATAGCTGTCAGGGCAACAGTGATAAATGAAAAATGACCTCCTTGTTTCAGTTGAATTATTAACCTTTGCTGTAATGTTAAGATATATATATTCCCTTTTGTTGCTTTTATGCATACCGGCATTTATTTCCTGCTCCGGTGACGGTCAGAAAACGGTAAAGGACATGCCATCAAAGCCTTATGCCCGCTACTGGTGGTTCGCTTCGGAAATAAAGAAGGAAGACGTGAGATACAATCTCAACTGGCTGAAAGAAAACGGATTTGGCGGAGTTGAACTGGCATGGGTCTATCCCCTGAACAGGTTCAATCCGAAGGATACGACCTATACCCCCCGCCAGGAGTGGCTTAGCAGCGAATGGACAGACATCGTTGATTATACTGTCAGATACGCGGATTCCATCGGACTGGGTTGCGACCTTACCTTCGGGACTCTCTGGCCCTTTGGCGACAGCCGTGTTGAAGCCGGTCAGGCAACACGCCGTTACGGCGATCCGGAATGGCGGCAGGTAATAACACGTTCGTGGGAACACCCTGTGAGCGGCTATGTCATAGATCACCTGACCCCTGAAAATTACTTCCCATATTTTGAAAGGCTGTTAAAGGCATCTCCGCGACCGGAGACCTCAGTTCCTCAATCATATTTTATCGACAGCTGGGAAGTTGAAACCGAAAAGCTCTGGAGCGAGGGATTCGGCGATGACTTCCTGAAAAGATCCGGTTATGACATTACTCCTTATATGGATTCTATTTATTCTCCCGGGAAGGAAATGTACCTCTACGATTATATGTCCCTCCTATCTGATAAAGTTCTGAGGTTTTACAGGGATTTCGATTCGACATTGAACTCTGCGGGAGTGAGATCCAGGGGACAGGTCTCAGGTGCACCCTGCGACCTCATCTCGGGATATGCATCACTCGATGTCCCTGAAGGCGAAGCAATGCTCTTCGAGCCCGAATTCAACACTATTCCCGCATCCGCAGCACACCTTTCCGGAAAGCGGATCATATCATCCGAAACATTTACCTGTCTGTACGGATGGCCGGGCGATTTTATGAGGGAAGAACAGACAGCCGATCTGAAGCTGGTTGCCGATGCCCTTTTTGCAAATGGAGTCAATCATATAATCTGGCATGGCAAACCCCATAATCCTTCAGGTTACGATACCGTGAACTTCTACGCAACAACACATATTGGTCCTGATTGCAGCCTTGCTGAGGATATCCCTGAATTCAACAGTTACCTGGAGAAGGTTTCCTCATTTATGCGCATGGGAGAAACCTACTCAGACATTGCTGTCTATCTTCCCCTTGAAGATGCCTGGTGCAAAGGAATCATGCCAAAAGAGAAGCAGTTTATATGGGCCTGGGGGTATTATGAAATGCGTTACGTTTATTTTCCTGAAGAACTCAATGGCTACTCTCCTACCTGGATAAACTATTCCTTTCTTGAAAAAGCCACTGTGGAAAAGGGTATCCTGAAGGCAGGGAATGCCGAATACAAGGCACTCTATATTGACGCAGAATACCTTGATTACAAACTCATTAAGAGACTCGTGGAATTAACGGACGAAGGATTGAGAGTGATAATCAAAAGAGAACCTGCGGAACCTGGTGCAGTTGCACATGCAGACTACAGTTCCCTTGTTAGGCAATTAATGGGCTCATCAAATGTTTCCGACCGGGTCCCCGGCGACATCATACCTCTTCTTGAGGGTCGGGAACTGCCTCCATACTGGTGCAGGGAAGATGACAATTCCCTGTATGTCTTTTTTGCAAACCCCAAAGCTGCAAAGCTTAAATTTCCCCTTGAATATGGACAGGCTCTTAATGAAGAAACAAAAAAGATAACGCTAACAATCAACTTCAAAGGAAGAAGCTACTCTCTTGATCTCATATTCGATCCATATCAGTCGCTTTTGTACAAAATAAGCGGTAAAAAAGCCGAAAAAACAGATATTTCGTTTTTGCCAGGGAAACCCTCAGTCAGAATGAGAACAGAGGGATATGATGCACCCTGGCTGGTTAAATAGGAATTGATCTCAGTATAAAAAATATAATCATATGAAAATCATTCCTATGTCTTTATCCGGACCGGGTAATCTGTTAATTCTGATAATGAAAGAATTTCAACGACCCTGAGGCCAAATGCATAAGTATTGTTGATATTTTGAGTCCCGTATACAATTAATCTAAAATTAAACACAATTTTCAGTCATTGATTAGTTACATAAAGATGAATAAAAGACAAACAGGCTCATTTCCGGCGTTCTCACGTATTATCTGCAGCAATGTTATAAAAATTGGAATGTATGCACTCCTTTTATCCGGATGTAAAAGCGAGGGAACAATTCCTGAAGTTCAGCAATGGACCACCTGCGAGATCACCCTTATCTCACAATCCTCTTACAATAACGACTATGTGGATATGGATGTCTGGGCGCACTTTACGAACGGTAAAGGGGACACCCTCATAAGACCTGCCTTCTGGGATGGAGGGAGAATCTGGAAAATCAGGTTTTCACCTCCTGATGCCGGTTCAACCTGGTCCTGGACGACTTTTTCCATACCTGATGACAGAGAACTTTCCGGTAAAAAAGGTTCTCTGATATCTATTGACTACACCGGAAGTAACAGCCTTCTGAAACATGGTCTCCTGAGGATGTCTGAGGGAAAACGCAATGTCATTCATGCTGATGGAAAACCCTTTCTTCTGGTTGGCGATACTCCCTGGGCTATACCATTCAGGGCCACAAGCGACCAGGTAAAGATATATGCAGCCGACAGGATGAAAAAAGGGTTCAACGCGGCGCTTCTTATGAGNNGTTTTGATGATCTGCATGAAGGACACCTTAACAAACTAAGGCCTGATTATTTTCAGTATCTCGATACCCTGATACAAATACTGGTCGATCATGGTATTGTTCCTGTCTATCAGCCTGTTTTTCACGGATTCGGATGGAAGGGGAAAACAGTTCTCGGCCCCACGGCCGATCCTGATGAATATTCCAGGTACTGCATGTATCTGGTTGCCCGTTATGGGAGCATGCCCGCTTTATGGCTTGTAAGCGGAGATGCTAACGGATTGGATCCCGGAGTTAAGCCGGGGGGCGAAACCATTGAAAAATGGGACTGTTATAATCAGCCGACAGGTATTCACTATAATCCCGCCGATGACTATCTGGCTTCGTGGGCAGGAGGTGACAGTTCCCGCTGTTTCCATTACAACCGTTCATACCAGGATGAACCCTGGCTCGATTTTCAGTGGGCGCAGACAGGGCATGACGGATTACATCTCTACCATAAAGTCGAAAGGATGTACGATAACAAACCTGCAAAGGCAAACCTGAACGGAGAACCCACGTACGAAGGAATGGGTAACGGCAAAAACGGACTTGGCTGGTGGCAGGGAGAGGAAGCATGGAACCAGCTCATACACGGAGGTACAATGGGTATAGTCTATGGAGCCGCCTGCCTGTGGCAATGGAAGATCACTGCTGACGAACCCGGCTGGGATGCCTGGACAGATGCCCTTATGTCGTGGAAAGAGGCCATGAACCAGGAAGGCAGTAACTATGCCGGTCTGATTTCAAAAGCATTTGAGGGTTTCGACTTTGCAGATGTTGAAAGACGTCGGGATCTGACGGATTCAGACCGCTACATTCTGGCAAAGGAGGGATTATTCTATATCGCATATCTGGATAAGGGCGGTCCGATAAAGATAAAAAACATGAAATCAGGTCTGCCGTTTTACTGGTTCAACCCGAAAACAGGTGTATTTGAAACTGAAGGAAAAGCCTCATCCGAAGGCAGCTTCAAGGCACCTGACAACAATCCATGGGTACTTATAATCGGGGAGAAAAAATATTAACAACAACACCTCTGTAAAATTATGACAACCCGTATTTTTTTTATTCGGAGCCTTGCTTGAATCGGGCTGCGCCGGAAAACAGTCTGGTGAATATCTCACTGCAAACCTGATTAACGATGATAATACCCCAAATTTAAATTTTCCCTATATTCATAGACAATTAAAATCAAAATATCCGGATGAATAAGAAAGAATTATATAACGCTCTTCTGAGAGGTGAAAAACCTCAAAATAAAATATTTTTCAGACCAATACTGATGCATTTTGCAGCCAGATTCAACAATACAACTTACGGGAAATTTGCCTCCGATTTCAAGGCATTGGTTGAGAGCAATATCCGTGCAATGGAGTTCTTTGACACAGACATGGTGAGCCTTATCTCAGATCCGTTCCGTGAAACTTCTGCCTTCGGTGCCCCTATTGAATTTATTGATGAGGGAGTTCCACGATGTCTTGAACATATTGTTAAGACAATTGATGATGTAAAAAATCTTCCGACTCCTGATGTTCATAAATGTGAACGCACTCTGGACAGAATCAATGGAGCCGTTTATTATCAGAAGCTCCTTAAAGGGACAGTTCCCGTCAGCGGATGGATTGAAGGCCCTCTGGCAGAAGCATGCGATCTTACAGGTGTAAGTGAGTTTCTGATATTCCTGATGATTGATCCTGACTTTTGCAATATACTGATGGACAAATGCATGATTACGGCAAAAGATTTCGCAAAAGCCCAGATTGAAGCCGGATGCGATCTGATAGGAATAGGTGATGCAATCTGCTCACAGATTGATAAAGACACATACGACCTTTACATAAAGAACCGGCACATTGAACTGATATCATATGTGCATGAGTGCGGTGCATCAGTAAAACTTCATATCTGCGGAAATATAAACCACCTTCTTGATTCACTGAAAGAACTAAATGCCGATATAATTGACCTCGACTGGCAGGTTGATATGGATAGTGCCAGGAAAATATTAGGTGATAATATAGTGCTTGGCGGAAATATAAACCCTGTTCTTGTACAAGATAGATCCGAAGAAGAAGTATTTAATCTGTCTAAAGAACTCGTTGAACGATATAAAGATCAAAAGTATCTCATCGCAGCGGGTTGTGAAATAACAGTACTTACACCCCATAGAAATCTTATGGCAATGTCAAAAGCATCAATTCGTTAACCAATAAGATGAAATAAAGGTAGTTCAGAATCTGAATTCCAGTCCTGCAGCTGCATAATTAAGCAGAGCAAAGTTGTAAACCTCATCATTGTCGGCTCCGCCTTCAAGGATCCTGTAACCAGCCCTGATACCGATTTTCTCAGAGACCATGTATTTAATCGCCACTAGAACATCCTCGGCTCTTCCCTGCGGTGCTGCCAATGCGTCTCCGTTAAGGAGAAATGACAGATTATCACTTGCTTTCCATTCAGCATGAAAATTTATTATCGGGACGAATCCTACATTCGTCTTGACGCTTTCATCGCCAGCAGAGTAAAGGGCGATTTTGGCATCCCGTATTTTGGCGGTGAATCCCAGCCCAAACTCGAACTTTGGTCTTTCTACAATATCATAGCGATAGGTAAGCCGGTATGAATTGAATTTATATGTTCCTTCAAGAGGAGTGCTGGCTGGAAAAACAACACCCTCAAAAGTCAGGTCACGTGAAATACTCCCCTCGGATTTTATCTCAAGCGGCGCATATAATAATGACAGGTTATGACGTGTGCCGAAGGTGTATCCCGCACGTACCCTCAGGAATATTTTCGGTGATGCGTCAAGTTCTTCACTCAGGGAGAATAAAGTCCCCTGATCGCCGGGAATCCGGACATCATTGTATCCCGAAAAAGTAACTCCCGATTCGACATCAAGGAAAACCTGAGACTTTGCTTCTGTTAATCCGGAAATGATTGATACAATAAGTAGTGTTTTTATTATAAAGAAAGTTCTTTTCATCTGACAAATTATTAATTATGCTTCTATAACAAAAAAAACCAGTTTTGGTTCTGATGAATCCCTTCCTTCACACAGGAAGGATTGGTTATATTAAGATTATCCTCGTTTCATCAGTTCAAAATCCGATTGATACTTCAGTCTTTTCTTTCTTGTTTATTTTAAGCACTCCTCCGGATTCCAAAGGAAGCCAGCTCCATCCCTGCAATTCCATATCTTCCGTTTCGGGAAGCCGGATATTACCCATTTTTACTGCCGAAGGTTTAGTGGTCAATCGAAGTATCTCTGTCGAAACTGTGTCGTAAGTCTGATAGTCTATTGAACTGTCTGAATATCTGATTGATCTTACTACTGACGAGCTTCCAAGCAGATGATTTCCATTCTCCGGCGAAAGATCTGGCCTTACAGCCATTGCCCTCAGATAATGGCGAACATAGTCACCATAACCATCTGTGAGCCATATATCGTCGCGGATATACCTGTTACGCCCGTCTGATGCCACGGTATAGGTGGCCCAGTCAAGTGTCCTGACCGCATTTTCAGTATACGAAGCATCACCTGAAAGATCGGCATACATTAATTCGACCGAAGCCTGCCGCGATGAATGACTGTTGCCGGGAACACGGTATACAGTCTGCTCGTTCATGACGGTGACCTTGTATTTCTGGTATTCGTTATTCCCAAGTTCCCTGTATGTCCAGTCAAATATACCTTTCACATCTTCCTTCCACGTAGGAAAAAGTTCCCTGTGGTTCATTATGAACATGGCAAAACTAACTGCATTGGTCTGGGTGTCGCTCCAACCAGGGATATCCTCAAAAAATGGCCCCCATTTATTGGTACGCAATGGATTCTCCTTCATCCATTCAAGAAAAACATTAAAGCTCCTCCAGTACATTTTATCATTCACCGGATCGAGCTTCCTCATTTCCTCAAACAGCATCATTGTGCCCGTCCAGTTCGCAGTGTACAATGCCGGTCTTACCTTCCTGGAATTGTCATTGCTGTCAAATAATGACCCGATCTCTCCTGTAACAGCATTTACCCTGAAGGGGAGCGGTGACCTTATGCTATCCCCTTCAATGATTTTTGAAGCAAGTGTGTGTGCAATTTTTTTTGCGGCATCGAGATATTTGCTATTACCGGTTATCTTGTAAAGATTTACCAGTTCATACCCGAAAGTCCCTGCCTTATCCGGCTGGGTGATACCTGTTCCGTTCCGCATATCGCCATCGTAGACACCAGAGTGGACATCCGTGTTATAAGGATAGGGAATATCCGGCCAGCTATCCCCTGGTTTCGATAAGGAACGGGCAAGGTAGTTATCCGCAAGGTAAACCATGTTTTCAACTATCTCATAATCTCCGGTATAGGCATATAAAAGGGCCCATGATGAAAGGGCCATGCTTATCTGGTCGCCTCCGATCCCCCTCACATCATGTTCGGGTCTCCAGACCTGATGGTTCAAGTAATACTTCAGTCCGTTCGAATCAGTCTCCATGTTTTTCCAGAAGTGCCATACAAGCATTAAGACAGTGTCGTATGACTGGCCTCTATCAGAAGAGAACCATGGTAAAATCGATCCGTCGGTTTTATTGATCCTTACGGGATGATACTGTATCGTATCGCTGACAAGAACTGTATCAGCAACAGCAAGATTTTCACCAGATCCTCTATGACATGAGCTGAATCCGGATATTAGAGCGATAAGAGCGCCAATTTGTAAATATTTCATATTAATTTTATAATAAAAGTTTAATACTCCCATACGCACTGTTAAGTTAATAACAAATCTCCTATAAAACCAACCTGAATGAACCGCAGAACCTTTATCAACAGTACAGCCAGAACAGCTGCCGGAGTTGGCATGGCAGGCCTGATGCCGGCCCTTGCCTCAGAAAAGACCCAGGATCCTTCTGACAAACTCAATGTTGCACTTGTCGGATGCAGGAATATGGGTTTCGGGATCCTCGAGCATCATCTAGCCAATCCAGGTGTCAGATGTGTGGCTTTATGCGACATCGACGACTCAATATTAAATAACAGGGCTGCTGAGGTGCAGAAGAGATTCAATCAGACACCACGCCTGTATAAAGATTTCAGGAAGCTGCTTGAGCAGAAGGACATTGATTCGGTGATCATAGGAACACCTGATCACTGGCATTGCTTAATTCTGGTATACGCACTACAGGCCGGAAAACATGTTTACGTAGAAAAACCGATGGCCAATACCATTGCTGAATGCAACATCATCGTCAGTGCATCAAAATACTATGGCGACAGGGTTGTTCAGGTCGGTCAGCAGCAGAGAAGCGGATTTATTTTTCAGAAAGCAATGGAATTCATTAAGGGAGGGCAAATAGGCAAGCTGCGCAAAATCAATATATGGGCTAACTTTGAGTATGGTGCCGGGAGCAGGATAGAACCGGATGAGCCGGTGCCTGCAGGTGTAGATTTTGATATGTGGCTCGGCCCGGCTCCTGCACGATCATTCAACAAATCGAGGTTCCATGGTAACTGGCGGCATTTCTGGGATTATGGCGGGGGACTGGTTTCCGACTGGGGAGTCCACCTTCTGGATATAGGTCTGTGGGCAAAGGATGTTCAGAGTCCACCCCCAAAGGTTCTTGTGTATGGCGGAAATACATTTCACGAACCCAGAGCCAGGGAGACATTTGACACAATGTCGGTGGTTTATCCATACACCGATTTTGTAATAAACTACAATGTTACTGGCGGAGTTGAGAAAGGTCCGTGGGACATGCCTTACGGACTTGAATTTATAGGCGACTATGCCACAATGGTGATGGACAGAAACAGTCTTAAAGTCTATCCCGAGTGGGATAACGCGTCCAAAAAGCCAAAAACGGCAGAATACTCATTTACAGAAGGAAAAGAATCGCATAACGAACATGTTAAAAACTTCATCTCATGTATTAAAGCCGGGAATAAACCTGCATGCCCTCCGGAAACCGGCCGGGCTGCAGCTCTTCATGTACATTTCGCGAATATTGCTGCAAGAACAGGAGAACCGGTCCTTTTATGGGATGATTCAAAAAACCATTTTACCAACAGCGAAACGGCAAACAGACTAATTACGCCGGTATACCGTGAATCCTGGACTCTGCCAAAATTCTAAATTAATAAATATGATAACACGCCGGAAATTTATCTCAGGAACTGCAGCAGTTCTGGTCCTTCCAACTTATGCAAATTATTTGTAGCCTAAAAAAATATGACCAAAATACTATCATTGCTGCTTGGATTACTATTCATTATCTCAGGAAGGGAAGAAGACGGTTTCGAGATAGTCCTGAGGCCTGAGTCAGACAGTCTTATGACAGTTACAATCCGCAATGCAATAAACCTTTGCGCTGAAAAAGGAGGAGGAACCGTCAGATTCACCCCGGGTGTTTATAAAAGCGGCACTATCGAACTAAGGGATAACATCACATTAGTTCTGGAAGAAGGAGCGCTTATCAAGGGTAGCGATTCATATGCCGATTACGAGAATGACGCTTTTATCTTTGGTAAGGATCTTAAAGATATCTCAGTAAAGGGCAGCGGAGAAATTGATGGCGTGAATTGCTTTAACCCTGATGGTGAAGAAGGTTTCAGGGGACCTCATTGTTTAAGGTTAATAAACTGCAGCAATATAGAACTGAAAGACTTTACCATACGGAACTCAGCCAACTGGGCTGTTAATTGCAGATACTGCTCTTTCGGAAATGTAACAAATGTTACAATTCTGGGCGGTCATGACGGTCTCCATACACGATTTTGCGATAATTTTACAGTTAAGGATTGTGATTTCAGGACCGGCGATGATGCCTTTGCCGGAAATGATAACCGCGACTTCCATATCTCCGGCTGCCTCGTAAACACATCATGCAATGGATTCAGATTAGGTTGCGTGAACCTTAAGGTTGAAAAATGCAAACTATGGGGACCGGGAGAATACATGCACAAAATCCAGAAAAGGAACAATATGCTTACGGCTTTCGTGCACTTTTCACCAAAGGATCAGAAGCCTCAGCTGAAAAGTGCCAACTGGCAGGTGAGTGATATAACAGTTGATAATGTTGACATATTTTATATGTACAATTTCAATAACGGACTCTGGCAGACTGGCCAGCCGGCATCTGATATACGATTTGATAATATAAAGGCAACAGGTTTGCTCAGGGCTTTTTATATCGATGGCAGAAAAGATTCCCTTTTCAGTCTTACCATAAAAAGATCCGCTTTTACCTTCAGGGAGGGAGATGAAGGTCCGGGACCAACTTTTGAAGGAGCCAGACTTTCTTCTGACAAGTTTTTCTTCGCAACAGGCTTTTCTCAACTGAAGCTCGACAGGGTAACCTTTAAAAAGAAGGATCCGGGTCCGGTTATGGTATGTGAAAACGGCAGGTCAGTTGTAATGAACAAAGTAAAATTCCCCGGTACAGAAGGGGATTTGGGTGTTTCCCTCAGGGAAATATTACAGAAAGAAGAAAACTGACCACAAACTGATACTGGTTCAGCCTTTTACCTCCGCCGAAACTGTTCTATATTCACTTCTGTCAGGAATGAAGATAATTGATGGAAGTTCTTTTTTCAGGTTCCTCCGTCATTTTCATAAAGAATGACCATTACCCTTCCGTGTATGGAAGATGCGGCGTCGCAAACAGGCCTTGATAAAAAACAGAACTTCAGGGTTCCACCTCAGGGAACTTTGAAGTAATTCCTTCGCCTATCTTTATGTAACGCCTGCTCTTAAGGACATCGGAGCTTCCGGAAGGATAAAACCTTGTTGTAAGCAGATAAGCCCCCTCTTTCGCTGGTAACTTAAGCTCAACCGGTTTGTTTGTTCTTCCAAAAGGCTCAATAGAAATCTCGGTACTGACCTTCTTCTCAACCCTGTTATTTTTACCTATCACCAGTAATTCAAGACGGCCGCGTGACTCAACAGGATTATCGTTAATACCAGCCAGGTTCACTGAGATTTTCTCTCCCGGTTGAAAGTAACCATTAGGAAAATAGCGCTGATCGGCCAGATCGATAAATACATTTGCCGGAGCAAAAGCATGGCGGAACCATTCAAGCACCGGCCCTTTTTCAAGGTCGCGGATGCTATTTATATACCAGTCGCCTGTAAAACCATAATTGTTTGTAAGGTGAGTGAACGCAAGTACACCAGCAAAAGACCTCTCGGCCCTTAACCATTCTGTTTCGCACTGAAGCCAGTAGGCCTGAAATTTTCTCCTTACATCGGCCGAAGCATCCTCCCCGACAAGCAGGTCATATGCCTTTTTTGTCAGTTTGGCAGGCTGACCATCTCGCCAGAGCCAGTTCCATCCGTATTCATTAACCAGCTGCGCCGCAGTGGCTGTAAGGAATTTGCGGTGACCATCCTCCCAATCGTCGAGTTTGCCAAGTCTGTAAGGATTTTGAGCCAGATAGTCTGCAGGATCCGGGGAATTCATTAATCCCCATCCTGCCCTGTAGGGATGAGGCTCATCGATATTGTCCTCAACCGACAGGTCGGTGGCTACCATATAACCTGCATCCCATATCCTGGTAGGATCGAGTTTCTCCAGCTCCGGAATGAGGGTGTTACCAATAAATGTGTTCCAGTTCTCATTTATTGCATCCCATATCACTATCGACGGATGATTTCCGTCGCTCCAAACCCAGTCGGTGTATTCTTTCCTTATCTGTTCATCCCAGCCATGGTTCTGCCAGTACATCCATTCATTCTGGAACATCATGCCGTATTCGTCAGCGAGATCGTACCAGAAATCAGGCACCAGCCCTACACATATCCTCATTGCATTCCAGCCAAGCGATCTGGGATCATCAATAAGCATTCTCCTCACCCATTCCCTGTCCCATGGAAGAGACTGACAATCTGGATCCTCAAAAAACCTGTGAAGAGTTATGTTCGTCCCCCTCAGTATTATCTTTTCGCCATTGAGATAGAAATATTTCCCCCTTCGTTCAAAGTCTCTCATTCCGAAGTTTTTAGAAAACCGATCAGTAACAACATCTTTTTCAATAAGTTCTGCTTCTGCAGCATACAGGAATGGATCCGAAGGAGTCCATTTTTTATAATCCCGCACCTTAATGACCGTCTCAAGTATCGTTTCGTTATCGCGGGTTGTTATTCCCTCAAATGACTCTTCAGTAAGTACTTTCCCGGTAATTCTTTCTTTGATTTTTATCCTGATCCTTACAGAATCGTTCATGGGATCGCCATACATTACCTGCTGAGGATGGAAATTCCTGATCACAAACTTCGCTGTTACTGTGCTTCCCTTTACCGAAGGAAGATATAATGCCTTTATTATCATATGTTTTTCTGAATACGACAGGAAAACATCATCCCATATCCCTGGTAAATAATTGGCCTTTTCCTTATCGGTGCCTCCGGCGGCTTCGGGAGGAAGCCAAACCCTTTCCCCTACCCTTATCAGTATCTCATTGGGCATGTTCCACCTGACTGCATCGGTAATTTTTAATCTTACAGGTGTTGCACAGGAAACAGACTGGCCCATATCGCGACCGTTAACATAAACCTGGGTTACAAACTGGCTTTTTAGTATTGTAAGCATCACCTCGGTATCAGGCCTTCCCGGAGCAATCGTGACAACCTTCCTGTACCAGCTGTATTTAGGTTCATACTGCAGTTTCCTGAAATCAGAGGCTTCAGCCGTGTAGGATGCAGATGGTTTCTGAAAAAGTCTATCGCGGGCCTCTATTGCCGGCTCTGCAAGATGGATAAGCCCGGGCACCGGGCATTTCCTGCTGTAAGATTCTGGAGGGAAAGCATCTGTGGTTTGTTCAAAATCCCATTTACCGTTAAGGCTGATGCGGGTACCAGGGTCCTGCCCGGGTATGGGGAGGTGAGCAGTTAATAAACTGATCAGGACAAGCAGTATCTTTTTCATAATGTTACTATCTTATTCTTAAAATTACTCCTATTTTTGAGATAACTAACCTGATGATGATCCATAATCTCTTATCTGGCATTAATCTCTCATTGCGGAAGGGATTGCTCCCGGAATTGGGTGTTCTTATAGTCTCAGCACGCACAAATAAAAAATCCCTTCAGCTTTCATCCTGGATATATGAGTGATAACAACCATCCGGTACGCCTGAGGGCCGGGATACTTGATCTTGTTTATCATGACGGAGCCATCAGATATATAAGATCGGGACCGGCTGAGATCATCAGAATGATCTATCCTGCTCTGCGCGACCACGAATGGCTGAACATTCATGGTGTTATAAGTGATGAAAAATCCGACATAAGGAATGATTCATTCCTGCTTTCTTATAGTATCAGGTATGCCGGCGCCGGGATCGATTTTAAAGCAAGGGTCACGATAAGCGGAACGGGTGATAATAAAATCATTTACCGGTTCGAGGGAGAAGCAATTACTTCATTCCTGAAAAACAGGGCCGGCCTGTGCCTTCTGCACCCTGCCGGAGAATGTGCCGGAAAGCCCTGTCTTATAACCCATAGTGACAAAAGCACTGAAAAACAAATATTTCCGTATTTCATCAGCCCTCATCAGCCTTTTTTTGATGTTAAGGTAATGGAATGGATAGAAGGCGGACTCAATTGTGTGATAAAATTCACCGGCGATGTATTTGAAACCGAGGATCAGCGGAACTGGACCGACGACTCATTCAAAACATACTCTACACCCCTCTCACTTCCTTTCCCCGTCAGGCTGAATGAGGGTGAAAAGATATTCCAGGAAATAGAACTTACGGTAAGAGGTCAAACGGAAGGAATTAAGGAAGAAAGTACGATTGATCTTACTGCTGAAGATGGTGAACTTCATGCCTTCCCCTCAACCGGAATATGCAGGACGTGGCGTAAGGAACCGCTGAATGAAGCTGAACTCAATATTATCAGGGAAACGGGATTCAGCCACTACAGAATTGAGATAGATCTTACCAGCGAGGAATGGCAGAGCTTTGTCACTGACGCCTGCGCCGAGGCAGCCTTACTTAATCTGCCAGTTGAACTTGCTCTTTTTCTTGACGACAACGCTGTTGAGCAATGCACCGCTGTTACTGGCCTGCTGGATTACCTGCATCCGGATATAATTCTGTTGATAGTCTATCACAAGTACCAGCCTTGCACTCCCGACGAGCTGTCGGATGCCATAATCCCGCTTCTGAGGAGTTCATTACCCGGTATCAGAATTGCCTGCGGAACGAATGCAAACTTTGCCCAGATGAACAGGAACCGACCACGGTCATTAATGCCCGACCTTAGGTGCTGGTCCATTCATCCGCAGGAACACGCATCCGATTATGCAACCCTGGTTGAGAACCTGAGGGCTCAGGCATGTACTGTTGAGAGTGCAAGGGATTTCCGGCCTCAAAAGGATATCTGGATCACGCCGGTAACCATTGCCCGGAGGTTTAATGCAAACCTGGGTTTCCACACCGATATAAACAGAAACGATGAATACCCTGCAGCTGATTTACGCCTTAAAGACATGAGAGGAGCATGCTGGGTGGCCGGATCATTCAAATATCTTGCAGAATCCGGTGTGGCCGGGATTTCGTTCCTGGAGACAGCAGGTGATGCCGGGATCATTGACTCCGGCAGCCTGGACGGGCAGGAAGGGAAAATGAACGGAGAAAAGGTCTGTTTGTTTCCGGTCTCTCACCTTTTCAGGTTCCTGCTTAAACATAAAGAATATAAAATACTTACTTTAAAAAGCACTGACAGGCTCTCAGCAGAAGCACTCGGGCTGGTTCACGGCACCTTACTGGTGCTGGCGGTAATCAACTATACACCTGAACCAAAAGTAGTGAGAATAAATCTGGGGCGGGACCTTCAGATAACAGGAATTTTACACCACGATGAAAAGAAAAAGAACCTGTATAGTGTGGTGAAGCCTTCGCAGCCGGTAATGATTAATCGTGGCGGCTTATTGATTCTTAAGCCGTTTTCGATTACATTTATCAGGGGAATTGACAAAGAAAAAATTATAGACTAACTTAAACTAAACTGAGAATTATGGTACTTGTTCAGAACTACGCGCTGGCTGTCTTTCTATGCTTCGTTGCAATGGTCTGCTGGGGATCGTGGCAGAATACCCAGAATCTAATCGGCAAGGAATGGAGATTTGAACTATTTTACTGGGATTACACTATCGGGATATTCCTTTTTGCCCTTCTGATGGCTTTCACTTTCGGAAGCTTTGGCAGTCAGGGTCGCAGCTTTATTCCTGATCTGGCCCAGGCTGATGCAAGGAACCTCCTTTCATCTGCTCTCGGAGGTTTCATCTGGAACATTGGAACACTTCTTCTGGTTGCCTCAATATCCATTGCAGGAATGTCGGTGGCATTTCCGATTGGAGGAGGACTGGGATGGATACTGGGTATCTACATCAACTATCTGGGGAAACCCGAAGGAAACCCGTGGCTTCTCTTCGGCGGCTCAGCAGTGATTATCATTGCAATTCTTCTCAGCATGCAATCGTACAGGAAGCTTGCCAGCAACCAGAACAAGCCCCCCGCAAAGGGGATCATCCTGGCTCTTCTTGCAGGTCTGTGCATCGCATTCTTCTACAGATTCGTGGCCTCTTCGCTCGCTACCGATTTTTCACCGGCCGACGACGGGAAAATAAGTTCCTATACTGCAGTAGTGTTCTTCTCACTTGGAGCTATCCTCAGTACTCTGATAGTAAATCCCATCTTCATGGCTAAACCCGTAGAAGGACGTCCGGTAAAGATATCGGAGTGGACTAAAGGACCGGCCCGTGCTCATCTTCTCGGCCTTCTCGGAGGTGCAATATGGTGCCTTGGAAACTCGGTAAGCTTTATGTCGGTAGGTGCAGCC
>MTKZ01002313.1_pt1 | contig 15735 bp, 14 predicted proteins | sample 1042781 | NCBI WGS metagenome assembly MTKZ01 (sample SAMN06212207, study PRJNA360539) | anaerobic digester metagenome | biome: Wastewater treatment plant; material: sludge; isolation source: anaerobic digester fed with sludge from wastewater treatment plant | place: Denmark: WWTP Viborg ...
TCCTGAACGTGGCGATGGGATGGGAAAGGAAGGCCATCATCGGCCGGTAGATGCCGAACACCACCGCCAGCACGCCCCCTGACACGCCGGGCAGGATCGCGCCGCCGCCGATCAGGGCACCCTGGATCACCCGGTAGAGCCACACAATCGGGTTTTCTCGGGATCGATTTGCCGTTTCTGACATGGGCCCCCTCCTCAAACTACTGTAGTGATGGCAACCCTATGCGATGGACGCGGGCCTGAAGCTTTGCTCCGCGATGCTCTCCCTGCGCCGGATGCCCAGGGTTCTCAGGTGCATGACGGCCAGGTCAAACAGTTCCCTGTTCCCGAAACGGTCCGGGCTGTGCGCGTCGATGCCGATGATGGCCTCGGCCTTCTCCTCCGCCGCGATCTCCCAGAACTCGGGGCAGGGGTAACCCGCTCCCCTGCGGAAATGGTTGTACAGACCGGACAGGTTGTATTCCAGCACCACGCTGTGCTCCCTTGCCGCCTGGCAAAGGTCCCTGCCGGCGCTCCTGCACTCCGCGTCAAAGCGAGCGTATCCCTGCATGTACAGGTCCGGGTGGGCCATGCAGGTGAAAAGGCCGCTCTCAATGGCTCGGACGGCATGCCGGGCGTAGCGGCGCACATCCTCCGGGCTTCTGAGAACGCCGAAATAGAAGTCCTCCCGGACCCGGTCGTAATGGTTGCCGAAGAGCAGATACTCTATCCCATATCGCTCCCGGGTATCCCTCAGCCAGTTCATGTATTCCGGGTAGTACTCCGCCTCAAGGCCCAGATGGATATCGATCTTTCCGCTGTTCTCCTTTGCCAGGCGGCGCACGGAGCTCACGTAGCCGTCCAGTTCATCAGGGGACATCCTCATGTGGGACTGGATGCTTTCATTGCAGGGCCAGGGGGTGTGGTCAGAAAAGCCTAACTGCGTATAGCCTGCCTCAATGGCCGACTGGACGTAGGCCTCGTCAGATCCGACTGCGTGCAGGCAGCGCGCTGTGTGGGTGTGATAATTGGTTCTGATACGTTCTTCCTCCTCATGACCGGCTTTTCAGCCTTTCCCATCCTATCAGGGCAGGGGGATTCCCGCAATCATTTCGTTGTGGGATTGCGATAAAAATTGGATATGATGATTTGGTTTCTTTACCGTTGCATTAAGCAACTGAACGGATGGCTTAAAACGGGAGTATGTTCATTTCACTCCCCATATCATGCCGCCAAATAATAGAATGGGTTAAAAACAGAACATCTCATCTGTTAAGTTGTGAGTGACGGAAGGAGGGAAGGAGATGGTAATCTTTCAAATCGAGTCTGAACTGACTGAGAAACCGGAGCCGCTGGTATCCAGGGAGCAATCTGTGTATGCCGCGTCCCTGCAGGCAGCAAGCGAGGCTTTCTTCCATGCCCAAAAACGGCAGGCATACATTTTCATTTCAAACCTAAGCGACGGAAAACTGACAGCCGCGGCGATTTCGAAAAGGCATGAATGCCTGGATACAGTGGCGCAGGAGTTCCTTACACAGGCCGGCATCCGGCACAAAGAGATTGTGATCAAGGAGATCACGATCAAAATGCTCCAGTCACTGCTCCGGATGGGTGTCAGAAACCGGTTCATTGAAGACGACGACACCATCCTTGAGCGGTTCAGCCTTGCCGGCCTGATGGGAAGATTCGCTCGGGGAGTCGATTTTGAGGAGGCAATCCTGTCCTGTGACTGGAGCCAGGAGGAGCTTATGAAAAAAGCAGAGGGGTTATTGGCCCGGGGAACGCTGGTGCCGGAGATCAAACGCATTTATGCAGGCGCGAAAACTCCTTCCGTCCTCGGTCACCCGGTCCATTACCTGATCCAGACAGACTCGGCTGACGTTCGGGATGAAATGGCCGAAATACTGCTTTCCAGCCTTCATGCCAGCGGACGCATCAGGAACAGGCGATTCTGCACCTTTGTATTTGATGAAACGTCTGACGCGCCCGGAAAGCAGTATGAATTGGTCTGCGAAACCTGCTTTGGCGGGGCGGTCATGGTCTGCCTGTCGGCTTTGGATGAAGAGGAAGGCGATTACGCCTGTGTCAGTGTCGACACAGTGAGCCACCTGTGTCGTGTGATGCGAGAATACTGCAATGACGTGCTGACGGTCTTCTGCCTGCCCCGCAGCCAGGAAAAAATGAAAGACAAACTCATTGAATGCCTTGAGGACGTGACGCTTGTTATGTTGAATGAGGAAACCGTATTCGGCGAAAAGGCAAGGGAGTACCTTCGTGGCCTTGCCGGGAGGTATCATGTCAGGCCGGACAGCGCACTGTACAAAAACGTTCAGGATGAGAGCAAGGGCTATCTGGCGGCTGACCTGAACCGCGAATTCAACCTATGGCTCGGCAGGCAGTTAAAAACACAAGTCTATCCACAGTATTCCGATTTTGAAACAGCATATAAAAGTGCCAGTTCCAAACAGCCAAAGGGCAGTGCGTACAATACGCTGATGGGTTTGATCGGCCTGCAGGAAGCCAAGGAGATGATCGTACAAGCCCTGAACTACAGCAAGGCACAGAAGCTCTTCAGGAACAGAGGCATGGCTTCAGCACCCCTGCCCATGCACATGGTGTTTACCGGCCATCCCGGGACAGCGAAGACAACGGTCGCACGCCTGTTCGCCCGGATCATGAAGGATAACGGTGTGCTGAAGACCGGGAACCTGCTGGAAGCGGGAAGGGCGGACCTGGTCGGCAAATATGTGGGCTGGACCGCGCAGATGGTCAGGGATAAGTTCAAGGCTGCTTCGGGCTCCGTCCTTTTCATTGATGAGGCATACTCGCTGGTGGATGAAAGGGATGGGATGTACGGCGATGAGGCGATCAACACCATCGTTCAGGAAATGGAGAACCGGCGGGATGATATGGTCGTGATATTTGCCGGGTATCCGGATAAAATGGATGCTTTTTTGAACAAGAACCCAGGCCTTCGCAGCCGGATCGGCTTTCACGTCTCCTTCCCTGATTACAGTCATGCTGAGCTATATGAAATACTTCATGCCATAGCATCAGAGGCACATATGACATTAAATGTAGGCGTTAAGGAAAAACTGTTGCCTTTGTTTGAGAGCGCAAGAAAGGAACGGGACTTTGGGAACGGAAGGTTTGTGCGGAATCTCTTTGATAAGGCGCGGCTGCGTCAGGCGAACCGGATACTCGCCCGTGATGCTGATTCTGTCAGCAATGAGGATGTCATCGCCCTGTGCGCGGAGGATTTTGACCTCAGCGGGGAATTACCGATGGGGCAGCCTCAGCGGGCAATTGGGTTTGGCGCGTGAAAGGCAATGCGGTCGCGGGTGATGTTCGCTTTTTGTCACATTGGAGATTGCTCCGCTTTCCCATAAAAGGTATACTCACCTCCAGAGGTGATCATATGGCGACTGCGCAGCCCAAGAAGCTCCTGATCCTCAATATCCTGGACATCATGAAGCGCCGCACGGACGCTGACCACAGGCTGAGCCAGCAGGATATCATCCGCATCCTGAGGGATGATTATGCCATGAGCGTTGACCGAAAAGCGGTCAAGCGCAACCTCATGGACCTGATTGAGTATGGCTTTCAGATCGAATACACGGAGATCGTTCGCAAAGGGAAAACGGGTGAGGACGAACCTATATTCACTGACTGGTATCTGGAGCATGAGTTTTCGGATGCCGAGCTGCGGCTGCTGATCGACAGCCTGCTGTTTTCCAGGCATATTCCCAACAGTCAATGCAGGGAGCTGATCGAAAAGCTTGAAGGCTTGTCAAACGACTACTTCAAATCGCACGTCAGGCACGTCCGAAATCTGCAGGAAAACAAGCCTTCCAATAAATCCTTGTTCCTGACCATTGAAGTGCTGGATCAGGCCATCAGCAGGCGGCGCCAGGTCAGCTTTCTCTACAATGCCTATGACGTTGACAAGAAACTGCATCCCCGAAAAGGAGAAGACGGGCAGGAAAAGGTGCACATCGTCAATCCATACCAGATGGTGGCCACCAACGGGAAATACTATCTGATCTGCAATTATAACAAGTATGGCAACGTCGCCAACTGCCGCCTTGACCGGATCACGGGCATCAAACTGCTCGATACGCCGGCCAAGCCCATGAAGGAAGTGCGCGGGCTGGAGAACGGGCTGGACTTGCCCAAACACATGGCAGAGCACATCTATATGTTCTCAGGCGACAGTGTCCGGGTCACCTTCCGCGCCAAGCGCTACCTGGTGAATGACGTTATCGACTGGTTCGGAAAAGATGTAAAGCTATCAGACGTAAGCGAAGATGAAATGACCGTCACTGTCCAGGTGAACGAAGAAGCCATGAAGCTCTGGGCGATGCAGTATGCCCTGCACGTCAAAGTCCTGTCGCCGCAATCCATGAAGGACGAAATCAAATTGAACCTGGAAACCGCGTTATCAAAATATACCGAATAATCAGATAGGTGGGATGCCATTATGGATGAATTGAGAGAACTGCTGCTGCGAAAGCTTCATGAACGGTACCCGGGAGACATTCCCGCGTTTATTTCAGACCGTTTTAATACAGAATGGGAATACCTCACAATGATCGCAGGAGAGGATGATAAGGATAAGGTCATGTTCCTCTATATAGCCATCATGGAAGCAGCGGAAGAAGCCGGGCAGTCGGTTTGGAATTGCAGTTTTGGCAGCGGTTCGTTCTTGTTTTACCTGATTGACAAGGGACTCAACCCGCTGGAGCCTCATTGGCAGTGCAGGAAATGCGGCCGTGTTGAAACAGATGAACGCGCGGAGCTCTGTTTTGACTTGCCTGTCAAGGCTTGTCCGGGCTGCAAGACTCCAATGGCGCGTGACGGTATTCACGGCAGCCCAGAAGAATCCTTGAAGGGCACTCACATTGAAATCCGTGTGAATGAGGAATTACTGGATACGGCAAACGACGCTGCACTTGCTGCACTGAAAGGCCACAAGGTGTTTCAGCAGCGGTCGAATCATAAGTCGAGCCAGGATGATTATCGTTCGTACTATTATTCCGACAAAATCAAGAAAAAGGACAAGTCGCTGATCCATCAGGATGAATCAGGCAATGAATACATCCTTGTTGAGGATGAGAAATTTTGCTCTTCCAATCTCTGTTCCATTACAATCGTAGCGCAGATAGGTTACCCCATGCTAAAAAAACCTATATCCATGGAGGAATGGATAGAAAGCAAGCCGGATATCCGCGCGCTTGTTCAGCGGAATAATCAAGACAGGAAAGAGCGGGATCTTTACTATCCGGAAAATCCAGATGAGCAGCTTCTTGAAATGATCGATGTATTGCAGCCTGAAACCTGGACCGCCCTGATCAGGCTTCTCTGTTATGCTCGCGGGAATTACACCTTGACAGGGAAAAACACAACACAGGAAAAGATTGAACTGATAAGGGACAGTGATTTCCGCAATGTTCTGTATTCCAGGGAGTCCCTGCAATTCTATCTGCATAAGCAGGGGATACCGGTCATTCTGGACTGGCAGATGGTTGAACAGCTTCGCATAGGACGGAAAGGATGGGAAATGGAGCTCTTCGGCGAGAAAACCCCGCTCCTTGAAAAGGATGAGCTGTTCAACGCTGTCATGTACCTGTGGCCGCGGATGAGTGTCATCAATTGGTTGTGGAGATACTTCTCGAAAGGGGAAAAGAAAACCGCCAAAATACTGGAGCGAAAGGAGTAAAAAGAGAATTATTTCGTGATGTAAAAACTGTAATTAGTAAGCAAAGGATTAAGGAGGACAGCAATTATGGGGAAGACTGTATTGTATGTGTATGCAATGACAAACGATAGCGGATTTGCACCATGCGTAAATAATAACCTGTTGACACTTGCAGACTGCAAAGGCGGGGAAAAAGGAGGAATGAGAGCAAAGGCTGCTGAGGATTTTTTACATGGGAATGACGTGTGGATCATGGGCTTGTGTGGCAAAGGGTTAGCCGGAAAAGATAAGGATAAAGAATATAGTCCTATATATCTAGCAAATATAACAAGCGTAAGTGATATGATAAGCTACTATTCCATTAATGAATATAGGAACCGAGAAGATCATAAAGCGTATCGTGTAGAAAATGGCGATCTCATAGCAACAGATTTTAATCCACACAATAAAGAAGCACAAGAAAAAGATAAATGTGGGAAATTTGTACTCCTTTCTAATCGTTTTGTTTATTGGGGTGATGTTTGTGGAAAAGAAAAAAAGGAATTAGCAAACCTAATAAGAAATGAATTCCCTGGCATCTTTATAACTGACCCAAGGGTTTCAAGCAAGAAAGGTATAGACAAGCATTATCGAGGCTACATTGTTGACCGTGATTGCGTAGATTTTTCCGAATTCATAAATAGCAGTATATTATTCCCAAGTAATAATTCGTGTTTCATTTATAGTCAAAATGGTATTAGTGGTAAAACATATCTCTATAATAATCAAGAAAACTCTGAGAAGGAAATAGTTACATGTATTTCAAGGTGCAATAGAATATGAAAATTATATTATCAAGAAAAGGTTTCGATTCTTCACCTTCAAATGGTGGCTGTGCAAGTCCTATCTTGCCGGATGGTACTCTGTTATCCATGCCGATTCCAAATTTAAATCGTTCAAGTGGATTGAAATACTCGGAATTATCTATCCAGAATTATAGCTATGATGATATTTGGAAACAATTAGGACCTTCCCATTACGTTCCGGATTGTTGTTGCCATCTTGACCCGGATATCCGATGTGTCGATAGAGCAGTTCCAATTCATGATTGGAAACCCGCCTTTGGTCAGGTAGATAGGGCTCAGACGCACCTGCAAAACCAAAAGGTAAGAATTGGCGATATTTTTCTCTTCTTCGGATGGTTCAAGCGCACAGAATACAGTCACAAAAGTAGTATTCAATACCTGCAAGGAGCGCCTAATCAACACATAATCTACGGTTATCTTCAAATTGGAAAAATTCTTATAGGCGATATGTTGAGAGATTATTACTGGCATCCTCACGCAAAATTCGACGAAAATGAGAAGGGGAATACATTATATCTGCCAACAGAGCATTTAACTCTGGCGGGACAAGCAACTAATATGCCTGGCTACGGTTGTTTCCAATATTCTGAAAAATTAGTTCTGACGGCACCTGGGTCAGATCTCAGGTCCATATGGCAAGTGCCTGAATGGTTTAAAAATGTGAACATAAGCTATCATTCCAAAAACAGTTTTATCAATGGATACTTTCAGTCTGTACATAAAGGTCAGGAGTTCGTAATTGAAGATTCTCCAAATAACGAGAGCTGGCTGAAATCGCTAATATCTGACTGAAGATAATTCGCTTTGTGCGTCAAAAAATTCTTCTTGTAGAATCGATATTGGCTCTGTCTGGCATCTTGCTCTATAGCACCATAAAAGCGGGATGAAAGTTTTGTTCTCAATGGTTATCATTTTATCCATTGAAGCTGTTGAATTACCAGTAAGTGTTAAATTCCTCAACTTATGTTTTGCTTCGATTGCTACTCGTATAAAAAAACGGCCTGCCTCAGCAGACCGGTCTTTCGCGATATGCCCTTTATATCCCGGCCCGCAGGATCTCCTCCACCTTTTCCTTGGTGACTTCCCCTTCCAGGACTTTGCGGCCGTCCACGAAGAAGGTCGGCACGTAGTAGAAGGGCGCCGGCGCTTTGAAGCCCGGGTTTTTATACACGTCGGTCATGGTGATTTCAACATTCGCGAGCTCGGGTTTTTCCCGGCGCAGCTCGGCGATCCATTGCTTGGCCTGCTTGCAGGCGGGACAGCCCTCGAAGTGGTACAGGTGAAGATCTGCCATTTGTCTCGTCTCCGTCCAATTAATCAATGATTGATGGGGTCTTCCTTATTTCGCGTTTGGGTCGGCCTGATGGATCCCGAAGAGGTTGCCCTCCGTATCCGCGTAATACCCCTGCCAGGCCATACCGGGGAGCGGGTATTTTGGCAGATGGATCTCGCCGCCCGCGGAGAGGATGCTCCTTTCCGTTGCGTCGTAATCATCCACCTGGACCGTGCAGACAAAGGCCGCGGGGGAACTGCCCAGCGCGCTTACCGGCGCGTTCCTGGGCATCAGGCCGCCGTTGATGCCTGGCTGTCCCTCTTCCTTTGTGATGACGCCCCAGTAAGGCGTGCCGGTGTATTCGGAATAGTCCTCAAAGCGCCAGCCAAATACCTTTTGGTAAAAGGCCATGGCACGGGGGAGGTCATCCGCCATGATCTCAAAATGGACGATGCTGTCCATGAAAGCCCTCCGTTTGCTGAAGTCCGGCCGGTTGATACTGATCCCTACATCATCTTCTGCCCGTTGATGATGAGCGCGAAGACGCGGCCAAGGCGCTGGGCGGCGCGGCGGCAGAGCATCATGCGGCTGAGGAAGATCTCAAAGTACTCGGAGATCGGGCAGATGGCGGTGTCGATCGTCAGGTTGAGCCGGATCTCCCTTTCCCCTTCCGGCATCTGGACCTCTGACTGGATGACCGCGTAATTGACCCGGTCGTGGATGTCCTGGTAAATGGTGTCCAGGCTGCGCACGCGGCTGCGGCGCACGTCGGTCTTGTCCGCCAGGATCAAGGCGGCGGCAACCTCGTTGACCGGGAAGGCCGTTCCCTCGTCATGGTTGCCGATGGCGGCGATCACCGTCGCGATGTCCTCCGGGTCTGCCCCCATCCCGCTGAGCAGGGAGAAGGCCATCAGCGCGCCGCTGGTCTCATGGCCCTCGCGGTTGACCACGTTGCCGATGTCGTGCAGGTACCCCGCGACGGCGGCAAGCTCCGCCTCCCGTTCGCCGCGGCCGCAGGCGCGAAGGATGTCCGCCGCGGCGAGGGCCACCTTGGTGACGTGGGCGAAGCTGTGTTCCGTAAAACCAATCGCGGTCAGCGATTCATCCGCTTTCTTGATGTAGGCGTTGACCGCCGCGCTGTTCTTCACGTCCTCCAGGCTGATCCGCATCTTTCTCTCCTTCGGCCCCGTCTTTCCGGCCTGCCATATTATACCCGCTCCCGGATGACATACGGGGCCGCGCTGTGGTAATATATCCTGCCACGCATGAACGGAGGTTGGATTTGGACAGTGAGATGACCCTTCGCCTGGAAAGGCTGCTGGAGCAGGTCGCGCGCCCTGCCCGCTACACCGGCGGTGAAGTCAACGAAGTGAAGAAGGACCCTGTGCCGGGCCAGACCCGTTTCTGCTTCGCCTTTCCGGACACCTATGAGGTGGCCATGAGCCATCTGGGCATGAAGGTGCTCTATGACGCCGTCAACCGTGAGGCGGATCTGTCCTGCGAACGGGTCATGATGCCCTGGCCGGACATGATGGACGGGATGAAGGCCGCGGGGATCCCGCTGCTCTCCCTGGAGACGCGTACGCCCCTGAGCGGGTTTGACGCGGTCGGCTTCACCCTGCAGTATGAGATGAGCTACACCAACATCCTGGCGATGCTGGAGCTGGGCGGCATCCCGCTTCTTGGGGCGGACCGGAATGAAACGGACCCTGTGATCATCGCGGGCGGTCCCTGCGCCTTCAACCCGGAGCCGCTGGCCCCCTTCATTGACGCCTTCCTGATGGGCGACGGCGAAGCGGCAACGCCGGAAATGCTCCGGGCGATCGGCCTTTGCAGGCGCTCCGGCCGGTCAAGGGAAGAGGTGTTGCGCTGCCTGGCGGACGTCCCGGGGGTCTACGTCCCGCGTTTCTATGCACCGCAATACAATGAAAACGGCTGCCTTACCGCCTTCAGCCCTGCGGTGCCGGGCGTCCCCGCCGCGGTCAGGAAGCGCGTGGAGCTGGACCTGGATCAGGCCGTCTTCCCCGAAAGCATCCCGGTGCCCTTCACCGAGGCGGTGCACGACCGCATCGTGCTGGAGATCATGCGGGGGTGCACGCGCGGCTGCCGGTTCTGCCAGGCCGGGATGGTCTACCGCCCGGTGCGCGAGCGCAGCACGGAAAAGCTGTTAAGGCTGGCGGAGAAACTGGTCGCTTCCACAGGGTATGAGGAGATGAGCCTGTCCAGCCTGTCCACGGGAGACTATTCCGGGCTGCTGGAGCTGATCCGCGGCCTGAATGAACGGTTCTCCGAGAAGCGCGTCAGCCTCTCCCTGCCCAGCCTGCGCATCGACGGGGAGCTCAGGGAAGCGCTGAAGGACAGCGCGCAGGTCAAAAAGAGCGGCCTGACGCTGGCCCCGGAAGCCGGAACCCAGCGGCTGCGCGACGTGATCAACAAGGGGGTGACGGAGGAAGACCTGCTGCGCACCGTGACGGAAGCCTTCCTCTCCGGCTGGGACAGCGTCAAGCTGTACTTCATGATCGGCCTCCCCACGGAGACGGACGAAGACCTGCTGGGCATCGCCGGCCTGGCGAGGAAAGTGGTGGGCTGCTACTATGCCCTGCCGAAGGGGAAACGCGCCCGGGGCGTCAAGGTCTCCGTCAGCGCTTCCACCTTTGTGCCCAAGCCCTTCACCCCCTTCCAGTGGGAGGGGCAGGACAGCCTGGAGGAGATCAGGCGCAAGCAAGCCCTTCTGCGGGGGGCGCTGAACATCCGCGGCGTCACCTTCAACTGGCATGATCCTGAGCTGAGCTTTCTGGAGGCCTGCTTTGCCCGCGGAGACCGCAGACTGGGCCGGGTGCTCGCCCGCGCCTATGCCCTTGGCTGCAGGCTGGACGGCTGGCAGGAACATTTCAGTTTTGACAGATGGATGCAGGCCTTTAATGAGGAAGGGATCGACCCTGCCTTTTATGCGTCCCGCGGAAGGGGGAAGGACGAGCTACTGCCGTGGGACTTCATCGACATCGGGGTCACAAAAGACTACCTGTGGCTGGAGAAGCGGAGGGCTGAAAACGCGCAGACGACGCCGGATTGCAGGCAGGGCTGTGAGGGCTGCGGCCTGAGGCGGTTTGAGGGGGTCTGCCGCGCATGAAGATGCTTGTCGTGTTTGAGAAAAAGGGGTTGATGCGCTTTATCGGGCACCTGGACCTCCAGCGGGCCATGCAGCGAGCCCTGAGGCGGGGAGACCTTCCGGTCGAATATTCCCAGGGGTTCAACCCCCACCTGCTGCTCAGTTTCGCCGCGCCCCTGTCCGTCGGGGTCATCGGCGAAAAGGAGATCATGGAGGTGCCGCTGCGGGAGAGGATAGAGGAAGAGACTTTCCTCAGCCGGATCAACTCCGTGCTGCCCGATGGCCTGAAAGCGCTGCGCGTCCGTTCGCTTCCGGATGACCATCCCGCGGCCATGGCCGGGCTGTTCGCGGCGCAATACCTCATCCAGCCCCAGGGCGACTGGGCTCTCCTGCCGTCGCGCGTGCCGGATTTTCTCAAGCAGGACAGCATCCCCTACCTGCGCCGGACCAAGTCCGGGGAAAAGATGGATGATCTGCGTCCGATGCTGTACAACCTCATCCCCAGGGAGAACGGGCTGATGGCCACCCTCGCCCTGCACGAACAGGGCACCGCCAAGCCTGAAGCGCTGATCAAGGCCCTGGCCGATTTCGCGGGCGTAACGGTGCCCCCGTGCCTGGTCACGCGGCTCCAGCTGCTGGACCGGCGCTTCGCCCCGCTGGAGGACGCATGATCGAGCTGGCCCTGCGCCTGCGAGGGGATAAGCCGCGCGGAGCGCTCCTTGAGGACCGCAGGCTGACGGAGTACTGGGATCTTGAGACGCCTCCCGCCGTTTCGCCCGAAGCGGTGCTCCTTGGCCGCGCGGGCCGGGTGATGAAAAGCCTGGGCGCGATGTTTGTGACGCTGCCGGAGGGAAAGGAAGGCTTCCTGCCCTTTGATGAAATGACTGGGAAAGTGCCCCCCAAGCCTGGGGACAGCCTGATCGTTCAGGTCAAGAGGCCGCCGGTTGGAAACAAGGCAGCTTACGTGAGCATGGACGTATCGCTCGCCGGACGGTTCAGCATCCTCCTGCCCTTGGGCGGCGCCGCCCACGTCTCCAGGCGTGCCGGGGATTCCCCGGCCCTGGCCGTGCTGGCGCAAAGCCTGAGACCCGAGGGCATGGGACTTGTCCTGCGCTCCAGCGCGCAGGGAGCCGTCAGGGAAGAGATCCTTGCGGAGATCGGCCGGCACGTCTGGCAGTGGCAGGATCTGCTCATGCGCTCCGGAAGCCTTACCGCGCCGGCGGTGCTGCAAAGCGCGCCGGACACGCTGTCCCGGCGGCTGCGGGATCTGAGGCGTCTGCCCGACAGCGTCGTCACGGATGATGGAAAGGCCGCGGAGGCGCTGGGCCTTCCCTGTATCCTGTCGGAGGATCCTTTTGCGCTGCTTGGGGTGGAGCAGCAGCTGGTTTCAGCGCTTCGACGGCGGGTATATTTGCCCTCAGGCGGTACGCTGGTGCTGGATCCCTGTGAAGCAGCGCTTTTGATCGACGTGAACACCGCTGGGGACACCCGCAAAGGCGGCGACCTCATCCTGCGCACCAACCTGGAGGCGGCGGGGGAGATCGCGAGGCTGCTGCGAGTGCGGCGAGCAGGCGGGGTCATCCTGATCGACTTTATCGACATGAAGTCAAAGGAGCAGCAGGAGGCGGTGCTCGCCCGGCTCAAGGAAGCCCTCAGTGAGGACCCTGTCCAGACGGAAGTCCTGGGTTTCACCCGTCTGGGGCTTGTGGAGATGACGCGGAGGAAGGCGGACGTCCCGCTGCCCGCCCAGCGCCTGGATGCCAGTGCGAAACACCCTGACGATGAATTCCTGATTCCGGAGGAGAACGATGCGTGAAGCGGTCCGGCCAGTCAGCCGGGAGGAGATCCTCCGCCAGGAGGACATCATCCGGCAGATCAGGCTCCGGCCTGACCGACCCCAAAGCTACTGCATCATCACCTACGGCTGCCAGATGAACGCGCATGACTCGGAGAAGCTGGCCGGCATCCTGGAGGAGATGGGGATGCGGCCCGAGAGCGACCGGCAGAAGGCGGACCTGATCCTGTTCAACACCTGCTGCATCCGGGACAACGCGGAGCGCCGGGCCATGGGCAACATCATCTTCACCAAGGAGATCCGCAGGGAAAAGCCGCACCTTCTGGTCGGTGTCTGCGGATGCATGGCCCAGCAGAAAGGCTTCCAGGACCGGCTGAAAGACCGTTACCCCTTCGTGGACTTCAGTTTCGGCCCCGGGGAGATCTACCGTCTGCCGGAACGCCTGCTCTATGCGATGGAAGGACACCGGGAGGAAGCTTTCAAAAGCGGGGAGGACAGCACGCTGTACGAAGGGCTCCCCGTACTGCGGCGGGATCCCTTCTTTGCCTACCTGACCGTGATGTACGGCTGCGACAACTTCTGCTCCTACTGCGTCGTGCCCATGGTGCGCGGACGCGAGCGCTCCCGCGCGATGGCGCAGATCCTCAGCGAGGCGGAAGACCTGGTGAAGGGCGGCGTGCAGGAGATCATGCTGCTGGGGCAGAACGTCAACTCCTATGACGGCGGGGAACCCGGGGCTGATTTCGCAAGGCTCCTGCATGAACTGGGCAAGACCGGCATCAGGCGCCTCCGCTTCATGACCAGCAACCCCAAGGACCTGTTGGACGGGCTGATCCTTGAGATGGCCCGCAACCCCGCCGTTTGCCCCCACCTGCACCTGCCTGCCCAGTCGGGCAGCGACCGGATGCTCTCCGCCATGAACCGGCGCTACACCCGGGAAACCTACCTGGACCGCGTGCGCGCCCTGAGGAGCGCCATGCCGCACATCGGCCTGACGACCGACCTGATCGTCGCCTTCCCGGGGGAAAGCGAGCAGGACTTCGGGGATACCCTATCCCTGGTGGAAGAGGTCCGCTTTGACAGCGCCTTTACCTTCATCTACAGCCCCAGGACCGGGACGAAAGCCGCCGGATTGCCCGATCGCGTCCCGCCCGAGACCGCGAAGGACCGCATCACGCGGCTGATCGCGAAGCAGGAGGACATCACCCGGTCGGTCTTCGCTTCTCTCATCGGCACCGCGGATCATGTGCTGGCGGAGGGCGTCTCCCGAAGGGACGGCGGGCAGCTTACCGGCAAAACGGGGCGCAGCCTTGCCTGCAATTTCCCGGGGCCGCCCGAACTCATCGGGCAGATCGTTCCTGTCCGCATCACGGGACAGGGAAGCAACACACTCAAAGCCGAAAGGATAGAAAGGAAACCCGAATGAACGAAAACCTGCTTGGGAAAGCCCGCGAACTGGGCGAAATGATCGCCGCGACCGCAGAATACCAGACCATGAGGAACCTTGAGGAAGACGCCTCCAAGGATCCGGAGATCTCCGACCTCTTCGCACAGTACGCCGACCTGCGTGACCAGCTGCGCATGATGGAGCTGGACGGGGAGGAAGAGGGCGAAGCGTATGATGAACTGAGCCGGAAAGCCGACGAAGTCGAGGAGCAGGTCAACGCGAAGGACAAGATGAAATCTGTCAACCAGGCACGTTCCGCCTTCAACCTCCTGATGGATGGGATCAACAGGACCCTGCAGACCGCGCTGACGGGCGAGGAAGAATACGACTATGAGTCCGCCTGCGGCAGCGGCGGCTGCGAAGGCTGCCAGGGCTGCTCGGTCAGGTAAACCATGCGGCTCACGCGCCGGGCAGTCTGCCCGGCGCTTTCTGTTTTTCTGCCCGATTATGCTATAATGCGTCCATATTAGTCAGGGGGACGACATGGCGGAACTGACCCCGATGATGCGGCAGTACCTGGAGATGAAAGAGGAGAACCCCGACACCCTCCTCTTCTTCAGGCTGGGTGATTTTTATGAGATGTTTTTCGAGGACGCAGTCACGGCCAGCCGGGAGCTGGAGCTGACGCTCACCGGCCGGGACTGCGGGATGGAGGAGCGGGCGCCGATGTGCGGCGTGCCCTGGCATGCGGCGGACGGCTATATCGCCCGCCTCATCAGCCGCGGCTACAAGGTGGCCATCGCCGAACAGACCGAGGAGCCCAGCAAGACCAAGACCCTCGTCAAGCGCGCTGTCGTGCGCATCGTGACCCCGGGCACATTGTCTGACTCAAACACCATCAGCGAGAAGGAGAACCGCTTCATCGCCGCGGTCTACTTCGCGCAGAAGCGCGCCAGCGCCGCGCTGTGCGACGTTTCCACCGGGGAGTTTTTCCTGCGCGCCTTTCCGGAGGGGGAGGAGGCTGCGGCCGCTTTCCTGACCATCCGCCGGCCCAGCGAAATGATCAGCAACGATCCGGAACGGCTGAAGGCCGTCTTCCCCGGATTGATCAGCAAGGTCCGTCCGGAGACCTTCCGGTTGGCAAAGGCGAGGGAGGCCCTGCTTGCCCACTTCTCTGCCGCCGCGACGGAAGCGCTGGGCATTCCCAGTCGGGATGACCTGCTCATCTCTCCCGCCGGCGCGCTGATCGCCTACCTGGGCGACACGCAGAAAGTCTCCTTGAAACACATCGCCCGCGTCACCCTGCTGCACCGGGAGGACGCGATGCCGCTGCCCCCTTCTGTCGTCCGCAGCCTAGAACTGGTCGAAGGGCTGCGCAACAATCATGGCCAGGCAACGCTGCTGAGCGTACTGGACAGGACGCAGACCGCCATGGGCGCACGGCTGCTGCGCTCCTGGATCCAGAGGCCGCTGCTTTCCGAAGGGGAGATCAGGCGCAGGCTGGACTGCGTGCAGGCCCTGTATGATGACCCTGTCCTGCTGGAGGAGGTCGGCGCCCTGCTGCGCGAGGTGTATGACCTGGAGCGGCTCCTGTCCAGGCTGAGCTACCGCACCCTGGGGCCCCGGGACTGCCTGGCGCTCCTGAGGGC
>MTKZ01036863.1_pt1 | contig 15734 bp, 15 predicted proteins | sample 1042781 | NCBI WGS metagenome assembly MTKZ01 (sample SAMN06212207, study PRJNA360539) | anaerobic digester metagenome | biome: Wastewater treatment plant; material: sludge; isolation source: anaerobic digester fed with sludge from wastewater treatment plant | place: Denmark: WWTP Viborg ...
CCTGGTCATTGCTTTCCATCTGTTTTAAGATGGTTTCTATTTCCACGAAATCCAATCTGGAAACTCCAAAAACAATACCCTCCGGCCTTATTGATTGAATTCTTTTAACACCTTCGTAGATTGAAAAATCATAATCTGCAATGTAAATCTGTCCTTCACGTAATAATGCCATTAAAGATTCATTGAAAGTTTTATCAGATGTTCCCACCCCTGACCTTGATCTAACAGCCTCTAAAATGTTCTTTTTTGATAGTTCGTTACCCTCCAGTACTTCCAGGATTATTTTTCTTAGATTGTAATTCTTGGGCATGGGCCACCATCCTATAAAATTGTTATGTGATAATATGCACAAAAGAGTATATAAAAGATATTTATGTGTGAAACCAGAGATTAGTTGATCAAGGATTGTGACGATAATGTCAATTTTGTTCACAACCAACAATTATATATATAACTACTTAGAATAATAGTATTAACTATAAGGACATCTGCAATGAAGTCCGGAGGTTAGTATGAATATTGTTGAGGATGAACGTGGGCAAGGTGCAGCTGAATATATATTATTGTTCGGCGGTGTGATTGTGGTGGCCATAGCTGCATTAGTAATATATCAATCCTACATGGAAGATACTTCCGGATTGGATCCTAATGAAGACGTTAACGCTGTTAGAACCAGCGTACACAACAGGCAAACATTATAATCAATAACAGTAACCAATGAAATCAATGCCACAATATTTATATGCAACAAAAAAATATATATTCAATTAATATTAAATTTAAAAAAATAAATATTGGAGGAGAAAATATGAGTTTGTTAAAAGACGAAAAAGGACAAGGCGCAGCTGAATACATTCTATTGTTTGGTGGTGTTATAGTGATCGCAGTAGCTGCACTACTAATCTACCAGCAATATTTCCAAAACACCCAACTAAACAGTGAACAAGACGTCCAGAATGTTAGGACCAGCGTTACAAGCCGACAAACTATTTAAGTAAAGTCGTAACGCCAAGACCAATAAATATCTCGAATATTTATTGGTTATTATTTCTTTTTTTAAAAAACGGGATTATTTCAAGCTATTTATTGAATATTCATTGTTAAGATAGTTTTTTGATATTTTAAACGAAATATTTTATTGTTTAAAACCAAAAATATTTTTAGGGTAGTTGATCTGATATAATAAATGATTTATACCATTCACATCAATATTATAATGATTAAAGTTAATGATAATACGAGATGTGTTAATGATTAATTTCATAATAAAGCCACAACTTGTTAAAGGTGGATAAAAATGGATGAAAGAGCTCAACTTAGTGCAGAAATGATAATGTTGATTGGTGCTATTCTAATTATAGTAATTGTTGCAGGCATATTCATAGGCAATATAGCTGGATCTGTAGCCAGCGATATTACCGACACTATCGATATTGCAAGAGACAATACAATTGGTCGGATGTAACTACAACTTATTTTTCTATTTTATCTGGAAATATTAACTATTTTCCAATCTTAAACTAGTTTCTAATCTTCCAAACAGTTACGCTTCCATTTTTATACACCGGTTTGTATATTGTTGAATTGCTTTTTTCAAGAACTAACTTTGTGAAGATAGAATTTTCAAATCTTTTATCAATTACAACTGCTTTTCTATTATCAATTATAAATATACAAAAATCACTTTCAGAATCTATGTAACGTCTTTCTACAGTTCCATTATTGACAAAAACCACACAATATGGTGTTTTATTTTCCCAAGTTATATTTCCGGTTTTAATATCCATAATTACATTATTAGTAGAATTAAGAAAATCACCATTATTATCCACATCACCTACAGAGTATGAATAATCATCTGAATGTCTTTTTTGGAAGTTCCACTCCCCAAACTTCAGGATCCAATGCCCAATACCAATCATATCATCTGAAGTCACTATAACCATTGGTGACGGATTTTCAGGATGGGTGTAATTCAAAACCTCATCTACCTGATCATTTTCTAAATGATACTTATTTATGAGTAATGCTTTAGCATCGGATCTTTTGAGACCTAAAATGTTATTCATTATCTCCACAGTTTTAGTTGTATTATTTATACGCATATTAAGCTTTATATAAGCTTCATCCCCCGTAGTTGAAAGCATTCTGGAAATACCTACGGAAAGGCTTTCATTATCAGTTGAAAAAGCTTTACAAATCCAGTAATCCCTGGAAGTACTGGGAGATTTATCTTTAAAGGGGTATAAATCATCATAATTTCTTACAGCTAATGTTTCAATATATCCCATTCTACCATCTTCACCTACTGAACGGTCAGCGATGGCAGTGTATACATGACCATTATTCCAATCACTAATTATAACCGTGTTATTTTTTGTGTTATTCTTTATCCAAACTGATGCGGACCATATATCATCATTGGTACCAGGATTCGATTTATTATCCTTTTGAACAGTGAGTATTCCGGAAACTAATGGCACTAACAATATTAGAATGGCAAAAAATGTTATTAAACCCGGTTTTCTTAAAACAGGAAATCTATTACTTTTTTTAAACAAACTTAAGTATTCAATAGAGATTCCAATCATAAACCCGGTGCTAATTACCAGAGGCGGGATTATAATCATAATGAATCTAATACCCTGGGTTAAACTAACAAAACAGGCAAGGGTCCATAATAATAAGAAAGAAAACGATACCCAGTTCATTCTCTCCAAGAGTTTATGATGTAATGAATCGTTTATCAGTATTCTACCAATCCATAATAGGCCTAATAATCCGGCAAATATAGAGATTCCCACACCTGAAGAAAGTTCTTGAAAAGAAGGTTTGCCCAACTCAGAAACAGAAAGATAAACATTGGGCCAATCCTGCCATGGCCCGCCAGATATACTAATTAGCTGTAAAGGAGAATATAACAGTTTTATGATATTTACAAACCCGGTGAATAGCCACACCAAAACTAAAGTGGTGATTAAAAATACCAAAAAACAGTGCATATGGTTTTTAACATTCCGGCCCTTAAAACTGCTCCAGATGATTTGAATTAGCCAAAAAATAGTGATGATGTAAAATAAATACTGCCACCCATTCCATGCTAATGAAAACAGGAATATCGAAAATCCTGATAGAAATGAAAATATCAGACCTTTTTGATTAGATTTGTAGATATTATCATAGGCTTCAAACAAAAACCAGACCACCAAAAAGGGAAATATCAGGTTGAACATGTCAGTATCAAACCATCCAGGAACTGTACGGGCGAAATAAAAGGGAATAGTAACTGTTAGAACACCCGCAGCAACTGCCCCATACTGGTTTGTGAATCTACCCACAAATAAATAGGCTACAATACCTGCCAGAGGTGCTATAAATGCAGATAACCAAAAACAGACAACAAGAAGGGGTACATCGGCAAATAAGTTCACAAACTTGTAAATGAATGCGGTTAAATAAGCTATAAGGGGAGGATAATCAAGGGGAACTCCTGGGTGATAGGAATGCAGATCCCATTGGACACCGTTAATAATTGCATCACCCATATATCCATGTTCCACAAGATTTTTGGTTAAACGGTAGTTATAGTAGGAGTCCAACTCTTCCATGTAAGGAAGATCATTTTCATCCTGATAATATGGTTTTTCAGCATCAGAATACCCTTCTAAATTAACGGTATCCAATCTCAGAAATAATCCAAGGGAAAATATCAATATAATAATACCTATACTAATCAATAATTGTTTATTCATTTTAGCTCCATGCAATGTTATAGACTAATTGATAAAATCTTATATTTATGAATATTGCTGTTAATCAATTTAGATTAATTAATAAAATAATTAAAAAGTATCTATTTTCTTAAATAACTGTCATTGGCCGCAACAATTATTACATATATCCTAAGACATGTGGGTTGAAAAAAGGTAAAATAGATTAGGTATCATAAAGAAATATTACATCACCACTAATCAGACAACCACTTTCATAAAATAAGATCTGAGGTTATATGTCGTTATTTAAAAATCCATGGGGCTCCAATGAGAAGACCAATTTCAGAAGTCGATTTTTTGGAGTAGATTCTGAAGAAGATCTAAACCGGCCTAAAGTACATGAGAATGTTACTCTGGGAGTTAGTTACAAGTTCCGATCTAAACATCCAATTATTGGTAAAAATGCCCTACTTCGTTCCAACACTGTGATCTATAATGATGTAGAGATCGGCAACGACTTTCAAACCGGCCACGGAGTACTGGTCCGAGAAAAGACCAAAATAGGTGACAATGTACTTATCGGCACCAATAGTGTTATCGAGGGCCACTGTGAAATTGGCAGCAATATCAGCATCCAATCAAATGTTTACATTCCTAAAAATAGCCGTGTTGAAGATCATGTATTTATAGGGCCGTGTGCATGTTTCACGAACGATAGGTATCCCTTAAGATCTGATTATAAACTTAAAGGCCCAATAATCAATAAAGGAGCATCTATTGGAGCTAATTCTACGTTTCTTTCCGGTATTGAAGTGGGTGAAGGGGCTATGGTGGCTGCTGGAGCCATTGTAACTCGTGACATACCCTCATACTATTTGGCAATTGGTGCACCAGCCAGAATGAAACCATTACCCCAACACTTTAAGACTTTAAACAAAATTTAGGTCATTTTAGTTCTAGACCCTCCTCTAATTTTTCCTTTTTTCATTTGGTTTCCTTTAGCATTTTATCATCCTCTTCTTGTAAAAATTTATATTATTCTAGGTCCTAATTCTAATTATGGAAGTTTCTCTGATCATACCCATGTACAATGAGGAAGAAAACGTACTCATCACACTTGATCAAGTTAATGAAGTTTTAAAGAACTACGATAGTTACCAGATTCTGGCAGTTGATGATGGTAGTTGCGACCGAACCCGAGAGTTACTTGAAGAATATGCTAAAGACAATCCTGAATTAACAGTTCTGACTCATCCTTTTAATATGGGGATGGGAAGAGCACTCCGCACTGGTTTTGAAAAGGCTGAAGGTGATGTGATCATAACTCTGGACGCTGATTTAAGTTATGAACCTAAATATATCACCAAACTTATCCATCAACTCCGTGAAAATCATCTGGACATTGTGATCGGATCCCAGTACATGGCAGGCGGCAAAACCGAGGATATTCCATTTATTCGTCTTTTTGTTAGTAAAATGGCCAATAAAATTGTTGGCTACGCACTTAACAAAAACATAAGTACTGTTACGGGAATACTGCGTGCTTATCGTAAAGAAGTTATTGATTCAATAGAAATTGAGTCAAACGGAACAGAAATTAACCCTGAAATACTTTCAAAAGCCATTGCAATAGGATATGAAGTTAAAGAGGTTCCTGTGATACTTAAAGGGAGAAAATTAGGCGAATCCAAAATTCAGTTCAAATCTACAACCATTTCACATCTATTATTCACTTTCTATGAAAGACCAATGATTCTTTTTGGAGTTATTGGGCTTCTAATCTGCATTATTGGAATTATCATTGCAATATATCTATTTTATGAGTATCTGGTGGGTGATCTAGATCCAACCAGGCCATTAATGTTTGTCATGGTTTTACTGATAATTTCCGGGATACAGATCCTTATTTTTGGATTTGTTGCCACCCAGATCAGTCTTTTGAAAAGAGAGATTTACATTATTCAGAAAGAAAATAAGCAGATTAAGAAAAAGCTGTAGAATTTTTTACTAGGTAGTTTTTATTTTATTGAAAATTTCTATAAAAAGACATTTGTAGATAGTAGAGGAATTGTTTGGGTTTTTAGGTCTATATTTGACATCTTGGAATCATGATACAGGAACAATCATAAGCCCCGGGTAGTAATATGAATAAAAACGTTGCTATAATCATTTTAAACTGGAATGGATGGCAGGATACCATCGAATGTTTAGAATCTGTATTTCAGAATGATTATCCGAATTATAACGTTGTAGTTGTAGATAATGATTCTAAAGATGAATCTGTACAGAAAATTAAGGACTATAGTAATGGTGAGCTTAAAGTTAAATCAGCATTTTTCAATTATGATCCATCCGATAAACCTGTTGCAATCTTGGAAATCGGACCTGAAGATGATCTTCAGAAAAACGTTGTTAAACATTTCCCACCACTCATTTTAATCAAAAATGATAAAAATGAAGGATTCGCCGAAGGAAATAATATTGGGATGAAATTTGCCTTAGAAAACTTGAATTCCGATTATATACTACTTTTAAATAATGATACCGTTGTTGATAAAGAATTTTTAGTCCAGATGTTGAAAGTCTCTGAAAGTGAGAAAAAAATTGGCATTGCAGGCCCCAAAATCTACTATTATAATGAACCTAACCGCATATGGTTTGCGAAGGGAAAAATTTCATGGAAATTCTGCCGAGGACTTAACACAGGTCATAATGAAATTGATACTGGACAACATAACCAGACAGCAGAAGTTGAATATGCAAGCGGATGCGCATTTTTAATAAAAAAAGAAGTAACTGACAAAATAGGATTACTTGATAAAAGATTCTTCCTATACTTTGAAGAGATAGATTGGACCTTACGTGCATCCCAAATAGGTTATAAAAGTGTCTTCGTACCCGGTGGGAGAATCTGGCACAAAGTATCTAAATCCGGAGGAGGAGTTAGTGGAAAAGTCGGATTATATTACATAACTAGGAACAGGTGGTTGTTAATGAAAAGATGGGCCAAAAAAACTGATTTTATGTTTTTTATCGCTTATCAGGCTGTTGGAGCCATAGTAATTCCTATATTTTTAACTGTGTATTACCAGAACCCCGAACTATTCCGGGTTTATTATAAAGGCTTATATGATGGCCTGGTTACAATAACTAATGATTTTTAAGCAGATTTTCGTATAGATCTATTAATTTATCTGTCTTTTTCCCCAAAGCAAGTGAATATTCTTCAACTCTTTCCAATGAATTCTTTCCAAACTTTTTCCTCAAATCCTTATCATCTATCAAAATATTTAACTTCTCAGTTAATTGATCCACATTTTTGGGAGGTAGGATAAACCCATTTACACCATTTTCAATTCCTTCTGGTAACCCTCCCACGTTTGTTCCGATAATTGGTAGTCCACAAGCCATGGCTTCCATTATAACTAAAGGTGGGCCTCCCCCTTCCGTATATGATGGAAGTACAAAAATATCTGCCGCTTGGTAATACTGGTGTATCTTATTGTGTTCAATCATTCCAGGGAACATTACCCGATTCTTAACGCCTATTCTGTTCAGAATGTTTGTCAAATCGTCTTTTTTGGGCCCTGCACCCACCATTATCAATTTAACATTTTTATTATCAGTAGCAATCCTGCCAAATGCGTTAATTAATTCGAATATTCCTTTAAATATATCTAAATATCCAACAAATAAAATTAATATCTCATCATCTTTTATACCTAAATTTTGGCGCATAATCTTATTTCTATTTGGTTTAAATCTGTTTGTATTCACCGCATTTCTTAAAACAACAATTTTATTATCATCATTTACCATTGATCTCATTGTCTTAGCGAGATCTTCACTAACAGCTATAGATTTAGAACTAGAATTCAAAGAAAGTGATATGAAGAAATTAAAAAAACTTTGATTTTCAAAGTTGTTAATATCCATGCCGTGGGCAGTTATGACGAGGGGTTTGCTCATGATTTTAGATATTATTGATGCTATAAAGCCAGTAGGTATAACAGAATGCGCATGGATAATTTGGATATTATATTTCCTCATTATCCAAATCAAACTAAAAAATAAAGAAAATACATATGTTAACATCCTAAAAGTATCCATTAAACCCTCAAAATGCACAAGAGCCCGAAATGTTTCCGGTTCAAGCCATCTGAATCGATGAATGTGAATATCATCCATAATCTCCTCGTAAGGAATTCCAGGATTATGCTGGGTGACAACATGTACTTCGAAACCCCTCTTGACTAACTCTTTCACTTCGTCAAAGATGAAAGAACCATAATAATCTCCTGGAAACTTGGGGAACATCGTTGTGACAATGCATATTTTCAAGATTCTACCTCTTAAATGCCTCTTTAAGATTCATCTGATAATTAAGATTTTAAATTCTTATTTTAGAGTAGCTTCAGGACATATGTTTTGAATAATAACCTATTATACTAATTTATCTTAAAGCCTGATTTATATTATATTACTTTATCAGATTTAATTTCTAAATACTAATGACCTAATTCCATTCCGGATTTTTCTTGATTCATCCTTGATAAAAACTGGTAAATACCTGCTCACTTAATCAGTGTAATTGAGTACAATTAAAAAAAAGTTATTTGCTAATAACTTGGCCTTTCACTAATTTATTTGAATATTAACCACTGATCTATGACTCAGTCATAATTACGCTTGATTAATTGTTTTAGTAGGTCTAAATCATCATTATCAATTCCTTTAACAATAAATAGGGTTATTAAATAGATTAAAACAGAAATTAAGATGATCAGTATTATATTAATGTTAATTAGATAGAAAATTGAAACAGACATTACCACACTGGAAAAAATAACTTTTACTATAATATTCAAAACCTTTTTTTTGGGGAAACCATACCCTATTTTATATCCAATTCTTATAATGTATGAAACTAGAAAGATTTCAGTTAATAAAGTCGCCACACTAGCACCAATATAACTGAATTTAGGTATTAAGAGTAAATTTAGAATTAAGTTTATTATCACGCAAATTACAGAGATTTTTGTTATGACCAGTTCGCGGTTGGTTGCCTGAAATAATTGATAAAAAGGGGCACCAGCAAACTTGAAGATAATTGTCCAGATAAGTATTTGTAATATTACTGCAGAATTGGAGTATGCTGGGCCAAATATGAGTAATATTATCTTATCTGCTAAGAACATAGTCCCAAAGCTTAGTGGGATACTAATGATGATCATTAGTTTGAAATATCTTTCGTAAATAAATTTCAAGGAATCTTGAGATGAATTAAAATACTTAGCCATTACCGGGAATACTGCAAAATTAATTGCGTCTGGTATAACCACCAAAACCAACAAAAGTTTATATGCAGCACTATACCACCCTAAAACTTCTATTGGTTTTAATAAAGACAACATTACTGAGTCCAGATAGGTGTATATAACATCACTTAAACTTATTAAACCAAATGGAAGGGATCTTTTGGTTAATGCTTTTAAAAAGGTAATGTCAAATTCAATTTTAGGTACAGAAATCTTCCAACTGTAAACAAACAAACTGTAACCTAAAACGATTACACTCACACCTAGGTTAAGAAAAGCAAATTCTATCACTCCTGATCCTTTCCACATCAAAAATAATGTCCCCAAAAATAGGAAAATTGCAGATATGATAATGTTCATGGAAGGATATTCCATCTTTTCATATGCCTGAAAAATCGAAGAAAAAATTCGGGGGAATACTCCGACCAGAATAGATAAAGAAATGATATAAATGGTTATTACTGCTTCAGGGGGATAATTTCCCAAATTTGCAATAAGGAATGTTATTGCTATGGCGATAATTGCCAATACACTTTTTAAAACCAATGCATTTCCTACAAACTTAACAGTTAATGACTTATTTTTTGCTACTTCTCTAGTTGTCAGAGTGCTTATCCCTAAATCTGCAATCAAGGCAAAAATGCCTGAAAGGGCTAGAGCTAATGATAGAATTCCATACCCATCTGCCCCTAAATATCGAGCAGTGTACATTGTAGTGAAAAATACTATCACCAAAGACAATGAATTCGTCAGGAAGTAGATGCTGGTATTCTTCGCTATTTTTCTCGCAGAACTCATTTTATCAGTTATTATTTATATAAATTAGTTGAAACTATTATATTAGTAGATGGCAGTTTTTAAGAGAATTTTTAATACAAATGGAAATTTTCTAAAAAAACACGTTCAAAGTGTTTTATATCTTACCAACAATAATCATTGAATTCATGTATTCTTTTGGACTTGTCTTTCTCCTAGATGATATTAATTCAAGCAAATACACTTTTTCAGAATTAAGTTTGTAACTGTTTTTTTTGTATCTCACACCCCTGAAATCCACTATTTCTACTCAACCCTTTTATAAATGGTTACATCGCCAAACTGTTTGATAGCTTTATAGTTGGTGAAATCTATTTTTCCCCAGGTGAAGAAATAGTAATCAGGGTTTGTTTTATTTAACTGGCGATCATATGCTTTTTTATCTGCTTCAGTGATATTCTTATCTTCAGCACCTAATAATATGGTCTGATTATTTCTGAATAATGGCATTTCCCCTACATCCATCTGCAGGTGCCATGCAAACATAGCCCAATAATCCGCATATATAACCTTCGATTCATAGTCAGGGTCATAATTTTTCAACCAGTAACTCGCATCACGAACTTCTTCATTGAATATTTTGTTACCCATATTCGCTTTTTCAATGGAATCAAATTGCGTAAATGTGGATAAGATCATTAGCACCAGTAGAATTGTTGAAAAAGTGTATAGTGTCAGATTTTTATTTTTGAAATTGTACCGGAACATTTTCATTGAAAAACTTAATCCACGTACCAGGAAATAAATGATTGGCACTATCATATAAATGAAGTACCGGTGATCCTTGGTTACATAGGCACTGTGAAATATGAAGAACGTTGCAAACCAGGATAAAAATAGCAGATCTAAATTAATATCCCAACCCAAGTCAGAAGAAACCTTATGAATAAGATAGAGTATTGCAAAAAGAATGACTTCGCTCCACAAATAATGTAGCTTTCCAAAAGTTAGGATTAAAACGGTTGACAATACCAGAATTATGATTAATTGGGTTCTATTTCCGTTTTTTATTAATTTATCCCAACTAAAAGCCCTAATATTATCCATTTTTTTGTAGGTGTAGAATAATAAACTAAAGAGAATGGGAAATATGATTAAAACAGAAATCTTTCCCAGATAAAGGAAGATACGTTTGACATAATACAATGGATCAGGGTTATAAGCAAAGTGCATTGAGGTACTCGGCCCTCCTGATGTTCCAAAGAAACTCATGAAAGGATAAACGGGATTGCCTAATTTCATGCTGAAAAAAAGTAATACTGGAACTAAAACCATGCCTCCTAAAAACATTCCTCCTATAATATCTTCAGGTTTTCTGATCTGCTTCCAACTTATCAGAATATAGAATAATATGGGAAATATGAGCAATGCCATGTTGTACTTGGTTAAAAAAGCCAACATAGCCAGGGGAAACACCAGGTAAAAGAATCTGGAATTCCTGTTAACACCTAAATATGTTAAATATAGAACCCATATTCCTAAAGAAACACTTGGAACATCATTATAACCCACAGCACCATTAACTAGAATAAGAGGGGATGTTGCATATAAAAGGACCCCAATAAAACTGATTAAGGGGCTGAATCGTTCTTTTAAAAGTAAATAAAGTCCAACACATCCGAATACGTGTAAAAGTCCATCAATGGCTAGTATGGCGGATATATTTAACCCATCAAACATGAAATAGATGGAAGTTAAAAAGGGCAGTAAAGGTGGCCTTAAGAGATCGGAATATCCTATTCCTTTACCTGCAAATAGAGCTGCATTGGCTAGTAAATCATAAGTGTCATATGATGGCCATAGATATAATTGCAAGATGACACGAAAATAGGTAATTAGACCTACTAACAGGATAAGAATGATTAAAAAAACCAGTGGGGTATTTTTATCTTCGAATTTAATCATCAAGTCAACTCCACAAGTGAAAATGTTATTATTTTAAACATAAACTATATTTTCAATGCATATCGTCTTAAATCCTGAGATTAGAGTGATCAGGGGCGGAAATGTTATTCATTCCTTTATTTATTATATAATCATATTTATAGCATAGCTCATCTAATCAGTAAAGTATAATCTTTGATTCATTCGGGGCATCATGGCCATTAAAACACATTGCTCTGTGTTACCAATCCGATCCAACAATCCATTGCTAAGATGACTCACCGCTCCCTTCTTCTCACCTAAACGGTCAACTCCAGTTACCTGATCCATGACATCACCCACTTCCATGCCCTTCAGAACCTTTTCTATCACAAGTGGAGGATATTCAAAACCAGCACTCACTCCCAGGGTGGTTTTCTCACCATCAAATATGGCACACCACTGCAAGTCCAGGTAACCAGTTATACTGTGGGGTACTTCCAGTAAACCAGATTCTATACCCACTGAAAGATCATATTCAGTTGAAAATACATTTTTCGCACGATTAATAGCTCCTTTAATGGTTGTTTCCAGCCCTATGGGTTGGTCAGGTACTTCCGAATCCGCATGCTTTGCCTGAACTTCTACTTGGGAGTATATTTGATTTAGAACATTTTCAGTAGCCTTCAGTTTTACCGGGTTTTTGGATCCAACTACAACTTTCATACTAAGTCCCACTAATTAGAGGAATTTTATTCATTTTGTTTTATGAATAATTTTTCCACATGAATCTATTTCTCCACGACGTATCCGGGTGGATGATATGGGCTTACCATCCTGGGCCATGACCATGCCAATGGTGATTACGTCCAGGGGTTTCATTTTCTTCTTTTGACGTATCTGGTTAATTTTAAGGGCTGTTGGCTCAGTTTCAGGACTTACCACAATGGCGTCGATGGATGCATCATCTATTGTTGGACCATAATGTTCCTCCAAACGGGCCAGATAATAGTTGGATCGATCCTTTAATAGGGAATTCAAGTTGGACATTCGCACATCACAGGGCTCAATTTCTCCTTTCATCCCACCAAATTCATCTGAAGTCACCCCAATTAACACCTTTTCTCCAATCTGGAATGCTTTCTCTATTAATAAACGGTGCCCTTCATGGAACTTGTCAAAGGTGCCTCCTACTGCCACCTTACCATATTTCTTCTCTGGCATTCTTTTTTTTCCTGATTATGATTATTTATATTAGCTGTGACCAATCCAATATCAAATTTATTTATTAGTCGGTATTTAATTATCTTTTAAATAGTTAGATATTAAGTTATCTTGATTATTAGTGGGAGAGATAATAATATTATGTTCACAGAACACATNNCTCGTTGGGTTTTCATATTATATATGATCTTCTTAATCACCAGGAGGATGTTTACTGTGAGCGTGTGGTTTATCCTTATGGTAGGAGCCTGGAAACTGGTTCGCCGCTTAAAGATTTTGATGTGGTTAGTTTTTCACTTCAGTACGAACAGGATTACTCTCACGTCCTGGAGATGCTTCGTGAAGGAGGATTAGAAGTCCGGAAAAATGATCGGGATTCTGATGATCCCCTGGTAATAGCTGGTGGGCCGTGTGCAAGTTCAAATCCTTTGCCCATGAGTCCTTTTATTGACTTATTTATTATTGGAGAAGCAGAGGCTATTCTCCCAGAATTTATGGATAGAATACGCCAAATGGATAATCCAAAAAAAGAACTGGAATCCTTTATTGATTTAGATGGTGTTTTCATCCCAGGCATGATGCAGGAAGCAAATCTGGTTAAAGTGGAAGATATGCATGATGCCTGGCGGCCTGTGAAACAGGTCTTCCCGGAAACCCATGACAAAGAACTGGTTCCTGCTTTTGGAAATGCTTTTCTCCTGGAAGTTTCCAGGGGATGTGCCAGGGGATGTCGTTTCTGCATGGCAGGTTGTCTCTACCGTCCCCGGAGAGAAGTTGATATTAAAACTCTTATTCGGACCGCTGAGGAAGGGAAAAAAGCAACTGGCCTGAACAAAATCGCCCTTATCGGAGCTGCAGTGTCAGATCACTCCAAGTTCGAGTTTTTATGTAATGAACTTATTGATACGGGTTTTATAGTTACTACCCCTTCCTTAAGAATAGAATCTGTCACTGCCGACCTTCTGGAAATTTTAAAAACTAGTGGACTTAAGACCATTACCATTGCCCCAGAGTCCACATGGAAACTGCGACTTGTGGTAAATAAGTCTATAAGTGATGACCAAATCAAAACTGCCATGGAAAATGCCTTTAAATTAAACATGAATGTTAAACTATATTTCCTAACAGGACTCCCCACGGAAACAGAAGAAGATCTCCAAGAAATGATGAATCTGATCAGGGCCCTTCAATCTATGGCACCCCACCGGGATTCCCTCAGGATAAGTATCAACCCATTCATACCAAAACCACACACACCCTTTCAATGGTTTGAATTTGACCATGGAAAAATCAAAGCCAATACTAACTTTCTTAAAAGAAACCTAAAAAACCGCCACTTTAAGGTGGAAAATCCCAATAAATCCCTAATTCAATATGTATTGTCAATGGGAGATGCAAGTTTAGGAGATATTATCGAAGAATCATCCCATAGGAAAGTTCCCATTAAAGATTGGAAAAAAATAACTCCTCACTGGAATTTAAACAAAAAACTTCCATGGGAAGTTATAGATATTGGGATGAAAAAGAAATTTCTGGTTGATGAATATAAAAAAGCATTGAAGGGAGATCTAACTCCCTGGTGCGAAACCTTTGGATGTTACAATTGTGGTTCTTGTAAAAAAAATAATAAATTAAGCTAGTAAAAACCAGGAGAATTATTATGAAACCAGCAAAACGAGTTAAGTCCATTGATCTATCTGGTATAAGGAAGATGTTTGATATGGTGGGAGAAAATTCCATAAACCTCGCACTGGGAGAGCCAGACTTTGACACCCCTCCACATATCCGTGAGGCAGTTAAAGAAGCCCTTGATGAAGGTTTCACCCATTACACAGGCAACATGGGGATTATTGAACTGCGCGAAGCCCTATCCCATAAATTGCAAAATGAAAATCATATCAAAACCTCTCCTGAATCAATAATTGTTACTACCGGTGCCAGTGGAGCATTATATTCCAGTACCAATGCACTTATAGAGAGAGGGGATGAAGTTATAATTCCTGATCCTGGCTTTGTAGCTTATGATGCCTGTGTAAAAATATCAGGAGGCAAATCCATTCCAGCCCACCTTAAAGATGAAAACGATTTCAGACTAATGCCTGAAGAAGTGCTTGAACTGGTAACACCACATACTAAGGCCATTATAATGAATTCACCTGGTAACCCTACTGGTGGTGTCCTGGAAAAGGATGATATTAAGGGTTTGGCTGATATTGCCGACGACCATGACCTTATTCTTATTTCTGACGAGATATACGAAAAGATCATTTATGGGAAGAGACATTATAGTCCGGCTCGTTACTCAGATAATGTCATCACTATTAACGGATTCTCCAAGACTTATGCCATGACTGGTTTTAGAATCGGATATCTGGCTGCTCCCCCAGAATTAACTGAAGAAATTTTAAAGGTTCACCAGTACACTGTTACCTGTGCCACATCACTATCACAGAAAGCAGCTCTGGCCGCCCTCAACGGCCCTCAGGATAAAGTAAGAGAAATGGTTGGTGAATTTAAACGAAGAAGAGATCTGGTGGTGGAAAGACTGCATGGTATGGGTATCAAGTGCAATCAACCTAAAGGAGCATTCTATGTCTTCCCCTCCTTCGAAAATCCGGAAGAATTGGTGGAAGAAGCTCTTAAAAAGGATGTGGTACTGGTTCCTGGTAATTCATTTGGTAAATATGGTAAAGGGCATTTCAGAATTTCTTATGCTGCCTCATACCATGATCTGGAGGAATCCATGGATCGCCTGGAATCTCTGGATTTGTAGAAATCATGGTGTTTCCATCCCCTTAAC
>MTKZ01019860.1_pt1 | contig 15731 bp, 12 predicted proteins | sample 1042781 | NCBI WGS metagenome assembly MTKZ01 (sample SAMN06212207, study PRJNA360539) | anaerobic digester metagenome | biome: Wastewater treatment plant; material: sludge; isolation source: anaerobic digester fed with sludge from wastewater treatment plant | place: Denmark: WWTP Viborg ...
GAGAGCGGCGCCGCCGAGCACAAAGACCAGCTTGGCAAGCTCGTAGTGTTCTCGGAGGTCGGCAACTACCCGACCCGGGTCAAGTGCGCCATCCTCGCCTGGCACACCCTCCACGCCGCCCTGCATCAGGAGCAGGATACCGTCACTACCGAATAGCGGGCGCTGTCACCCTTCCCATCCGCCGTCTCCACGCACAAAGAAACCGGGGCAGCCTTTCGGCCGCCCCGGCAACTAATCCAGACTGTAGGATGTCTGGGGACTCTTCTACTTCCTGCGCCGGATGGCTCCGAGCATACCCAGCATGCCCGCGCCAAGCGCCAGCATCGAACTCGGCTCGGGAACCACGTCCGCCAGCTCGTACCTTGTCAGAACGGGCGCAGCGAGGTTCGACTCAATGCCGACCTCGAACCAGTCCACGCATCCGCGTGCGGACGAGAAGTACTGGTTCGTATCGTTGATAAAGGCGCCAGAGGCAACATTGAAGCTCTGCCCGGACGGCATCGAGAAGCTTGCTGCGACGGCATCCGATGCAAAGGTCAGATCCGGATAGGCGGCCAGCATGGCAGCAAAGCTCGCATATCGCCCGCCAACCCACGGTATGAACCACTCGCCCGTCGTAAGGGCATCATACTCGTTCCACTGGCCCGGAAGCCTGGGCTGGTTAATCCAGGGCAGCCAGACGGCGTTGCGGTTGCTTTCGTTGTCCGGAGCCTTCTGGAAGGCGAACTGGAATGTGGGCGGCTGCCACACAGTGCCATCGCCCTCAGTCCCGTAGCTGCGGATTGTCAGCGTGGTGATCTGGCTTGCCTTGATGCCGGCGAAGCTGCCTGTGCTGATTCCCGCCCAGGAGCGGTTGTCGGCGATCGACCGTTTCGGGCTGAACTGGAATACGTTGGCGCCAGCCCAGTTCAGTTTCTCGGACACGGATGTGCCGGCCTCAGGCCCCTCGATAGCTGTGACCTTCCACCCGTTGCCGGGCAGGTCAGTCAGCTTCATGAACACAGTTCCTGCCGACGCCGCGCTGACGGCGAAGGCAAGCACGAGAACGGCCACGACGAAATACGTACTTTTCATCTTCTTCTCCCTTTCCTCTTTACTCCTTTGTCTGTTCCAGTGATAGCGGGCTCTCGCGACTCCCGCGCCGGCCAAAACATTATTGCCCGCCCGGCGCTTCCCGATGCACTCCCGAGGGAAGTCCGCGCAGCCTCGTCTGCGTATGAGCCAATCATACTACCTTTAGCTTATACCTGCAGCAAGCCGCTGTCAATACCGCGCGCAATGTTTTTTTGCGAGTTTTCAGGCGGCCGTCGTCCGCGCTTCGATCTCACTGGCCACATACGCCGCGAACGCGCGGGCGCAGGTGAACGCGGGCGACACCGCGTTCAGTATGTGCAGCGACTGCTCGTCACCTTCCAGGCAGAAGTCCATGACCAGCCGCCTGTCGCCGCGGCGCACAAGCTGCGCGCGAATTCCCGGCTCGCCCCATCGCCGGAAGGCCGTAGCCTCGATGCCTGTCGCGAGCCTTGCCGCCTGTGCCGCCAGCGTCCTTCGCGAGTGCTTGCGGATCTCGCCGGCAGCGAGCCGCACGAATCCCGTGCCCCCGCTGCGAAGCAGACCCAGAAGTCCCGCTCCCACATCGGCTGCTTCGGATGCGCTGAAACCCTGCAGACCCCCGTACTGCTCGCGCCACAGGCAGGGAATCGCCGTCGGGCCGATCTTCGCCTGCCCGGCGTGGCCGACGGTGATGTGCACGCCCAGAAACGGGTTGCCCAGGTCTGGAACGGGGTATATGCAGGCGCGAAACTCTCCCGGTGAGCCGCTCGAGTAGAGGTATAGCCCCTTGAAAGGCACAATCCTGTAGTCGAGCCCGAACCCGAAGTCCCGCGCGATGCGATCGGCGTAGAGGCCCGCCGCGTTCACCGTGTAGCCCGTTCCGATCTCGCCCGCGCTTGTGCGCAGAGCCTTCCCCGCACGTGCCAGATACCGCGCCCCCGTCAGGATTCTGATTCCCCTGCGCTCGCTCTCCGCCGCCATCTCCGCGACGACAGTATGCGGGTCCACGGTGGCTGTGTCCGGCGAGTACAGCGCCCGGACGTGCGTGCGCGCCCTGGGTTCTATCTCGCGCGCCTCGGCCTCCGTCACTTCCATCAGCCGCACGCCGTTCGCATTCCCGCGCCTCAGCAGTTCGTCAAGCCCGGCGAAGTCTGCTTCGCTGCGCGCTACGACCAGCTTTCCGCATCGGTTCAGAGGCAGCTTCCGCTCTTCGCAGAACTCCTTCATCAGCCTGTTGCCCTCACGCACGAAACGCGCCTTCAAGCTGTCCGCGTCGTAGTAGAACCCGGCGTGAAGCACTCCGCTGTTGCGCCCGCTCGCGTGCAGCCCGCAGCGCTCCTCTTTCTCGATGATGAGCACGCTGGCGTCGCTGTATCGCTGCTTCATCTCCAGCGCGGCCGCGAGGCCCACCACGCCCCCGCCGATGATTGTGAAGTCCGATGTGATCACTGGTGCTGCCGCCGCCCGCTGGTGGAATACGGAAGGGAAAGCGCGTCTCTGAAGCGTATCTGCTGATTGACTAGCATTCTGTGCGTGGCTGCCTCCTGGGGCTATTTCCCGCCTGCGGACGGGTATCCCTGCGGCAGAGCGGGCGGGAAAGCCGGCGAAATATGCATAACAAGGCAACAAACTCAGTCACGCCGCAATCGCACGCGGCGCCAAATCCCCGCCAGCGGGTCGAGTCCGTTGACGCCTTCCGGGGCTTCACAATCCTGCTGATGGTGTTCGTCATCGCGGTGGCCGCGGCCGGATACAGGAACCTCCCGCACGAGGCCCGCTGGTTCGGAAGCCTTCCGGTCTCGACCTGGCTGCACGCCGAGGCGGGATGGGACGAGTTCGCCGGGGAGATGCAGGAGCGCGGCCTCACCCCTGCCGAGACTCTTGCCCTGCCGGAGGCCCGCCTGCGCAACGTCGGATGCACCGTCACCGACCTCGTCGCGCCGTTCTTCGTCTTCATCGTGGGAGTGTGCATCCCGCTCAGCCGGTCGAGGCGCGGCGGGGACTGGTGGCGGCACGTGCTCTCCCGAACAGGCATGCTCATCGGCGCGGGCGTGCTCTACATCAGTCTCATCCTCGGCCTATCCTGGTGGTGGGGCATACTTCAGGCCATCGGCATCGCGTATCTGATGGGAGCCGGTGTGATGAAGCTCCCGCCCTGGGGGCGCTGGGCGGCCATCTTCGGGGTGCTGGCGGTCCACGGCCTCATGTCGCACTACACGCACTGGTGGCTGCATTTCGGCGAGACGGACCGCCCGTTCTGGACCATCAGCCAGATCTTCGGAAGCTGGCAGAAGCCGCTGACGGTCCACTGCAAGCCCTGGGTTTCCATTTCGTACGGCGCCATGACAATGATCGGGGTGCTTGTCGGCGAGGCGGTTGCGACCCGCGACAGCCGCCGCATCGTTCGTCAGTGCCTGTTGACCGGCGCCGTGTTCACGGCGATCGGGCTGGCCGTTCACCAGATCGGGCTTGCCACCGGCCGCACGGGTCTCTGCTTCAACAAGCCCGACGTTACATCTTCGTATGCGATGTTCGCGTCCGGGGTGGGGGCGCTCACTTTCCTTCTGTTTTACTGGCTCGTAGACATGCGGGGCCTCAAGGGCTGGTGCGCTCCGCTGAACGTGCTCGGCGCGAACGCCCTGCTGGCGTACTTTATGCAGATCATCATGCGCCTTGCCTTCCGCGCCCTTCAGATCGAGCCGCTGTTCGCGGGCCAGCCGAACGAAATGCTCCAGCGCTGGGCTTCGGCGTTCGACGCGCCGGTGTGGAAGGCGTTTCTGGTCGACAAGACCGGCTGGAACGGTATGCTCTGGGGTTTCATCTGGACAGGCTGTCTCTGGCTCATCATACGCTGCTGCAACAAGCGAGGTATCTATTGGAAACTCTGACCGCCGCCCGCATCATCGGGTTCTCTTGTGTCTTCGCGCTGGCGCTTCCTCTGGCTGCCCGCGCCGGCGCTTCCGCCTCGGCAGGTGGAGGCGCGCTGCCCGTTCCGCCGCCCATGCCCCGCCGCCAGATTGCGCCTCCCGCGGAGGGGTTCCCCGGCGAGACTGTCGAACTGGAGGACAGCGGCGCGAAGTTCACTCTGTTCCTCCCGAACGGCTGGAACAGCACGCCGAAAAGCCGCATCGCCCTCACTGCGCACTTTCACGCGGCCGTCTGGTTCGGCATACAGGAGCACCTGCGCCGGGGGCTCACCGGCCCGCTCGTCTGCTTCTATCTGGGCGAGGGCTCCTCGGTCTATCAGAAGCCTTTTCTCGACCGGCAGCAGTTTGGCCGCATCGTCAGGATCATCGAGAAAGAACTGGAGAAGCGCGGCGCGCCGCGTGGTGTGCTGGTGACAACAGTGGACATATCGAGTTTCAGCGCCGGATACGGCGCGGTGCGCGAGCTGCTTCAGACGCCGTCTGTCTTCAAAATGATCCGCCGGATTGTGCTCTCCGACTCGATGTATGCCGGGTTCGGCCCGGCGGCGAAGGAGGGTGTCCGTCCCGATCCGCAGGAGGATCAGATTCAGGTCTTCGTGCCCTTCGCCCGCGAGGCGGTGGAAGGCAAGAAGACGTTCGTCTTCACACACTCCGAGGTTCCCACGCCGTCGTACTCCAACTCGGCCGAGTGCGCGGCGGCGCTGGTCAGGGCGCTCGGTCTCAAGTCGAAGCGCGTACGTCCGGGCTCAACTCCCGCGGCTTCGGATCCGGAGTATCCCCTGCGCTCGCGCTGCGACGCCGGATGCCTGCACATCTGGGGCTATGCGGGCGAGGACGCGCAGGCGCACATGACGCATCCGCGGCATCTCGCCGGCGTGTGGCTGGCTCTCGACAGGGCGGGCTGCCCGTAGGGCGGGCTGCCCGTAGAAGAGCCGCGGCACAGCCTGCCTGCTTCCCTGGAACAAATTGGTAGAATGATTGCACCTTTGGTTGACTCCAGGCTTTCGTTCGTCTTACAATGATGTCCGGCGGGCGCATGGCGCGTGCGGAACGCGCGGACGCCCGCGGCAGTCTACAGTACCAGGGGTGAAAGAACAGGAGCGCCCGGGATGAAGAAGCAAAACCGCGGGTTCACACTCATCGAGCTTCTGGTCGTGATAGCGATCATCGCTATCCTTGCGGCCATTCTGTTTCCCGTCTTCGCGAAGGCGCGCGACCGCGCGCGCCAGGCCGCCTGCCTGTCGCACGGCAAGCAGTTCGGCCAGGCGACGATGATGTACATTGACGACAACGGCGGCCGCTGCCCCACGATGGTCCCGCCGTGGATTACGGGCGTGGCTGGCAGCTACCTCAACGAGATCGGCGGCACCCCGAAGGACTTCGCCATCGTCTCGTGGGCCTTTCGCTTTCATCCGGGCTTCCAGGCCTATGTCAAGGACGAGAAGGTGTACATCTGCCCCAATGCCAATAGCGGGTATTACGGCCGCCGCTACAAGTACGGATACAAGTGCACCTGGATTCCGGCGCGCGCGCCCAACAACGGCGACGGCAAGCTGCGCGACGTGATGTGGCTGAGCCCGAACATCAACGCGGTCACAAACGAGCGAATCCCCTACAAGACCTCTGAACTGGAAGGCGTGTACAACCGGTCTTCGACCGACCTGATCGCCTGGTACTGCTATGCGGTCAATCTGCCGAACTCGTACTGGGGATACAATTTCGGCACGCCTTACATCCCTCACGGCGAGGGCTCCATCTTCATCTACATGGACGGCCACGCCTCGTGGCAGAAGGTGAGCGAATTGCCGGAAGACCCCTCGCTGCCTGTGGGCTATCGCTAGTCTCGAGCGTCGGCTGCATTGCGGCAGACCCTGTCCGCCCATGGCCGCGCGTGGGGGTGGGGAGAGGCGGTTGCGGCGTTTCTACTGTAAAATACTCACCGGAGAGTGGCTTGACCGCTGAAATACTCGCAAACGCCGATGCAAACTGGCGTTGCGGGACGAGCGGTCTGCGAAGCCGCACGGCTCGGACCAGGAAACGCACACAGTGGAACAGGGTTATTGCGACAAATGCTAGAGCCTGAAACTGGCCAGAAGGGCGCTCCGCCCGTCGAAGCATCCGCCGAAAACGGCTCTACCCCCGAATCAGCAAGACTTGCGGCGATTGTTCAACACTCGCACGACGCAATCATCGGCAAAGATCTCAGCGGCACCATCACGAGCTGGAATCCCGCTGCCGAGCGAATCTACGGCTACACGGCGGCGGAAGCCATCGGCTGCTCCATCTCGATCATCATTCCGCCCGAGCGTGCTCACGAGCAAGTTGACCTGTGCGCGCGCATAGCCGCGTCCGAGCAGATCGAATCGCTCCAGACCGAGCGCATTCGCAAGGACGGATCGAGAGTCGTTGTTTCGGTCAGCGTGTCGCCTATCCGGGACTGCTCCGGGAAGATTATCGGCGCCGCCAGCATCGCGCGGGACATCACCGATTCCGTGCGCCACGAACAGGAGCTTGCCAGGGCTCAACTCGAGGTGCAGCAGTCTGCCGAGCGGCAGCGGCGGCTGATGAGCGAGGTGCTTCTTTCCGTCACCGGCGGCAAGTTGAGCCTCTGCTTCAGCGAAAGCGACCTGCCCGAACCTCTTCCTCTCGCCGCGGGATTCGACCAGATTGCTCCGGATTCACTGCGCGAGTTTCGCCGCCTGCTGGAGACGATCGCGCTTGAGCGCGGTTTTCCCGATGAAAGATGGGAAGATCTGATAACCGCGGCTGGTGAGGCTGCCATGAACGCTGTGGTGCACGCCGGGGGCGGCAGATGCCGAATCCACTGCGCCGAAGACACAATCCAAGTGTGGGTGGAGGACTTCGGGACGGGGATAGACATCTCCCAGATCCATCGCGCGACGCTGGAGGGCGGATACACTACGGGCGTCTCGTTCGGCCACGGTTTCTCGCTGATGTTGCGCACCGCCGACCGTATCTGGCTGCTCACAGGCCAGGAGGGTACACGGGTTGTGCTCAGCCAGGGCAGACGCAAACCGGAGCCCACCTGGTTTCAGGCGTACGAAGTGCTGCGCGAGCCGCAGGCGCTGTTCGATGCCTCGCCCCTCTACTGACCCCGACGTGTGAATCTGCCGCCTAGTGCGGCGGCACCACGGCGATATCCCCGGAGTTGCGGGGCCGCAGCACTCTGCGCGCAACAGGCGATCCGGCCGGGATTTCGCAGCCCGAGATGCCCGTAATCAGCGCATACTGACCGACGCTGGGCCGCTCTAGCACGCCGTTCGAGACGCAGACCCCGATGTGCCCGGTGCCATCGTCCAGATTGTTCCCGTCATCCATGTAGAACCAGTCGTAAGCGACGGCTGTCACACGCCCCCACGATGTGACAAGCAGGCCGATGTTGTTCGCGCCTTTTGCCATCTCTCGTGGAAGCGAGTAGTGGTCCACGACGCCGGTCTGCTGTCCTGCCGGGCCGCCGCCGAGCGCGCGGTTGGTCATGGGGTAGGCCTGCGGGGGCGTGTCCGATCCCACCTTCGTCACAAGCGGATTCCTGATGCCGCGCTCGCCCGATATCGTCGTCAGCGCGCCCAGCACGTTCACGCGATCCCCGGCATTGAGTCCCTCCGGAGGCGCTCCGGCAAAGGAGAGCAGAAGCCCGGACGACCGGTCGTCCTCCTGAATGTAGAGGCGGTTGGGAATGTCGGTGCTGGATGTGGACAAAAGCTTGTTCTGGAGGTACACCGCCGTGCCGGCAGGCAGTGTGCGGGTGGCGTTGATGGTGGGGGTCGCCGCAATCTCCTCGGTCAGCGCGCGGTAGGCATTGACGCGTCCGTACCCGGAGTAGATGTCCCAGCCCGGGTCTTCGATATCGTCGGCTGTCTGGAGTATCTGGTAGTAAACCTGCGCGTTCGTCCAGTCGGGGTGCTTCGACCAGATCAGCGCCGCCTCGCCCGAAACAAACGGGGCCGCCGCCGAAGTGCCGGGCTGAGTCTGGTAGAAGCCGCCCAGCAGCCCCGGTCCGGGTCCGACAATCCAGCTCCCCGGAGCCATCACATCCAGGTATTCGCCGTAGTTGCTCCCGCCGGAGCCCATCCAGTCCGCCGACGTGCACCGGGCGTCGTTTTCGTTGGATGCCCCCACGGCGAGCGCGTTCGGGTACGATGCCGGATAGCTCGTCCCGTAGGTGCCGTCGTTGCCGCTCGCCACGACACAGATGGCTCCGTGCTGCCATGCGTACTCGACCGCGTCGCGCAGCGCCGGGACGTCCTCGCCGGAGAGGCTCATGTTGATGACCTTGACTCCGAGATCAACTGCATACACAACAGCGTCCGCCGCGTCGCTCTCGAGCCCGTACCCGTCCGCGCGGATTACCTTGCACGCAAGAATCGGGCTGCCCCACGATACGCCCGCGATGCCTACATAGTTGTTTGACGCCGCCGCCGCGATTCCCGATGTGAACGTCCCGTGCTGCACCTCGTTGTCGTCGTACGGGTCGTTGCTATTGGTGACGAAATCCCAGCCGCGCCAGTCGTCTACCTTGCCGTTGCCGTCGTCGTCAATCCCGTTGTCGGGTATTTCCCCGGGGTTTGTCCAGAGTTTGGTGGCCAGGTCTTCGTGCGTGTAGTCCACGCCCGTGTCAATGCTCGCGATGACGACGGACGGGTTGCCCGTTGTGATAGCCCACGCTTCGGGCGCGTGGATGTCGGCGCGGTACAGGCCACCCTGGCCGTTGTTGTCGCCGTCGTTATACAGACCCCACGAAGGGATGCCGAAGAAGTCGTCGCCGCCGTAGAAGACCGGGTCGTTCGGAAAAACCTGCGCCTGGCATATCTGCAGGTAGTGGTTCGGCCCCGCGTACTCAACGGACGGGTTCTTTCGCAGCCGCGCCAGGGTCGCCTCAAGGTCGGCGCCCGCGGGCAGCTTGAAGCGGTGATAACGCGTCTTGCTGTTCTCGCTGTGGGCTCGCGCCCCGGCAGCCGCGGCAAGACTCTTGACGCTTGCGGACTTGCCGGGTTTGTAGCGGATAAGCATCTCGTCGGGAGCATGTCCCGGACCGGCGAGCGCGGCGCCCGCGGCGCCCGCGCCGCCCGCGCCGAGGATCAGAATCAGAGTGACAAAGAGCAGATATGATCGCATAGGACAATGACCACCGGGCAGGCGTGCCCGGGCCTTCTACTTAGAGACGCTTGTTAGGGCAAAACTGTTCGTCATGCGTCAGTTCCTTCTGAAGCGCGAAGGTGAATGTGCCGCCGGGGTCGAAGCCGGCATCGTGTCCGCCGGCCATTGCCCTGCAGGGAGAGTCTGGTCGCGGAACCGGGAGCGTGTAACAGATATGAACTGGTCAGGGGTATCCTTTGCTGTCGTCTCGATGATTGCGCCCGCGCTTGCGTGCGCCGGGTCTCAGCCACCATCGTTCGAAAGGATGCCGGATGTGATCTACGGACACAAACACGGCCTGGCGATGACCATGGACGTCTTCCGGCCGAAGAAGCAGAACGGGGCGGGGGTCATCTATGTCATGAGCGGGGGTTGGTATTCAGCCCGTGAGATGATCAGCGAAGAGACTTGCGCCGTGCTTGTCAACCGCGGATATACGGTCTTTGCCGTCGTCCACGGCAGCCAGCCGCGATTCACGATTCCCGAAGCCGCAGCCGACCTGCACCGCGCCGTCCGCTTCATCCGCGCGAACGCGGCCGCTTACGGCGTCGCTCCGGATCGCCTGGGCATTTCGGGCGGATCGGCGGGCGGGCACCTGTCGCTCCTCATCGCTACCTCGGGCGCGAAAGGCAACCCGGCCGCGACCGACCCGGTAGACCGCGAGTCGAGCCGCGTTCAGGCCGTGGCCTGCTTCTTCCCTCCGACCGATTTCCTCAACTACGGAAAGCCGGGACGGGATATCACGCAGGCTCTGGAGGCGGAGTTGAAGCCGTTCCACGCGCCGTTCGACTTCGTCGAGCTCGATCAGGCTTCCGGCCGTTACGTTCTCATCACGGACCAAGCCCGGAGACTGGCAATTGCCCGGGAGGTCTCGCCCATCACCCATGTGTCGTCCGATGACCCGCCCGCCCTGATTGTGCACGGCGACGCCGATACGCTGGTCCCCATCCAGCAGTCACAGGTGATGGTGAAGGCTCTGGAGGCGGCCGGTGTTCCGGCGAAGCTGGCCGTGAAGAAAGGGCAGGGGCACGGGTGGGAGAACTGGCCTTCCGACATAGCCAGCTTTGCGGATTGGTTCGACACCCATCTCAAGGCGAGGCAGTAGTCTGCCCGTCGGGGCTTCTCGTTGGCGCGATTCACTCGAGCTGAAGTGGTTTCGCGTGCCGGGTGTCCGTGAGCGTTCCAACAGCGGAACCATGTCACCGGAGTCTGGGGACTCGTCCATTGCCGCGGAGCGGCAGCCGCGCCTGTGCTCAGAGCTTCGCTTGACACAATGCCGGCGGCCATGGAGGAATCGGCCACTGCGGCGCAGTATGCGCAGGCATGCTCGAAGGACGGAGCGTTGCCGATGAGTGAAACTGAGCTGATCACCCCGCGCGAGCGGGTTCTGCGCGCCGTGAGGAGGCAGCCGGCTGACCGCCTGCCAACGCAGATCACCTTCACGCCTCTCGCAGCAGCGCAGGCGGCCCACTGGCTCGGCGTCGAGCCAGCCGCCCTCCCCGGCGTTCTGGGAAACCACATCGAAGGCGTTGGCATCAACGACATCGTGCGGGTTGAGGGCGACACCTCTTTCGACATCTGGGGCATCGGCTGGGATAACACCATCAATGACGGGTTCCAGGTGAACGTGAACCCTCTCGCCGATCTGGGAGACCTCCAGAGCTACACGTTTCCCGACCCGGACGACCCGGCCCTGTACCGTGGACTCCAGGCTCGCATCGCCTCGAACGAGCAAGGGCGGGCCATGGTGGGGAGCATGGGCTTCTGCCTGTGGGAGAAGTACTACCTGCTGCGAGGATTCCAGAGTGCGATGGAAGATCTGGTTCGTGAGCCGGCGCTCGTCGAAGACCTGCTGGAACACATTCTCGCCGTGCAGCTTGCGGTCGCGCGCAATCTCGCGTCTCTTGGAATAGACGCGGGCCACACAGGCGATGATTTCGGATCGCAGCGGGGGCTCCTGTTTTCGCCCGTCCTCTGGCGAAAGCTCCTCAAACCTCGATACGAGCGGCTTTGGAGCGTCTTCAAGAGCGCCGGTCTGCCAGTGATCCACCACTCATGCGGCGATATCCGGGACATCCTCGACGACCTGATCGACATCGGCCTCGACGTCCTCAACCCTGTCCAGACGCATGCCATGCCGCCGGAAGAACTCGCATCACGCTGGGGAGATCGCCTCAGCTTCTACGGCGGAATCTGCACACAGCGGGTGCTTCCCCACGCGACGCCGGATGAGGTGAGGACGTTTATCGAGCGCCTGCGCGCAACCCTCGGCCGCCGCGGCGGCTGGATCATGGGCCCCAGCCACGACGCGACCTCTGACATGCCACGCGAGAACTTCTTCGCGATGCTGGAAGCTATGGGGGTCCGTTAGCGTCTGCGCTGCGCGCTCAGTCGAGGTAACGATCGTGGATCAGCGTCAGAAGCTGCTCCGCGATCTCCTGCTTGCTCATCAGAGGCAGGGCGATGTCCTCGCCGTCGGCGGTCAGGAAGCGGACGCGCGAAGGGCCGGGGCCGAACGGGGTGTTTTCTTCGTCCGCGCCGTTCGCGACGATCATGTCGAGGTTCTTGCCTTTGAGCTTCTCACGCGCGCGCTGGACCAGGTCTTCGGTCTCCAGCGCGAAGCCTACCAGCACGTGTTCGCCCTTGCGCTGTCCAATCTCGGCGAGGATGTCGGTTGTCTGGTGAAGCTCCAGGCGAGCAGGTTGCCCCGATTCGGGCTTCTTCATCTTCTGCTGAGCCGTTCGCGCGCTGAAATCGCTCACCGCCGCCGCCGCGATGACCACCTTGCAGGAGTCATATCTGTCGCGGACAGCGCGCAGCATCTGGTCGGCGGTCTCCACGCGCACCATCTCGGTCACGGCGGGCGGCGTCGCTTCGGCCGGACCTGTCACCAGCACGACCTTCGCGCCGTGCGCCATTGCAGCCCTCGCGATCGCGTATCCCATCTGTCCGGAAGAGTAGTTCGAGAGGAACCGCACCGGATCAATCGGCTCACGCGTTGGCCCGGCCGTGATCAGCACGCGCACCCCCGCCCAGTCCCGCGTGCGCGCGCCGGGCAGAAGGCTCACGATCGCCTCAATGATGTCCTCCACCGGCGCGAGCTTGCCGACTCCTACCGACCCGCATGCCAGACGCCCCTCCACGGGTTCCACGAACTGGTATCCGAGAGCTTTCAGCCTCTCGACGTTCGCGACGACGACGGGATTCGTCCACATGTACGTGTTCATCGCTGGAGCGACCAGCACGGGTGTGCGCGCCGCCATCACCAGAGTTGTGAGCATGTCGTCCGCGATTCCGTGCGCTATCTTGCCGATGACGTTCGCCGTTGCCGGCGCGATGACGACCAGGTCTGCTTCCTCGACTGTGGTGATGTGGGATATCTGGCCCTCGGCGGTTTCGTCGAAGAGGTCCACGAGGCATTCCTGCGCGGTGATCGCGCGCATGGTCACGGGGGTGATGAAGCGGGCGGCGTTTGGTGTCAGCACCGCGCGAACCGAAGCGCCCGCGCGAACGAGAGTGCTCGCGATCTCCGCGGCCTTGAACGCCGCGATGCTGCCCGTTACTCCGAGAACTATTCTTTTGCCTGCCAGTGAGTCCATCAGAATGCCTGTCCGGCCGCCGCGCGAGCCCGTTACTCCTCGCCGAGCTTCGCCCGTTCGGCTGTTATGATCGCGCCGAGGTCGCGCGCCGCGCGCTCGATCACGTCGTTGATCACGATGTAATGATACTCCGGGATCTGGCTCATCTCCCATTCCGCCTTGCCGAGCCGCCGCCTCAGTGACTCCGGCGTCTCCGTATCCCGGCCGCGCAGCCTGCGCTCCAGCTCTTCCAGCGACGGCGCGGCCAGGAAGATCATCACCGCCTCCGGCATCCTCTTCTTGACCGTCAGCCCACCCTGCACATCGAGCTTCAAAATGACGTCCGTGCCCGCGCCGGTCAACTCCCGCACCTTCCATTTCGGCGAGCCGTACTTGAACCCGTAGACGTCGGCGGTCTCCAGAAACTGTCCCTCAGCTTCCAGCGCTTCGAACCGTTCCGGGCTGACGAAGATGTAGTGCACGCCGTCAATCTCGTCGTCGCGTTTCGGGCGGGTGGTGACGGTCACGAGGCGCTCGCAGTCGGGGAACCGCGGCAGGAAGTAGTCGAGGACGGCGTCCTTGCCGACGCCGGATGGCCCGGAGAAAACAAAAGCCTTGCCCCGCCGCCTGATCTGTTGCTGAAGTCCGGCCTGCTCCAGCACTGAACTGGCGAGCCGCGCGGGGTTCCCGCTGAACAAGGGTTGGACTTCGGTCGAATCGCTCACTGTGCAGGGCGCCCTTTCGTGCGCGACCGGATTATACCAGCCGGGCAGGGGGGTGTCAAACAAACTAAACGAGCGGCTGCTGAGCGGCAGGATTCGCGAAGGGCCATCCGGAAGTGAGGGCCGGGTGGGGGACGTCTGGAGGAAATAAGTCTTTGAGTCTCATCACCAGGGGGGCAGCATTGGCGCTCGTGGCTGCTGCATGCGCTACATCGGAGGCAATGCCTGTGAACATACCCATGAACAGGGTCGAGGATTTCGTGTCGTCCCGCTTCGAGGCGGGCAAGCCGGCGAGCCTGCCGTTCTCGTTTGTGTATGGCGGCCGGTCTTCGGGTGACCTTCTGCCCGGCTGGAAGATCACGCGGCGAACGGCCTCCGTGGGCCGGGACATGGCCGAGCGTGTGCTCACCTGCTTCGATCCGGGCTCCGGGCTTCGTGTGGTCTGCACCGTTCGTCAGTACCGCGATTTCCCCGCTGTCGAGTGGGTCGTGCATCTCACAAACACGGGCAAGGCCGACACTCCCATCATCGAGCAGATCCGTCCGCTGGATGTCAGCATCGGCGGGTCGGCCCGGGGCGGCGTCACGGTCCACCATTCGCTCGGCGAGAGCAACTCGGGCAGGAGCTTCACGCCTGTCGAGGATGCGCTCGGCCCGCAGAAGCCCGGGCCGCTCGTGCTGGCGCCGGATGGCGGGCGGTCGTCGAACGGCCGCATGCCCTATTTCAACCTGGCGTGGCCCGGCGGCGGGATCGCGGCGGCAGTGGGCTGGTCGGGCCAGTGGGAGGCCGATTTCGCTTTTGACGGCAGCGGCGACTTCCGCGTCAGGGCTGGCCAGCAGCTTACTCATCTCAAACTTCATCCCGGCGAGACCATACGCACGCCGCGAATCCTTTTCCTGTTCTGGGATGGCGCCGACCCGATTCGCGGCAACAATCTGTTCCGCCAGACGGTGATGGCGCACTACATGCCGCGGAGAAACGGGGAACTGGTTCTCTCTCCCATCTGCGCAAGCGTCAACTGGGCGGATGAAGACGGCAACTACGAGAGGCCTCACGTCTCCGTCATGCAAACCTTCGCCGAGCGCGGCATCGAGGTGTTCTGGTCCGATATGGACCCGCAGCAATGGTACCCGAAGGGTTTCCCGGAAGGCACCGGCACATGGGAGCCCGACCCGGTGAAGTATCCGAACGGCCTGAAGCCCGTCGGCGACGCCGCGAAGGCCGCCGGGCTCGGCTATCTCCTCTGGTTCGAGCCGGAGCGCGTGCACCCCGGCACGAAAATCGCGCTGGAGCATCCGGAGTATGTGATGGGCGCCGAGGGTGAGTGGAGCCAGCTCTTCCGCCTGCACGACGAGCGCGCCCGGCGCTGGCTGACGAACCTGATAGACGTCCAGATCACCAGCGCGGGCATCAACTGGCTGCGCTGGGACTTCAACATTGACCCTCTTGGATTCTGGAGGCGCAACGACACGCCCGACCGGCAGGGAATCACCGAGATCCGGCACATCGAAGGGCTTTACGCGATGTGGGACGATCTGCGCAGGCGTCACCCGGGGCTGGTGATAGACAACTGCGCCAGCGGCGGCCGCCGCATTGACCTGGAGACCGGCATGCGCGGGCTGCCTCTGTGGCACAGCGATATGCAGTGCTCCGGGCCCAAGCCCGCCGCAGATCAGCTTCAGAACGCGGCGCTCTACCGGTGGGTTCCGATGCACGGATGCGGCAACTTCGCCTACGAGCCGTCCTACGTCTTCCGCAGCGCAATGACGGCCGGCAACATTCTGGTTGCGGGCAATTCAAAGGGCCGCCTCGCCGCTGGCGACAGCGAGACGAACGACTCCGTCCGCAAGACGGTGGCCATCTACAAGAAGCTGCGGCCGTATATGACCGGCGACTTCTACCCGCTGCTGCCGCACGACGAGAGCGAGACGGCGTGGTATGGCTATCAGTTCGACAACCCGGACACGAAGGCGGGGTACGCCATCCTTTTCCGGCGGGAAAAGTGCGAGAACTCATCCACGGCAATCGCTTTGCGCGGCGTGGACGACAAGGCGCGGTACGAGATCAGCTTCGAGGATGCCGCGGGCAGCAGAATCGTCAGTGGCCGCGAACTCTCGGCGCTCGATGTGGAGGTACCGTCCGCTCCCGGCTCGGCGATCGTCTACTACAAGTGTCTGGCGCCATAGGCTCGCGCAGGATGGCGCGTGGCCCAGCGCACGATGGCGCGTGAGATGCCTCACGCGCCAGGCATTCCTCACCCCCCGGATCCCGCCGCGCTGTGCAGCACTTCGATA
>MTKZ01039026.1_pt3 | contig 15725 bp, 9 predicted proteins | sample 1042781 | NCBI WGS metagenome assembly MTKZ01 (sample SAMN06212207, study PRJNA360539) | anaerobic digester metagenome | biome: Wastewater treatment plant; material: sludge; isolation source: anaerobic digester fed with sludge from wastewater treatment plant | place: Denmark: WWTP Viborg ...
ACCACAGCATCAAGCGAGCCCACCTCCTCGATAAGCTCTATCGCTGCGGTGCCTTGCCCGCAGATAATATTGAAATTGTCGTAAGGATGGATAAACGCAGCGCCAGTTTTGTCGACAAACTGACGCAGAGTTTGCTCGCGGCTTTCGAGCGTCGGTTCGCAAAGGATTATATCTGCACCGTAGCCGGCGACTGCGTTTTTCTTGACTGCCGGAGAATTGCGTGGCATAATTATGGTTGCCTTTGTGCCAAGCAGTTTAGCAGCCAGAGCCAGAGCCTCNNGCCAGAGCCAGAGCCTGTGCGTGGTTGCCGGAGGAATGCGTTGCAACCCCGTTGCGTAGTTCCTCTTGCGTAAGCGAGAGCAGAGCGTTTGCCGCCCCTCGAAACTTAAAAGCACCAACCTTCTGAAAATTCTCGCATTTGAAGAACAGCTCGCAGCCGAGAAGCGAGTTCAAATAGCGAGAAGTCATCACCGGTGTGCGATGAATAAGCGGCATAATGCGATTGTGCGCTTGCTGCAAATGACTTATCTCGGGTATATTCATTCATCTCCTTCCTTTATTTGCAAATTTAATAAAATAAAATCGTTCAGGTTTAGAAAATTAATTATAAAATAATTATAAACGAGTGCGTATATTTCGAATATTATTGCATTGTGCATTTCACAGACAGGAATGTCAGCGCTACCGCTGATAAAAGAAAACCTTCCGAAGGTTTGAAACCTTCGGAAGGTTGTAAGCCTGGTGATTAGTGTAAAGCCACGAAGGTTCTAAGCCTCGAAATATTCAACCAACCTTGAATGAAATAAACGTATTTATCTCCATTGGAAACCACAGACAAGAATGTCTGTGCTACCGCTGATTAAAGATGTTTCTATGTAGGGGCAATTCGTGAATTGCCCCTACGATTCCCCCGACAAATGTGGATTTTAGATTAAAAATTATGTTTTGCATATCAAATTATCTTTCATTTTACACAGACAAGAATGTCTGTGCTACCGTTGATAAAAGAAAACCTTCCGAAGGTTCCAAACCTTCGGAAGGTTGTAAGCGTTGTAACTCAATGCTTGCTGCTATATTTTAATCAGCGGAACGGTGAAATAAAACGTTGTGCCTTCGCCTTCGGTGCTTTCCAGCCAGAGCGTCCCGCCGTTTTTCTCGACAAATTCTTTGCACAGGATAAGCCCCAGACCACTGCTTGGTTCGTCTTCTGTTCCTTTGCGTGAAGTTTTAACACCAATCTCGAAAAGTTTGTCAATTAAGTCCCTGGGAATGCCAATTCCATTGTCCTTGACAGAGACAACAGCCATATCGCCGTCAGCTTCCGCTTTTACCTGGATTGAACCTCGACGCGGTGTGAATTTAGAAGCGTTCGAAAGCAGGTTTCGCAGGACAGTGTCCAGCATCGGTCTATCGGCATAAACGAAAATATCCTCAGGCACATCTATGATTAGTTCCTGCTCTTTTTGTTCAATTGGAGCTTTTAGCATATATGCACAGGCAGAGACAACCTCTTTCAAGTAAAGTTCCTCGGGCTTGAAGTTTATCACACCGCGTTTCAGACGCGACCAGGAAAGCAGGTTTTCGAGCAGTTTGAATAAGTTCTCAGCAGAAGAATTTAAATCACTTGCATATTGCCTGAATTCCGACATTTTAATTTTGTGGAACTGCTCGGAAAGAATTTTAGTAATGGACAAAAACGAATTGAACGGCGAACGCAAATCGTGAGAGATAATAGAAAAGAATTTGTCTTTTTCGCTGTTGGCTTTTTTGAGTTCCTCGTTTGTTCGAATAAGATCTTGTTCTGCACGTTTGCGTTCGGTTATTTCGCGAGCAGAGACAATACTGCAGTCTTTGCCGAAATAGTTGCCTTTGTTTATAGAAATATCTTTTGGGAAAATTTCGCCGTTTTTGCGAATTCCCCAGAATTCAATGTGTTTTGGAATGCCCGTGGTTAGCACTTCAAATCCAATTTTCTGAATAAGTTCTAAATCATTCATTCCGGGGGCAGAGACCTCGAAAAAGTTTTTGCCAATAAGTTCTTCGCGAGTATATCCATACATTTTTTCGGCACCAACATTGACATCGACAAAATTTCCGTTCTCATCAATAACGTAGATAGCCTCCGAAACAGAATTATAAATACTCAAATAAGTATTTTTTGTGTCTTGAAGAAGTTTTTCGGCTTGCTTGCGTTCAGTGATGTCGCGAGCAATAGCAATAATGCAGTCTTTGCCAAAGAATTTGCCTTTGTTCAAGGAGACATCTTTTGGGAAAAATTCGCCATTTTTTCTGACGCCCCAGAATTCGAAACTTCGAGAGACGCCATCTTTTTTCACCTGCTCGAATATTCGCCAAACCTCTTCTAAATTGTTCTTTCCTGGTGCAGATACATCTGCTGGTGTTTTTCCTATAAGTTCACCTCGGGAATATCCATACATCAATTGAGCACCCAGATTTACTTCAATAAATCTTCCATCTTCGTCTTGTATGTATATAGCTTCTGCGACTGAATTGAAAATACTTTCGTAAGTTTCTTTTGCCATCAGGATCTGCTGCTCGATTCGCTTGCGTTCGGTGATGTCAGCAATGAAACCTTCGAGGGCTTCGAGTTCACCATTTTCATTGAAAACACCCTGACCTTGCTCCCAAACCCATTTTGTGGTTCCATCTTTGCAAGTAATTTTGTATTCAAGCTTCATTTTTTCCTTTCGGCTAAGCTTATCCTGCCAGGCTTCCCAAATCCAATCTCTATCATCTGGATTAATTAAATCATTGAAGCTAATTACATTATTATTCAGCAGTTCTTCTGGTTTATATCCACACAATTCCTCGCAACCATCGCTTACAAATACCATTGTCCAGTTTCTATCGTTTTTGCAGCGGTATACCATTCCGGGAAGGTTGTTCATAAGTGTATACAGTCGGCGTTGGTTTTCCCGAAGTTCCTCTTCTATTCGCTTGCGTTCAGTAACGTCTCTCATAAAGCCAATAGTAGTGGGCTTCCCGTCCCATTCAACAAGCGAAGTGTTTATCTCTACGTATCTTATTTCGCCCGTATTACGTACAATTCTGAACTCGTAAGTTTCTTTTTCTGGAATAAGTCCTTGCAAACGTTTAAAATGGCGTTCCAATACCATTTGCCTGTCGTCGGGATGTATGTATTCAATAAACGGGGTGTTTAAAACTCGTTCCATAGAATAACCCAGAAAATCAAAGACCTTCGGGTTTGCCATAATAATTTTGCCATCACGAGCAAGAAATATCAGTTCGCTTACGTTTTCAATTACAAGGCGGTATTGCTGTTCGCTTTTGCGAAGTGATTGCTCTAATCGCTTACGTTCGGTAATATCAAGCATCGAGACAACACTGCGTTTAGTATTTGGAATAACATTAGCAAAAAGCAATACGTCTCGGATGTCACCTTTTTTGTTAATTAATTTTACATCGTATTTATTAGGTGCCATTTTGGGGTCAATTCGGCGAAGCGAGTGATATTTAAGCATAATATCGAGAGATTCTTTTGCAACGTAGTTCATCCATTTAGTGCCAACAAGTTCTTCGGGATTATATCCTGTATCGTGAAGGCATTGCGCATTTGCTTCAAGAATTGTTCCGTCCTCGTCAACAACCATTGTGGCTGTCCCGGTAGCTTCGAACACAGACCTAAACATTGCAAGACTACTTTGGACTAATTTTTCTGCTTCTTTGCGTTCTGTGATATCACGAATTGTAACAAATGTCCCCAAAAATGAAGCAGTTTGATACGCAACGCCATTGAGCTCACCGTAAAAAAGAGAGCCATCTTTGCGTTTCATTTGCAATTCGAGATTTTTCGTCCTTCCAAGTAATTCCAGAGCAGCGCGGAACTCACCAAGTGCAATAGGAATAGATGAAGCGTCAAGGAAATTGGTGAATTTTTTGCCAATCATTTCTTGTGGAAGATAGCCAAAGATAGTGCGGCAAGCAGGGGAAACGTAAGTAATAACGCCCTGGTTATCAGTAATTGCAATAAGGTCGGTCGAGTTTTCAGCAATAGAGCGGAATTTCTCCTCGCTTTCTTTGATTTGCTCTTCTGCTTTTTTTCTGTCGGTAATGTCGCGAACAGTTGCCTGGAAAGAAATCAAATTTCCTTTTTCGTCGAAGTTTCTGGTGATTAGCTGCTCAACCCATATAATTGAGCCATCTTTTTTTCGCCATCTTTCCTCAATTTTTGATGGCAAGAACTGACTTTTAACTACTGATGTAAAATACTTGATGTTTTCTTCGTCAGCAACTAACTTAAGATAGAAATTCGGCTCATTATATATTTCTTCAATTTCGTAACCTGTAAATGATTTGCAGGAAGGCGATATATATTCAAAATGAGGTTCGGGATATAAATTATACACATAAATTAAATCCGTTGAATTCTCAGTGATTAATTTATATTTCTTTTCGCTTTCTTCTAAAACAAGATTAATTTGTTGATATTCCCGGAAAAATATTATCTGCCGAAGCATTATTAAAGTAATAATTGCTAATATAGAAATGCCTATTATTTCAGAATTTAAAAAAGTATCATTTCGCATTACATAGTAGAAAGAATAAATTGCAGCAATAAGAAAAATATACGGACTGTATGCCATCCAGTGAATGTTTTCAGCAGCAATTTCGTCAGAAGTGTCTTTTTGCGTGTTTTCTATATATGAAGCAGCAGCAAGAGCGCAAAAGAGATAGGCAATGAAATAAGTAATATCTGAAATATGCCCCGTGTAGTATAAATTATCAGCATTCAGAAATGAGTAAATAGTGTCGGCAATAATAAATACAAACAGTCCCATTGCAAGAAAAAGAATGGTTTGTATGTCTGATTTTCTCACCTTGCTAAAAAGAATATATATTATAGCCCATAGAACAAGAAAATCGCCCGCAGGATAAAATATTGATAAGACTTTTTCCAGTAAGCTCTCGTTATTGTTCAATATCGGACCGAACAAAAACTCAGTAAAAATCAACAAAGAGGATAATAGAACCACCATCATTTCAAGAAATACTATGTATTTTCGTTCTTTGCTGTGCTTGCCCGTTGGGAAAAGAAACATTGCAATAAGTATCAGCGGGTAGAACGCTAAATAAAATGGGTCTGCTATGGATGGGAACGGCGTTTCGTGCGATACAATTTCAAGATAGTTATAAATCGCTTCGCCTGCTAAATTAAAAATAAAAGCAAATACAAGCAGCAGCCAGAACCTGTAATACTCAGGTCTTGCCGTTGATGATTTCATTGCTATCATTATCATAAAAATAGCAAACAAATTGCCGCCTATTGTAGCAATATTGGAAGCAATTATTCTTGCAATTGTACTTGCTGAAAATTGCAACAAAAATAGTTCAATCATTGTTGCTATTACAAGCAACAAACCTACGTTTTGAACTGATATCTTTTTTATTAACCTATCCATAGCTTAATTGCCAGAAATTAGTTATAATAAGAAATTTTGAGATCTATGTAGTTCTTCTTTGTGTGCGGATTATATATTTCGTCCAATCCAAATTGCATAGCAAAGCTTTCAGTGAAACTGACTTCTCGGGAAACCGAAATTCCCGTGTTGATTAGTTCAAATTTATCTGTGTTCACACCATAATATAGACTGTTTCCTTTCGCTGCACCCGCAAAAGCATTGAAGGACAGGGTGAGCAGTTCAAAAGGATAGCTCGCCTCAATATACAGTGAATTATCGTTCGGAAGGTCGTTGAGTATGTTATTCGCAAGCAAAAGTTTTAATGGGAAATCCTCTGTTGGCACATACGAAAATGCTGCTTCGACGGTGTGCGAACCTTCGCCATTGTCCTTGAAATTAAAGAACTTTTGCTTTTGGTAGGGATAATAATAATCCACGAGCGAAACGCCAAACTCGCCAAAATTTGTTGCAATATTATAAGATAGAGTGAAGTCAGTTTCAATATAGTTCTTTTTAAGTCCGAATGAAGACCAGATATTGAAGCTAACTGTTCCCGCACTTTCAGTTGAATAACTGAAATTGACGCTCGGTTGAAACTGAGGGTTGTTCTTACCTGCAAGCTCACAACCACGCCAGATGTAGCGACTTATTAAATCAGCACCATAAGTAAATTCAAAACCTGTTGCATTTTCTTCTTCCTGTGCTTTAATATTTTGTGAAGAAAAAATTATAGCAAATGCAATCAAACCCAAAAAAGTGAATTTGTAAAATAGTTTCATATTTTTCCCCAATTATTAAAAATACAACGAAAAAACATTTGAATTGTTTAACATCTCCGAAAATTGTCTTTGAAAATATGAAAAAAACATAATAAATAAAATTAATTTTTATTTAAATATTGCGGATTAAACGTAGGAAGGTTCTACAATGGGTAGCTCAGACATTCCTGTCTGTGCAATGCAAATCGCCATAACCTTCGGAAGGTTCTTAGCATTGAAATCCGTGAATAGCCCAATTTATTATATTTATTTAAACATTTTGTGTCCCACAGACAAGAATGTCTGTGCTACCACTGATAAAAAAAACCTTCCGAAGCTTGTGTGCTTCGGAAGGTCGGGAAGATACTTTCGGGATAGCCTTCGCTGGTTGTGAATTTTTGATAAAGTCAATTATTATCTTTTAACGAACATTTCTCTGTAAGTTAAGCCATTTTCGGTGGTAATGACAAGATAGTAAGTAGAAACAGGCAGTCGGGTAATGTCGAGCGAATATGCATTGCCCAAATTTGCCGCTTCGGAATATACTAATTGCCCAAGGCAATCGAAAATCTGAATTGTGCAGTGCCCTAATTCAGATTGGGAAGTAATGTTCAGGTAGTCAGAAGCAGGATTTGGTGCAAAATTTAGCGACGAAGCAAAATATCCATTCGGAACGCCAACCGAGCCACTTCTCAATGCTATTGCAAACCCCATTCCAGGAGCAACCATCACCCAATCAGAATACAGATTTATTCTTTGAGGAGTATTGGTGTCTTCGTTGTTGCCAAGTCCGAGTTGTCCATGGTCGTTTAGACCCCAAGCCCAGAGTGAACCATCTTTCTTAATAGCAAACGAGAAATAATCGCCCGCAAAAACTTTTGCCCAATTAGTATCGTTGCCAATTTTTGTTGGAACAAGGCGGTCTTCGTCGTCACCTGTGCCTAATTGCCCGAAGTGATTATACCCCCAAGCCCATAGCGTCCCATCTTTATTGACAGCAAGGCTGTGGTATGCACCTGCCGATATCGATACCCATTCATCGTTGCTAAGCAAACGCGGTGCTGCGACCGGTTCAGCCGTCCCAATTCCGAGCTCACCATAGGAATTTCCGCCCCACACCCAAATTGAACCATCTGTCTTCAAACCCAGGACGTGGTAATCGCCCGTTGCAATCGTCTGCCAATCGGTTGCATTGCCGACCTGAGTTGGGACATTTCTACTTTGCTTGTCGGACAAACCAAGCTGATAGGTTCGATTATCGCCCCAAGCCCATAGCGTCCCATTTTCTTTGATTGCGAAAGAATAATCCCTGCCTGCGAAGACCTCGACCCAATCCATATCGTAACCGATTGTATAAGGTTGCCTGCGTATAGTATTTGTGCCATCACCCAATTGCCCATTGTCATTCAGCCCCCAAGCCCATAGTGTCTTGTTTGTGCGAATACCCAGAGTATGATAATCTCTTGAAGAAACAGTAACCCAGTTCGTTGCACCTGAAAGCTTGGTTGGAACAATATACGGGTCGGTATTCCCTAAACCCAATTGCCCATACCAATTCAATCCCCAAGCCCATAGCGAACCATCGCTTTTAAGACCAAGAGCATAAGATTTACCAGCTACCAGCTTTGTCCAGCTGTAATCATAGTCAGCTTGCAATGGGAAATTTGATTGGTTAACACCAATTTGACCGCACTGCTTGTCGGCATTGTTTCCCCAGCCGTAAAATATTCCTGCATACGAATTAATTACCGAAATTGACGCAATAAGTGAAATAACAAATGAAAGTAATAATAACCTTTTCATCTTTACTCCTGATGATTTATGAATTGAGTTATTTTATATAAACACAGTTACTTGTNNAATATTGTTCACAATTTCGCGATAAACTTTTAAAGCATCGGGGAAAGGCGAAAGGGCACGCTCCAACACACCTTGCGTCATCGAAATAGCAACGCCATAGTTAGTAATCGGCACTCCCGCTTCTTTTGCTTTCATAATACGCACAATTTTTTCGTTGCGGGTGAGCATACAGCTTCCGCAATGAATGATTAATTTGTATTCTTTGAGATTTTCCGGGAAATCGCGTCCCGCAACTATAGTAATATCGGGGTCGAACCCAAGATAATTTTTAAGCCAGCGAGGGATTTTAATCCGTCCGATATCATCAATAGTCGGGTGGTGGGTGCAAGCTTCGGCAATCAGGATTTTGTCGCCGGGCTTAATATGCTTGATTGATGCGGCGCCGCGCACTTCTTCGAGCAAATCGCCCTTGAAACGGGAAAAGAGTATTGAGAAGGTCGTTGTTTTGATGTGTGGCGGTGTGTCTGCCATCATTTTGTGCACAACCTGCGAATCGCAAACGACAAGGTCAGGGTCCCGCTTCAAAGTAGCGAGCGAAAGCGGATACTCACTTTCTTTCACAACAAGGCAAATTCCGCTTGCGTCCAAAATATCGCGAATTGCCTGAACCTGCGGCAGAATCAGCCTTCCCTTCGGTGCTTGCAAATCAATCGGAACAATCAGCACGCAAAGCCCTTGCTGAGGAATTAAGTCGCCAATCAGCGGCGGCGGTGTGATGAAATCATCAGGTAGCTTCTCGACAATTGCGTGCTGAATCTCGGTAATGTATTTGTCGCGATTTGCTAAATCAACAGAAGAAACAGCAACATAAGTTGATTTATAGTTCTGCAATTTTTCCAATACATCACTCGAAATAGGTGTTTTGTCCGTTTTATTGACAATTACAATATATGGCAATTTTCTTTTATGGACGAAATCGATTAATTCTTCTTCGTAATGAGTGAAGTTATTGGGTTCGATAACAATCAGAACGACATCGGAGCGGTCCAGTGCGCGTTTGGTTCGTTCAATCCGCTGTTCCGAAAGAAGTGAGACATCGTCTATTCCCGCAGTATCGAGCAAATTAACCGGTCCGATCGGCAGCAATTCCATCGATTTTTCTACAACGTCGGTGGTTGTCCCGGGAACAGATGAAGTAATTGCTACATCTTGATTTGCGAGCATATTCAGAACACTCGATTTTCCGACGTTTGTTCGTCCAAAAATTCCTATGTGAAGGCGTAGAGCCTTTGGTGCTGTTTGCATTTTACTACCTTGCTAAAACAACAAATTGTGTTCTACGGTTCCTGGCGCGTCCTTCTTCTGTTGCATTCGATGCAACCGGCTTGGCAAATCCAAACCCACGATAACGCAAGCGGCTTGGTTCCACCCCACGAGCAACAATTGCATCGTAGACCGCTTTTGCTCTATTCTCGGAAAGCTGCAAATTGTATTCCTGAGTGCCGATGTTATCGGTGTGCCCCTGTATTTCGAGACGCAAACGCGGACGCGTTAGCATTGCGTCGACAATTTCTTCTATTATCGGAATTGCGTCTTCCTTTAAATCCCATTTGTTGAAATCAAACAAAATTGGGCGGACAAATTCGTCGCCAACGTCCTTCCACAAGTCCGAAGTATCGTATTCGCCCATTGCTATCAGGCTATCGGCACGGTTCGGCAAATTCAGGTAGCTGAAAACAGTGTGCCAGCCCCAGTATTTCGGTGGCTTGTAAGTAATCAGGTAATAATATCGAAGGCTATTGTAAATATCACGGAAAACATTTATCATTTGCTCGCGGGAATAAACTTTGTAGAATTTGCCGCCTGTGTAGCTTGCAAGCATCTTCATTTCTTCATCTTTTGTGTAGCCAAAAGCAACGCAAAATATATTAACGTTGCTTTCTTTTGCGGCTTTGATAATTTCGCCAACCTCACGCTTCGAGTAGTTTTCGTCGCCATCGGTGAACAAAACGAGCACGCGCGGGGTTGTTGGGTCGGTGCCTTCGAAAAGCTCTATTCCTTTGTAAACTGCTTCGCGTATCCCGCTAAACAAGCCAAAACCTTGATTGCGTTTCGCCCGAAATAAATTCAAAATCGTAGATGTATCGCGGCTGAACGGCACTTTTACATCGAAGTCTTTGTTAAATGTAGTTATTGCAATCTGGTCGAACGGGAATTTTAGTTTTACAAAAATTTCTGCGCCCTGATGAATTGCCCCCATTATCGGGTCCATCGAACCGCTGTAATCAACTGTTAGAACTATATTGTATGGTATGGAATCGAGCGCCCCAAATTCGCGGACGTTAAAGTTCGGTATTTCGACATCTCTTGTATTATAGACTTTGCCGAGCGTTTCGCGCATCCGGACAAAGTAATTTTCCTCAGACTTCTTGTATGGCTTTGCCATCTGAGTGATAAACCGCCCGAGCGAATCATAGACACGTGCGTAGAGCTTCACCGTGTCGGGATATTTGTCTATTTCAATTCGGAAAATATCGTAGATAATCTGGTCGGGATTTGCCGAATCGATTGGAATGGTCGAAGTGATATAAATAGGCTTTTGAGCGGTATCGAGCGGGTCGTCTATTGATTTGATGAAATCGAAATCAGTCGGTCGATACGTGCGGCACGCCGAAAGAATGGCAATACAAATAATCAGCAGCAGAAATTTATTTTTCATTTTTCCCCAAAAAGCTTAAATCAAGTAAAAATTGCCGCGGCTAACCCCTGAAAATTTTGGACGCAATATCACGAGCCTTTTGCCTGTGCTCTTCTTTAACGTGAATAGCTACCACCGCCAGAGCGCTTAGCATCATTGCAAGGTCGTCCGAGAAGCCAAGCATTGGAGCAAAGTCCGGTATTGCATCAACAGGAGTGATGAAATATCCGAGCGCACCTAAAATTACTGCTTTTGCCCAGTTCGGAGTTTCACTATCGCGAAACGAAAAGAAAAGTTGAAGCGCTGTTTCAATAATCTTTCGACCGGCTCGCTGCCAGCTCGACTGAATTTTGCTTTCCAGCTTTTCCTGACTGAGCTCTAATTGATTTACTTCGTGATTTTCCATACCAAACTCAATTTATAATATTTTCAAGACTGTTAATTTTCCAAAATATTGCTAATTGGCGTTTTCTTCGAACTTTGCCTTGCAGTGTGGGCAATGCAGGTATTTTTCGAAGCCCGAAGCTACTTTCTTATAACGAACTTCTAAATAATAATTGCCGCACTCGGGGCATTCTTTTGCCACAGGTTCGTAATTTGTGATAAAATTGCATTTTGGATAAGTCGAGCAACCCCAGAACTTTTTCTTTGATTTAGGGCTGTATTTTTCGACAAGTTGCCCTTGCTTGCAAGCCGGACAAATAACGCTCGAACTTATTGGCTTGGTTCCGTCGCATTTCGGATAATTCGAGCAACCGTAGAAATTCCCATATTTGCCTTTGCGAATTACCATCGGACTGCCGCATTTGTCGCAGCTAACACCTTCGGCAATTTCGGGCTTTGTCTCTTTCTTCAAGGACTTGGTGAAGGTGCACTCGGGATAGCGAGTGCAAGCAAGGAAACGCCCGCGTCGGCTAACCTTTATCACCATCGGGGCACCGCACTCATCGCAATGAACATCTGTTGTGTTTTGTTCTGCTTGGCTCAGTGCTTTGCTAAATGGTCCGTAGAAGTCAGTCAGAACTTCTACGTATGTGCTTTTGTCTTCGGCAATTGTGTCGAGTTCTTCTTCCATCTTTGCAGTGAACTCTACATTGAAAATATCGGGGAAATTGCTTACCAGAATTGCATTTACATCTTTGCCCAAATCAGTTGGAATAAACGCTTTGCCGCTTTTTTCGACGTAATTGCGTTCAGTCAAAGTAGAAACAATCTGAGCGTATGTGCTTGGGCGACCAATACCTAACTCATCGAGTTCTTTCACCAGGCTTGCTTCGTTGTATCTTGCAGGTGGTTTGGTGAATGATTGTTTTGCTTGCGCGTCGGCAAGTTCCGCATCTTTATTTTTTGCAATATTTTTCGGTAGCAAAGCATCTTTTTCGTCGTCTTTGTCGGTGTCTTGCGTATCTTGATAGACAGCCATAAATCCATCGAATTTCACAATTGTTCCCGTTGCACGGAATTGGAAGCTGCCGCCTTCGATTGTAACAGAGGTTTGTTCAAGAATTGCCGCTTCCATCTGCGACGCAACAAACCTATTGTAAATCAACAGATAGAGTTTTGCCTGGTCTTTTGTGAGGTGCTTTTCGGCTATTTGCGGGGTAATTTCGACGGAAGTTGGGCGTATAGCTTCGTGAGCATCTTGAACGTTTGCCGATTTCGTCGAGAAATGATTTGGCGACGAAGGCAAATAGTCTTTTCCATAAGTTTTTTCTATAAAATTGCGAACCGATGCGATTGCTTCGGGGCTTGTGCGAACAGAATCAGTACGCATATAGGTAATCAAACCAATTCGCCCTTCGCTGCCGAAATCGACACCTTCGTATAGTTGCTGAGCGATTTGCATTGTTTTCTTGCTTGCAAAACCGAGTTTTCGCGAGGCTTCCTGTTGCAAAGTGCTTGTTGTGAACGGAGCGGAAGGCTTTTTCTTGACCTGCGATGTCTTAATGTCGGAAATTCTATACTTTTCTTGCTTAATTTCAGCAATCAGTTGTTCGGCTTGTTCCTTGTTGCGAACAAAATGAAGTTTAGAGAGTTTTGCCTGTATTTTTTTTGTTTCTTCTTCTGTTTTGCCTTCGGCAGAACCTTCGGGATTTTTTATTGCTTTATTATGAAAAGCAATAAGTTTGGCTTCGAACGGGGTGCTGCCCTCGACAGTGAAGTCGCCTAAAATATTCCAGTATTCAATTTGCTTGAAAGCTTCAATTTCTTGCTCGCGTTCGCAAATCAGCCGCAAGGCGACAGACTGCACTCGTCCCGCAGACAGTGCATTTGTAGTTTTCGAAATCATCGCATTCGAAACAAACGGCGACACCTGAAAACCGATTATTCTATCCAGCACCCGGCGAGCTTGCTGCGAATCAACCATACGCTCGTCTATCGCACGTGGATGCGAAATACCTTTCTCAATGCCCGACTTGGTAATTTCATTGAAAACAATACGCTTAATATTACTATTGACGGGCTTAATTTCTTCGGCAATGTGCCAGGCAATTGCTTCACCTTCGCGGTCAGGGTCGGTGGCAATCAGCACTTCGGCGGCTTTTTCCGCGGTCGATTTTAATTTACTTATAATTTTCGACTTTCCGGGAATTGTTACATACTTTGGTGCGAAGCCGTTTTTGATATCAACCCCAAGATTGAATTTGCTCAAATCCTTTATATGACCAACTGATGCTTCGACAACATAGTCTTTGCCCAAATACTTATTTATAGTTTTCGATTTGGTAGCCGATTCTACAATTACAAGTTTTTTCTTTGCCATAATTTTTCATCTGAAAATAAAAATAATGATAAATTAAAGAGAATAATATTTTCTATTAACACTTTTATTATCGCATCATTAACACTTTTATTTTTCTAATTTACAAAATTTCATTAACACAATAAGCATCACTTTAACACAATAACGCACTTTCTCCTATATCAAAAATCACACCGCCAGATACCCCAACGCCAACCCTTTGCAGCACCTTCTAACCCAAGGGCAATACCATCACGCACGACCCCGCACCTCCAAGCCAATACTCCGTTCCTGCCACAGCGTCGGCGTTAGGCACAAACGCGCTCGCCCGCACTCGCACAGCCTCGCCTGCACCTGCTGCCTCAACCGCCACACCTACCGCTGCCACTCCCGCAACCGCATCCGCTTTAACAAGCACGCCATCGCTGTATCCCACCAAATCCCACTGCTCTATCTCCACTCCCGCCGTCGCCACAAATCCATCCGCCTCTGTTGCAACAGCTATCGCGGCACCTCCTTTCCTCCCGCCGCGAAGGTGCGGCACCAAATTTATTTCGCTTATGCGATTTGCTCCTATACTTTCACGAACTGGCATCGCTAACCTATCATCTCTATTTCCACTTCTTCATCCCGCAAATTCCATTCAGCACCCAACCATCGCATCTCTGCAACCGCCGGCGATCCTGCCCCGAGCATTTCCGCAAGCCCAAGCACGCGATATTTATAACCCTGCCCAAGCCACACAAATCCAACCGAACCACCTCCTTCAAACCATACGCACTCGTCTGCATCAATTCGCCCTTTTGCCGTCGCTCTCACGCCCGCAAATTCACTCGCCAAATACTTTGCAAGCCACTTCATCACACCTGATACCGTCTGGCAACCCAAACATTTTTCGCTCGGACGACTCGCCGCGAGCATCCTCCAATCATACGTTTCATCAATCGCAGTCGTCGTGCCGTCGCCTCGGTCATACCGAACGCCCTCGTGCACCCTAATTGGCATCGCCCTGCTAAATGCCTCCGGCCGCTCGTAATACCACATGCCAGTTGTCCGCACCCATTTACCCAGCCACATCGTGTATTTGCCATTTACGAAATTCGCTGCTTTCTGTTTGTATTCCACCGTCGGGGGCGTATTACTCCACACATTTGCAACGCATAATTCGCCTTCGTTGCGTGAACCGTCCGCTTGTTCGACCCAATTGCCCACATCTGCAAATTCTCCACCACTTGCAACCTCAACGCTCGACACATTCACACGCTTTAGCCCGCTGCCGACAAAATTTATTTCGAATTGCGTAAATCGCTCAACCGGTACCTCAACGATTTCACCGCCTGCTCGCAACGAACGCATCGCAATACCGTCGCTCTTCCACTCCGCTCGTGCCGCCGACCATTCTGTTAAATCCACAATATAATCCCAAGCCGAATTATATCTCTTTGCAAACCCAGCTTCATCTTTCTCATCGAATACTCCAAATGCCAATTCCTGCCCATCTTTCACGCAACGCCACGCAACAAATACCTCATTCGACGCGAGTTCGCTGCCGAACGAACCACTCCCGCTATAAATTTGTCTATAGAAACGTGGCATCACAACCTGCAAATCCCACTGCTCCGCCGAATTTCGCAAAAATTTCCGATAAACTATATTCCCAGCCTCTTTTATTTTAGCAGTTAATAATTTCAATGGAATAAATTTAATCTCGAAACCGCTACCAAAAGAATTCGCAATTACATTTCCGCGGCCTTGCGTAAATACCGCCTCGACCACCACATCCGACGACACTTCTTGCTGCGACGCAACCGCCGAGATTGCATTTCGCAACGCACTGAATTTAATCACTTCCAGCACCGCACGCGACAAATCCACCGCTTCCATCTCAATAGTTTTATCGCTCAAATCGAATTTAGCTATTGCGTCGTGTCGCACCATCCCGCTCCACACGTGTCGCCACACATTCACATCCGGCGCCGAAGACTTATTGAACCGAACCCACAACCTCACAACCAAACCCGCCTGTATTGTTCCAAGCACTCCGCCCGCATTCACATTTATCGTCGCAGCCCACAATCTCAGACGTAATTCATTGTATTTTGCATCTTTCGGTATTTCGTCGAGATAAATCTTGATTTTCGCCGTCGGCGACTCTCCGCAACCAAACGGAATTTTCTCATACTTCATCTTAAGCGATTCAAATTCGAGCGAGCCAACCGGCAATTCTGCAATCTCCGGATTTTGTAATTCGCCGTCTCCCGGCGGAATTAATTCGCACCGATAAT
>MTKZ01031140.1_pt1 | contig 15724 bp, 12 predicted proteins | sample 1042781 | NCBI WGS metagenome assembly MTKZ01 (sample SAMN06212207, study PRJNA360539) | anaerobic digester metagenome | biome: Wastewater treatment plant; material: sludge; isolation source: anaerobic digester fed with sludge from wastewater treatment plant | place: Denmark: WWTP Viborg ...
TCTTCAGGCTTTTATTGCTCTTACGGCTTCCACACAGCTATCAGCCCAGAAGATATATGTCAATACTGACCTCGAAGGAATCAGCGGCGTATATAAGTTTGCCCAGACAAGGGAAAAGGATACTCCGCTGAACATACAGGCCTGTGAATATTTCATGGGCGATCTTGCTGCAGTGATCCGCGGACTCAGGGATGGCGGAGCCAGAGAAATCATAGTACTCGACGGACATGGCTCACAGTGCGTTATTCCTCATCTTATGGAACCCGGAGCCAGGTATGTGACCGGACTCCCGCGGCCGGGAGCAGGGAACCTTTCAGAACTCGACAGCACCTTCGATGCAATGGTAATGATCGGATTCCATGCCATGATGGGTACCCCCGACGGAGTTCTCCATCATACGCAGAGCTCGAGGACCGAGAACAGGTACTGGTATAACGGTGTCGAATCGGGCGAGCTTGTCCAGAATGCACTTATCGCGGGTCATTACGGAGTGCCTCTGATAATGGTCACAGGCGATGAGGCTACCTGCAGGGAGGCAAGACACTTCTTTGGCGAAAAAATTGTCACTGTGGCCACGAAAAAGGGATTTTCGAGAGAATCAGCACTCCTCTACCCCTTCGAAGAGACAAGAAAGGCCCTTTATGATGGTGCAAAAAGGGCTATGAGCATTATTGCCTCGGTGAAGCCCTATAAAATCGAAATGCCGGCAAAGGTGAAAATGGAGTATAAGAAACCTGCTGAGGGTAATGCCTCACCTGAAGTAGTCACTGTTGAGGGAGTGGCTTCAGATGCCCTTCACATTCTTCAGTTCGAAAGGCTGCGGCAAGATCCCTGAACAGCTCTCAGGTGAGGCGGCAAATCATCATTTTGTCACTTAGGGACAGCTTCTTATCATTCAGTTTATCAGATGTGATTTTCAGGCATCTGCTATAGAAAACTAAAGACAGCCTGCAAGCCTTTCCTCATTGTAATTTCAAAAGGATTTACTAAATTGCTGAAACTATTTTGTCATCTGTAATATTTGTCTGTTATCTGTAATGAAGTCAGTTGAAGAGAGAAAAGCAATTCTTGACAAGGAGATTTTCAAACATGTCAACCATGGATGGAGGCTTGTTCACAGGTCCGACACCAAATGCCTTCTTGAAAAGAAGAAAAAACCAAAAGGCTGCCTCCTTGCATTTCTCCTTCTGCTTCTTATAATCCCCGGCATCATCTACCTTCTCATGAACAAGGGGAAAAGCACGCTTATGATTGAAGTTACACAGAAGGGCGACGTTACAATTGCTACCACCGGTTTATCCCTCTTTGACATACAGGAACTCGAATCTTATTGAAACTTCAGACAGCATCCGCCTGACTCAGCCAGAAGAAAAACAGCACTTTACCGGATAGAATATCTTTCCGGGGCAGAATATCGTTGACTATCAAAAAAATTTCCCGGTACATGAAAAAAACCTTCAAAAAATTTGGATAATTGAAATATGTACTCTACATTTGTAGAACTGAATAATTAAATGTAGAGATATGTACCTCACATCCGCCGAAGAACAGATCATGAAACTGCTCTGGAAACTTGAAAAAGCCTTTATCCGCGACCTGCTGAATGAATTTCCTGATCCCAAACCCGCATCAACAACAGTTCTGACATTACTCAAAAGAATGATTGACAAGGGATTTGTCAGTTATAAACTATATGGAAATTCAAGAGAATACTACCCTTTGATACAGAAGTCTGATTATTTCTCAGCTCATATTAATGGCTTGATCAGGGACTTCTTTAACAATTCAACAGCACAGTTTGCATCATTTTTCGCAAACGAAACCTCTCTGACCCAGGAGGAGCTGAAAGAACTGAGGGATATGGTTGACAAAAAAATCGAATCAAAAAAGAAAGAAAAATGACAGCCTACATTATCAAATCCAGTTTAAGCATGATTTTTCTGTTCGGGCTTTACTGGATCCTGTTAAGAAAGGAAAAATTCTTTGTTTTCAACAGGTTTTTCCTTATAGCATCTGTCGTCTTCTCTCTGCTGGCTCCCTTTATTTCAGTTCCGGTTAATCTCAGCTCCGCTCCCGGGTTAGAGGGTTTCATTCCAGGCAATTATCTGTCAGTGCCTGAGGTTATACCGGACAGCAGCTCAATAACAGAATCAGTGATCACTACCAGGAATTCCGGATATGGCATTCGGCAGGTTTTGCTTGTGCTTTACATCACAGGGGTCGTTATATTGCTTGTCCGTTTTCTGAGAAACCTGTATTCTATCATAAATAAGGGCAGAACATCGGAAAAGATCAGTTACAAAGGCTGCCGGCTGGTTCTTACCAGCGAACCGACGGGCCCGTGCTGTTTTTTTGATTACATCTTCCTCAACGGCGATGATTACAGGAATGGCAGGATAGACAAGGACCTTATAAGTCATGAAATGGAACATTCACGGCAGTTTCATTCATTCGACATAATCCTGATCGAACTTGTCAGGGTTTTTTACTGGTTCAATCCCGTTTATCTGCTGTACGAGAGGGCTATAAGAATAAATCATGAGTACCTGGCTGACAATGTGGTTATTGACGGTAACCCGGATATTCAGGTCTATGCCGGCAAACTGCTTAATTTCATAACCTGCAGTAGCAATATTTCATTAACAAGTGGTTCAAATAATTCCTTTACAAAGATGAGACTAATGATGATGATGAAATCGAGATCCGCGACCACCGGAACCGTGGCCAGAATAGCTTTTACTCTTTGTGCGGTGACAGTCTTCTTCCTGTTAATGAGTTTCAGGGAGTCGGATAATAAAATTACCGAAACAGGTCCGCAACCGCCACCGGCAGGAGTCCAGGAAACCCTTGTTAAGGGAATCACGCTCGGAGAAGACGGGAAACCGGTTATGCTTGTAACCATTATTGTCGGGCACCCTGGCGAAACTCCGACAGACATCGGCGTGCAGACAGGTCCCGACGGGCGTTTTGAACTAAGGAACATACGCAGGGATGCTTCCCTGCTGGTGTCCGGAATCGGATACAAGAACCAGGTCCTCAAGCCTGATTTTAATTCGGAGATGATTATCAGAATGGTAAAGGATCCGGATTACAGGGGAACAGTACGTACCGCCGACTTTACCTTCTATCATGAAGGAGAATTTGTAAGGATCAGGATGGCTGAAGATAAAAACACGGAGGCCCTTATAGTCGTCGACGGCAGGAAGCCATACTTCAGGGGAGAGGTGACTTTAAAACGCGATGAGGTTGCTTCTGCAAAGGCTCTCAGAGGCAAAGAGGCCACTGACAAATACGGTGAAGAGGGAACCCACGGAGTGATAGAGATTACAACAAGACAACAGGCTGCTGTGACGGGAATGAATACAGCACCGCCGGCATCACGGCTTAAGCAAACCCGCGATCCCAATGATTACCCTACTTTCCGGGGTGGAGATCTGTTGGAGTTTCAGGAATGGATTGCTTCAGTGGTTAACTACCCTGATGAAGCCAAAAGCAGAAAAATTGAGGGATGGGTTTCGGTAAATTACACCATAAATCCTGACGGCAATGTGAGCAGTACCGCGACCACGACGTCAGCAGATCCTGTACTGAGTGATGAAGTAATCAGGGCTATAAGATCATCCCCGAAGTGGGACCCTCCAAAGAACAATGAAACTGCCAAACCATACAACTCTACGGTGACCCTTAAGTTTGAACTGCCCGGCAGGATAATCGCAGACCCTCCTTTCGTTGTTGTCGAAGCGATGCCCATGTATCCGGGAGGAGACGGGGAACTGCTGAATTTCATAAAGAACAACACGAAATATCCCGTAGAGGCTGCAGCTGAACAAACGGAAGGAAGGGTAATAGTCAGGTTTATTGTCACAACCGAAGGAAAGACAGAAGGAATATCAGTTCTGAAAGGAATTGGTCCGCTATTCGACGCTGAAGCAGTAAGGGTGGTAAGCCTTCTTAAAGACTGGCAGCCCGGAATGCAGAATGGCAAAGCAGTCAACACCTGGTACATGGTCCCGGTTAACTTTTCCCTCCCGCAGGCAAACAAGTAAAATAAATCCCGAAAAATCTGCAATCGAAATCAAAAAAGCCCCTCCAGACTGATGTGTCAGGAGGGGCTTTGAAGTTTAAATGCTTTAGAAATTTAATTGGTGTTGATTCCCGGCAGGATAAACATCCTGGAGGTATTGGCAAAACATGAGAGTAACCGTTATAAAAAATGAGAAAAGGCAGCAGGATTTTTAAATTAAGTTTATTGTTGCGGATCCCTGTTCAGGATAACGGCACTCAAACGTCTGAAAAGAACAATTCCTGACAGTTTAAGTCATAATCTCCCAAAGGGAAAAATTCCGGTAATACCTCAAAAAAATGTATTAACCCGGTTTGCCACAACATTGCAAAATACCATGAAAGTTAATCTTCAGATGTAATAAATTATATCGCCGGGAGTTAATAATGTTACATCTTGCACATAAAAATTAATCATTGAAACTCATATTTTTTCAATAAACCTGGCGTTGAAATAAATGAGAAAATAAACCAGCGTACAAATGCCATTCCTCACAGAGTGGTCAGTCAAATTAATTCGCTATCATAAGAATTCAAATTCATAATTAATAATTACCGATATGCAAATAAGAAATTACCTGAACCTGCTTGGATTAATAATATCTGCTCTTCTTTTTTCTTATTGTGAAAAAGAAGAACCTGAGGTTGAAACAGTGTCCGATATTGACGGTTTCGTATACAATACAGTTAAAATAGGCAACCAGGTGTGGATGAAGGAAAATCTTAAGACAACCCGGTATCGTGATGGATCCGTTATTCCATTGGTCTCCTCCGACTCTGAATGGTCAGCGACAACATCTGGTGCCTACAGCTCATATAATAACGAAAACGCCAATGTATCCTTTTATGGCGCACTGTACAACTGGTATGCTGTTACAGACGGGAGAGGCTTATGCCCCGATGGCTGGCATATTCCTTCAAATGATGAATGGACAGAGCTTACGGAATATCTTGGCGGACTTGAAGTCTCCGGAGGAAAAATGAAATCCACCAAATCTGAAGAATGGTCCGCTCCTAACGCCGGAGCTGACAATAGCAGCGGCTTTTCAGCGGTTGGGGCGGGATTTCGGGATAAAACAGGTATCTATGCCGGATTGCATGAAGTTTCCTACATCTGGTCTTCTTCAGAATACAGTCCTATCCAGGGTATTTCCAGGAAGTTGTTTTATAATTTTCAATCCGTGTCCTTTGCAGGTAATCTGAAAGAAACAGGATTCTCTGTAAGATGTATCAAAGACTGATTAAACCATATGAAAGAAAAGCTGGCAAATAGTCCACTTTTAAATGATCATCATAAAACACATCTGTTTAAAGAATTCTTGAAGGAATGGCAGTAAACTGCCAATTGGCTATTTTGATAATCGTTTTTCATGAAATTGATAGCTTCGTAATCGATTTTCATAATGCTACCCGCTTTTTAAGTGTTTTTCATGACATTTAAATGTTTTTCATTTATATTTGTTGATAATAATATTCATGAAGTATGCCAAGCATTAAACGTTTTTCACAAGAGGTCTTAGAAAATAAACGTTTCTCACAAGAAATAAATGTTTTTCATGGAAGGCAGACTCCGGAAAAAGCAACCTTGGTAGGATATGGTGCACTTATTGATTCTCTGGATTTAGCTGTCCCCTTACCTGCCCGACTGGCAGTGATTAGTGAAAAACACAGACAGTACCAGACGGCAGAATGGTTAGTTTTTACTCCTCGTCACGCACCAAAGGATTCACTTTATGGGCATTTGACATTTGCCCTTAAATATGAAGGAATTAACCTGCTATTTTTCAAAAAACTATTTGATAATGTCGATAATACGACCATAAAGTCAATGGTTGTTAAGGAACCGCTAAGCCAGTATAGTCGTAAAATATGGTTCTTATATGAATGGCTATTACAAAATGTTCTTGATATTCCGGATTTAAAAAAGGGAAACTATGTGCCATTAATTGATGAGAAGCTGCAGTATGCCACAGGCAAAGGTTTAAACTCTAACCGTCATCGAATTCTAAATAATCTTCCAGGAACAATAGATTTCTGTCCATTGATATCCAGGACGCCTAAACTTGAGAATTTTATTAAAGAAGATCTTTCTGGAAAAACAACCAGGGTAATCAGCGATGTGCATAGAGACATCCTGCTAAGGACCTCGGCATTTTTATTACTCAAAGACTCAAAAGCTTCGTTCAGTATTGAGGGAGAGAATCCTACTTATTTAAGGGCAAGCCGGTGGAGTAAAGTAATCGGCCAGGCTGGAAAAAAAGAGCTATCAATTCAGGAATTGGTCAGACTTCAGCAAATCGTTATTGAAAACAATAGGTTTGTTAAAATGGGGTTGAGAACAGAGGGCGGGTTTGTCGGTGAACATGATCGGAGTACCGGGGAACCTATACCTGAACATCTGTCAGCCAGATGGAATGATTTAAAAAAATTAATCAGCGGATTGCTGGCAACCTCAACATTACTGGAAAAGTCTAAATTCAATCCTGTTCTCTCTGCAACCATTATAGCCTTTGGATTTGTTTTTATACATCCGTTTGTGGACGGGAATGGCAGAATACATCGCTACTTGCTTCACCATCTTCTTGCAAAGCTTGGTTTTACTCCACAAGGCATCATTTTTCCGATATCTGCTGCCATTCTTGAAAGAATAGATGATTATCGAAAAGTTCTTGAAGCCTATTCTCAACCAATTATGGAGTTTATTGACTGGAAAGAAACCGAAAACCATAATGTTGAAATATTGAATGAGACTATTGATTATTATAGATATTTCGATGCAACGTTTCAATCTGAATTCATATTTGAATGTGTAGAGAGAACTATTGAAAGTATTATACCAAATGAGGTTGAATATCTTAAGAAGTATGATGAAATGAAAACCTGGCTCGATAATAATTTTGAAATGCCTGACAAAATGGTAGCTATGTTGATACGATTTCTTGAGCAAAACAATGGCTCCTTATCAAAGAGAGCACAGGATAAGGAGTTTAGGGATTTAAGATCCGAAGAAATTGATCAGATTGAAAAGCAGTATAAATTGATCTTCGATAAATAATAGCAGCCAAAAATGATGTTGTGCGTTAAGATCCATATGTTTATGCTCAGCATCTGCACCAGCATCCTGGCAACAGGATGCTCTTTGCCATTTTCCATGGTAAGTATATTGAATTGTTGAATATACAATGCATTCCCTTTTTCATGTCAAGAAAAACATTAATTAATCCAACCTAACTCATTTCCTTGATGACCGAGGAAATATCCCCATACAGATGCTAAAGGAAGCCAGAAAAATGGCTAATTTCCTCGCATTGGTCGTTGATGCTACAACCAGAACAATGCCTGCTACACATACTTCAACAGAAAATCGATGCTTTCAGAAAAGATATTATGGTGTGGTCAATTCAGCAATAAAATCAATGGAAGGTGAAATATATTGGTGCTGCTCTGATTGCGCAAATAAGAGGGTGCTTAGCTATTCGGAGGGGACGAGGTGGGATAACCTTGAGTAGAGTAGGCGAATATCCGTCTTTCTTAATATTCTCATTTCCAAATCCAATAAAACATTTTTGGTTGCTAATTTTACTTGTTAATTTTGCCTCATCTTTGGTTGTTAATAATAAAAAACCCTGTAAGTCATTTGCTTACAGGGTCAATTTGTAGTCCCACCAGGAATCGAACCTGAATTTAAGGTTTAGGAAACCTCCGTTCTATCCATTGAACTATGGGACCAGATTTTCAGGGTGTAAAATTATATCTTTTTTTGGGGATTACAAAACAGATGGTATTTTGATAATTACATTCAAGGTTTACGAAACCTCCGTTATCCCGCTTGAAGGCGGGACAGGCCTGCCTGACTGCTGACGCATTCAGTCAGACAGGCATCCATTGAACTATGGTACCAGATTTACAGGGTGTAAATTATATCTTATTTTGGGATTACAAACCGCTCACAATTTTCCTCATTACAGCCTCTCCCTGCACCCAGCAACAAGCCCAGCACCCAGCAACTAGCACCTAGCAACTAGCTTCCAGCAAATTCATCCCCCTGTTTTGTCAAATTCCTAAACTTTCATAACTTCATGCACTAATTCTCCTGACCATGAACTGGATAGATTTCGTAATCATTATTCTGCTGGTGTTCGGACTGGCACGCGGGTACATAAACGGCTTCGTAAAAGAACTAGCTTCATTGCTTGCACTCATACTCGGCATCTGGGGTGCAATAAAATTCTCCACATGGACAGCAGCCCGCCTCTACGACTACTTCGACATGACAGGAAAATATGTCGGGATAATAGCATTCCTTGTGACTTTTATTGTAATAGTCATTATAATACATTTCATCGGCCTGGTAATCGACAAACTTACCGACAAGCTTTCGCTCGGATTCCTGAATTCACTGGTCGGAATGGTTTTCGGAGTATTCAAATCGGCTCTCTTCCTTAGCATAATCTTCGTTGTCCTTAACGCCATCGATGCCAAACACCACTTCCTTCCCCACGAAAAGATCGAGAGCTCAAAATTCTATAACCCTATTGCCGACCTTGCCCCCGCCATATTCCCAATAATCGGGGAAGGTAACTTCGACAAAAGCTTCGACAGGTTTAAAAAGAAACCTGATGAGGTTACCATTTAAGCCACTTTGCTATCTTTGCACTTCTGATTTTAACCATGCTTTATGAATTTTGTTGAAGAACTGAAATGGAGAGGCATGATACATGATATCATGCCGGGTACTGAGGAATTTCTCTCAAAGGGCGGCGCAAAGGGCTATATAGGATTCGATCCCACAGCCGATTCGCTTCACCTCGGTCATATGGTACAGGTGATGCTGCTGGTCCATTTCCAGAGGGCGGGACATGTTCCGATTGCACTGGTGGGAGGCGCAACAGGAATGATAGGCGATCCTTCCGGCAGATCGGAAGAAAGAAACCTGCTCGACGAAACCACTCTTCGCAGAAATGAGGAAGGGATAAAAAAACAACTGTCGCGTTTCCTCGACTTCTCAGCCGCCAGCTCCAACAGGGCATTAATGGTAAATAACTACGACTGGATGAAGGAGTACTCTTTCCTTGGATTTATAAGGGACATTGGAAAGCACATCACGGTGAATTACATGATGTCGAAGGACTCCGTTAAAAAGAGACTGGGAGCCGATGCCCGCGAGGGTATGTCATTCACAGAATTCTCATATCAGCTTGTCCAGGGAACCGACTTCCTTCACCTTTACAACGAATACGGCTGCAGGCTTCAGATGGGAGGTTCCGACCAGTGGGGCAATATTGTAACAGGGACAGAACTTATACGCCGGAAAACAGGCGGAGAAGCTTACGCCATGACAAGCCCGCTGATAACTAAATCGGATGGTACGAAATTCGGAAAGACGGAATCGGGAAACGTATGGCTCGATCCTGAAAAGACATCCCCTTACCAGTTCTACCAGTTCTGGCTCAACGTCTCTGACGAGGATGCGGCACGCTATATAAAGATCTTTACCCTTCTCGGCAAAAGCGAAATCGACTCTCTCATCGAATCACATAAGCAGGCCCCCCACGAAAGAATACTCCAGAAAAGACTCGCCGAAGAGGTTACCGTGATGTTGCATTCAAGGGAAGATTTTGAATCTGCCGTGGAAGCCTCTCAGATACTGTTTGGCAAAGGAACCACCGAATCGCTCAGGAAAATGAGTGAGAACACATTTCTTTCGGTTTTTGAGGGAGTTCCGGTCTCGGATGTGGCTCATGATATGATTAAGGCCGGAGTTACAGTAACGGACCTCTGTACAGCTCATACCGGGATATTCCCCTCAAAGGGAGAACTGAGAAGGATAGTCCAGGGCGGCGGACTGAGCATAAACAAGATAAGGATCGATGACCCTGAGCTGATAATCGGTGATGATCAGCTTCTTAATAATAAATACCTGCTTGTCCAGAAAGGGAAAAAAAGCTATTTCCTTGTGAGAGTTACCGCTTAGTCACCGCAACAGGTCGGCTGCTATTATCGACACATCGTCAAAAAGTCCGGGATTGTTATCAGGAATGCCCAGTTTCTCAAGCATTGCCTTTATATTTTCCTCAACCGGCCCCTTGTTCTTTATATGGTTAATTATCTCCCTGGTTAGTATTTCCTTGCCGTCGTCCCCCTTAAGATCGGAGAGACCATCAGTGTAGCATACGATCTTGGATGTGTTCCCGATCTGAATGTTCCGCTGAGTGACCGGGGGTATCTCATCAATCATTCCTATGCCCACGCATATCGAATCAAGATGCAATACACTTCCCGTCATAGTATCGTATAAAACAGGCGGGTTATGCCCGGCATTTATATACTCAAGAAGCCCCGATTCCTCATCGTAGCGGGCCACAAAGAAGGTAATGAACTTCTCCCCTGCAGCGTTCGAATTAATAAGGTCATTAAGACGGTGTATAAGCTCTTCCAGCCCGATATCGTGAGAAAAGAGCGCCCTCAGGGCGGCCTGAAAGTTCGACATCAAAAGGGCAGCTGATATACCCTTTCCTGAGACATCGGCTATGCATATCCCAGTTTTTGCCGCGGAAAGCTTTATGCAATCATAATAATCACCTCCAACCTCATAATGAGGATAATAGAATCCGTAAACCACGAGGTTGTCAGTGTGCGGCATCATTCTGTTCTCGGGAATAAGCTTCTGCTGCATCCTGGCTGCCAGCTCCAGCTCTTTCTTCAGTGCTTCCTGACGAAATCTTTCCTTTGAAAGCCTTATGTTCTCTATAGCAACAATTATTATGCTCGAGATGGTCTGAATAAAATGAAGATGTTTTATAACGGGGCTTACTCCCCTTCCCTCCTCCTCAATGTCGCCTATGAGAATGAAAGCAAGAGGGATGTTGTTGTTATGTACCGGAATGATTATATCAGCCCCCTCGATGCCGATCTCTTCATTGGGAAAAGTGGTATCAGTGAATTTCAACAGCTGGGTCTCAACGTCCGTCTCTTTTTCAAGTTTTTCAGGGAAACCCGCGTTAAACAGACATTCCCAACTGCCGGAATGCTTGAAGATAAGGATCTTTCCAATCCCCAGGTTGTTGCGCAGTATGGAGTCGTATTTCAAGAGAAGCTCCCCTGTCGGCAGATTCGCATTGATCGACAGCGTTATGTCGAGAAGTGCATCCAGCTTGAACCTGGATATGCTTAATCTGTCGGGGTTTTCTCTTTTCAGACTCATTGCAGGTTAAGACTTGGCCCTTTCAATGTAGGACCTGTTAGCTGTGTCGATCCTGATCTTATCACCCACATTGATGAAAAGGGGGACCATTATAGTACTTCCTGTTTCAATCTTCGCCTGCTTCATGGTGTTGGTGGCGGTGTCGCCCCTGAGCCCGGGCTCGGTATAAACAACCTCCATAACAACGAACTGCGGAAGATCAACGGAAAGTACAGTCTCTGTATCGGCATGAACAACAACTTCTACATTCTGCCCCTCCTTCAGGAATTCGTGACTTTCGATCAGATCCTCATTAACGTGTATCTGTTCATACGTCTCGAGATGCATAAAATAATACCCCAGCTCATCCTGATAAAGATACTGATAAGGCCTTCTTTCAACTCTTGCCAGATTAACCTTCGTCCCCGACGAAAAAGTATTATCAAGCACCCTCCCCGTCCGGATGTTCTTTAGTTTTGTCCTTACAAATGCAGGACCTTTCCCTGGTTTTACATGCTGAAACTGTACAATTGTATAAAGATCATCATTGAACTCAATCACCAATCCGTTTCTGAAATCTGCAGTACTTGCCATAAATCCTAAGTTACATTTAAATTATCTCAATCCTTCTTTATTTTATAATCTCAAGCGGATATTTCAGCCCTTCGTAACTGACTATCTCCGCAACAAATCCGCCGACAAATATATCAAAACGGATTTTAACCGGTAAAAAATTTTTATCCGCCGTGAACCAGAAAGTAACATCGTCCTGCGTTTTGAACAATCGTCCAACCTCGGTAACCGGATTGAACTTAAGACATTTTATCTTTCCGACCTTGGTCCTTATCTCTTCCGTACCGAAATATCTCATCGTAATAGGATAGAACTCATCAGTAAACCATGTATTTATCGTGATCATGTCGCCCTGCCTGAAATTCTGATAACCGGGCAGGTGATTATTCCTGAAATAGTAAAAGCATGAGAGAATGTCGTGTATTCCCTTCTCAACAACATGAATTCCGGTAAGGTCGCTTGTAAGAATTGTCGAATCGGGCCTTGTATAATGATCAAATTCAACTTCATTGTATTTCCTGTACCTGCCCTCGCGAATATTCCTTACCGAGAACACACAAAGTTCAGTTTCCGGCTCAATATAGCTTTCGTAAACATCCTTTACCTTGAAAATTGCATCTACCATCCCCGTTGTCCTTCCGATAAGGATTGAATGCCATACCTCCCTTCCGCGGAAGGTGTCGGTCTTAAGTTCAAAACTTGCCACTCCGCCCTGGAGCACTCCATACCTAACTTCGTAATTTACCTTTTCCCCGGGCTGATATGTTGATGCCTGTCCGGCAAGCAGGGCCGGAAAAAGAAATGCTGTCAGCAAATATCCTGAAATCCTCATTCTGGTTTTCTTTTTTTGTATCTGAACAATATCAGACAAATTACTTGCCAAGGATATTTTTTTTAGGCTGGGAAGTTATGAAATCTTTAAGATAAAAGGGCTCAAAATATGCTGTATCCTCGAATCTGTGTGCCTTAAGTGCTTCGTATGAAGGTTTATGCATATGCGCTGCCGAAACCCTGAATCCCCCGAAAAATACTGTGTTGGATCTTTTCATTACCTGACTGCATTTGAATGCACCATCACCGAAAATAAGTATCCTGATCTCTTCCGGTATGTCAAGAAATGATTCCTCTCCTATTATATCAGCAGAAACATCCTTTATGATCTTTCCGTCTCGGGATAAAACCGAATAGTAAACTTCCATCCGTCTTGCATCGATGGCAGGGATCAGAAGCGAGTCGTGCCCGAGGCCGAATCTCTGTATTTCCTCATCACTGATTCCGTTATACATCGACAGGGTGGTTCCGATCCCGATAAGCGGTATTGATGCTCCGTAGGCAATGCCTTTTGCAGCCGAAACGCCTATGCGGAGGCCCGTATATGAACCAGGGCCCTTGCTGACGGCAACAGCGCTAAGATCAGCTGCCTTAATGCCTGCTTCCGCGAGCAGCTCCTTCACATAAACAGTCAGTCTTGCGGCATGCGACCTTTCATCGTTGCTTTCCCTTAATCCCACAACTCCGTCACGACTGCAAAGGGCAACTGAACATACTGGGCCAGAGGTCTCAAGGCAGATAATCATGCTTTTGAAGAATATTCCGGTTTATTTTACGGAAAATAGTTCATCCTTCCCGACAATCTCTACCAGGGTACTGTCGGAAAGTTTCTTGCTGATAGCGCTGAAAGGGGCCGAAATAACCCTTTCTCCTGCATCTACTCCTGACAGGATCTCAATGTAACTGTTATCCTGGATACCGGTTTTTACATCCCTGGCCAGGGCCCTTTCTCCGTCGGTGATGAATACCAGAGTCCTTACCACCTCATCAGAAGGCCTGGTAACCACTTTGGTAGTGTCGTTCCTCGTGGTAACTGCCTGTATCGGAACAGCGATTATGCCCGGCTTTGTGACAGTCTGGATCTCAACGGTTGCCGACATTCCCGGTCTGAGGGGATGGGGCGCTCCTTCCCTGGCAAGATCCTTATAGGATTCGGGAAGAACAAGTATCTTAACATCAAAATTGGTAACCTGATCGGCCGAGACCCCGGTTGTCTTTGCTGAGTTGGCTATTTCTGTAACAACTCCCCTGAACTTGTAATCGACATAGGCATCAACTTCAATAAGCGCCGTATCGCCGAGCTTAACACGCGGTATATCATTTTCATTAACCTCAACCTGGGCTTCCATCCTCGACAGGTCAGCAACCCTGAGCATCTCAGTACCGGCCATCATGCCTGTTCCTGCAACCCTCTCCCCTAGCTCCACAAGCAGCATCGAGACTGTTCCCGACATGGGAGAATAAATGGATGTCTTTATAAGATTCTCATTAGCCTCCTTCAGTGATGCTTCGGCGCTTATTACAGAATAACGGGCAGCATCAACCTCGGCTTTTGCAACAGAGTAGGAAGCCTCGGCCTGCTCAAATTCCGACTGTGAAATGGTCTGTTCACTGAAAAGCTGCTGGGTCCTTTTGTAGGAGAGTTCTGCCTGGATGAATTGTGCTTCAGCCTGTGCAAGCCTCGCACGGGCCGAACTTATTGCTGCTGTCGACCTGTCCTTCTGTGAAATATAAACATCAGGCTTTATCCTGATGAGAAGCTGTCCCTTTTCAACCTGATCACCTTCCTTAACAGTAAGCTCAACTATCTCCCCCGAAACATCGGGAGTTATCTTCACTTCTTTCTCGGGCTGGATCTTGCCGTTGGCAGTAATGGTTTCAACTATCGTGCGGATCTCCGCGTTTTCAACAGCTACCTTTACTGTGACAGCCTTTCCTATCCATCCGGCCTTCTTTCCTATTACGGCAAAAATCACAAGGACTATTACAACAAGAACAAGTATTTTCAGAATTTTATTGTTTTTCATGACTATGTGCCTTATTTTGAAGTTATTGCATTAAGATTTATGGGTAATCCCTTATAAAAATCAAGAACTTTTGTCTTGAAGATAAATTCATACTTGGCCTGCGACATGTCGGATTGTGCATTCAGCAGCTGCGTTTTCGATGCATTGTAATCGACAGGGGTGATCATCCCCACGTTGAACTTCTGCTCGGTGTATCTGAAAGACTCTTCCGACGAACTGACGGCTTTGAGACTAGCATTGTATTTCTTGAGGGCGGCAACGGCGTCGGTGTAGGCCTGCTGGATATCCTTGTAGAGTTCCTTTTTTGTACCCTCAAGCGAATATTGATTGTTCTCCACTGCAAGTTTCGAATTGGAGATGTTCCTGTTGACCTGCCAGCCGTTAAGGACAGGGATACTGAGCGAGAGTCCCAGCCCGTAGTTCTTGTTGTTTTTCAGCTGTTCATCAAAGGGCTGCAAACCCGGCATGTCCTTTATGTAGGAGTAACGGGTGCCGAAGGTATGGCTCAGGGAAATGCTCGGAAACCTTCCTCCTTTCGCTATCCTAAGATCATATTCGCTTGCGGTGAGCTTAAGTTCCGAACTTTTTATCTCGGGCCTGGTCTGAAGCGCCAGACTGAAAATCTCCTCAACATTTCCGGTGATCACCGAATTCTGCTCAACAGTTATCTCAGGAACCTCTATTTCAAAACCGGCAGGTGTCTCCAGCTCCAGAAGCTGCGTCAGGTTAAGATATGATATTTCGAGCTGGTTCTTCATCGTGATGAGGCTAAGCTCTTCCTGTGCTGCCTGTGCTTCGATCTGAAGAAGGTTCCCTCTCGCCACGCTTCCCGCATCAACAAGCTTGCGGGTCTTCTCTATCTGTTGAAGGGTTATGTTGAGCTGGTTCTCGTTCGCGGTAACAAGTTCCCTGTTGAGAAGGATCTGAAGATATGCCATGGCCACGCTCAGCGAAACATTGTCGCGGATGCGCCTCAGATCCTGCTCTCCTGCAAGAAGCTCATATTTGTACTTCTGAATGGTGTTGATGTTCTGCATTCCGCTGAACA
>MTKZ01006547.1_pt2 | contig 15720 bp, 8 predicted proteins | sample 1042781 | NCBI WGS metagenome assembly MTKZ01 (sample SAMN06212207, study PRJNA360539) | anaerobic digester metagenome | biome: Wastewater treatment plant; material: sludge; isolation source: anaerobic digester fed with sludge from wastewater treatment plant | place: Denmark: WWTP Viborg ...
CACCACGGAAACGGCACCCAGCACGCCTTTTACGATGACGACACCGTGCTTTTCGTCAGCCTGCATGAATATCCCCTTTTCCCGGGTACGGGCTACCCCTATGAGACCGGAAAAAACAATACGAACCTGAACTTCCAGATGGCGCCTGGAAGCAGTCCCATGCAGTGGATAAATACGATTCAGGGAGCCGTGGTACCGCAGTTAGAGTCATTCGCGCCGGATTTCCTCCTGATTTCCGCCGGTTTTGATGCACACCGCCTCGACCCTCTGGGCAACCAACTGCTGGAGAGCAGACATTTTGGGGAGATAACACGCCTAATCAAACACATTGCGGGGGCACGTACCATTTCCTTCCTGGAAGGAGGCTATCACCTTGGCGCCCTGGGCGAGAGCGTGGCAGAGCATGTACAGGCGCTGATGGAATGACCTTGTCTTATTTCGCTTTCTTTCTGCGTTCGATTAGTTCCCTCCAGGAAGTCAGGAGAATTCCCTCCTTTTCAATGGCTTGTTTCAATTTCGGATCGAGCATGGCGTTGAGGTCGCCGCCCCGCTTCTCTCCGGATTCGGAAATCTGGTCGAAATTTGGAGAGGGAACCGTGGCGTGCAGAATGACCTGGGTAATACCAGGTTTCATGGCGCGCAGCATCTCAATAAATTTGTCCGTCTTATCCGTACTGTTCCAGCCATAGGAGTCGGTATGGACATCGTCAATAACGGGCAATCCGGAAGCCCATACGGTTTCTGCCAGTGCACGAACCGCTCTTGCCTTTTCCGCCAGTTCGGGGTCCTCCTTCAACAGCGCGGTCATGTGCCCGCCGGGCAAAAGGACGGGGATCATTTTCTCCATGCCGACGGCCACATAGCGCATGAGATATTCTTCGGTGGCGAAGACGGTTCCCATATGGGTGTCCAAGTGGGATATGGGCATGCCCATTTTTTCCGCCGCAGCAACCTGCGCCCGGATTTCCGCCTCTAGCTCATCAGCCGTTGCGTGCTCCGCCACCAGTTTCACATTGTCCCAGAGAAAGCCGTCCGGGTCTGCCAGGCCAGGATTGTTCTCCACACACGCAAGGGGTCTCCAGCGGTACTTGTCCCATTCCGAGGTCAGGGTGAGATGCAGGCCGGAGCAAGCATCCGGGTGCGCTTTCAGGTAGTTCCGGATTTCCGGCACCCACGCGCAAGGCATCATGACGCTCCAAGAGGTGATCAATCCCTCCTCCACACCGCGGATACCGGCCTCGTTCGACTCATGGGAGAGCCCCGCATCGTCGTTGTGGAAGATAATTACCCGGGCACCCTTGGGAAAACCAAGCCTTTCGGCATAGTTGGGCGGTTCCTGAGCGGCAAGGGTTCCCACAGCGAGGACCATTATCGCAAACACCATCATTCCTTTTTGAAAAGCACACACCATTGCAAGTTCCTTTACGGTTTTGAAAGTTTGCCGTGGAAGCGCCCCGGCAGTATTTATTTCTGTACGCTACCAGACACGGTCGGACAATATCTAACCTATCTGACGAAGAATGACAAGATCACGCGGGACCTGTTCCGCTTGGCACATTCTAAAGCAGATTACAGGGAATTTCAAAGCGCCTGTCCGGCGATTGCTCATCGCAGCAGCCTTGCCTCGGCCCAGTTGGCGTGGTCTCCGATGATGCCGTCCCCACCATCTCCCACACGCAAGCGCAATTCGGACGCACCGTTGACCTCCACGCGCACCGGTTCAGCCCTGTCGTCCGCGTTCATCCTCTTGGATTCCCACTTTTTGACCTTGTCCACCCACACTTCAAAAGTACCCGTTCCCCGGTTCGCCCCATCCATCCCAACTTGAGACTCGAATAACGTGTATTGTTTATCAAGGGCATAGACCACCTCCGACACGGCGTGGACACCCAAACCGCGGCGAAAATGGTGTCCGGCAATGGTCATGGGCCGTTCCCATACACTTTTATTTCGCTGTAGTGTACCCCAGCCCTGCTGCTCGAAAAGAGGCTCCAGCGCGTCCAAATACACCCCATTAATATGCTCAATCCTTCGCTTGCGGGTTTCCTCTTTAAGATCCGCCTTAAAAGCGTCCGGTGCCAGCAAGAAGGCGCCGCCCATCGAAATACGTTCGGGCGCGGGCAACGCGTCCGGGTAGTCCGGCTTCTCCCCACCCGGTTTCCAAGCCCACACCCACACGGAAAGGTCGGACACATTCGTTTCTGTGGAAGCGGTCAACGCCAGCGTGGATGTACCTGCAGGCAAAACCGCCTCCAGAAAGGTCCAATGTTCGGGGGGCGGCGCAGTGGATGCGGCGAATCCCTGTATGGAACCTGTCGCTCGCATCTCCAAGGGTGCCTCGTTTACCTGGAGCTTTCCCAAAAGCCGGGGCGCCGTTTCTTTGCCCTCGGTGAGCACCAGCAGGCGCGCCTGGGGCGCATCCACCCGCACACGGGCATCCAGTGACACTTCAAGCATCCCGGCATCGAAACCCTCCGCTTCGGTCCAATTCGGTCCCAGTGAGGCGGTTTCCTCCTCAAAATGCACTTGCGCGGCGTGGCAGACGCAGGACTCTACCACCACGCTATTGTTTATACAGGCCCCAACCTCGGCCAAGCCCGGGTTATCCGAGGCGGGCCGGATGTTCAGTACCAACGTTTCATAAGGCGCGAGCGGCACTTCCACGGTATCGCCCGGAGTTACGCGCGCGGCATACCATCGTGGTTCCGGATAGAGGCTGATCACATCAAATCTCGTGTTGATATTTTCCTGAGCGAGGCCGTCGGGCAGCGCCAGCCTGTACGACTGTGGCGCCACCCAGGGATTACGCAGGGCAACCGTCCCGCCGGCATCGTCCCAATGGGCGTAGCCGTAAGGCATGCGCGGCATGGGCGCGTCGTGGGACTGCCACGGAATGCCGTCCCGCAACCATGCCTCCGGGCGCAGGACTTCGGTCGGCGTGTCCACCAGCATGCCTTCATGACTGCGGGCCCATCTCAGCGTTTCCGCGAGTTGCGCCCATCGCGCCGGGTTCATGTACTTGGGGTTTATGTAGAGCGAGATAAAGGCATTTCCCCGCAACAGGCACATGACGGCATCGTTCATGAAGCAATCATCGCTCTGGTGGATGATGCCGAGGATTTCCTGTGCAGGAACCGGCGAAAACAGGCGGTCGGCCGCCTGCAGGTTGTAATAATCCCGGGCGGTGGTGTAACTTTCCCGGTAGACCGGGCAGGGCACGCGCCCGTAAGGAGAATCATCGCCGAAACCTCCAATCACGGAGTTCAGATGAAAGAGCCACCAGGGGCTGGCGTTGGCATCAAAGGTGCCCTCGAACCAAACCTCGGGCGCAATGGCACGCACGGCCTGAAACGCGGCAATGCCGCCTTCGGCTGTTTGCTCGGCGCCGAAGGGACCGGCATCGAAGGTGTCTTTCCCAAGGAAGTAACCGTCCAGTTTCACCTGGCGAATACCGAAGCGGGAAACCATGTCCGTCAGCCGTTCTTTGAAGCGGGATGCATAGCGTTCTCCACCCAGGCTGAGCAGCCGCACCGGGCTTACACTCCAGGGCACGGAAAATTCAAAGGACTCATAGCCCTGTTCCCGGGCCCATTCGGGGTTGAGGGCTGGGCTGTAAAATGAGGACGGGGAAACCCAAAGGCCCAGGCGCGATCCCATCCGTGCCGCCGCAGCTTCGATACGGGAAAACCCCTCGGGAAACAGGATAGGATCAATTTCCCAGATACTATCGGGATTGGACCAGCCCATATCAATGGTAAAACTGTCCGGCGCCACTCCGTGCGCCTGGTATAGTTCTTTTTCAAAAACGGTCATGATGTCAAGAATATTCTGCTCGGAAAATGGCACGGGCGAGGTCCACCAGCTGTTGTAATTGAAGTGAAGTCCCCGGGGCGCGGGGCGGTGCATTTCTATATAACGGTGAAAAGCATCGCGTTCCCTGCCCGGCTTTGCCAGGCCATATACGGCACAACGGCTCTCAAAAGTATCGCCCGCCTCCAAGGCGACCCGCGGGCGATGGGCCACAAGGACGCGCGCGTCTTCCACGCGCACGGCAGCCACGGGGAACTCGATGCCCGCGAAAAATCCCGGCAGGAACACGGGCGTACTTCGGGGAAGCGCGGTACGTGGATCCTCCCGTAATTTATCGGCCTCCAGTTCTTCCAGAAGTATTTCCTCGAGAACCAGGGGGGCGCTTGTGTTGGCCACCTTGACCGACACCCATTTGCGAAGCACCTGTTCCCGGGGCTCCCAGCGCAGCAGCAACCGCACCTCCAAGTCTGCCGTCTCCCCCACTTTTACAGGCGCATAAGCCGCATCTACCTCCCCGGCGGACAACGTACCATGGATACTTTCGGGCGGCACTCCACCCACCCCGTCTTCAACATCGCGGAAGAACAGCATCGGTGAAGACAGGGAAACAGTCAACCGGCCGCCCTCATGGTCAACATGAAGCGACTCTCCGTCGCGCTGGAAGACGGGTTCCTTTGCCGCTGCCGGAAGGAAAACCATAGCGATTCCAAGAGTCGCAAGAACATAGAAACATTTCATAATGCCTCCTTTTTCATCGAGTTGTAAACGGCACTGCCCAAAAACTATAGCGCTAACACGTTCCTCGAAACGACTTTTGACGACAAACACATGTTATTCAGGCGTTCAACTCATGTAAAATAAGAGGAACGAGAAGAACCTGTTATTAAGTCTGGCATGTCGAGCCTGGTGCCAAACGCCGTTTTTTGGGGCCATTTCAAACAGACCGTTTTCTTTACAGGCAATTTATATACACGTTTTGGAATAGGGTTGTATGCTAACTTCATCGCTCATCCTTTTAGCAGCCGGATTTCTGGTATTGACGAGTATTCTCGCCAGCCGGGCTTCCGAGCGCCTTGGCGTGCCCGCCCTGATCGTCTTTCTTGGCATCGGAATGCTGGCCGGTGTTGACGGGTTTGGAGGCATTCAATTTGACAATGCGCAGGCCGCCAATCTGCTCGGCGAAATGGCCCTGGCGTTTATTCTGTTTTCAGGCGGTCTGAGCACCAACTGGCGCATTGCACGCCCGGTTGCCGTTCCGAGCTTTATCCTGTCCACGTTCGGTGTGTTAATCACGGCGGTACTGGTCGGCGTGTTCGCGTGGGCCGTGGTGGGACTGGATATTCTCAATAGCGTGCTGCTCGGCGCCATCATCTCCTCCACGGACGCGGCGGCGGTATTCTCCATCCTCCGCAGCCGCGGGGTCGGGCTGAAGGGCCAACTCAAACCGCTGCTGGAACTGGAATCGGGCAGCAACGACCCGATGGCCGTCTTTCTGACCATTGGCATGACTCGGGTGCTGACCGTTCCGGACTTTCAATGGATAGACCTGGTCCCCTTTTTCCTGCTCAACATGGGCGGCGGCCTGCTGGTAGGATTCGTGGTGGGCAAGATAGCCGTTTTTCTCTTCAATCGAATCCGCCTGGATTATGATGGTCTCTATCCTGTTCTCAGCATGAGCCTGGTACTGCTCACCTTCGGGGCCGCAGAAGAACTCAAGGGAAATGGCTTCCTAGCGGTTTACTTGTGCGGCATGCTGCTGAACGGGTCCGATTTCGCGTTCAAGCGGTCCGTGGAGAAATTTCACGATGGTCTTGCCTGGCTGATGCAAATTGTCATGTTTCTCACACTCGGATTGCTTGTAAATCCGTCCAGCCTGCCCGCCATCGCGCCCCAGGGCATCCTGGCCGCGCTGTTCCTTATGTTCGTGGCGCGACCGGCGGCGGTGGCACTGGGCTTGCTGGGCAGCGGATTCCTGTGGCGCGAACGGCTGCTCATCGCCTGGACCGGGTTGAGAGGAGCCGTGCCCATTGTGCTGGCCACCTTTCCCCTGCTGGCGGGCTACGAAAACTCCGATATATTGTTCAATATCGTGTTCTTCATCGTAGTGACGTCGGTACTGGTACAAGGCACGCTCCTGATGCCGGTGGCGCGCCTGTTGAAGGTGGATAAACCGCTGGCCGCCCGCCCCGTCTACTCCCTCGAAATAGCGCGTAGCGGCCTGACGCAGGGGGAAACACGCGAAATTGAGATTCTTCCCAACATGGGGCTCGTTGGGCACACGGTTGCCGACCTCATACTCCCGCCGGAAGTATTGGTTCTGCTGATAGGCCGGGGCGAAGAATCGATTGTCCCGAGGGGACATACGCGAATCGAACCTTACGACACCCTGCTGTTGCTGGGCAAACCCGAGGCCTTGCACGAAGCAAGCGAAGCCATACTATCACCAACGCTGCCGCATCGTAGAAGAATTCCGGATGACCCCATGACAACGCTTCCCTTTTCCACGGAAGAGAAATATCTTTCCAAGCAGGTGGTTGTTATCGGTTACGGCCATTTGGGAAAGCACGTTTGCGATATTTTGGCTGCAAGTAAGATTCCGTTCGTGGTGGCCGATCAGGACCGGGAAATCGTGGAGCGCCTACGCGCTCAAGGCCAACCCGCTGTGGTGGGGGACGGTGCCACCGCCATGGCATTGGCTCAAGCCCATGTTGCCCGGGCAGCCGTCCTGGTCATTACCACGCCGGATGTGCTTAAAACACTGCAGACGATTGAACTGGCGCGCATCCTGAATCCGAACCTCGATATCGTTGTCCGCGCTCAAAGCGAAATGGAAGCCGCCTTACTAAAAAAAGAACAGGTCAACAAAATACTTCTTCCGGAAATGGAACTCGCCAAAACCATTACTAAACACATCCTGCGTCGCATGCCGGATACATCGAGTTGAGCGTTCGCGGGTTGTGTGCTCAACCTTTTTCCGCAGCATATACTCTAACGTGGGCTGTACCCACAACCTGGAAAAATTTTTCAGGGTATGTTGTTCACGCTTTAGCGTGCGGGTCGCGTCCAGACCTTGAGGAGCAAGCTAAAGCGTGAACAACATACAACTCTTCTTGTTTTTTATAATAGAACATTTTCGATTAGGTACCGACGCGGGCATTGCCCGCAACCCAAAGACTCGTCATTGCGAGGTACGAAGCAATCTGGTTTGAAGCAAGTCCGTTTTGCGATGAGATTGCTTCGTGCCTCGCAATGACGAGATGCTTGGTCTTTGTCATGGTTCACTTCTTGTTTTTTATAGCGGCTACGAGCCGATAATCTACTAAAAATGTCGCCCCCCGTGTACTTTTTTGTTTGTGGTCCGCAACGTGACGGATGGTAAAGATGACGGGTATCGACATCGGGGCGCACCTCCCTCTGTTGTGACTATGGACGCCGCAGGAAAAGGATGGTGCAAGGGTCCCGCAAGATAACAGCTGTCCAACGCTCTGTTGTCGCTGAAACGCCCTCTCCTGTCAGCGACATCGTTTTCCCGCTCCATCGAACGCTGTTCTTTCTGATATACTTACGGCATACATCTTACCCCACGCAAAGGTTGTTACCATGGGTGAAATTATCAGTCTGGCGCTTCTAGCAGGCATTGTCATGGGCATCCAGCTCGGTGTCCGCTACCTCCGTTCCTGGCGGTTGCGGCGACGGTTTCAGGCAGGCATGTCCGCTTACAAAGAGAAACGGTTTTCCGAAGCGCTCTCCGCTTTTCAAAAATGTGTCCGTATCGCCCCGGAATGGCTGTATGTGCGCACCCTGGCAGGCATTTGCCTGTCCCATATTGGACGCGAAGCGGACGCGCTGCGGGAGATTGAACTGGTAGAGGCATTACAACCGCGCGAGGCGGAAACCTGGACCTTGATTTCGACTTTCTTTATGCTGTGTATGCCGGAAAATGAACCCCGCCTTTTCGATGCCCTTGAACGGCTGGCCGCGCTGGATGCTACGGCGGCACGCACCCTGATTGGCCAACCGTTGTTTTCCCGTTATGGCGCCTCCCCCCGCTTACATGCGTTGAGACAACAATTAGCCCCATCCGAGTAACGCCTTTGCCTTGCGATGCACAATAATACAGTAATACAGAGTCGCTTATGAGAATCCCCGAATATGATAATTTTCATGATTCAGAAAAGGCAGCAGCCTTCCGGGAAACGATACGCGCTCACTGCGGGGACACTTTTTTAGCCACCGTGCAGAAAACCGCAGAGCAGTCCGCGGAACCCCTCAGCGTATTAATTAATCTGACGCGTTTCCTGGAGGCGGTAGAAGACCGGCAGGCGGAAGCCTTACGCATGAGCGATATACCGGGCTATCTTCCCCTTTTGGCGGATCTCTTTTCCCAAGGCCCCCTTTTATCGGATATGCTGTGCAGATATCCCCATTACGGCACCTGGCTATGGGATAACCTTCACCCGGACCATGCCCGCCCCCCGATGGAATATGGGGAGATCCTGGAGGCAGCGTTTCAAAAGCATAACGATATTGAAACGAGACAAAAATGGCTGCGGCAGTTCAGCCATCGGGAGCTATTGCGCATCGCCGCGCGCGAGGTTCACCTCCATGCCCCTTTTGAATCCGTGGCGGCGGATATTTCCCATCTGGCGGATGCTATGATTGAAGGGGCACTTCGGGCATCCACCGAGTATCTCTCCCCACGTTTCAGCCCCCTTGTCACCGATGAGACCCCCTCAATGGAGGTAACCTTTTGCGTACTGGCCATGGGAAAACTGGGTGGTCAGGAGCTGAACTTTAGCTCTGATATTGATCTGCTTTTCATATACAGCGCCAGCGGACATACTCCTGAAGATTCTCCGCAAAGCGCCACCACTGAAGAATATTATCGCAAGTTGTGCGAGTTGATGATACGGCTGCTCTCGGAACGTACCGCCGAGGGACATGTTTTCCGGGTGGACACGCGCCTGCGTCCCTTCGGCAAAAGCGGCCCTCTAGCCTGTTCTTTAGGCAGCGCCGTCGACTACTACAGCACCTACGGCCGTGCATGGGAACGGCAGGCCCTAATCAAGGCCCGGCCATGCGCGGGCGATTTCCAATTGGGGGAACTCCTTCTCGAACAGTTGCGTCCTTTTTTTTATCCCCGGTATTTTGACGATGCAACCCTGGAAGACATCCGAAGCGTCAAGCGGCAGATGGAAAACGTTATTGCCTCCAAATCACAAGCCGACCGTGAAGTAAAACTGGGCCGCGGCGGCATTCGCGATATTGAATTTACCGTGCAGATGCTCCAAATGCTACATGGAGGCCGCTGGCAGGAAATACGGACTCCCAACACGCTGGAAGCGTTGCGGGCCCTGGGACAGCGACAACGGATTCAGCCTTTCGACGCTGTGACCCTGGAACGTAATTACATCTTTTTACGGGGAATCGAACACCGGCTGCAAATCCAGGGGGGCCGTCAGACGCACATGCTGCCGGAACCGGGACCGGAATTAGATACCCTGGCCCACCGTTTGGGGTACATAAACGGTGATTCATTCATGAATGTCTACCGGGAAAGGACGTCAGAAACGCGGGCGATATTGGAACAATTCCTCGCGACCCGGGGCGACGGCAACCTCTGGGTAATTGAGTTGCTGGAGCCTGAGTCCGCATGCGCCGATGGCTTGAAAAAACTTGCCTCCCTGGGTTTTCGCGACCCCGGCCGCGCCCGGGAAGAACTGCTTCTGCTGGCCAACGGCCCCGATGACGCTCCATACACGCGGGAAACAGCCCAGCAGTTTTCAGCTGTCACCCCCTTTCTGTTAGAAGCCCTGGGCCAAACCCCCGATCCCGACGGGGCTCTGCTGCGGTTCAGCCAGATACTGGGAAGATTGCCTGTTCCTGCCACGCTCTACAACCTGCTGAAGTATCACCGGAATCTGTCAAGTTACCTGATTGCCCTGGTGTCGAACAGCGATTATCTAAGTGAAATGCTGTTGCGGGACATAAGCCTGCTTGACCTTATCGGAACCCCCGGGCATATTGACATGCCTTCACGGCGCGAGGATCTGGAACAAATCCTGTCTGATCTGGAGGCTGCAGCCGACCCCGCGCCTGCCCTTTACCGTTTGCGCGATGGCGAAGTCTTGAAAGTGGCCCTGCGCGAAATACTTCTGGGTATTCCTGTAACGGCCGTGGGTGACGAACTGTCCCGGCTGGCGGAGGTCATCCTGGCCAGGTCTTTAAGCCGCGCCCGCGCCAGAACAACGGAGCGATACGGAACGACCTCGGCCGCTTTCGCGATAGTAGCCCTGGGTAAATTCGGCGGGCGGGAACTGGGCTATGGAAGCGACCTGGACCTCGTATTTGTCCATGAAGACGAAGAAACCGCCCGTTTCGATATTTCCACTTCGCCGACGGAGTACTTTGCGAGCATCGCCTCCCAGGTCATCAAGTCCCTTAAAGAACCCACGCGTTACGGTTTACTGTACGATGTGGACGCACGGTTGCGGCCCGACGGCAACAAAGGCGCCCTTGCGATACCGGCACAACGCTTTCGCCAGTACTACCGGGAAGAGGCCTATTTTTGGGAAAAATTCGCGCTTATGAAGGTACGGGCGGTGGCAGGCGATGCCGATTTCGCGGCCCGGATTGAGGCTGAGGCGCGTCACCTGGCCTTTTCCATGCGTTTGGAACGGTCCGGGCTGGAAGAACTGGAAACCATGCGTGCGAAACTTGCGGCGGCGGCGCCGCACCTGGACTTGAAACGGCGAGAAGGCGGCATTGCGGAAATAGAGTTTGCCACCCGGCTCCTTCAACTGAGACATGCAGGCGAACACCCGGACTTGGAGCGGGGCGGCGTTTTCGGAGCACTGGAACTGCTGTGCGAGAAGTCCCTTCTTCCTGAACCGGAATATAGCATACTCCGGGAGGGCTATGTTTTTTTCAGGCGGCTCCTGAACCGTTCACGTATGATGCGGGGTTGCGCCTCTTCCTGCCTGCCAGACACGCCCGGGATAGCGGCCCGCCTGGCTCAAAGCCTGGGAATTGAAGGCAGCCTCCCGGAGCAAATAGAATCGTACACGGCAAGCATACACCAGGTCTATCTCCGCATATATAATGCCTTGCGTGATGAAACGGCCTCCTCCTGTAAAAAGGAATCCCTTTAATGTGCGTTTTGTTTGCGATGACACTGTTAATCTTTCCGGGCGCAGCCGAACAGGAATCCATTTTAGTGGATTTCAACGCAGTCCCGCTTCCTCCTTTTGTGCGCTTCAATAATACAGCCGTCCTTGATCACGCATCAGGCCCGGGACTCCCGGTACAATTTGAGCAGGTAGATTGGCCCAATATTTATTTTCAGGCGCCTGAAGGCGGGTGGGACTGGTCCGCACATTCGGGTATCGGGATTGTACTGTATAACCCCGGGGACACTCCTGTGGATGCGGCGCTCCGCCTGGACAACAAGGGTGCCGACGGGGAGCATTTCTGTAACAGCCTGAGCGGTTCCGTGCCTCCCCGGAAACGATTTGAATTCAGGATGCATTTTAAGAGGAAAGAAGGTCCGGCCCTCTGGGGCATGCGGGGATTGCCCGGCCAGGTGAAGTACGGCTCCGGAGAGCCCCTTGACTTGAGCGCTATAACCGGGTTCCAATTGTTTTTGCCCAAGCCGGCCGGCAGCAGCGTTTTATGTCTCGAAAAGTTGTATGTGTTTGGGAATGAGAACGCCCCCGCTTCCCCGGTGCCTTTGCCCTTTGTGGATGCGTATGGTCAGTATAAACATGCCGACTGGCCGGGCAAACTTGCCTCGGAGCGTGATTTCAGGCAACGGCATTCCCTTGAGCAGGCAGCCTGGTCGGAAACCCCCGCACTGCCGGAACGGGACCGCTTCGGCGGTTGGGCGACCGGCCCCCGCCTGGAAGCGACCGGATGGTTCCGCACGGAAAAATTGGAGGACAAATGGTGGCTGGTTACGCCCGAAGGCACTCTGTTCCTTTCCCTTGGCATGGACTGTGTCGGCACGGGTGAACGCACCTTCACCGAGAAACGTGAAGCCTGGTTTGACTGGCTGCCACCGAAGAACGACCCTTTTTTCGGCGGCCTGTATGTCCATGTTCAGGGCGCGCACAGCATGGCGGAACCCGTCGGCGGCGCCGGAGCCACCTTCAGTTTCTATACCGCCAACCTCATCCGCATCTATGGCGCCGATTGGCGGGAATCCTTTCTGGACAACACGTATCGCCGCTTGCGGCATTGGGGATTCAACACTCTGGGTAATTGGAGCCAGGGCGATGTACTGGACCGCAGCCCGCTCCCCTTTGTCGTACCAGTCCACATTCCCGATGTCCGGCGCATTGAGGCGGCTACAGGATACTGGGGCAAGATGGTGGATGTGTACGACGTCTCGTTTCAGGAAAAGGTGGAGGCCTCCGTTGCGGGAACGGGTGGGCGTTATGGCGCGAATCCCCTGTGCATTGGTTATTTCACCGATAACGAACTTGCCTGGGAAGGCGTCATCAGGGGAGTGCTTGCAAGCGACAGTGAACAACCGGCAAGGCAAGCCCTGCTCCAGTTTCTTCAGGAGCGCCACGAGAATCTGGAAGGTTTGAACCGGGCATGGTCCACCGCCTTTGAAACATGGGAAGGCATTTGCAGGCCCGACACCGTCAATGAAGCCGCACAGGAAGACCTCGATGCCTATCTGTATCGTTTCGCGCTTCGTTATTTCTCCGTGATCCGGGATGCGCTGGACAGGCATGCTCCCAACCAACTGTACCTCGGCTGCCGTTTTTCTTCCCGGCCCACTCCCGTGGTGAGTGCCTGCGCGGAAATCGCCGACGTCATTTCTTTTAATTTTTATTTTTCCACTATTCCCGAGGATATCTACAGGGATGACAAGGACCTCGGTAAACCCATCCTTATAGGGGAATTTCACTTCGGAGCACTGGACCGGGGCATGTTTCACACCGGCCTGGTGGCGGTCGAAGACCAGACGGCGCGTGCAGAACACTTTTACAACTATGTAAAGAGTGTCGTAACACATCCCGCCTTCGTAGGATGCCACTGGTTCCAATATGTGGATGAACCCATTACGGGACGCTGGTTTGACGGGGAAAACTATAATATAGGTTTTGTGACCGTAACGGACACGCCTTATCCCGAACTGGTCCAGGCTGCAAGGAAGATTCATGGCGAAGCATACCGTCTGCGATACAGCGGGGCGTATATACCGGGACAAAAATAAATACATACAACCGGTCATGTGGTGTCACTCCTGAAAAAATACAACTCACAACATATTGATATAAAACAACGTAACCTAATTTTGGGTTTTAGCGAATCATTTCGATTACGAGATACGAACACGAGCACGAATCGGCGCAATCGTTATTGTGTTCGTAATCGTACTCGTACTCGTAAAGTATCTTTCGACAAATACCCCGGTCTGCCGGGATGCGCCGCTCTCGAGGAAGTCACGGTTGGTTTGTACCCATACGGCTTGATTAAGGAGTCTCCCTATGCCCAAATGCCTGAAACTGTTTCTGAAAATTGTCGCGGCCTGCCTTGTTTTTATGCTCATCTTTTTTTATTTCTACATTGTGTTCCCCTTGTGGGGGATGCCGTTCAACGCAAAGCGCCATGCCAACCCGCCCCTCACCCCGGCATGGGCATTGGAACCCTGGATATGGGAAGACGATGTGCTGACGGCGGACTTCATGCTGGAAATGATAAATGGTTACCTGGAACATGATTTTCCGGTCGGCGCGTACCTGGTGGATTCCCCCTGGGCGACCATCAACAACAATTTCACTTTCGATGAGACCCGTTATCCTAATCCCAAGGAATTCTTTAAAAGTATTCAAGACCGGGGCATACGGGTGGCGTTCTGGATGACCTGCAATGTAAACAGCCAAAGCGACAGCACCATTATCAAGGATTCCCGCGCCTTTTATGAGGAGGCCAAGAACAAGGGATATCTCGTCGGCGACGGGCACCAGGTCAAATGGTGGCAGGGCCTTGGGGGGCTCATCGACTACACCAATCCCGCGGCCATGGCCTGGTGGCAGGGCATGCAGCAACAAGCCCTGGATGTCGGGGCGGATGCCTGGAAACTGGACGATACCTCCAGCTACTTTTCCATGAATCTTTTCGGGAAGATCCCCGCTTTTTACCAGAAGACTTATAAGGGGTGGATGACGACCCGGGGGTACATGGACCACTACTACCGGGACGAGCTGGAACACGGCCGTACCCGGAACCCCGAGTTTGTGACCATGGGAAGGTCATTTGACAGCGTGCTGCCCTGGATTCACCCGGAGGGATTTTCTCCCGTGGATGCGGCGACCCTGAACTGGGTGGGCGACAACACCCACACCTGGTCTTACGCGGAGCGGGGCCTTGAACGGGCCCTGTGGTGTATTTTAAGAAGCGCCAAATTCGGTTACAGCCTGCCCGGCTCCGACATCGCCGGATATCATGGCGGCGATACGATACAGCCGGAACTCTATATACGCTGGACCCAGTTTTCCACCTTCTGCGGCTTCTTTCTGAATGGCGGTCACGGCGAACGGCGCATGTGGAAGCGCACCCCGCTGGAGCTCGAACTTGTGCGCGAATATTCGTGGCTGCGTTCAGAGTTGGTGCCCTATATCTTTTGTTATGTGGTGCAGGCGAACCGGGGCGGTCGGGTGCTCATGAAACCTGTGGAGGGAAAATACCACTATCTCTTCGGCGATGACTTTTTGATCGCGCCCATTTATCAGGACTCCTTGACCCGCGAGGTCTGCCTCCCCCCCGGCCGGTGGCGCTATTGGTTTGACGATACCAAGGTTATAGAAGGGCCAACAACCTTTACCAGGGACTTCCCCCTGGCGGAATATCCCGCATATGTCCGCGACGGGGCCATCATTCCCATGAAAATTTCACGGTCGTACACGGGCATTGGTGCAGAAGATTGGGCCCCGTATCTCACACTGAATATTTTTCCCCACAAGATATCGGAATTCACCGTACATCATACGGATAGGAGTGGTGAACTGCGGGTCAGGGTGGAAGATGGCAATCCCGTATGTATCACTCTTGATGGCGCGGCCAAACCCCACTTGCTTCGGGTGCGCCTCGACCAATCCCCCGCAAGGATCAGCAGGGACGGTTTGCCCCTGGATGCGGGGTCCTGGTCATGGATACCTGAATCAAACCGTCTGATTGTAAAAAGTGATACGCCGGTATCAGGTAACTATGATATTTATTTTGACAAGCCATGACGCCCCGGCCAGATCGTGCAGGAACTTGCTCAAATCTTTTAAATAGGGTATACTAATTCTGGTATGCAAAAGAAGATACTATTCGCACTTGACACAATACATAGTGCTTTGACGTAAGGAGTACCCTCAATTCCATGCCGGGGATGCCAGAAACAGGATATGTCCCGAAACAAAGACTCAAACAACTCACTCACCAGTAGAAAATAATGGAAATTAAAATCAGTAAATGCGCGGCTAAATGTTGCGTCTGTAATCAGTCGTTTATTCATGAACAAAAAGTTCATTCCATTGCGACGCGGGAAGCTGAATCGCTGGCACGGCGCGATTATTGTTCCGAATGCAATCCAAAAGAAAAAGCTGCGGACCATTTTTGTGCCTGGGAAACACAATACAGCGATCCGAAAGTGCTTGAAGCCGAGCACCAGGAGATACTCTCACCCTTACGGCGCCTTTTTTATGACCTTGCCGCTTCGGTCGAGCGTCTGGAGTTGGCGCAGGCCTTTCTGGCCGCTCAATTGCTCAAGCGTCAACGGGCCTTCAGGCAGGTCCGGGAGTCCGAAGAGGGCGACGGCACCATCCGCACGACCTTATACCTGGATAGAGCGACCAACCGGCTTATCGAAGCCTGTGACTTGAATTTTTCTTACACGGAACTGGACGAGGC
>MTKZ01002268.1_pt1 | contig 15718 bp, 14 predicted proteins | sample 1042781 | NCBI WGS metagenome assembly MTKZ01 (sample SAMN06212207, study PRJNA360539) | anaerobic digester metagenome | biome: Wastewater treatment plant; material: sludge; isolation source: anaerobic digester fed with sludge from wastewater treatment plant | place: Denmark: WWTP Viborg ...
TAATGGGAACATCAACAGTTAAGAAGCCAGCGGCTAAATCCAGTCCTTCAAAACCAGGAAAAACGGTTAAGGTTAAAGATCCATCTGCTGTCAAAGAAAAATTTGATCTGCACAAAGCCCTTAAACAATATTTTGGGTTTACTAAATTTAAAGGCACACAGGAAAAAGCGATAGAATCATTATTGGCCGGTCATGATACATTTGTTATCATGCCAACTGGTGGCGGTAAAAGTCTTTGTTACCAGCTTCCTGCCATGATAAGCGAAGGTGTTGCTATGGTGGTTTCTCCGCTGATTGCGTTGATGAAAAACCAGGTGGACCTTGTTCGAGGTTACAGCAGTAATGATGAAGTGGCCCACTTTCTCAACTCTACCCTGAATAAGAAAGAGATAAAAGAAGTACATGATGATTTATTATCAGGCAAAACCAAATTGCTGTATGTGGCTCCTGAAACATTAACCAAACAGGAAAACCTGGAGTTTTTTGCCGATCTTAAAATTTCCTTCTTTGCAGTTGACGAAGCACATTGTATCTCTGAGTGGGGACATGATTTTCGTCCTGAGTACAGAAGGTTGCGGGAAATGATGATACAGATAAATCCCGACGCACCGGTTATTGCACTGACAGCCACCGCAACACCAAAAGTGCAAAGCGATATTGAAAAGAACCTTGATCTGCGGAAGCCGAATATTTTTATTTCTTCTTTTAACAGGACCAATCTTTATTATGAAGTGTTGCCCAAAATAAAGAAGGCACAAACAGATGAACATATTGTCCGCTTTGTAAAAGGCATGAAGAGTAAAAGCGGCATTATTTATACGCTCAATAGAAAAACAACCGAAGAGCTGGCTGATATTTTAAATGCTAATGGTATTAAAGCTGTTGCTTATCATGCCGGGCTGGATAGTAAGCTACGGTCAGAAAGACAAGACCAATTCCTGGGAGAAGATGTACAGGTGATTTGCGCCACCATCGCTTTTGGAATGGGTATCGATAAGCCCGATATACGGTTTGTTATTCACTATAATATCCCTAAATCAATAGAGAATTATTACCAGGAAACAGGCCGTGCCGGCCGTGATGGATTGGAAGGAAAATGCATTCTTTATTATTCGCATAAAGATGTAAGCAAACTGGAGCACCTGATGAGGGACAAGCCGCTCAGTGAAAGAGAAGTGGGGGCGCAACTGATAAACGAAACAGTTGCTTTTGCAGAAACAGGTGTCTGTCGTCGTAAAATACTGATGAGTTATTTCGGCGAAGAGTACGAAAAAGAAAACTGTGGCCATTGCGATAACTGCAAGCATCCGAAAGAAAGAATAGAAGCAAAAGACGATGCTGTAATTGCATTAAAAGCAATAAAAGCACTGGATGAACGATTTGCAACGGATTAAACGGTACAGATTATAGTTGGCAGGCTGACACCGCAAAACCAAATGTTTCGTCACGATGTGCTGGATGTATTTGCCAGTGGTAATGACCGGGATTCCCATTTCTGGAATTCATTGATACGTCAGTTGATATTAGAAGGATTATTGACAAAAGATATTGCCNNAGATATTGAAGAATATGGTGTGTTGAAGTTCACCAAGAAAGGAGAAGCATTTCTGAAAAAACCGAAATCATTCCAGATTGTACTGAACAAGCTTTATGAAGATGCCAATGCGGATGACGAAGAAGTAACAGAAACAACTGGCGGTGCTGCATTGGATGAAAGGTTATATGACATGCTGATGGAGCTCCGGCAGAAAGAGGCCAAGAAAAAAAATCTTCCACCATTTGTAGTTTTCCTGGAAACATCGTTGCAGGATATGTCCACTTTTTACCCCATCACCATGGAAGGATTGGAAAAATGCCAGGGTGTAAGCAAGGGTAAAGCTATGAAATACGGAAAGCCTTTTGTAGACCTGATTGCCCGGTATGTAGAAGACAACAAAATTGAAAGGCCGGATGATTTTGTGATGAAGAGTGTGGTCAATAAAAGCGGCAGCAAAGTGTATATCATTCAGAATACAGATAAAAAAGTTTCTCTGGAAACGATAGCGAAGAATAAAGGCTGGAGAATGGATGAAATGCTGGAAGAAATGGAGACTATTGCTGCCAGCGGCACCAAGCTTAATCTTGACTATGCCATTGATGAAATGCTGGATGAAGATGACCAGGATGAGATCATTGAATATTTTAAAAGCTGTGAGACCTCCTCTTTGCAAGTGGCACAGGAAGAGCTGGCCGATTATAATTTTAACTGGGAACAGCTGAAAATTATGAGGATAAAGTTCTTAAGTGAGTATGGTATGTAGGGTTAAACATTAATCATACTTAATGTGGATTTTTTGTGAATTCCCGTTATATTTGCAGCCCCGAAGCACAAAAACAAGGATAGGCTTCCACTTACCCGGGTCGATGTGTTTCAGGAATGGTGCGGTAGCTCAGTCGGTAGAGCAAAGGACTGAAAATCCTTGTGTCGGCGGTTCGATCCCGCCCCACACCACTTTAAAAAGACGAAACCCCCTACCAGAGGGGGTTTCGTCATTCAGTGCACAGAACCGGGTACAATTATTATCCTTTCTCAGAGTTCAATTTTGGCAGATTTTTCATACTTAATACTTCTAAAACATTTTTTGTGCACCGGACGGAAAATTCACAAAACTTACTATCGTGGTAAGCAAATGACTTATTCTCGTCATTAGTTGCAATTGCTGTAGCTATAACAACATTATTCTGATGCATTACGGTACATAAAGGCCATCATATAATTGTTTTGCTTTTTTAAGAATCGGTATAGGCCATCCGGGTGTAGTGATCTAAATGAAAATAACCAGATAAAAAACGGAACCCCTTTTTTATCAAAAGGCTAATTCCCGGGCTGAGATATAAATTCTTCCTTACCCATTTATTGGACAGATCCGAGGGCAGTAAATAATAAAAATGCTTGCCTGTATGATAGTATTTGTTTAACTTGTTGAATCAGGAAGGAGAGCTCCCGGACTGATCAGTTTATTTATAGTTCATCAATCCCACCAAACCATCCATTTTAAGTCGACTGATCTGTTCCATGATCGTAGTCTATTTTTTAAACTCTTAGCAGTAAAAAAATGAATAATTCTGTTTTTGGCTGGCATGTTTGTATCAGACAATTAGTATACAAATTCCCTTTGACAAGGCTTGTGCTGATCCTGTTTTTTATAATTTGTCTGCAAGGTTCAGCAACAGGAAAAAATCAGGAACCGTTGCACTTATCGGACCTTTAGCAAATGACCAAAGCAATATGCTGGGTACATGGGCAGTGTCTGGTGATTCAAAACTTTCAGTAACAGTAATGGATGGAATAAAAAATGTTGCAGGAAGCCAAGTCAATATCCTTTATGCCAAAGGGGCCAATATTTCAGACGACACCCTGTTTGCCAAAAAAGTAAATGTATTCGGAACAAGAATAGATATTGACAAGCGAACACCGGCTGAGATGCTGAACGAAGCTTTAGAAATTGCCAATAAATCCGATGTGGTTGTCGCTGTAGTTGGTGAAGCGTCAGAGATGAGTGGTGAATCGGCCAGCCGAACCGATATTACTCTTCCGGAAAGCCAGAAAAAATTAATAAGAGCCCTGGTAAACACAGGTAAGCCTGTTGTACTGGTAATGATGAGTGGCAGACCTTTGGCATTAGTGGAAGAAAATATGCTGGCGACCTCTATTTTACAGGTATGGCATGGAGGTACAGAGGCTGGTAATGCCATTGCTGATGTATTATTCGGTAATTATAACCCTTCCGGAAAATTATCGGTTACCTATCCCAGGAACGTTGGCCAAATACCTATCTATTATAGTCAAAAAAATACAGGCAGACCTTCTATAGGGGATGCGCCAAAATTTTTATCCAACTACCTGGATGCGCCCAATACACCCTTATTTCCTTTTGGCTACGGTTTAAGCTATACTACATTTTCTTACAGCGATATCAAGTTGAATAAAACGTCCATGAAAATAAATGAGTCCATCACCGCTTCTGTTACAATAACAAATACCGGAAAATATGATGGCGAAGAAGTGGTGCAACTTTATATCCGGGATTTGGTTGGATCTATCACCAGGCCGGTGAAAGAACTGAAGGGGTTTCAGAAAATAAAATTAAAAGCAGGTGAGTCAAAGCAGGTTTCCTTTTCTATAAATATAAACGACCTGAAATTCTACAATAGCGAACTTAAATTTGTTTCTGAACCCGGAGATTTTATCCTGTTTATTGGAACTAACTCAAACGATGTAAAAGAAACGGGTTTTAAATTGAAATAGCCGGCTATTTATAATCATTCACTTCCTCAAACTCTATCAGGCCATTTTATACACGAAACTGAAAATCTTTGTTTGTTATCTTAATGTTCCTTCAAAATTGTCCTAAGCCTCTTTATTTAATTTATACTTCCCCTTACTCTTCCTGATAGTACAGGCCACCACTTTATATTCCGGGCACATTGCCTCGCTGTCGCTGATGCTGGAAGTGATATTATTCAGCATGTTCTCCGGAAAATGAAACGTACTGCTGAGTATGCCGGGTTTTACTTCATTGGTAATTTTTGCTTTGATGTCCACTTTTCCTCTTGGCGATTCCACGCAAACCATATCACCATCATTGATCAAATGTTTACGGGCATCTTCTTCGCAGATCAGTAATACATCCTCCGTTAGAATATCAACATTCCGGGTTCGCCTTGTCATGGCACCACAATTATAATGCTCCAGCTCCCTGTTGGTGGTGATGATATAGGGATATTCTTTTCCATGCTGCAAAATTTCTTCCGACTCCTTAAATGGGTTGAACATGAATTTGCCCTTACCCCTGGTGAAGTCTTTGAGGTGCAATATTTCTGTATCGGTTCCGTCTTTCAGTACAGGCCATTGCTTGCCGTTATCCCCCAGCTCATTCCATTTTACCCCGGCAAAAAAAGGTACGATCTGTGCAATTTCTTCCAGCATGTTGGCCGGGTCATAGTCTGCTTGTTTATATCCCATGCGGTTCATGATATCTACGATGATCTGTCCGTCGCATTTGGTTCCTTCAATGGGCTCAACCACCTTATTGACCCGCTGTATCCTTCTTTCACCATTGGTAAATGTTCCGCTTTTCTCTAAAAAAGAAGCACCGGGAAGAATGACAGTAGCCAGCTTCGCTGTTTCTGTCATAAATAATTCCTGAACAACAAACAGTTCCAAATTTTTTAATGCTGCTACCACATGATGTGTGTTGGGATCTGTTTGTGCCATGTCTTCACCAATGACCCAGATAGCTTTTAGTTTATCATTCAGCGACGCCTCATACATCTCCGGAATTTTATAACCTATATGCAGGGGCAATTTTGCCTGATAGAAATCCTCATACTTCTTATGTATCTCCGGATTGGTTACATCTAAGTAACCGGCGCCCTGGTAAGGCTGGCAACCCATATCAGCGGCGCCCTGCACATTGTTTTGTCCACGCAATGGGTTTACACCAACACCCCTTCTTCCGATATTACCAGTTATCATTGCCAGATCCGCTATCAGCATAACGGTGTAAGTGCCCTGCGAATGTTCGGTTACACCCAAGCCATGAAAAGACATGGCATTCGGTGCGGTGGCATATGCTCTCGCCGCATCCCGAACGAGATGGCGATCAACACCTGTTATTTTTTCCAGTTCGTCAATATTCAGGTTTAAAATATTTTGTTTGAACTCCTCATATCCTTCGGTACGGGAGGCAATAAAAGCTGCATCTTCTGCATTGTCTTTGATGATATAATATAACATCATGTTGAGCAGCGCTACATTGGTGCCCGGCCGCAACTGCAAATGATAGTTTGCATATTTTACCAGTTCTGTTTTTCTCGGATCAATTACGATCAGCGTTTTTCCTTTCATCGCCTGCTGTTTCATCTTCGCCCCCGTTACGGGGTGGGCATCGGTAGGATTTGCGCCTATCACCATCATGCAGTCGGTGTATTGCATATCAATAACTGAATTAGTAGCTGCACCTGTTCCGAATGTTCGCTGCATTCCAATGGCAGTGGGAGAATGACACACCCTTGCACAACTGTCAATATTATTAGTGCCGATCACAGCCCGGATAAATTTCTGCATGATATAATTTTCTTCATTGGTACACCTGGCAGAAGAGATACCGGCAATAGCATCAGGGCCGTAATTATTTTTTAACTCCGTGAGTTTAGTTGCTATAAAATCATAGGCTTCATCCCAGCTTGCTTCTTCAAACTCACCATTTCGTTTGATCAATGGTGTTCGTATGCGGTCAGCATGATTGTAGAAGGAGAAAGCATAACGGCCTTTCAAACAAGTATGCCCGCCATTGGCTGCTGCATCGTATGGAGCCTGGATAGATTTAATGGTACCAGCATTCACCGCCACATCCAGGTTGCACCCGACACCGCAATAGGTACAAACAGTCCGTACTTTTTTATCAAACACCATGGATTTTGATTCAAACACATCGCTGATAGCCGAAGTGGGACAGGCTTGTGCACAGGCACCGCAACTAACACAATCACTCTCTTTAAAACTTACATCCGAACCTTTGATGATATGACTGTCAAATCCCCGGCCGGACATACTCAGCACAAATTGCCCCTGCACTTCATCACAAGCTCTCACACAACGGAAACAATTAATGCACTTGGACAGGTCAGAGGTCATGTACGGATGACTAAGATCTTTTTTCCTGTCCTGGTTATTTTTTCCTGCGGGATAACGAACATCTTTTATGCCTACCCTTGCTGCAACGGATTGTAATTCGCAATTGTTATTTACCTCACAGGTCTCGCAATCAAGGGGATGATCAGTCAGGACCAGTTCAATGATATTCTTTCTGAGTTTTTGAATTCTTTCTGTATCAGGATAAATATAAGAACCAGCGATTACCGGTGTATGGCNNACGGTGTATGGCAGGAAGCCAGTGCTTTCACCGGTCCGTTCTCCATCAATGCAACATCAACACTGCACACCCGGCAGGATCCAAAAGGTTCCAGGTTGGGCGCATCGCATAAAGTAGGCACAGCCTCTTTTCCAGTATGTCTTCTGATGAATGAAATGATCGTCTCACCTTCTTTTATTTCAAAAGGTTCGTTATTGATATAAGCTATACCAGCTTGTATATTTCCATTGCCGGAAACATAAGTAGCAATATTGCCCTTTTTATCCTGTGTATGTTTGTCATCTTTTCTAAACACTATACCCATGATCAGGATTTTTTAAAATATACCGAAAGCTCTTTATCAAAATACTGCAGTGCATTTTTTACTGGCAATGGTAAGCCGCCACCCAATGCGCATAGAGACCCAATCTCTAATGTCTCCACCAAATCATCAAATAAAGTCCTGTCAATTCTATATTCTGTCTCCTGTGCTTTCTTCAACATTTCAGCTCCTCTTGTTGAACCAATTCTGCAGGGAAAACATTTTCCGCAACTTTCATGCGCCGTAAACTGGAATAAATGTTCAAGATATTTTATGATAGGAAAATGTTCGGGAATACAAACAACCGATGCATGCCCCAGCAGGAAACCGTTTTTGGCGAACGATTCAAAGTCAACAGTTAATTCATTTATTTTCTCAATTGGAACCAATCCACCCAATGGTCCACCAATATGCATTGCTTTTACCGGCGAACGGAAACCTCCACCCAAATCATTCACTACCACCGCAAGCGGTGTTCCCATATCCACTTCATAGATGCCGGGTTTATTAAAGAAACCATCTAAGGAGATCAATTTTGTTCCGGTTGATTTACCAATACCGATTGATGCGAATTTTTCTCCACCGTTTTTAAGTATGTATGGAATGCAGGCAAGTGTTTCTACATTATTAACCACTGTCGGTTTATTAAAGAGTCCCTGCTGAGCCGGGTATGGCGGACGAACCCTTACTTCTGGTCGTTGTCCTTCAATAGAGGAAAGCAAAGCCGTTTCTTCGCCGCAGATATAAGCACCCTGAGCACTTATTACTTTGAAGTGGAAGTCAAAACCGGATTGTAAAATATTTTCTCCCAGCAAGTTTTGTTGGTATAAGGATGCGATTGCATTTTGTGTTATACTAATAGCTTCAGGATATTCGGCACGGATATACACTACCCCGGTGCCGGCCCCGGTAATATAACCGGCAATCATCATTCCCAGCAGCACACTATGTGGTTGTTGTTCCAGTAAATACCTGTCGCTGTAGGCACCCGGGTCTCCTTCATCGGCATTGCACACAATGAATTTTTGTTTACTTGTTTCTTTTCTGCAACTATCCAGCTTAAAAGCAATAGGAAATCCTGCGCCGCCACGGCCCCTTAAACCAGATCGTTTTAATTCATTCAGCAATTCATCTGCTGTTTTTTTCAACGCATCAGCCAGTATGGAATAATATTCATTGATTCCGGGAAAGGGTGTGGTCAAAACAGGAGTCCCGTATGCAGCAACGTGGTAGGTATCGGCAACTTCTGTACTGTTTTTTTTAATGCTGTCAATTTCATCAACAGCATTACCTGAGTAGTTCTTCCCATTTATATTAAAGGAACTGTTTTCATGACAACGTCCCAGACAGCACATGTCACCAATTTCATCAGGCGTATAATGTACCAGTAATTTTCCTTTGAGTGCAGGTTGTGTACCGGCTGTCATACAGGAGCTTCCGTTGCAGATATATACTTTCTTCCCTTTGTTTTCCGGTTTAAGGAAGTCATAAAAACTGGTCGCACCAAACACATTAGCCTTGCCCATTACAAACGCCTCAGCCAGTTCTTCCATTTTTTCAACAGAAGGTGAACCGGTTTGCCTGGCAGCAATACCCAGTTCTTCAAAAAGAGTTTTGCTGACTCCTTTTCTGCCGGCAAGTTCACTCAGATTTTTTGACATGGCAATCGTTAATTAGATCAACAAAGTTTATTCGGGTTCGGATAGTTGTCGCTCTGGTCTTCAAATGTATGGTCAAGACAAACAAAATCTTTTTCAATCAGCAGGAACAAGTCCTTCCCCTTTCCTATAGCTGCTTTATGGCTAAAGCCAATAATATCAGTGGTCGTCCACTCTTCCACAATTTTATCCGGAATAAAAATACTAATACTATTTCCTGAGAAAGAGGCTTCCATATTGGTAATACCGGCTTTCCTTTCAATCCGGTATTGAAAAACCGGCCCATCCGGAAATTCGGTTTTTTCTTCAACAAATCCCTGCTTTCCAAATTCAGCGATATCTGTTTTGGTAAGCCGGAACCGGATGGAATTTCCTTTAATTCTGATCTTCATAAAAAATTATTTATGTATCCGTTGTTCACCGGAATAAATATTAAACCGTCCATCTCTCAAAAAGCCAACCAGTGTTATATCAAGTTCTTTGGCCAGTTCAACCGCCAGGCTGGATGGTGCACCTACCGCACAAACAATCTTTATTCCTGCCATTGCTGCTTTTTGTATCAGTTCAAAGCTGGCACGGCCGCTTAATAATAACAGGTGCTCATGCAAAGGGATATTGCCTGCTATCAGGGAAGCACCAATTAATTTGTCCAGGGCATTATGTCGTCCTACATCTTCCCGGCTCAGCAGCAGGTGCCCGTTCGGGTCAAACAGTGCTGAAGCATGAAGACCGCCGGTATGTTCGAAGACTTCCTGTTGCTTCCGCAATAACTCCGGCAATTGGATGAGAAGAAATGCCGGGATGCTCATCGTATCATGTACAGGGTCCCCGCTAAAATTATATTTTACTGCATCAATGGATGATTTGCCGCAGACCCCGCAACTGGAGGAACTATAGAAATGCCGCTCCATTTTTTTGGGGTCAAATGTGATGCCCGGCTTTAATACGGTGGTCACACTATTATTACCGGCCGCAGCTGTCGAAACACAACTTATAATATCATCACTGCTTTTTATGATCCCTTCTGTAAAAAGAAAACCAGTAGCCAGTTCTTCATCATNNTCATGCCCGGGTGTACACATGGTCACCGATATATTTTTCAGATGCCGGTTATCCTCGGTACCGTATAAAATTTTTATTTCAAGAGGTTGCTCAACCGCCAGCATATCTTCAGCCTGGTCGGATACAAAAGAATTTTTATCGCTTCCGGGAGAAGTAACCTTCAGAATCTGAACCGCTGCAACAGAAGAGGACCGCATTACCAAATTTACTTAATGTCGGGCCCAAACAGAAATAAAAAGGGAAGCAATGCTATTCAGGAGTCATATTTTTTTAATTCATCAATGGAGTTAATATTGGTAAACTCATTTCCTTTAAACCATTCTTCTTTATCAAAACTGGTTACTCTTGTTGTCAATCCTTTCAGGGCATCGGTGATTTTTAAGTGGTTCTGCTCCAGTAAACTCTTAAAATGAGGGATGCAGTTTTTGTCATAAACGGAACAAAGCGGTTCTGCTTTTCCCAGGTGTTCTGTAAGTAATACATCTTCATCGCTGCTATTATTTACCAGGTCGGATAAAACATTCACAGAAATTAAAGGCATATCACACCCAACCACCAGGTTTTTTTGTGCAGTGGAATGAACAAGCCCGGTATATATGCCTCCCAGCGGCCCCTTGTTTTGCATTTCATCTTCAAAGCATGGAAAACCAAACTGCTTGTAAGCTGGATTGGCGGTTACGATAATAATATGGTGTGTTATTTTATTCAGGGCTTCAATAACATGTTCAACGATCATTTTACCCCTAAAGGAAACCAATCCCTTTTCTGTTTTCATCCGGGTACTTTTCCCCCCGGCAAGAATAATAGCAGTTATACTTTTTTCTTCTGTCATTGAAAACCGGTTATTGCGATACCTCCGGGTTTGTAAAAGCCACTGCAATTGCCGCCCCCACTTTTGCATTGTGTTTTATCAATGCAATATTTGTTTCCAGGCTTTCGCCTTTGGTGTGTTCGGCGATGTATTTTAATATAAACGGAGTTACTTCTTTGCCCGAGATTTTTTTTTCTTTCGCTGCATTCAAGGCTTGCAGAATATGTATTTCCATTTCATCCGTAGCTATTTCCTGTTCGGCAGTCACAGGATTGGCAATCAAAACAGAACCGCTCAATCCTAATTTCCATTTGGTATTCAGCAACGCAGCAATTTCAGCAGCGGTATCCAATCGTAAGGGAGAATTGAATCCACTTATGCGGGAATAGAAACTGGGAAATTCATCTTGACCATAAGTAATAACCGGTATTCCTTTTGTTTCTAAATATTCTAAGGTCAACCCGATATCTAATATTGATTTTACCCCGGCTGATACTACTGCTACTGATGTTTGCGCCATTTCGGTAAGGTCAGCCGAAATATCCATACTCGTTTGCGCACCGCGGTGCACACCACCGATGCCGCCGGTTACAAAAATTTTTATACCGGCCATATCAGCTATCCGCATGGTGGCGGCCACCGTAGTTGCGCCGTATAAGTTTTGACTGATAACATATGGCATATCCCGCAAACTCACTTTCCAGACATCTTTTGCTTTACCAAAGTATTCCAGTTGTTCATTGGTCAACCCTACATGACATTTACCATTAAAGATGGCGATTGTTGCAGGTACAGCACCATTAGCCCTCACCACATCTTCCACCGCCAAAGCTGTTTCCACATTCTTTGGGTAAGGCATACCATGCGAAATGATGGTGGATTCTAATGCAACAACGGGCTTGTTGTTATCCAATGCTTCCTGCACTTCGGGATGTATAGTAAGAAATGAATTCATTTTACGGCGTTGGAATGTTTTCTAGTACCAGTGTATTCCCCTTTTTATCTAAATATGTCACCGTCAGGTTGCTTATATCAGTCACCCATTTTTCAACCCCTGCTCCTGCGGATTGTAAACAAAATGTCGGATAATCCGTTTGACCAGACTGGTGCACTTTTAATGCATGTTTCAGCTTTTCCTCCGAAGAATCATCACTGACATTTAGCAGAGCTTGACCAGATTCTATTTTTACAGCATGATCATCGGCACCTAAATAGATATTTGCTCCGTTACCCACCCAATGTTCGTACAACACTATTCCCAGGGCTTTAAAATTTTGCACCAGTTGCGGAAAGTCTTTACCGCCTTTCGATGTAGATTGAGCTTGCTGTATTTGTTCTTTAGTAAACATCTTAATGTTTTAATTGGCGGGATAGTAGTCTGAAACAAGACCCAACAATTTTTCTTGCGTAAGATGAGTGGCGATTGCCCCATTCACCTGCAATATTTCTGCCGAGAGAGTATGTGCTAGTTTTAAACAATCAATATCTTCTTTGCCTAAATGCTTTCCTAAAATGAATCCGGAGAGTGAGCCATCGCCGGCACCCGTGCAATCGATCACTTCTATGGCTGGCGCATGAAGGGTAATTGCTTTTTCTTTATTGTACAGGGCAGAACCCATTTTACCATTGTGTAGCCAGATGTTCTGAACTCCTTTCTCCAGTAACTGCTGTATTTGCATTTGTGTCATAGAGGCCTGGTCTGTACAAAGCACCGGTAGTTCATCTTCATTTGGAGTGATAAGGTAGAGCCCCTTCAGATTTGCGTTCTTATATTTTTTTGCCGGCGGTACTGACACCGGCTCTATCACAAAGGGAATTCCCGTTTCGTTACTGAATGCTAACAACCATTCAGCGGTATCCACATTTATATTTGCATCGGCTAATAAAAATGAAGCTGTCTTCAGCAGTTCTTTGTGTTTTAATAAATGTTCCGGTGTTATTAAATGATTGGCTGCATTGGTAAGAAAGGCCGTGTATAAGGACCCATCTGCATTCAGGATGCCTGTATATTTTCCTGACAGCCCGTTTCTTGTAATAGTGGCATCTAATTTAACACCTGCGGATATACACACTTGTTTTAACCAATCACCATCACTGTCGTTTCCCACGGCTGTAATTAATTGTACCGGCACTCCTAATAAAGCTAACTGATGAGCAATGTTGCGGCTTACCCCGCCTGCGGTTTTGGTCACTGTGGCATCGGTGGTTGTGGCCAGGAGCAACTCGCCGGTGGTATGAAACAATTCATCTACCAGCGCTGCGCCGATACAGATAACAGGTTTTGACATGCTGCAAATGTAATAGGACTACCGCATCAATAAAAGTATTACCGTGGAAGAATGGGGAATCTGTCATGTGACAGGGTAATTAAATCCACAGCTTTCTTATTTGGACGGGCAGAATTCAGGCACCTTTTTTATTTTTTTGATTGGGCATGAAGTTTAGTACTATGCTTAAATGCGCAAAAAACATTTTTTGACAACTAAAAAAACAAGTATGAAATCAGCTACTATGAAGTGTATTTTTTTTATGACAACTTTTTTATCTACTGTACAATTATGGGCACAGGATAAAAAAATGGATGTTGACATTGACATTAATAAAAAAGATGCTGACTGGTATATGCAACCCTGGGTTTGGGTAGTGGGGGCAGCGGTTTTCATTATCATTATTGTTGCTATTCTGAAGGGTAGTGGAAAAAAGCAATAAACTTAAAAAGATAATAAACAAGGGCTGTAGCATATTGCTACAGCTTTTTGTGTTCAAATGATTCTATTAAAGTCTTTATCCCTGGTCATCTTTTTTCCTTACAATTAAATACCAATCATTATCCAAGGGCAGGTAACCGTAATCATAACAATAATAATAGGATTTGCCAGTTTTGGTTGTATAAATATTGGTAAGGTATTTAAATTGAAAACCGAGCCTTTGCATTTTGTCTTTATTGGCTTTGGCCGTCTCTTCTCCATCGGGTAATATTGATTCCAGCACTTTCCTGTTTTTCAGCAGGGCATTATTAATATTTCGTACAAATGTGCTGTGACTACCCTTAGATTTTTGCTGGTTATTATAGTTGTTGCGGCAATAATCGTCGCAAAACTTTTTATCTACACGGCCTTTTATAGGTTTACCACAGGCAAGACAGTTTTTTGTTTCAGATGCAGTCATAGCAATAGTTTCAGGGCTTTAAGGTAGTGAAAAATATCCGTGTGCAAACGTTTCTACCCGGTTAGCTTCGGGAAGAAACGGGTAAAAACCGGCTATCGTTTCCCGGCACTATCATCTTTGTGTTGTCAATCGGAAATGACGTCGCCGGTTGACTGAGATAACAAAATTCAAAAATCGCTTCCGCAAAACCACAACGGAACGGAGGCACAAAACTTAAAGTCATGTACGCATTAAAAAACAAAGTTCAATTGATTGGTAACCTGGGTAACGCACCAGAAGTAAAAACTTTAGAAAGTGGAAAAAAAATGGCCCGTTTCTCGGTAGCCACCAGTGAAAACTATCGTAACGCAAAAGGCGAGAAAGTAACGGATACCCAATGGCACAACCTCGTAGCCTGGGGTAAAGTGGCGGAGATTGTAGAAAAATTCCTGACGAAAGGAAAAGAAGTAGCTATCGAAGGCAAGCTGATTAACCGCAGCTACAACGATAAAGAAGGCAACAAGAAGTACATCACTGAAATACAAGTGAACGAGTTGCTGATGCTTGGCGTAAAAGCGGAGTAATAAATCAGTAATTAATACGGAACATTGCAAAGGCGAAAGCTGGCGCAATGTTCCTTTTCTTATTTAGCCCATTAACTGCATCATGAATTACGATACTCATAACGAAATGTTTCAACTGGCGATTCAGCTGGTTAACCAGAGCAACCGCAATATTTTTCTTACTGGTAAAGCCGGTACAGGCAAAACAACCTTTCTTAAATACATCAGGGAGAATTGTCCCAAGCAAATGGCAGTGGTGGCACCAACAGGAGTAGCTGCTATCAATGCAGGCGGGGTTACGATTCATTCATTTTTTCAATTACCACTTGCTCCTTTTATTCCAGAAACAACGGGAGCAGGATTTCAGAATAATGGCCAGGACTCTTCGTCAAGCTCAGCATTTTCCAATAAACACAGTCTTCTTAGTCGTCTACGTTTCAACAGCGATAAGAAAAAAGTTTTACAACAATTAGAAATATTGGTGATTGATGAGATCAGCATGGTCAGGTGTGATACCCTGGATGCTATTGATACGGTGCTGAGGCATATTCGTCAACGGCCTTCTGAAAGATTCGGCGGTGTTCAATTATTATTCATCGGCGACATGCTGCAACTTCCTCCTGTAATAAAAGAACAGGAATGGAGCTTGTTATCAGAATATTATAACGGTCAGTATTTCTTCGATAGCAAAGTGTTACAGGAAGATCCGCCGGTATATATCGAATTCAACAAAATCTACCGGCAACGGGACGAGCAATTTATTGGGTTGCTGAACCAGGTTCGTAATAATAAACTGGATGAGGACGGGATTAGCCTTTTAGAAAGCCGGTTCGAACCTTCTTTCCGGCGCAGTAAACAGGATGGATATATCGTTCTTACTACGCATAATAATAAAGCCAGTGAAATTAATGCAAGAGAGTTGGGTAGTCTCGGGGGAAGGTTGTTTTCTTATGATGCCGAAGTTCAGGATGAGTTTTCTGACCGGGCCTACCCGGCAGATGAAGTTTTACATTTAAAAATTGGCGCCCAGGTGATGTTTATCCGGAATGATGCTGCAGAAAAGGGTAAACGTTTTTTCAATGGAAAAATCGGCACTGTATCAAATCTGGAAGTTGATAAAATATTTGTCAAATGCGATGATGATACAGAAATAGAAGTACAGCGGGAAAAATGGGAGAATATCCGCTATACATTAAATAAATCAACCCGACAGTTGGATACGGATGTGCTGGGTTCTTTTACTCAGTTTCCTTTGCGAC
>MTKZ01013251.1_pt2 | contig 15700 bp, 14 predicted proteins | sample 1042781 | NCBI WGS metagenome assembly MTKZ01 (sample SAMN06212207, study PRJNA360539) | anaerobic digester metagenome | biome: Wastewater treatment plant; material: sludge; isolation source: anaerobic digester fed with sludge from wastewater treatment plant | place: Denmark: WWTP Viborg ...
CCGACGCGCAACGGGTGCTGGCTGCGGTCGACGACGAGACGATGCCCATCCACGACGCGTTCGGCGTCGCCCAAGACGCGATGGTCCCGAAGCTCGACCGCTCGGGCACGCGCTACGCCGATGCGCTTGCCGAGGTCGACCGCTTCGTGCGCAGGCATCAACTGCGGGTGCGGCCGGGTGCCGCCGTACGGGGAATGCTCGCCGATGCTGTGGTGGGGTTGGCCGAGTGCGATCTGCTGGGCGAGCCCGTCACCGACACCTGCGAGTTGTTCGACGCAATGGTGCCGGCGATGGTGGAGCAGGCCGAGCGGGAAGTTGCCACCACCCCCCACCCTGCGCTGCGTGCGCAACAGGTGGAGCACACGGTGGTGGGCACGGTGGTGTTCGAGGTGGCCTATGCCGCGCTGCGCCGGATGGCGCTGGAGCACGCCAGCGCCCAGCGGTGGAGCGCGCCGTGACCGCCAGGCTCAGTAGCGCTGGCGAGCGAAGACTTCGCGCACGAGGGGCTCGAAGTGCTCGAGCGGCTCGGTGTGCCCCTGCGGGTCGAACGCGATCTGGTCCCACTCGTCGGTGAACTGCTCGCAGAGCCCGAACCACGGCTCGTCGCGGTACTGCTCGCGCATGTCGGTGGGCAGGCCGAAGTAGCCGTAGTAGTGGCGTCCCTGGAAGTCTTGGTGGTGCAGGATCGTGCGATACACGTCGGGGCGCACGTAGGGCTTCAGCATCTCGGCGGCGATGGCGCCGTGGTTGGGCACGCTCACCGCCTTGCCGATGTCGTGGCACAGTGAGGCAACGACCACCTCGTCGTCGGCGCCGGCCTGCTGCGCGAGCGTCGCGGTCTGCAGGCAGTGCGTGAGCTGGTCGGTGGCAAAGCCATCGGTGACGTCGGCCAGCGAGCGCAGCAGCATCAGCACACGGTCGGCGACGCGCGGCTGGTTGCGGCGGGTTTCTTCGCCGATCACCGCCCACTGCTCGGCGGTCGATTCGTCCATGCGGGTGAAGGTGGCTGCCATGCGTCTCAGTCTGGCATGACGCTCGTGGCGTGAACAGAGGTGGAAGCAGTGTGCTTCGGCTCGTCGGCGGTGGGTGACGAGGGGAATGCTGTCGCGATGGACTTCGATCTGCCGCAAGACCTTCTCGACCTCCTCGCCGAGCTCGACGTGTTCATCGAACGTGTGATCAAGCCGCTCGAGGAGCAGGACGACAACATCCGCTTCTTCGATCATCGGCGCGAGGACGCGCGCACCGACTGGGAGCGCGGCGGCCTGCCCAACGGCGAGTAGGAGGCGCTGCTGCACCGCGCCAAGCGGTTGGCCGACGAGGCCGGCTTCTACCGCTACCCGTTGGCGGAGGAGTTCGGCGGCCGCAACGGCAGCAACCTCGGCATGGCGGTCATTCGCGAGCACCTGGCACGCAAGGGCCTCGGCCTGCACAACGATCTGCAGAACGAGCACAGCATCGTGGGCAACAACGTGGGCCTGCTGCTGATGATCGCGTACGGCACCGACGAGCAGAAGGCCGACTGGATCACCCCGCTGGCGGAGGGCACCAGAGGGTTCGCCTTCGGCATCACCGAGCCGAACCATGGCAGCGATGCCACTCACATGGAGACGGTCGCGGTACGCGACGGCGATGAGTGGGTGATCAACGGCGAGAAGACGTGGAACACCGGCATCCATCACGCTCAGTACGACATGATCATGGCGCGCACCAGCGGCAAGGCCGGCGACGGTGGCGGCATCACCGCGTTCCTGGTGCCCACGCAGAGCCCCGGCTTCGAAGTGCTCGAGTACCTGTGGACGTTCAACATGCCCACCGACCACGCGCACATCCGCCTCACCGATGTGCGCGTGCCGCACAGCGCCATCTTCGGAGGCGAGGGCAAGGGCCTGCAGGTGGTGCAGCACTTCTTCAACGAGAACCGCATCCGGCAAGCCGCTTCGTCGCTCGGCGCTGCTCAGTTCTGCATCGACGAATCGGTGAAGTACGCAAAAGAGCGCAAGCCCTTCGGCAAGCCGCTGGCAACCAACCAGGCCATCCAGTTCCCGTTGGTCGAACTGCAGACCCAGTGCGAGATGCTGCGCGCGCTCATCCACAAGACCGCCTGGCACATGGACCGCGACGGCGCGTTCAGCCAGAGCGACAAGGTGAGCATGTGCAACTACTGGGCCAACAGGCTGTGCTGCGACGCCGCCGATCGGGCGATGCAGGTGCACGGCGGCATGGGCTACTCGCGACACAAGCCCTTCGAGCACATCTATCGCCATCACCGCCGGTACCGCATCACCGAGGGCGCCGAGGAGATCCAGATCCGTCGAGTTGCCGGCTACATGTTCGGCTTCATGAGCCAGCGGGCGCCCAAGGGCGTCTCGGAAGGCTGACCCGGAGATGGCCGATGTGAGTGCAGCCTCGTCACCCAGCCCGTTCGTGGCGGGCGTGGCACCGATCACCGAGACCGACGCACAGGTGGCCGCCGCGCTGCAGCATGCCGAGCTGGCGCCGCTGCTGCCGTCGCTGGCGTACCTCACCGGCGACATGTCATTGCTGCGCGACGACCTGCGCCCCGACCCGCTGATGTTGAACCTGCCCTTCAGTGGCTTCACCGAAGAGCAACAGGCGGAGATCCGGTCGCTGGCAGTCGCCGCGCTGTCCCGGTATCGCGACGGTGGCTGTGTGCCGGCAGCTGCGCCGGGCGATGCCCAACTGCTGCAGATGCTCGAGTTCACGGTTGGTGGCGCCGGTATGGCCGACTACCTGCCCCTGCTCGAGGAGGAGCTGGCATACAAGGGCGAAGACCGTCGTGCGCCGCAGTGGCGCGCCGACTCGCTCGCTCCGACGACGACGCTCAGCGCGGTCATCATCGGTGCCGGCATGTCGGGCATCCTCGCCGGGCATCGGTTGCAGCAAGCGGGCGTGCCGTTCACCATCCTCGACAAGAACGACGATGTGGGCGGCACCTGGTATGAGGCGGCGTACCCCGGTTGCAGGGTCGACAACCCCAACCACAACTACAGCTACTCGTTCGCCCAGCGGCACGACTGGCCGTTCCACTACAGCTCGCAGCACGTGTTGCACGACTACTTCGGCCAGTGCGCCGATGCGTTCGACGTGCGTCGCCACGTGCAGTTCGGCTGCACAGTTCGCCAGTCGGTGTGGAGCGACGATGACCAGACGTGGACCGTCACCTACGACGACGAGGCCGGCGCGCAGCGAACGATCACGGCCAACATCGTCATCAGCGCAGTCGGTCAGCTGAACCGGCCGAAGTTCCCCACCGAGATCGAGGGCTTCGGCACCTTCTCGGGTGAGACCATGCACTCGGCGCAGTGGCGCCCCGACCTGTCGCTCGCGGGCAAGCGGGTGGTGTGCATCGGCACCGGCGCCAGCGCCCTGCAGTTCCTGCCGCACGTGGCCGCGGTCGCCGCTGATCTGGTGGTCACGCAGCGCACGGCGCCGTGGCTGGCGCCGACGCCGGACTACCACGATGCAGTGCCCGACGGCCTGCAGTGGCTCTACGGTCACGTGCCCAGCTACAGCGAGTTCAATCGCTTCTCCATCTTCTGGCGCATGGGCGACGGCGCGCTGGAGAGCGTGCGCGTCGACCCTTCCTGGGAGAGCGACGGCAGTTCGGTCAACATGATCAGCGAGTTCGGTCGCCAGCTGCTGGTGGAGTACTTCAACGGCGAGTTCGGCGACCGGCCGGATCTGCTCGCGAAGGTGGTGCCGCACTACCCGGTGGGCGCCAAGCGAATGGTGCGCGACAACGGCGTGTGGGCACGCACGCTGAAGCAGCCCAACGTGCACCTCGTGACCGATGCCATCGCACGCATCACGGCAACTGGCATCGAGATGGCGGACGGCACGGTGCACGAGGCCGATGTGCTGCTCTACGGCACGGGTTACGAGGCCTCGAAGTTCCTCACGCCGATGACGGTGAAGGGTCGCGACGGTGTCGATCTGCACGAGCAGTGGGCCGGCGATGCTCGGGCCTACCTCGGCGTGGCGATCCCCGCGTTCCCGAACTTCTTCTGCCTGTACGGCCCGAACACCAACATCGTGATCAACGGCAGCATCATCTACTTCAGTGAGTGCGGGGTTCGCTACATCCTCAGCCTCGTCGAGCTGCTGCTGTCGAGTGCGGCCGGTTCCATCGAGATCCGCCGCGATGTGCACGACGAGTTCAATGCGCGGGTCGATGCCGAGAACAGGGCGATGGCGTGGGGCTGGAGCGATGTCAGCAGCTGGTACAAGAACGACCTCGGGCGCGTCGCCCAGAACTGGCCGTTCACCCTGCTGGAGTACTGGCAACGCACCAGGCAGGCCGACGCCGGTGAGTTCGTGCTGCGCTGAGGCTACGTTTCGGCCATGTACCGCAACGTCCTGTTGGCGCTTCACATCGCTTCGGTGGCCGGCTGGCTCGGCTGCAACCTCACCCAGCTCTTCCTGTCGCGGTGGTTCGTTCGCCGCGGCGGCGACGCAGCAGTCGCGTGGTTCGAGGCCACCAACCGGCTGGCACGTCGGTACTACAACGTCGTCGGCGTGGTGCTCGGCGTCACCGGCGTGCTGCTGGTGCGCAACGCTGGCTACGCGTGGTCGGCCGGGTTCGTCGTCGTCGGCATCGCAGTCGTCGCCATCGGCGCCTCGCTGGGTGTTGCGTTCTTCGCGCCCGACGGGGAACGGCTCGCCGCCACCCAGATCGCCGGCGGACGGCCGCGACTGGCCCGCTACCTCGTGATGGTCTCGGTGGACACCACCCTGGTCATGGCTGCTGTGCTGGCGATGGTCGCGAAGTGGCGGGCGTGAACTGCACGGCTCAGCTGGTGCGGGAACGACCCAGCCGAGACCGAGATCAGAGCAGGCCCATGTCGGTGAGCCGCATCACGATCTGCGTGCGCACCACTGCGGAGTCGTCGGTGGCTGCCTGCAACGTGGGCTGGAACGCCCACTCGGGGTCGCCCTCGTCGCCGAAGCCGGTGAGCCCCCACCATCCGTAGAGGTTGTAGACGAGCACCACGCGGCCGTGCTGTTCGTACCAGGTCTGATCGGTGATCGTGAGCCCGTAGTCGTAGCCGCCGTCGGTGGTGGAAACAGCGGTGTCCATGGTGATCTGCAGCAGCTCATCCGCGTCGTTGGTCACCGCGTACGTGGCCGTCGGGAACTCCACGAACGACCAGGTCGCCGTGTCGCCGTACCCCGGCTCGAACATGTCGAACTCCGACTCTGGCACCTCGTACGTGGCGGGCGTGACGCACCCGCTCACCTGCGCCTCGGTGGCCTGCAGGAACGCAGCCGCACCTTCGCTGGTAGGGAAGGCGTAGGCGTCGACGCTGAAGCTGCCACCGGCGGTGATGTCGAACGACGGGCCATTGATGGCGGCATCGGCGCCCACCGTCAATGCGCGGGCCATCGCGTTGTCGCCGCCGCAGTAACCGACACCTGCGCCGAAGGAAGCCTCAGGAGCAATGTTGGGTTCGGTGGCCAGGAACCAGCTGGCGGGTACATCGTCGGCCTGCGGCATCGCCTCGACGAGCTGCTCGACGGTCGCGCCGGGGAGTGTTGTCGTGACGGCGACGGTCGTGGTCGGCGCCGTGCTGGTGGTGGTTGCGACCGTGGTGACGACTGCGGTCGTGGCAGTGCTGGTGGGCACTCCGGTGGGAGCGACCGTCGAGCTCACCGCAAGGGTCTGCGAGGTGGCAGTGCCGGTGCTCGGCTCGTCGTCGCCGCCGAACAGCACCACTCCGCCGATGCCGAGGCCGACGACGGCGAGCACTCCGGCGGCGATCACTCCGGAACGGCGCCGGCCATTGGCCGCGACGGGAGGGGTGGCGGCGATGGTCATCGTCGGCATGACCGGAGGAGGCCCGGTCGGGGATGCCGAGATCACGGGCGCAGTGGGGCTCGCCGCCGGTGGCGACCACGTCGCCATCGGGTGCAGCGCATCGATGCCGGCGACGCCGTGGTCGCTCACGTGGTCGGACCACTCGTTGCCGTCCCACCAGCGCAGCTCGTGACGATGCGTCGGGTCGGGTTGCCAGGAGCCAGCGTTCATCACGCCTCCTCACCTCCCGGACACGGCTCGCGAACACCGTTCACGATGGCGGTCCGCTGATTGACATGTACGTCCGGGGCCGCGCGGTGGCAAGAGTCGATGGTCATCGAGTGGCGAGTGTCTGCGCGCGACCGGTCGCTGGGCGGCGGTGGGCTAACGTTTCCTGAACGGTGAATCAGCCGCAGCGGTGAATCAGCAGCCACGTCCGGGGAGCACGCCAATGGGGGAGCAGCGAGTGAGCGGTGGTGGGCGCATCGAGCTCGAGTCGTTGTCGAAGTGGTACGGCGAGCAACAGGTGCTCGATGCCATCGATCTGATCATCGAGCCCGGCGAGTTCTTCTCCTTGCTCGGCCCATCCGGGTGCGGCAAGACCACCACCCTGCGACTCATCGGCGGCTTCGAGGAGATCGAGCACGGCGCGGTGCGAATCGACGGCGCCGACATGCGAGGCGTGCCACCCGAGAAGCGACCGGTGAACACCGTCTTCCAGAGCTACGCCCTGTTCCCGCACAAGTCGGTGGCCGAGAACGTGGCCTTCGGGCTGCGCTTCCAGCCCTGCGACAAGGCCGAGACGAAGCGCCGCGTCGGAGAAGCACTCGAGTTGGTGCGGCTCACCGGGTACGAAGCCCGCAAGCCGCATCAGTTGTCGGGCGGCCAGCAGCAGCGCGTCGCGCTGGCTCGCTCGCTGGTGCTGCGGCCGAAGGTGCTGCTGCTCGACGAGCCATTGGGCGCTCTCGACGCCAAGCTGCGTCGCGTGCTGCAGGTCGAGCTGCGCTCGCTGCACCGCGAAGTGGGCATCACGTTCGTGTACGTCACGCACGACCAAGAGGAAGCACTGACGATGAGCGACCGACTGGCAGTGATGAACACCGGCCGCATCGAACAGGTGGGCGGCCCGCGCAGCGTGTACGACGAGCCGGCCAATCGCTACGTCGCCGACTTCCTCGGCCTCGCCAACCTGCTGCCCGCGACGGCCGACGCGGCCGGCGTGACGGTGCTCGGGGCCCGCGTCGCAGCCGACACGCGCGGGCTCGCGGGGGCCAGCACCGTGCTGGTGCGACCCGAGCGAGTGCAGTTGGTCGCACCGTCGTCGGGGCAGCTGCAGGGTCGAGTGCAGCACGTCGTGTTCGCCGGTGCCGCCACGCACGTGCACATGCGGGTCGGCGACCACGACCTGCAGGCGGTGGTGCCCAACGACGGCTCGGCGCTGGCTGCCGTGGAGGGCGGCGATGTGGGCCTGGTGCTCGCGGCCGACGCATTGCGTGTGCTGGCCGACTGAGCACTGCCGCCGCCGCACTACGCTCGCGGCGGCTCGAGCATGTGCTCGTCGGTCACGCGTACGAGTGGGGTAGACGGAATGTCGTTCAGCACGGTGGCGGTACTGGGTCTCGGGAAGGTCGGGCTGCTCGCTGCGACGTTCCTCGACGAGGCCGGCTTCGAGGTGGTCGGGATCGACCAGCGGCCGCCGCGGCAGGCCACAGCGTTCCCGGTGCGCACGTGCGACATCGGTGACGTCGCGGTGCTGCGCGCGGAGCTGGCACAGGTGGAGGCGGTGCTGTCGTGCCTGCCCTACCACCTCAACCGGTCGATCGCCGAGACTGCGCACGCCCTCGGCATCCACTACTTCGACCTCACCGAGGACGTGGGCACCACGCAGCGCATCGTCGAGCTCAGCGAGACCTCAGCAGGGCTGATGGCGCCGCAGTGCGGGCTTGCGCCCGGGTTCGTGGCCATCGTGGCGGCCTCGCAGATCGAGTCGTTCGATGTGTGCCGGTCGGTGCGCATGCGCGTCGGTGCGCTGCCGCAGCACCCGACGGGTCTGCTGGGGTACGCGTTCAACTGGTCGCCGGAAGGTGTGGTGAACGAGTACCTCAACGATTGCGAGGTGCTGGAAGAAGGGGTGCGCAAGTGGGTGTCGGCCATGGAGTGGCGCGAGACGCTGTACGTCGACGGCACGCAGCTGGAGGCGTTCACCACCTCCGGCGGGTTGGGCACGATGTGCGACAGCTACGAGGACCGTGTGGCCAACATCGACTACAAGACCATCCGCTACCCGGGCCACATGGACCTGATGAACTTCTTCTTCCACGAGCTGCTCATGCGCGAGCAGCGCTCGTTGGCCGGCCAGATCCTCACCAACGCCAAGCCGCCGGTCAGTGACGACGTGGTCTTCGTGCACGTCTCCTCGGAGGGACACATCAACGGGCAGCTCCGCCGCGTCGAGTTCGTCCGCTCGTACCTTCCCAAGCACGTGGGCGGCATCAGCAGCACCGCCATCGCCTGGACCACAGCCGGTTCGGTGGCCGCGGTCATCGAGATGGTGCGCAAGGGCTCGCTGCCTCGCAACGGACTGCTCAAGCAGGAGTGCATTCCGTTCGACGCGTTCCTCGCCACGCCCACTGGGCGGCTCTTCGACGAGTGACCGACCCGGCGAACCGGTGCGTCAGACCGGGCCGCGAGCGGCCAGGTAGTGCTGAGTGAAGTCGATCACCAGCTGGTCCTTGGGCGTGAGCACACCGGTGTCGAACGCCAACGACGACACACCCTGGTGCACACGCTCGCACACCAGGTTGTCCTGCGCGGCGACGAGCTCGTTGAACTCCACGATCGGGGTCGGGTCGAAGTCGGGGCCGGCGATGACCTCCGGGGCGAACATGAACTCCATCACGAGCGTGGTGAGGTGCGGGCCCTTGGGAAACAGGCTGGTGACGACTGCACATGTGCCGGAGATGTCGACGAACATGTTGGGGAACGCAGTGCACCCGTAGTACGAGTTGATGTCGAGCTCGCTCAGACCCGGCAGCGGTGGCATGGCATGGCCCGGTGCATAGCCGGTGCTGTAGTCGCCCTCGATTGCCACCCCGCCGTCGTCGCGGCTCAGGTCGACCACCCATCCGGTGCGGTAGAGCGGGATCACGGCCACCAGTTCCGGGTGCACGCGGGTGCAGTGCAGGCACTCCTGGTAGTTCTCGACGATGATCTTCCAGTTGGCGGCGACGTCGCTGACGCTGGTGTGCGCGACGTGCAGTGCACCCATGTCGAAGCGCTCGAGCGCGAGGAGGTCGGCGCAATGGGTGCCCAGCCACTCGTCGAACGCCGGCGGCTCTTTGGCCAGGCTGACGAACACGAAGCCATGCCACTCCCGAACGTGGTACGCCCACAGCGGCAGGCTCGCCTTGTCGACATCGGTGTCGTCGAGGTGAGGGGTGGCGATCAGGCGTCCGTCGAGCGCGTACGTCCATGCGTGGTAGGGGCACATCAGCGAACCTTGACCGCTGTCGTTGTGCTGGTCGCACAACCGGGCGCCGCGGTGGCGGCACACGTTGGCCAGTGCATGCAACGCGCCATCGAGATCGCGCGTGAGCAGCACGCTCTCGCCGGCAAGCTCGACCACGGTTCGATTGCCAGGCTGCAGGCGATCACCACGGGCCGCGAACATCCAGCCTCGGTGGAAGATGCGTGCACGCTCGATCTCGTAGACCTCGTCGGAGAGGTAGTCGTGTCGTGTGAGTGTGCGAGTGTCGTCGGGCAAACGGTTCGGCATCAGCGTGCGCTCCCTTGTTTCCTCGCGAGCACTGTAGTCCGAACGCCGATGAACCCTGAACGACCGATCAGTGAAGTGGGCTAGGGTGCGCCCATGGGGTTCGCAACCGATGTGTCCCTCGACGATCTGATTCGGCGTGAGGAAGAGATCTTCCTGCGTCGCATGCCCAAGACCGCCGAGCTGTGGGAACGCGCGCAGCGCTCGATGCCGGGCGGCGTGTCGTCCAGTTGGGCCAGCTCCCGCCCGCTACCGGTGTGGGTGAGCCATGGCGAGGGAGCGTACGTGTGGGACGCCGATGGCACTCGCTACGCCGACATGCACGGCGGCTACGGCGTCAACGTCGTCGGCCACGCCAACCCGGCGGTGGTGCGTGCCGTGCAGCAGCGCGTGGCCCGAGGAACCCACTTCGCGCAGCCCACCGAGGATTCCATCTACGTGGCCGAGGCGCTGGCGCAGCGCTTCGGGTTGCCGATGTGGCGCTTCGGTAACTCGGGCACCGAGGTCACGATGGACGCGTTCCATCTGATGCGTGCAATCACCGGCCGCTCGCTGGTGGTGAAGATCGAAGGCACCTATCACGGCCATCACGACTCGGCGATGGTGTCGATCTTCCGCGCCGCCGACCAGTTGGGGCCGCTGCACGACCCGCACCGCGTGCCCGGCCCCGGTGTGGCCCAGGAGATGGCCGATCTGTTGCGCATCGTGCCGTTCAACGACCTCCCTGCGCTCGAGCGTGTGCTCGATCAGCACTCCGGTCAGATCGCCGGCATGATCGTCGAGCCGATGATGATGAACGCCGGCATCATCCCGCCGCAGCCGGGCTACTTGGAGGGTGTGCGCGAGCTCACCCGCCGGTACGGCGTGCTGCTGGCGTTCGACGAGGTGAAGACCGGCCTGGTGGTGGATTGGGGCGGCGCCACTCGGCTGTTCGGCGTCACCCCCGACATCGTCTGCCTCGCCAAGGCGCTGGGCGGTGGGTTGCCGTGCGGCGCGATCGGGGGCACCGAAGAGGTGATGGCCGCGATCACCGACGGCAGGTACGACCAGATCGGCACGTTCAACGGCAACCCGCTCACCATGGCAGCAGCGCGTGCGACGTTGCTGGAGGTGCTCACGCCCGATGTGTACGGCAGCGCCGAGGCCCTGGGCCGGCGGATGCTGCAGGGGTCGATGTCGGCGCTGGCGGCGCACGGCCAGCCGTCGTACGGCAACGTGTTCGGGTTCAAGGGCTCGGTGGTGTTCCACGACCGAGCGGCCACCAGCTACCGCGAGTTCCTGGCCATCTCCACGGCCGTCAGCCACTTGCACTTCCTGGTGCAGTTCAACAACGGCATCTTCCTGCCACCATGGGGCAAGAGCGAGTCGTGGACGCTCAGCGTCGCGCACACCGACATCGACGGCGACCTGTACGTGGCCAACGTGAATCGCCTCGCCGAGATGGTGGCCGGGCTCGGCGACCGCGCCTCGGATCTGTTCGCCGCAGGCAGCTTCAACTGATGCCGGCACTGCAGCACGTCGGCAAGCACGATGGCGTGGCGGCGGTGCTGGCAGCGCTGGCGGCCGACGGTGCAGTGATCGTGCGCGACTTCCTCGAACCTGCCACGTTGCAGCACTTCCGCGACGACATGGAGGCGCACGCCTCGGGGCATCGGGCGGGCACGAGCGCGGACAGCCAGATGGTGCAGCGCTTCTGGGGCGCGAACACCAAGCGGTTCACGCGGCTGGCCCATCGCAGTGCCTCGTTCGTGGAGATCCTCACCGACCCGCTGTACCTCGCGGTGGCCGACGCAGTGCTGTTGCCCAACGCCAGCGACTACTGGATGAACACGGGCCAGATGATGATCATCGGGCCGGGGGAGCGGGCGCAGTGGCTGCACCGCGACGCCGAGAACTGGCCGACCATGTGCAAGCCGGCTCCCGCCGGCTTCGAAGTGACGCTCAGCTGCCTGTTCGCCATCTCCGACTTCACCGGTGAGGTCGGCGCCACTCGGGTCGTGCCGGGCAGCCACCTGTGGCAGGACTACCAGCGCAAGGCCGACCCGAGCGAGGTGTGTCAGGCGGTCATGCCGGCCGGCAGCGGGTTGATCTACAGCGGTCGGGTGCTGCACAGCGGCGGCGCCAACTCGACTGCCGACCAGTGGCGCTATGGGTTGCATCTGTCATACGTGCTCGGCTGGCTGACCCCCGAGGAGGCATCACCGCTCGGCGCGTCGTGGGCCGATGTGGCGCACCTTCCCGAGCGTGCCCAGCGACTGCTCGGGTGGCGATGCAGTGCGGTCAACGACGCGTATGCCGCCCGTCTGTGGACCGTCGACTACGAGGACGTGCCGTTGGGTCTCGGCTACGAGGGCTGACGACTGCTGCCCGCGGCTGTGCTGCGGCGGCGCCTCGGTCACGCCTCGGGTCAGCGACCCTTCCACACCGGTGACCGCTTCTCGACGAACGACAGGTTGCCCTCGTGGGCATCCTCGGAGTCGATGGCGGTGCGATAGCTCTCGAGGTTCTTGATGGCGGTCATGGCCTCGCCCACGTCCATCTGCGCGGTTCGGCGGCCGATGTCGAGGATGGCGGCAACGCTCAGCGGTGCGCTGGCGACGATGCCGGCGGCCAGGTCGAGCGCCGCCGTCAGCAGTTCGGCGCCGGGTACGACCCTGTTGACCATGCCGTGGTGCGCAGCCTCCGCCGCGCTCATGCGACGGCCGGTGAGCAGCAGCTCGCGCGCCACGTGCGGCGGTAGCAACCGCGGCAGCCGGATGCTGCCCGCGTCGGGCAGGATGCCGATGCCGGCCTCGGGCAGGAAGAACTGTGCGTGGTCGGCCGCCACGATGAGGTCGGCGGCCATCGCGATCTCGAAGCCGCCACCCACGGCCATGCCGTTGACGGCGGCGAGCACCGGTGTGCGTCGGCCCGGGAGATCCGGGAAGCCGCCGAACCCGCCGACCCCGTAGTCGGCGTCGAAGTCCTCGCCGTCGGCGGCAGCGCCCAGATCCCAGCCGGCGCTGAAGAAGCGGTCACCGGCACCGGTGATGATGGCGACCCTCACGCCGGGGTCGTGCTCGAACCCGAGGAACGCTTCGCCCATGGCAGCGCTGGTGGCCGCGTCGATGGCATTCGCCTTCGGCCGGTCGATGGTGAGCACGGCGACGCCGGCGGCCACCTCCACACTGAATCCGGGGTGTGCGGTCATCGGAGATCCTCCACGATCATGAGTGCGTCGACGGCAGTGGCCCCATGGTGGCCGACGAGCACAGGATTGAGCTCGACCTCGACCAGGTCGCTGCCGACCACCGCGTCGGTGAGGCGAACGACCAGCTCGGCGAGTGCCGTGACGTCGGCAGGCGGCCGTCCACGGAAGCCGGTGAGCAGTGGGGCACTGCGCAGCGTGCGCAGTGCGGCCTTCACGTCGTCGGTGGTGACCGGCGCGAGGAGATGGGTGACGTCGTTCCAGAGCTCGGTGGTGACACCACCGAAGCCGAGTGACACCAGCCATCCGATGGGTGGGTCGCGGCGGACTGTGACCAGCACCTCGGCGACCACGTCGGTGACGGTTGCTTCGACGAGGTAGCCGGCGGTGGTGCGCGGCATGGCCGCGAGCGCAATGGCCAGCTCTTCGCCGTTGCGAATGCCGACCTTCACTGCGCCGACCTCGCTCTTGTGGGCGAGGCCCAGAGCCTTCAGTGTGATCGGGTAACCGACGTCGGCAGCTGCAGCCGGCACCGCCTGGTGCTCGGCGACGCGACCTGCGGGCACCGAGATGCCCGCGGCCGCGAGGCGTTGTTTGGCGGCGGCCTCGTCGACGAGCCGTGTCGCGCCGGGCGCGATGACCGCTGCGTGACGGCTGTGCGGCGAGTGCTCACCGATCGTTGCTGCAGCATCGAGCGCGATGAGTGCCTCGGACAACCCGAGCAGGGGTGTGAGGCCACGAGCGCCGAGGTGCCGGCGGAAGGGTTCGTTGATGCACTCGGCGAGCGTGCCGACCACGACGGCTCGGCGGCCGGTGGCCTCGACGGCGTCGGCCAACGCGTCGGCAGCCACGTACCAGGCGGTTGGATCGTTGCNNCCACCACGGCTCGGCGGCCGGTGGCCTCGGCGGCGTCGGCCAACGCGTCGGCAGCCACGTACCAGGCGGTCGGGTCGTTGTCGGTCGCGGGCGGAGCATCGAGCAGCAACATGGTGACGTCGTGCGGGCCGGCCAGCACTGCGCCGAAGGTGCCGGCCATCGCCGCTCGGTCGCCCCACATGAACGTGTGGTAGTCGAACGGGTTGCTCACCGTCACCAGCTCGGTGAGCGTGCTCTCGATGCGAGATCGGTGCTCGGGTGTGAACGGCTCGAAGACGAGCTTCGTGTCGTCGCCGCGGTCGGCGACCAGTGATGCCTCGCCACCCGAGCAGCTCATCGAGACCACCCGGCGGCCGCTCAGCGAGCCGCCGCCGTCGAGCAGCTTCAGCGTCTCCAGCAGCTCCGCCGGTGTGCGTACGGTCGCCACCCCGTAGCGGGTGAACAGCGCGTCGTAGGCGGCGGCACGCCCCGCCATGCTGCCCGTGTGCGAGTTGGCGATGGTGGCGCCGGCCTCGCTGCGGCCTGTTTGGAGCGCGACGATCGGCACACCCTTGGCGGCGGCCCGCTCGGCGACGTCGGCGAACTGCTGGGCGTCGCGCACGGCCTCCAGGAACAGCCCGATGGCGGTGATCCGGTCGTCGTCGAGCAGCGCGGCGATTGCGTCGTCGCTGCCCAGGCTGGCCTGGTTGCCGACGGTGATCATGCTGCCCAAACGCAGCCCGCGCTGCTGGAACGTGAGGTTGACGGCCACGTTGCCGCTTTGCGACACGATGGCAACGCCGCGTTCGTGTCGGCCGCAGCCGTGCTCGTCGGGCCACAACGCGATGCGATCGAAGGTGTTGACGAAGCCGTAGCAGTTGGGGCCGAAGAAGGGGAGGGTGCCCGCCGCTGCCAGCAGCTCGGCCTGCAGATCGTCGTGGCCGGTCTCCGCGAAGCCGCTGCCGTAGCACACCGCGCCACCGGCACCCATGCGGCTGATCGCTTCCATCGCGTGAACCGTCGCATGGCGGTTGACGCCCAGGAACACCGCGTCGGGCACACCCGGCAGATCGTCGAGCGATGGCAGGCAGGCCACGCCGGCAAGGTCGCTTCGCGTCGGGTTCACCGGCCAGATGGGGCCCTGGAAGCCCAGCTTCACGCACTGCCGCACGACACGCTCGGCAGCTGCTCCGCCGACGACAGCGATGGAACTCGGTGCGAGCAGACGGCTGAGGTCGGGCATGGCGGCCAGAGTATCTGAATCACCGATCAGTCAACCCTGTGCTCCCGATCGTGTCGATCAGCGAGTTGTAGCAGACTGCCGCGATGCCCTACGACGATTCGCTTGCGTACCTGTCTGCCACCGAAGCACGTGCCGCGATGCAGGCCAAGACGCTCTCCCCGGTCGAGCTCCTGGAAGCACTCATCGAACGCATCGAGGCGTCAGAGCCGCACATCAACGCGGTGGCCGATCGTCGCTACGACGAAGCTCGCGCGGAAGCAGCGGCATCGGCGCAGCGCTATGCGGCAGGCACCGCTCGCGCCCTGGAGGGGCTGCCCGTCGCCGCCAAGGAGGAGCACCCGATGGCGGGCCGATCGTGGTCGCAGGGATCGCTCGTGCTCGCCGAAGAGGTGGCTCCGGACGATCACCCGATCATCGAGCGCATCCAGGCCGCCGGCGGCATCATCCACATTCGCACCACCACTCCCGAGTTCTGCTGCGCTGGGTTCTGCCACAGCCGCATGTGGGGTATCACCCGCAATCCGTGGAACACCGACTTCACGCCCGGCGGCTCGTCGGGTGGCTCGGGCGCAGCGCTCGCCGCCGGCTATGCGCCGCTGGCCACCGGCTCCGACATCGGTGGCTCCATCCGCATCCCGTCGTCGCTCAGCGGCGTGGTCGGCTTCAAGCCGCCGTGGGCGCGGGTGCCCGCCATGGCGCCGTACAACCTCGACCAGTTCTGCCACGATGGCCCGATGGCCCGCACGGTGGCGGATTGCGCGCTGCTGGAGGATGTGATCGCCGGTCAGCACTGGATGGATCCGGCCTCGCTGCCCGACCCTCCGA
>MTKZ01013000.1_pt1 | contig 15696 bp, 10 predicted proteins | sample 1042781 | NCBI WGS metagenome assembly MTKZ01 (sample SAMN06212207, study PRJNA360539) | anaerobic digester metagenome | biome: Wastewater treatment plant; material: sludge; isolation source: anaerobic digester fed with sludge from wastewater treatment plant | place: Denmark: WWTP Viborg ...
ACACCCAGCCCGGCCGGTCACCTAAATACGGTTATAACGCCCCCGAGAAGTGCGGAACGTCAGCCTTGTTGAGCCGTTCCTGGGGGTTGTTCGAGCGGATCTTGGTCCAGTGGGCGACCGGGAACCCGGTGAACGCCAGGATCTCATCGGCGGCGTCGAGGACCCGTTCGGCGACATCAGCGAACCCCGCGGCGGTGAGTTTCTCGACAACGTCGGCGAGCTGGTCCCAGGTGGAGTCGCGGTCGGGCTGCTCGAAGATCGACCGCACCAACGCCGCGACCATCGGCCACGCTGCTTTGGTGACCCTGGTGGCCAAGTTTGCCATGAAGTGAGTTCGGCACCTTTGCCAGCCCGCACCGGTCAGCACCTGCCCGATAGCGGCCTTGATGCCCCCGTGGGCGTCGGAGATCACGAGCTCAACACCGGAGAGCCCACGGGCGACCAGGCCCCGCAGGAACGCGGTCCATGACGCTGTCGACTCGGTCGTGACGATGTCGAACCCGATGATCTCCCGGCGGCCCTCACCGTTGACCGCCGTCGCGACCACCGCCGAGACGTTCACGACCCGGCCGCCCTCACGGACCTTCTGGGTGAGGGCGTCGATCCACACGTAGCGATACGGACCGGCGTCGAGGGGTCGTTCGCGGAACTCGGTCACCTTCACATCGAGATCGGCGGACAGCCGTGACACCTGCGAGGGTGACATCCCCTCGATGCCCATGGCTTGGACAACGTCGTCGATCCGGCGAGTCGACACCCCTTTCACGTAGGCCTCCGCGACCACCGACGCCAACGCCTGCTCCGCGCGTTTGCGGTGGGTCAACAGCCAGTCCGGGTAGTAGGTGCCCTGGCGGAGCTTCGGGACCGCGAGGTCGACCGTCCCGGCCCGGGTGTCCCACCGGCGTGTCCGATAGCCGTTACGCGAGTTGGCTCGTTCGTCGGTCCGTTCGTTGTATCCGGCCTGGCACTGAGCCGAGGCCTCGGCAGACATCAGCGCCTCAGCGAAGTCCTTCACCAGCGCTGCCAGCAGGTCACCGCCAGCGTCGTCGGACTCCAAATGGTTGCGCAGCCAGCCGGCCGCGTCGATAGTTGTTGGGTTGGTGGTCATCGTGTCTCCTCAAGTCGTTGGTTGTGCTTCAACTTGAGACTGGCGCGATGACCGCCATCACCGGTGGACCCTCACCATCCCCGGCCCCCTGTTACACCACTTCCTGGCACTCAACTTCTCGGTATCCAGTCGAGCCAGGCCCGATTGGCGCCAGGGGTCGTCCGGAAGCTTCTCGCCGAAACGGACCCGGACTACGTGATCGTGTTGTGTTGTCGGGGTTCTCTCACTCCGACCGATGCGGATGCCCGCACACTGATGGCCTTCCTGGAGATTGGCGGGGCCATCACTACGGCCAACATGGAAACCAATGTGGTCGCTGAGTTGCTCGACGCCGCCGATATTGCTCTGGTGCCGGCGGACTGGTCGGACCAGCTTGTGCTCACCGAGCACTTGAGCAGTCTGTTCCTCACCCAGGTATCCGAGAATGTCAACCTTGCTCCGGTGTTCGACGACCTCTTGGATGCTGAAGGCACTGAAATCTACTGCAAGCCTATCCACTGGTATGGGCGAGTCGACCACACAGCTACCTTTGCGACTTTGACGCTGGCAGCGCAGCGTCGGGATGAGATTGCAATCGGATACCGACGGAAACGGCATGAGGCGGCCCTCGGTAACGAAGTATTGATCAACCCGCCCAAGAGTGCCGAGTTCGTCTTGAACGAGGGCGACGCGCTGATCGTGTTGGCTTCCCACGAGCGGTAGAGCTGCGCAAGCGTGCGGGCGCTTGTCTGCCGTCAGCCGCCAACGACAGCTGATCTACCGGTCGTTGTTGCGCCGCTCAGCGGGCTTTCTGATCGCCGCGGCGCCGAGTTGGGCGCCCTTCCCGACGCGTTCGGCAAAGGCAACAGAACCAGTTCGAGCTCGTTGCCATCTCTTGAGGATGGGTAGTCCGATCGGACCGATGAGCCAACACAGCACTGCTGCTTTTGCGGGGTCGACGCCGGCCCGGCGACCGGCGGACCAACCGATGGAACCCCAGGTCACCGCCCATGCAGCGCCCGCCACAGCCACGACGTTGAGCGCCCATGTCAGAGCGGTCATCGCTGTTGCTCCGTGGTATCAGTCTTCAGGTACGGGCCGGCCGAGTCACTGGACCTTCGACGACTAGCGAGCCTGCGGGAGGGAAGCGCCGCTGCGGATGCAAGCAGGCCGATCCCAATGAGGGACCACAACGGCCCGTTCCCCGCACCGGCGTCTCGAATCTCGTCGGCCGCCGTATGGGCCGCGTCCGCACCGAGCTCGGCCGGCAGGACTGAAACCAGTTGAGCCTCGATCCGGTCGGTAGGTAGGTGGCCGACAACAAAGCCGCTAACAAGCATCGTCCCAGCGGCTAGGAGTGCGATGAAGAACCCGCAGAAGCTGCCCAACAACCTGGGCCACGCTCCTCCTCGCCACATCAGCCAGGCGGCGGCGATCGCTATCCCCAAGGTCAGGGTGCCCAGGATCTGCCCCAGAACTGGGAGCTCGGCTCCGGTCAAGGAATAATTGCCGACGGTCAGCCAGGCATCGAGGCGCGACAGCACCACCAACAGCACGCCAGCAAGAACTGTCCAACCCCGCAAGCTGCCCATGCGCCCTCTGGCTACGCGGTCACGCAAGGTCGATATGGGGGGTAGGCCGGCACCGCTCATCAATGCCGCCCCGGCCGCGCCGGCAAAAAGGAGCTGGCCAGGACCCGGAAGTAGGCGCAACGGCTCCCCATCGAACAGCTCGAGAGCCGATCGGCCGATCGAAACCACTGAAAACAACTCGGCGACGATGTTGGTACCCAGCACTATTGACGCGGCCACCAGCGCTGCAATCGTGACCGTCCGGCTCTTGGCAATTGGAGGGCCGTCAGGCGAGGCAGCAGCAACTGGTGCTACCGCCGTTACACCGATCGCAGCTGCCGCTGCCATCGCTATCGCTGCTGCGACCGGAACCTCCCAGAGGTAGATGACGCCCGGGCTGGTCAGCACCGAAGGACCCAACCACGGAAGGGCCAGGCCGAACAACATCATTGTTCCGCTGCAGAACAATCGGGTGGTTCGCGCCGACCATGGCTTGCCGGCCCGTCGGGTCAAAGTCGGCAGCTCAGTAGATGGCACCTGCGCTGCATCCACCGGTTTTCGGTCTGAATGCATGGTCAGCGCAATCGTTCCTGCTGGATTTGCATGAACGCCGACAGTATCTCGTTCAGCCTACGTCTCGCATCTTCATGTTCAAGCGTGGGGGCCGGCCCCATCTTGGCCCTCGGAAGCGATAGGGGGCGGACCTGGCGGAGCGGGAGCACCCCGAAACGCGGCGCAGCGGCCGGCGAACGGCCTCTGGTTGTGATCAGGGTGCGCATGGTTTCTCGCGCACGGTAGCTCGACGGTGACGTTTTGCTACCAGCTCGAACCGAGCCCTACAGTTCAGGTGTGCCCAGCGACACCCGACATACTCGGATCATGCTCGGGGGACAGGTGATGGTTGGTCGTGTGGTCAGGCATCGTGGAGCCGTCAATTCGACAGCACCCCGAGACGTGAGCTCGTTTGGTACCGGGCGCCGAGAACAGAGTTCGTTCCGTTGAATCAGTTTGATTTCGGCGCCCAAGTCAGTGGGCCGCGTGCCAGCTCCCTGCTGCTCGCTGTAGCTGCTCTGCCCGTCTGTGTCTCGGCGGTCTTGTTGGTGCTCGGCGGGTCACTGCGCATCCACCAGATCGGCTTTGCGTTCGCCGTTGTCGGGCTGCTCGCTCTGCTGTTCTTCAAACAGCACATCGTGAGGATGTCCAGCGATCCCAACTTCGTGCGCTCCACGAGAACCAACCCCACCGTTGTCACACTGCTATCAGCGAGCCTGCTCCTTGCAGCGTTGCATACGTGGCCGATCGCCAGTGAGATAGCGACGCGGGCATGCAACTGAGGGCTTCCGCGACCGACGGGCGTATTCAAAGAGCGCTTCTCATCGCCGTAGCGGTGGTCTGCGTCATCTCGATGGGAAGTTCCGCAGCAGCGTCGGAGTCGCAGGTTCCGACTGAAGGTGGTGTTGCAACGCTTCAGGATTGCTTTGTTCAGAAGAAGCGATTGATGGCGGTTGTGCTGGTCGATGAATCGGCGAGCCTCAAGGGCTACGGGGTGCGCGCTGCAACCGACCCGGACAATGAGCGCGTTGGTGCGCTCGATTCGGTGTTGGACACGCTCTCCCAACTGGTGACAACCGGGGGAACGAGCTTGGACGTTGATGTCTTGGTTGCTGGCTTCGGTGAGGAATACCTTCCGGCGACGGATTGGGTCACGGTCAACGAGACGGATACTCCCGAACTAGCTGGTGTCGCTGAAGGCTTCAGGGACCGGAACAAGGCGATCGACACCGACTATGTCCTGGCGTTGCAAGGAGCTCAGGACGCATTGGATCAGCGCGCAGCCGCAACTTCTGCGGCCGGCGAGGCCTGCCGGCTGATGGTCATCCTCAGCGATGGTGAATATTCCTTGGGAACCCGCACCGACAGGAAGCCGTATGCGGAGTCGGTGTCGCTCACGTCGCTGAAAGGCCAAAGGGAGGCGGTGCAGATTGGCTTGAAGGAGCTTTGTCGTCCGGGTGGCCTGGCCGACCAACTGCGAAGCACCGAGACCGTCACGTTGGGAATGGGTCTTCAGCTCAAAAAGGACATTCATCCCGACGCCGAACTTGAGAATGTGGCTCCGGTTGACTTCTTCAACGCCTTGGCGATGGGGCAGGGCGGCGGGTTCAGCTGTGGCAACCCAGATTCCGGGAAGTTCGGCGCCGTCGTCACGGCAGACGACTTCGGCGAGATAGTGATCAAGATCTTCTGCATGATTCAGCACTGCGTGCTGTCAGACCCCCTGACCGTTGACCGGACGGTCGAGTCGATCGTGGTGCAGACAGTGCTGGCGACGCCCGATGGCAAGCTTGAAGTGACCGATCCTACGGGGCGGGTCGAAGCGGTTCCGCTCAGCAAGGAGACGTCCTTTAGCGTCCTGGGCGGACAAGCACGTGTGCGACCCCAATCCGCCAAGCTCGCCACCTTGACGATCGACTTCGATCAGGCCGGAGACGCGCAGGTCGGACAGTGGACGCTGGCAGCGGCGAAAGACAGCGGCGTCGGCCTAGTCGCGGCCGTCAACTCGAACCTCTCACTCGAGCTTCCTGATGGGCAAGAGTGGACCATCGGCCAGCCCGGCCGGGTGACCGGCCAGTTCATCGTCGGTGATGGGCTGCCGATCACGTTGGCCGAAGTGGCCGGAACGGTCGACGTCGACGGGCGCGTCGTCGTGCCGGGACAGTCCTCCGAGATGTCGTCGACGAGCGCGGGCCCGAACGCCGATGGCACGGTCGAGCTCACGGTGCCAGCGGTTCCAGATCTGGAGCAAGCGGCGGTCACAGCCGAATTCACGGTGACTGGGGCGTTCCCGCCGGTTGGGACACCCCCGACGGAGGTTCTCCGCCCGGACGGCCGGGCCACTACTTCGGTGCTGCTTCGTAGCGAAGGCTTTCGAGTCCTCGATGTGCCCCCCGGCGGGCTACGGCTCTCCGGCGTGAGTGGCGGGAGTGACGGCGAACCGATTGCCCGTGGCACCCTCAAGGCGCTTGCGGGAAACGAGGGCGGCGAGATCTGTCTGAAGTCGGTCCAGATGAGCGAGGTGCCCGAAGATGCCGTTGTCGACGGCTTGGAGCCGTCGACATGCTCGGAGCTGACGGCGGGAAAGCCGGCGGAGGTCGATGTTGGCATCGTGGTCGACGATGTTCGGTCGGGTGAGTACGACGGCTTCCTCCAGATCGAACTTCGGTCGAGCTCTGAGGAGGGGGTTCGTCGGGTTCAAGTGCCGATCTCCTTCGCTGGGAGCGAGGCGACCTGCCAAGCCGTGGCGATTCTGATCCTGGTCGGCATCGTGATGGGCGTGATGCTCCTCGGCCTGTTGGTGTTGTACATCGTCGCTCGCCGAACCGGCAGGCTCTCCTCAGACCTGCAAACCACGGTGTTGTTTGCGGCGATCCCGCAAGAACTCCAACTGCATGGTTCGGTCGTTGAAGGCCTGGTATCACCGGTACCCGCGGACTTCTCGTCCTATGTGAAGGAGTCCTTGCGCAAGCGTGATGGCGTGTTGGCGGGCGAACGCGTGAACGTCGTAGCCAAACCGCGTTTGTTTGGGCTACCTCAAGCCCAGGTGCGCTCTGATCTGGGCGAGGTGGTGGGTAGCCACGACGGATTGGTCTCTCGACGTGGTCGCAGAACCTCGGGGTGTGTGCCGCTCGAACTCCTCGGTGGGTGGGCGCTGGTCGTCACTCACGCCGCGCCCGGCGAGGTCGAGGATGACCCGATCAAGGTCGACGGCCTGCTGATCGCCTTCGCTGCATCCGGACCGGGTTTGGAACAACCGGTCGAGAAGCTTGCCGCCCAGCTTCGCCACGGACTGACGACCTCCCGCATCAAAACTGCGGTGAGCCACTTGCCGCCGGATCAAGACACCCGCAGCGGAATCGCCGACCGCTTCAAAGCTGCGATCGATCGATCACACACGCGAGGTGGTGGCGACGACGAGCCGTCGCAAGATCTTGATTTAACGCCTCCGCCGGCGTAGCTCGTCACCCAACAGTTCGAATCCGCAAGCTCACAGGGAAAGGTGAAGAAATATGCCAAGAAAGGTATGGCTAATCGGCGTCGGGGGTTCGGGGGCGCGTACCCTCCGATATGCGAAGGCGACCCTGGAACGGCGCCTCGAATCTTTGAACTATCGCGGACACTTCCCGTCAGGGTGGAGCTTGCTCAACCTGGACCTCCCCCCCGCCACCGAGACCGACGAGGCGCTGAGCTCCGATCTCGTTCACCGGCGGGAGTACTTCGGCATTGCTCCGCAGGGCAAGCCATACCGCGACTATGACGCCAGCCTGATGCAGGCTCGTGGAAACCGCGAGTTTGCGACCTGGCGTCCCGACGTTTCGAGCGTTTGGCAAGCCCCGTGGCTCGGCGCTGGGCAGTTTCGGGCGGTCGGCCGGACCGTGTTGGTCGATGAGATGACGAGCGTCCGGCAAGCGTTCGATAACTCGGTCGAGAGCCTCACCAGCACCGACTCCAATAAGCAGTTCACCGATCTGTGCCAACTGATGGGCGGAGGTGGTGACGAGGAGGACCCGTTGGTGGTAGTGGTCGGGTCGGTCGCTGGCGGTTCGGGTTCAGGCATCTTCCTCGATGTCTCCGACCTCCTTCGCACCGCAATCGGGCATGCCTGGGCCACCACACACTCGTCGATCCTCTACCTTCCGAGCGTGTTCGACGCCTTACCCCCCGCTGCTCGTAGTGGGGTGGAACACAACAGCTACTGGGCGATCAGCGAGCTGTTGAACGCGGCATGGGATACTTCGCCCAGCCTGCCGCATCATAAGGGCGCCGGCATCGCGGTCGATGGGTTGGATCGACGGGGTGCCAGCTACAACTTTCTGATCGGACGTGGCAACAGCAACCTGACGCTGACCGAGCCCAACGCTGTGTTCGCTGCGGTCGGTGAGTTGCTGGCCCAGCTGGCGCTCGACGACAGCTTTGCGACCAACTACAACAGCCACATCACCGGCAACTTTGGGGCATCGTCGGCCAGGCTCCGACCCCTGATGCTCAGGGAGCCGGTGCCGACGGCGTCGTTCGGGTTCTGCCGGTTTGGGCTCGGACGCGAGCGGTTCGAGGAGTTTGCCTCCGATCGCCTGTGCCGGTCGGCGATCAACCACGTCGTGCTGGCACACAAGGGTCAGGCCCGCCAGGTGCTCGGCGAAGTGGACACTACAGCGAGCGTCGACCGAACCCGGGAGGAGGACGTCCAGCACGTCGTCGAGGCCAACCAGGGGCAGCTGATCCGGCAGTTCATCACCGATCTGGGGCTGAATGAGCGGGGTGAAGAGAGCAATGACATGTTGGAGGCGGTGTGCCCGACCGATGAGTTTGAAGGTCATGCGTTAGCGTTCCGACAGGAGGTCCTCGCCAACAGCGGAGTCGACGGTGCTGAGATGCTCTCGCCGGCTGCGTGGGTGAAGCGTGTCGCTCGGCTGAGCGACACCCGGGAGGGGGACTTCCTAGCCCAGATGAGCCTCTTGTTCGACGCCAACGCACGGCGTTTCTCGGAGCAGTTCCCGGCAACGTTTAGCGAGGTGGTGAGCAACTACGTGCGACGGCGCGGCGGGTGGGTGGTTCTTGAATTACTGAAGCGGCTCGACGAGGAGCTCACGTATGTGTTGACCCACGAGCTGCCGAGCGAACGGCAGGTCCGCCTCGACCAGTCGGCGGGTGCTGCCGGGTCTGCTCAACAGGGACTCGAAGAAGGTGGCAAGCGGTTCCGTGGCGGCAGCCAGGTGCGTGGCGACCATTCGGCCCTGCAGGATCGGTATAGTTACATCTTCGACTTCGGGATCCGCGGGAAGCTTGGCGCGGCGCGGCATGAGACCGCAGTTTCGGTGTTGTCGGATCTGGTGACCAATGTCCTGCGACCGTTCCGGTCGCTCTTCACCAACGAGATGGCCCGTCTGACCGAATACCGCGAGTCGGCGGACTTTCGCGACCTGTCGTCGGGGCCGGTGGCGGACCGGCTTCGCCCGAACCCAACCGACGTGTTGCTGGTTGACGTCGACGAGTATCCGGAAGTTCTCGACGAGCTCCTGCGTGCCACCATCGGAAACACCGCCGATCCGGTGTCTGACGCGTCGAGCCGCATGCTGGACGACGCCGAAATGCCCGAAGCGACAGCGAGGGGCGCTCGGAAGGAAGACTCTCAGCTGCTGGCACTCGGTGAGTGGCAATGGCAGCGAGGTCGCTCCGCCGAGACGCCACTCCAACACGTCCGCCTGTCCGTGCGCGACCTACGACGTCGGTCTAAGGAATGGATGCGAAAGGACCCAACCAGCGGGTTGGGCCAATATCTGTCCGCCGACCTTGCCGGGTTCCTGGAGACAGCCGATGACGACCAGATCGATCACTTCGGCAATCGTCTGAAGTACGCGATCCTGCTTTCGAGCCCGTTGGCTGAGACCGACCCGAGTTCGCTCGGTCGGCTGTACGAAGAACGACCCGGTGAGAGCGGAATGACCATGACCCCGCTGCCGATCCCGCAGGGCACCCGAGGGCGACAGAAGGCCGAGGAGGTGTTGATCAGCACCGGGGTGCCGCCAGCCAACGTCGGACAGTACTTTGCCAAGGGCGCGGTGGCAGAGTTGGCGGAGGATCGAATCCGGTCGGTGTCCATCTTCACATCGTCGGCCCCGGTGCACCCAGCGGTCATGCCCGGGTTCAGGTCGGGGGTGTATCAGGAGTGGCTCCGCTCCGGGGACCGGGACAATCCGTTCGATTTTGCACGACGCGCTCGTTCCCGTACCGAGACGATCCCCATCTCCCGTCGTGGAATCGTGCAGATGGCCCGAGGTTGGCAGTGGGCCCGATTTGCTGGACTAGTTCGCGAGATCCCGTCCAGCGACGGGGCCGAGCTACTCGACGGCGACCGCTGGCGGACCCTCCCCGTTCGCGGCCCCGAGGGGGCTGCGCACGATAGCCGTGAGTACTTCCACGTCGCCATGGAAGCCTTTGGCATGGAACTGCTGCGCCACGCAGAAACCGGGCAAGCAGAAGACTCGCTCCGAGCCTTCGATGTTCTCTATGAGATGGGCGACATCGATGGTGCGTGCCAGAAGTGGATCGCCAACGGTACGTTGCCGTCCGGGGGACTCGGCGTTGTCGGTGCCGGTGAGGCTGACTCTGACGGTGAGCGTCGGGACCAGTTTAAGAAGTGGATCGATGCGCAGCTCGGCGAGGAGATGGCCGAGATCTCGCTAAGCGAAGGCGAAGGCTACGTCGCCCGTAGGGCCGACTTCGCTCCATTGCTGGCGGAGGCTGCAAGAACCTGGGCAAATGCCTCGTTCTCGACGAGGGAACGGGGGATTCGCTTGTGATGGGCACGGTCGTTGTCATCGCTGGAAACGGCCAGGTTGCGCGCTGGGTTCACGAGGAACTCTCCCAGTTGGTAGCCGGGCATCTGGCACGTCCGTTCTACTGGATATGGGGCGACGACCTTGATGAGGAGTCGCCGCCGTGCCAGCGGATTGACGACGGGCTGGACATTCGTTCGCTGGACGAACACCTGGCGCTCCGTGAACGCGGAGAACAGGTCTGGTTTGTCCGGCTGCTCGTCCCCGGCGACGATGCCGTTGACGGAGAGGACCCACGGCTCGAGCGTCTGGAGCACCGGCTGCGCGTCATCGGCAAGGGACAATCGCCTGAGCTCGTGACGCTCCACATCCCTACGGAGGACCCCGAGTCGCCGACCCTGACGCAGTTGTCCTGTCGGCAGGGTTGGCGAAACGTGCTCGTGTCGCCAGAGGACCACTCACCCTCCGGGGTGGTGACGATCGAGGTGGGAGACCGGTACGTCGCGCATGCCGCCGCTTCGGTCCTCAGCGTTTGCGGGCTGTGGGTAGCGCAGGGGGAGGTGCCCATACCGGTTGGTGAACACGACGGAACCGAATCTCAGCTGCTGGTGGCCCGTTCATTCAGCCGGACCTTGATGGTTGACCGTATCGCTGAGCGGGCTGTGCGGGGCGCCCTACATGACGGCGCGCCGGATGATTTGGTGGTCCTCCGAGATGGGCTGCAGGTTGCGACGGCTCAGGATGCGACGGTCGCCACATGGAGCGAGAGCATCGTCGATGCTTGGATTTCCGATCCTCTGCGTGAGCACCCTTTCCGCTTTGCCGACCCCAAGCCGCCGCCTCCTCCACGACCCGAGTGGAGCGGGCTAATGGGAACGCTTCGCATGATTTTGAAGTTTCTCCGTCGCGACCTGCCACGCGAAGTAGAGAAGAGCGTTGAAAACAACGTTGCTCGAGCCAAAGATCGGCTCGCTCACAAGGCCGACCGCGTCATCTTTGGTGAGGACGCCAGGTACAGACTGACCCTAAGTAGGGACAGGTTTCACGAGATCGAAGTCGGGGACGACCACGGGTTGGGTTCGATGCCAACGCTCCGGGACACCTTCGTCACCTGGTTCGAGGGATACAGCGATGTGCAAGGCCCCGGCGACTGTGAACAGGACTGGTCGGACTTCCGGTCAATTGCGTTTGGTCTCCTCGATAGCGGACAACTTCCCGGGGTTGCTGCCGGCGCGGCGCCATCCAGGCGGCCGTTGGCCAGAACGCCCGACGTAGTGATGGGGCCAGATATCGGGCCTCATCTCCTCAACGAAGAGCTTCGCTCCACCCTGATGCCTCCTGACGAGCTGTTGCGGCCAGGTGATGCTGCTGGACTCGCCGACGTGGTCGACCTCGTTGCGGCCTACCTCCGTTTCCTGATGATCGGCATGCCCCAAGCGGGGGAGGCAGCAACCTCCGGGCGAGCAGCAACCTCAGGGGGAATCAAGGGGAAACTGGCGCCATTGCTCGTGATTTGCGGCCTCCTGACCGCCGGGGCGGGGGTGTGGGCATGGTTTGGGTGGGAAGCGACTGAATCACAACGGGCGCCAGCGGCGGCCGGGGCGGCAATCGCCTCGCTGGTTCTGTTTGGTCTCGCTCGTTGGGCCCACAGCCGCGCCGCCGCGCCCGCGGTTGCTTCGGCAGCAGAACTCCGGCTTGAGGCAGCTCGAGCCCTTCCGGCTGGCACCGAACTGCCGGACGACCCTGAGGAACGCGACCGCCTGATCAAGCTGACGACCCAGCAGCTGGATCGCTTGCGGACTGTTCAGAGCCAGCTCGGGTCGTCGTTTGTGGGACAGGTGTCGAAACGGATCCTTTCCGAGATCGACCTCGCACAGCAGCGGTCGACGTCGTTCTTTAAAGCGATGTCGGATGGAGGCCCAGCGGCCCCTGGCGACGACCCATCCAAGCACCGTCGACGGGGCGTCTTACGACGGATTTGGCGGCCGGTGGCGGCGCTCGTTGTAGCGGTCGTCGGCATCATGGCGCTGGTGTTGCTCCCGCTGGCTGGTGCCGTGCTGGTCGCGCTGGTGACCGTCTACGTCATCGGCTGTTTGATTTCGCTGACGGCTTGGGCAGCACGTTGGATCCGACGCCGCTGGGAACGGAGCGTCCGGCTCCCGAAGGGGGAGTCGGAGCGGAGCTTCGCGTCGCGGGCTATCTACCTGTCGGTCGCCGAACTCGTTCGGCTGTACCATGTCTATGAGATCTTTGTGGAATGGTCAGGAGGGCTGAGGGCCTTCGTCGCTCAACCGCTCGGTGGACCATTCGAATCGGAGCCTGCCGCCGGAGCGGTTTCCTTGCAGGAGTTGCATTCCCATCAGGTCGCAATCGGTGCGGTGGGCGAACCCAGAATTCGGCGGCTGACTGCGGGGCTTCGTCAACAGAAGTTCGTCCCGGGTTGGTTGAGGGCTGCTTTCGACGACTTGCTGGACGCGTCGATGGACAGGTTCGCTGATCAGAAGAGCATCGTCCGTGAGCGTGCCAACCCCGACGCCGATGACAGCCCGCCGGACATGACCGACACCGCTCGCACCGCACTCTTGCAGGACGCTCAGAATGCTGCTCGACGCAGTGAGGTGAGGGTGAAGTGGGCGGGTGAAGGATTCAGATGGCTAGCGGAGCAACCACCCGATGAGCTGATCGATGGTCTGGTCAACCTCAGGGCGCCAGCGGCTACAGACGCCTCTGCGGGCGTGCGCTTCCTCGCTGAAGCCTACGAACAGAATGAGGTGCCGTTCATCCGGACGAACTTGGCGGGCTTCCACCGAGAACAGGTGGCGGTGACGACGGCCGCACGCATTGGCCCTCAGTCAATAGTCGCAGCCGGCTTGGCCGAGCACGAAGGGGTTGCAGTCCGTGTCGCTCGGAGGGAAGAACAACGGTTGATGCTCCAGACGGTCGCCATCGAGTTTGGAAGTATCGACCGAGAGCGAAGCGCCCTTCTCTCAGCTGACGCCGCACGCGAGGTGGATCCAACACGCTTTAGGCCGTCGGCAGAGCGGCGAAACACTCCGGTTCCTCGCGTCAGCGATGATGTCATGGATTCGCTCCGTCAACGAGTGATCGAGCCGATCGACACCTTTCCAGTCGGGACCTTCGTCAACCCCTCGGGCGCGATCATCCCGCCGAGCCCTGACGGACCGTACGACTTTATGATCCAGGTCGATGGTCAGCCACACCGATTCGACCTAGGTGAGCCGATCCCCTTCAAGGTTCGGGAGACCGGCGGGCCTGCCGATGGACTGAAGTTGGTGCGCGAGTGTCTCCAGCGCATCGCGGACGCCACGGGCTTTCGCTTCAAGTACGCAGGAATGGACGATCGTTTTCCGGGGTTCGACCAGCATCTGAGGGGTCTCTGGATCGGATGGATTTTCCCCGAGGAGGACGACAGCGGGCGCATGGTGGAGGGCAAGGTCATTGGACTCGGCGGCCCGCGGAGCACCGGTGCCGTTCTGTCTGGCGGGGTGGCAACCGTCCGTGCCTTCCTCGACTACGACGAAGGCTTCGGGCCTCAAGGCGTTGGAAATGTGCTGCTTCACGAGCTCGGGCACGCGATGAATCTCGGCCACGTGCAGGATGCTCGACAGATCATGTTCCCGTTTTCAGGCCCGGATATCTCTGGGTTCGGCGGCGGGGACCTCTACGGATTGTGGGTGCTGGGGTCCGGTCGCCATGCTTCGTGAACGGGCTGAAACACTAGGATGGCGTCACTGCGGGCCTCTCGTAGTCGGAGCTTGGGGGGCCATCGGGCCCTGCTGTGACGGAAAGAAGGTGCTGGCAACGAGGCCAGCTACGGCACCAAGGGCTGCGGCCCATGCTGGCGAGAATCCCTTGAAGAGTGCTGTGATGAGTTGCTGGCTCGTGGCGGCGCCGACTCCAGCGGCACCTCCGGGTGCAATCCCCCAACGGAGCGCTTGATGAACCCTTGACCATGCACGCATGTGGGCGGGTTGGCCGATCGGGTGAGGTGTGTCCTCGGTGTCATCGTCGGAGGCTTTGGCATCCATCAGTGCCTCGACTACGTCTGTCAGCGCATCGACTGTTGCCTCAACCTCGGACGCTGAGTCATCTGCGGTGGCGGAGTCGAGTTGGCCCGCATATTCCAAGGCTTGTCGGGCGGCCGCTGTTGCAGCGTCGTTGGCTCCGGAGCGCGGTGGCAATTGTCCACCGACCAGGCGGAACAGTTGTGCGGTATGGCCTGCGATCACCCCTGGTGACCGCTCGCCTGGGTTTCGCCACATCTCAGAGTCGAGCCCGTTCAGGGAGTGTTCGACGCTCAGCGCCTCGAACTCCGAGAACTCATCATTATGCAGGCGTTGCCGAACGTCGGTCAAAAAGGGTTCTAGGTCTCTCCCCAGTGCAGCGAGATCGTCGAGATCGAGCCGGTCTACCCGTATCGGTCGCAACTCTGCAACGGAGGGAAGGGCCTCACGTTCGAAATTCTGGCCCGGGGGGGCCGTGGCGGAAGGTGCTGCTGGTGGCCGAAATCCCAGGGGCCATTCTGTCGACGAGTCCCAGGTGACACCTCGTAATCGAGCCCGAGCCAGGTAGGCGCCCAACAGGTTGGTGCCCAACAGGTTGGTGCGGTCCAAGTTGGCGCCGGCTGCGTTGACCTCGCGCAGGTTGGCCCCAGACAGATTGGCCCCGGGCAGGTTCGCGCTATTCAGCGTCGCTCCTTGGAGGTTGGCGCCGTGGAGGTTTGCCCCGGACAGCTTCGCGCCGGTCAGGTGGGCCTTGTAGAGATTCGCGCTCCCAAGGTCTGCCCGGCTCAGGTTCGCTCCGCTGAGGGTTGATCCGCCCAGATACGCTCCGGCCAGCGACCCGCCGACTAGATGGGCTTCCGACAAGTTTGCGACGCCTAAGTTGGCCCCGCGCAGACTCGCTCCTTGCAGATCTGCTCCCCGCAGATCTGCCCCGTGAAGGTCTGCCCCGTGAAGGTCTGCGTCACGCAAGTTCATATCGCGAAGGTTCGCGCCAGCCAATTTCGAAGTGGATAGGTCGGGCTTGGAGACCCCCACACGGAGGTCATTCCAATCCGCTGGGCCGTCAAGCAACGCTTTGATGTGTGCCGGTATAGCCATGGTCCAAGTTAACCGAAGGGCTGAATTCGGGTGGCGCCGACGGCTGGCACGATCGGCGACGAATCCGTCGGCAGCGAAGCCCTGGGCAGCGAAGCCAGTGGTGCTGTCGAAGAGCTGCCTGCGCGTGCCGTTGGCGCACCCGTAAAGCGAACACGACGGAGAAGAAGTGGCAGGTCTCGAATGGCACGACGGTCGAACTCCCGTAGCTCCGCGTCGAGTGATTCGTACGCTTTCATCTCTGGATGGATCCGAGGTGAGTGGTCGCTGCGGCTTTCACCGTGCACATATCCCTGGCTCTGCCTCACGGCCATCCACCGTGCATGCTTGGCGGCCGCCCTGACGCGACCACCTACAGATGCTTAGAATGGTCGCCGACCGATCTGAGCAGCGCCACGCCTTGCCGGGCGTTCCGTCGTTTCGAAAGAGCAGGAGGCGACAGATGACGACCCGAGGGCGTCCCCGGTCTCGGGGAAGACGTGTACCTCGGCCGCAGCGCCGGAGGGTTTCCGGTTTGTAGGCCAGCCTGTCGAGGGGGATCGTTCGTCTGTTGGGGTCGGCCGGTCAGCGAGCGACGAAGTACTTGG
>MTKZ01003427.1_pt1 | contig 15692 bp, 12 predicted proteins | sample 1042781 | NCBI WGS metagenome assembly MTKZ01 (sample SAMN06212207, study PRJNA360539) | anaerobic digester metagenome | biome: Wastewater treatment plant; material: sludge; isolation source: anaerobic digester fed with sludge from wastewater treatment plant | place: Denmark: WWTP Viborg ...
CGCTACGAGGCGATGATGTGGGTGCTGGTGCCCGAGCCGTCGTCGCTTGCCGCGCTCGCGGCGGGCCTGGCCGGGCTGGCGGCCGTTCGGAGGCGGAGGCGGAGATGAGGGCCTTCCAAGAACGCCGCTGCCGTCGTGCTTCGGCCCGTTCGTTCCAGAGAACTCCGGACGCGAAGCACTCGCGGGGGCTGCTTGTGGGCCGAAGGACGGAAAAGTCCGAAGCTCGAGCCATTGACGTAGACGAGTTCGGCACCATCCGAGTCGTTGGCTACGCGTACAATAACAACTACTACCTCCCGAACGGGACGTACTACCCCCGCAACGAGGCGATGATGTGGGTGCTGGTGCCCGAGCCGTCGTCGCTTGCCGCGCTCGCGGCGGGCCTGGCCGGGCTGGCGGCCGTTCGGAGGCGGAGGCGGAGATGAGGGCCTTCCAAGAACGCCGCTGCCGTCGTGCTTCGGCCCGTTCGTTCCAGAGAACTCCGGACGCGAAGCACTCGCGGGGGCTGCTTGTGGGCCGAAGGACGGAAAATACGGCGAGGCAGACCTGACTCAGGCACAGCAGGCTGTCGCCAGCTTCACCATCACACCACGCCTGAGCGGAACGGTCGGGAAGTGGGTAGACGAACAGCACACCGAGCTAGTACCGGTTGCCGGTGCCGCAGTCTGGGCCGTGCCTTCGGGTGGTGGCGACGCGATCACGACTGTCAGCGACTGTGACGGCAACTTCGTTCTCCCCGTGGCGGCGGGGTCATACGATGTCAGGGCGGATGTCGCTGGCGACTTGATAAGCCCAAGGCTGAAGCAGAGCGTGGACGTGACTAGCACCTCGGCCTGCATCAGCTTCATCATTGCGGCCGATGCAACACCCGGCCCCTGCAACTGAAGGGAGACTTACATGGGACACTGGAAGTCCTTTGCCGTGCCGTTTGTGTCTAGCTGTCTGTTGGTTGCCAACTTGCTCTCGTGCTGGCCTGCTTCTGCGAACGCCACGTGGACCGTTGTGAATCTGCACTCCAGAGCCACGAGCAGTTCCATCGCAGCTGCGGTCGATGGTGTGCTCCAAGGCGGTGTTTCGGCGGGCAGCGGGGACTCTCGGGCCACCGTATGGCAGAGCTCCGCAGATAGCTACGAGTGGCTCTATCCCGGAAGCGCTTCCTACGTCCGCGGTATCTACCGACTCGACAAGGCTGGGAGCATTTCCGGCGCCGACGGCTCCTTTGCTGTGCTCTGGAGTGGGGCGGCCAACGCACTCGTGAACCTTCATCCGTCTGTCGCGGCCTCCTCAGCTGTCTACGCTATGGACGCAACCACCCAGGTGGGCTACGCCTTGGGTGGGTCCGGTACGCCACTGCCATCGGGCTACCATGCCGCGCTTTGGCATGGAGCAGCGACGACATTCGTTGACTTGAGTCCGCCTGGTTCGGTCTCCTCCTTTGCCTCCGCGGTTGACGCCAGCGGTATCGCAGGCAATTATAAGCAGACGGACACCACGGGTTCACATGCCGTCCTGTGGCACGGCACGGCGGAGAGCGTGGTAGACTTGCACCCGGTAGGGGCGTATGCCTCATCTGCACAGGCCATCTCCAACGGCAGGCAGGGGGGCTATGTGCAGTTCGAGTGGGATGGACCGAGACACGCCGCTTTGTGGTCGGCGACTGCTGAGAGCTTCTTCGACCTCACGCCCGCCGGGGGCCCGACCATCGGAGGCGCGGTATACGGCATGGACGGCAACATACAAGTGGGCGGCGCGGGCTTCACGGACGGTACCGGTGGCGCTACCGTTTGGTTCGGAACACCCGAGAGCGCCTTCAATCTAGGCACCCTGCTGTCCAGCGACTATACGTCCTCCATCGCTTACGCTGTTGACATTGACGAGTTCGGCACGATCCGCGTCGTGGGATCCGCCTACTATAACCGTACGCTGTATCCTCACAACGAGGCGATGATGTGGGTGCTGGTGCCCGAGCCGTCGTCCCTCGTCGCGCTTGCTGCGGGTCTCGCCGGGCTGGCGGGTGTGCGGCCACGGAGGCGGAGATGACGCGTCGCGCTTGTTACAGCAATCGAAGCGTAACCCGGACGGTTTCGGGACTTCCGGGTTGGGGCCGAAGTAGGTGCCGCCGTTGGAAGTCTTCAGCGCCCAACCCTCAAGATCCCGAAACACCAGTGATCGAGATTGACGATGGCTCCTGCGGCGCCGCCGTATGCCCGCTGTGGGTCAAGCTGCCCGGCGTACTGGACATCCAGCCGGGTGACTTCGTCATCGTAACCGGCGCTTCCTCGCTAACCGGTTCTTCGTCAGCGCCGGAGCGGCTTATCAGGGTTGCCACGGCGGGCGATATCCAGAGCGGGTGCTGGGATGACACGGATGACCCCGTTGTGACAATCACGTCACCGGGCGAAGACGGCGCGACAACCGCGACTTTTGAGGCCATCCGCGGCGCCGCTAGCGATACCGGGCGCGTCGTCAAGGTCGAAATCCAGATCAATGGCGGAAGCTGGACTGAGGCGGCCTACTCGACGATCTCGGGGTTGTGGTCGCTGGACTGGACGCCTCAGCGCGCTGACTACACCATTTCTGTACGGGCCTACGATTGCAACGGCCATGTCGCGTCCGCCACGCGGGAGGTGAGCCTGGTGGATGTTCTCAGCACCGCGCGCCCGGCAGCACCAGCGGTGCACGACGAGATGTATGGCGCTGTTGTCTCATGGCCTTCTTCAGTCAACACCGTGCCCGTCGGGCCTGCTGGCGGCAACGGGGTCCTCCGCAAGCATCCTTCGCTGGGGTTCCAGTACGACCCTTACAGCCTGNNGGTCTCGCCGGGCTGGCTGGAGTGCGGCCACGGAGGCGGAGATGAGGGCCCTTCAAGAACGCCGCTGCCGTCGTGCTTCGGCCCGTTCGTTCCAGAGAACTCCGAAGCCGAAGCACTCGCGGGGGCTGCTTGTGGGCCGAAGGACGAAACCGCGTGCGGCGACTCGCCATTCCCGCCGCATACAGCTTCGGCCACGCGACGCCCACAAGGGGCTAGGCGACGTGGCGGCGGGGGCAGCCACCGGGACGAAGGTGGTGTGTCCCGCGCTCTATCCCGCCGCCGCGCCGCTCTGAGTGGCCGCCGAAGCAGGCACGGCGACGCGACGCGCGGTCACCTGCTCGTCCGACTCGAGCTTGCCGTCTCTGAAGCGCAGGATTCTCTTCGCATGCTCCGCTATCTCCTGCTCGTGCGTCACCATCACAATCGTCTTGCCCGCATCGTTCAGGCGCTGGAGCACGGCCATAATCTCCACGCTGTTCTTCGTGTCCAGGTTGCCCGTCGGCTCGTCGCCGAAGATGATGGGCGGGTCGTTGATCAGCGCGCGGGCGATGGCCACCCTCTGCTGCTCGCCGCCCGAGAGTTCCATCGGGGTGTGCTTCACGCGGTGGGCAAGCCCCACGGTTTCGAGCGCGTGCCGCGCGGCGCTGCGCGGAGGACGCGGGCCCCTGCAATACATCAGCGGCAGCATCACGTTATGGATGGCGTTCATCCGTCCCAGCAGGTTGAAGCTCTGGAACACGAAACCGATCTTGCGATTGCGGATGTCCGCCAGGCGCGCATCGCTCATCTGCCCCGCGTCCGAGCCGTCCAGCAGGTACTTCCCGCTCGTGGGCCGGTCAAGGCAGCCGATCATGTTCATCAGCGTGCTCTTGCCCGAGCCGGACGGTCCCATGATCGCCACGAACTCGCCCGGCCACACCTTCAGCGTCACACCGGTGAGGGCGGGCACCTCCACCCGCCCCTGCCGGTAGATCTTCGTCAGGTCGTGCAACTCCAGAAGCGGCTTCGGCTCCTGCTTCGCGCGGCTCGCGCGGCGGTTCCCGAACAGACGCATTGATTCTCCTAGCGCCGCCCGTAGAGCGGCCCGTACGCCGCGCAGGCCCTGTAGTCGGCGCCCTGCAAATCGAGCGCCCCGAACCTCGCCCACGCGCTCGGGCGGAACACCTGCTCCTCGGGCACGTTGTGCATGTCCACCGGAATCCTCAGAATCGAGGCCAGCGCGATCAGATCGGCCCCCACATGTCCGTAGCAGACGGCCCCGTGGTTCGCGCCCCAGTTGTTCATTACCGAATACGCGTCCCGGAAAGCCCCCGAGCCCGCCGCCCGCGGCGCAAACCAGGTCGTCGGCCAGGTCGGGTCGGTGCGGTTCATCAGCACCTTGCCCACCTCGGTCGGAAGGTCAACCGTCACCCCTTCCGCGAGTTGCAGCACCGGCCCCAGCCCCTTCACGATGTTCAGCCTGGCCATGGTGCAGGGCATTCCGCCCTTTGTCAGAAACTCCGACGAGAACCCGCCGCCCCTGAAGTAGCCCAGGCTGGCCGCGCACCAGCGCGTCTGGGCCAGGCACGCCGAAACCTCCTCCGGCGTCACATCCGCGAAGCGCTTGACGACCGGCTTTCCGCCCTCGGTCTGCTGCCCGCTCCAGTCCAGCGCGCTCGCTCCCGAGTTGATCAGGTGCAGCACCCCGCCCGCCGCCGCGCCTGTCATCTCGTGGCCGGTCACGCGCTTTACCGCCTCCGGGCTCCAATACGTGCGCACGTCCGAGAACATCTGCGCCGTGCCCGTCAGCAGGTGCCCGAACAGCATGGTCGCGCCGTTCAGGCTGTCGTTTTCGGTGGCGACGATGTACGGCTGCCGGATGCCGTTCCAGTCGAACGACGAGCATAGTATCGCCTCCATGAAGTCGCCGTTCGGGAAATGGTCCGTCCACTGTCGCTGGCCCTGGAAGCCCCCGGCGATGGCGTTATGCCCCTCGGCCTCCTCGGGGAAGCCCAGCTCGGCCAGCTTCGGGTTGCCGTTCAGCAGGTCCCGCGCGATGATCGCCATCTTCACGCAGAACTCCCAGTCCGCGTCCTTCTGCTCGCGCGTCTTCTGCTTGTCCGGCTCGTTCGGGTCGAGGCCCTCTTTGCAGTTCGCCTTCGCCCACGCCAGCGCCCGCCGGAACTCTTCCGGGTCGAAAATGCCCTCGTCCATCCTGCGGGTGTACTCGGTCAGGTCCACCGATTCCACGCGCATCCCCAGGCTGGATTCGAAGAAATCATTGTTTACGATAGAGCCCGCGATGCCCATCGAAACCCCGCCCATGGCAAGGTACGACGCCCCGCGCATGGTCGCCGCCGCCAGCCCGGCCCGCGCGAAGCGCAGCATCTTCTCCCGCACGTCGGCGGGGATGGACGTGTCGCCGATGTCCTGCACGTCACGCCCGTAGATTCCGAACGCCGGAAGACCCTTCTGGGAGTGCCCCGCAAGCGCCGCGGCGAGATACACCGCTCCGGGCCGCTCGGTGCCGTTGAAGCCCCAGATCGCCTTCGGGATGAGCGGGTCCATGTCCATCGTCTCGGCGCCGTAGCACCAGCAGGGAGTGACGGTGAGCGACAGCCCCACGCCCGCCCGCGCGAACTTCTCCGCGCATTTTGCGGCCTCGGACACCCCTCCGATGCAGGTGTCGGCGATGACGCACTCGACCGGAAGCCCGCATGCGTGAGTGACGTTCTCCGAGAGGAACTCCGCGGCTGTGCGCGCCATTCCCATCACCTGGTCTTCCAGCGACTCCCTGACGCCTCGCTGGCGCCCGTCAATCGTCGGCCGGATGCCGATCTTCGGAAGCGACGCTCTCAGCCGGTTCACCGGCGCGTTATGCTTGAAAGTGTTGTCTGACATTGGTTTTCACCTCTTGCTGATGGCGGTACCCTTGTGGTTCGCCGGCGCGGCGCCCTCTTCCTGCCGGCTCCCCGCGGCCTCGCCGTTCACACGTTGTCGAAGTCGCGATGCCACGCCACCCTGTACATCGCGCTCGTTACCCATGGAATCTTCCTCCAGATGAACATCCCCGACGCCTTGTACGCCCATCGGTGCCGCTGAATGGCCGCCATCACCCTGCGCCAGTCCGCACCTTTTCGCAAAACGGGGTCGCCGCACTCGCCCGGGGTTGCCGCGGCCTGAAACGAATCGCGCGCAAAGCAGGTGACGCTGAGCGGCCTGAACCCGTTGCGGGCAAGCAGCGCGACCAGCGTATCCGGGCAGAAGTAGTAGTGATGCTGGGGGCAGAAATAGCGCTGGAGCGACATCTTGGGGCGCAGGGTGTTCGGAACTTCGAGAAGCAGCACTCCCCCCGGCTTCAGCAACCCGCGCACTCTGTCCAGAAACGGCCCGGGCTCGGCGATGTGCTCCAGCAAGTGAAACGCGGTTATGGCGTCGAAGCGCTCCGATTCGGCGTCCAGGGAGTCTATGGTTCCCGTGACAATCCGCGCCTGCGGGGGCATCTCTTCCGCGGGCGACGGGTTGATGTCGAGCCCCGTGCAGACAAGTCCCTGCCTCGCCGCCGCCGCCACAAACGAGCAGTCTCCGCAGCCGATGTCCAGAAGCGAGTCACCCGGCTTGACGTAGCGGCTTACGCCCCGCAGATAGCGCTTCGCCCTGCCGAGCGAGACGCGCCTGCAGTAGGTGGGGCGATGCACACGCGTAAGCGACCCTCCGCGCGCCTTCAGCAGCTCTTCGTCCGTGGGCATGGGGTCGCTGCGGACCAGCCCGCACTGCGTGCAGATGACGACCTTCATATCGAGGCCGAATCTGCGGTAGCTTGTGACGGGCCGGTCCGCTCCGGCCTGACAGACCGGGCAGTCGCTCACCTGGCCAGGTCTCCTTTCTGGCGCGGCACGCCCGATCAGCCCTTCCAGCGCCAGTCGCGGATCTCGGGCATGTCCTGCCCGTGCTTCGCGATGTACTCCTTGTGGTCAATGAGCTTGTCGCGAACCTCCTGCTTCACATACGCCGCCGCGTAGCCGAGCTTCGGCACGCGTTCGATGACGTCGCTCACAAGGTGGAAGCGGTCCAGATCGTTCAGCACAACCATGTCGAACGGCGTCGTTGTCGTGCCCTCTTCTTTGTATCCGCGCACGTGCAGGTTGTCGTGATTCGTCCGGCGATAGGTCAGCCTGTGAATCAGCCACGGGTAGCCGTGGTACGCGAAGATGATCGGCTTGTCCGTGGTGAACAGCGTGTCGAACTCCCTGTCCGTAAGCCCGTTCGGGTGCTCTTCGCGCGGCTGAAGCGTCATGAGGTCCACGATGTTGACCACGCGTATCTTCAGGTCCGGAAGGGTCTCGCGCAGGATGCTGACCGCCGCGAGCGTCTCAAGCGTCGGAATGTCTCCAGCGCACGCCATCACAACGTCCGGCTCGCCGCCCCTGTCGTTGCTCGCCCACTCCCAGATGCCTATGCCCGCCGAGCAGTGCTTCACCGCCTGGTCCATGTCCAGCCACTGCGGCCCGGGCTGCTTGCCCGCCACAATCACATTAACGAGGTCCTTGCTGCGCAGGCACTGATCGGTTACGCACAGCAGCGTGTTCGCGTCCGGCGGCAGATACACCCGGATCACATCCGCCTTCTTGTTCGCGACATGGTCAATGAAGCCCGGGTCCTGGTGCGAGAATCCGTTGTGGTCCTGCCGCCACACATGCGAAGTCAGCAGATAGTTGAGCGACGCAATCGGCCGCCGCCAGGATATCTCGCGCGTCGTCTTCAGCCACTTCGCGTGCTGGTTGAACATCGAGTCCACGATGTGGATGAACGCCTCGTAGCAGGAGAAGAACCCGTGCCGCCCCGTCAGCAGATAGCCCTCGAGCCATCCCTGACAGGTGTGCTCGCTCAGGATCTCCATCACCCGGCCTTCGGGCGAAAGAAGGTCGTCGTCCGGCAGAATCTCTGCGAGCCAGGTCTTGTCGGTGACTTCCATCACCGCGCCCAGGCGATTCGAGGCCGTCTCGTCCGGCCCCACCACGCGGAAGGTCTTCATGTTCTCCTTCATCACGTCGCGCAGGAACGCGCCCATCACTCGAGTCGCCTCTGCGACCGTCTTGCCCGGCGACTCGACCGGAACCGCGTAGTCGAGAAAGTCCGGCATCACGAGGTCTTTCAGCAGGACTCCGCCGTTGGCGTGCGGGTTCGCGCCCATCCGCTTCGCGCCCTTGGGCGCAAGCTCGGCGATCTCCGGAACGAGCGTCCCGGACTCGTCGAACAACTCCTGCGGACGGTAGCTCTTCAGCCACTTCTCCAGAATCGCCACGTGTTTCGGGTGCCCGGCCATATCACCCATCGGCACCTGATGCGAGCGCCACGAGCCTTCGGTCTTCTTGCCGTCCACCTCCTTCGGGCCAGTCCAGCCCTTGGGTGTGCGCAGCACGATCATCGGCCAGTCGGGCCGGCCCGTGATCCCCTTCGTGCGGGCGTTCTTCTGAATGGCCTGAATCTCGGACATGCACGAGTCGAGTGTCGCGGCCATGAGCTGATGCATGGCCTTCGGGTCGTCGCCTTCCACGAAATACGGGTTGTAGCCATACCCCTCGAACAGGCAGCGCAGCTCTTCGTTCGGGATGCGGGCCAGAACGGTCGGGTTGGCGATCTTGTAGCCGTTCAGGTGCAGAATCGGCAGCACGGCCCCGTCGCGGACGGGGTTCAGAAACTTGTTGGAGTGCCAGGCCGTGGCGAGCGGCCCCGTCTCGGCCTCGCCGTCGCCCACCACGCACGCCGCGATAAGGCCCGGATTGTCGAGCACTGCGCCGTATGCGTGGGACAGCGCATATCCGAGTTCGCCGCCCTCGTGAATGGAGCCCGGCGTCTCCGGCGCGACGTGGCTCGGGATTCCGCCCGGGAAGGAGAACTGCTTGAACAGCTTCTGAATCCCCTCCGCGTCCTGCGAGATGTTCGGGTACACCTCGGTGTACGTGCCCTCGAGGTAGACGTTCGCGACCATCCCCGGGCCGCCGTGTCCAGGCCCGCAGATGTAGATCACGTCCAGGTCGTGCGCCTTGATGATCCGGTTCAGGTGGACGTAGACGAAGTTCAGGCCCGGCGTTGTGCCCCAGTGCCCGAGCAGTCTCGGCTTGACGTCCTCGATGGTGAGCGGACGCCTCAGCAGCGGGTTGTCCAGAAGATAAATCTGCCCGACCGACAGATAGTTCGCCGCGCGCCACCAGGCGTCCATCTTGCGGAGTTCTTCCGTGGAGAGCGGACCCTTAGCCCTGACCTGTTCTTTCGCCATTGCATCCTCCTTTGGCGGGAAATGTGACCTGCCCCAGTTTAGCCGATATCGGCGCGGGGAGGAAGACTTCGCGGGGATTTGCGCGCGGTTGTATCCGCCGCGTCCGGACTCACACCGTGCGCGTCAGGCGGCGTCTCAGCGCAAGGGAAGCCATCGCTCCGCCCAGAGCTACGAGCGACGTGGGCTCTGGTATCAGCGGGGTGTACGACAGGTCGTCCATGTTGTAGTACCCGCCCCCGAGAGGGCTGGGCCCGGCGGCCGCCGTTATCTGCACCTTCACGACGCCCCTGAAGTCCACGGCAAGGTTTGCCAGCTTCTCGCTGTTCGCCATGGCCGCCAGATACGGGACCGGGTCGTCCTCGGTCCGGAACCCCACAAAGCCGACGAACGGCGCCGCCTGCTGCAGGAAGGCCGTGTCTTTGGCGAAGAATGCGCCGTGGAAGTCCACCACGCCAGCCTCGAACCGGATGACGATCCGCGTGACGCCCCACTCGTTGACCATCGCGTTCGGGGGGCTCTTGATCGCCGCGCCGTCCGCCGCGGACTTGACCGTTGCATGCCCGTCGCGGCCCATAAAGCCCCCGGTGCCCATATCCCAGATGATGCCGCCATAGTGCGTGGGAACCTGCGTGAGCGCGGGCAGGTCGTCGAATCCGACGACCACCAGCGATGCATCCGCACGCGCCCCCGCCGCCGCAAGCACGGCGAGGCAGATCAGAAGCAGGGTTGTGGGGCGGGTGAACATAGCTCTACCCGGGTACGCTGCAATTTCCGTGCCAGAGCGCGCGCCGGGCCGGATACTTCACCAGCAAATGCAGAATCGCCCGCCGCCCGGTGGGCTAATCCAGCCCCAGATCGCGCGAAAGCCCTTCGATGTACTCCCGCACCCGCGCACTGTAGTGTTCGAGCGTCGCCGCCGAAAGCGCGTAGAAGCGGTCGCGGTACAGGAACTCGCCCTCCGGGCTTTTCGCGCCGGGCATGGCGTAGGCGAAATCGGTGAAGAACCGGTCGGAGGGCAGAGCCCTGAACCCGGCGCCCCCGGCCTGTATCCGCTGCTCCACCTGCGCCACGAAGCGCGCCGCCACCTCGCTGCCCGCGTCTTTCTCCGCGCGCGCACGCTCCAGCGAGTAGTTCCACCACTCGCGGAAGAAGTCCGGTTCGTCCTCGGCCAGCACTTCGCCCAGAATCACCTGCAGCCTGCCCGAGACCTTCAGCTTGAGCCGCCCGCCGGCCGCTTCGGCGATGGTCCTGTACGTGAGCGGACTCTTGTCCGACCCGGAGTGAAAGTCGAGCACCGCCCCGTACTCGCTGGCAATCGCAGCCAGCTCGCGCACGCGCGACGCCAGCCCTTCCATGCCGTCCGGACGGCCGTAATCCTCGCGCTTGACAAATCCGAAGTTCGGCGCGACGAACGGCACCTCGACCCCTTCCGCCGCCAGCCGCTCCAGAACAAAGCGCAGTTCCGCGGGCTCGGTGATCATCGGACCCTCGTCCAGCGAGAACTCGAAGTCGAACGGCTCCCCCCACCGCACGGCCTTGATGAACCTGTACAGCTCAGCCGCCGCCTCGATCGCGCTGCCGTATCGCTCGCCGAGATCCTCCTTCGAGAAATCGAACATCGCGGAGGTGTCCAGCGTGAAGAAGCTGTAGTGCCGCCCCGCTTCGATAATCTGCCGCGCTTTGGCCAGACCTTCGTCCGTGAGCGCCCTGACCGGCACGTGGTCCAGGTCGGCTCCGTACGGCTGCCGCACTCCGTGCTCGACGTGCGCCAGCACGCCCGCCAGCCAGAATCCTTCGATGCTGCTGCCCGTATGCCCGATGCTCACGCTTCCGTGACCCGGAAGCCATGCCGTCTCTTCGCCCGGAGGCGAGAGGATCATGTCCAGCGGCGCAAGCTCTCTGTACGCGGAGTTCTGGATCGTCTCGGCCGGCTTTGCGAGCGAATTCACAGCCGAGATGATGCCCGGCCACGCGATTGTCGAATGTCTTGCGCCCACGCCGAGGCGCGGCTGCCCTCCGAGGGCTTTCGGGGCAAACTGCGGAAGCAGGTGAGTCACGAGCCACTTCACCGTCGCCGCGTTGACCGGGAAGATCACCGCGTGGCTGCCCGCGGCCGTTCCGATGCGCACCGGAGCGCCGCTGGCCCCGCCGCCGGCGCCGATGAGCGCCCGTTGCCCGTCGTCGAGTGCCATCAGGAAGTAGCCGGTGCCGTCGAGCACGGCCGCCGATTCGGGCACGGCGCCCTTCACCGCGCCGAGCGTCCTGTCCAGGCTTTCGCGCACGGGCGCGGCATCCACAGCCGCCGCGCAGGCGGCCAGCGCATCGGCCGATTCCTCTATCAGCGCCTGCGCCGCGGGCGGGTCCCAGGTGCAGGTGTCCAGGACGGCGGGGTTCGCCGCCGGGTCAATCTCTATTCCGTTGATCTCCATTGATCCGTTCTCCTAAGCATCGTGAAAGCGCCAGAAGTTGGCGCTCAGCAGGTCGTGGGCGTCCCGCCTGATCTCTTCCTCCGAAACCTTCCAGCCCGTCGCCGCAAGATCGGCGTACTTGTCCGCCAGAACCTCTGCAATGATGGCCCTTGAATGCTTCCATTTGTAGATGAGCTGGTCGAGCACCCGCGCATCCGAATGCTGCGGGATGATGCTCAGCCCCAGCATCTCCAGCCGCATCCGCGTAATCTCCTCGATCAGCGACGGGTTGTTGAGGAACCACCAGCAGCCGAACACCATCAGGTTGCGGAACTTGCGCGCGGTGACGCACAGCTCGTGCTGGTTCTCGCGGGCGAGCATCGTCACCAGGAACTTCGCGTCCGGGAACCGGGCGCAGAGGTTCTCCACGGGTTCCATGCCCGATCGCCCCACCGCGTCCGCCGCCAGACGCAGCCCTGGGTTCACCTGCCTTTTCGCGCCGATCATCATCGCGAAGGGCCGCCCGGTTTCGACTGCGACGGGAATGACCGCGTCCTCTATCAGCCTGCTGCGCGCGTCCTCGCAGGGCCATGCGAACGTGGGGGGCAGCGAAACGGCCATATACTTCGCGTCCAGCCTCGCCAGCCAGTCCTTCAGAAACCGCCGCGTCTCGGACAGCGTGCGGCCGGAGAAGTCCGGGCGCACATCGTAGCCCCAGCCCCTCAGTTGCGAAGCCGCCGTCTCCCACGAGTTCAGCAGCACGTCCAGCCGCAGCGCCGAATGGAACCGCGGGTGCCGGGCGGCGCCGTCCAGCCAGCACTGCCGCTCGCCGGCATCGAACGGGTCGTTCGTCATCACCACGCTGTCCACGTTCGCGAGGTCCAGCACCCTGTCCACATACTCCGCCGCATCGAGCTTCTGGAAAAACGCGCGGTGCTCGTTCAGATCGCGGCATTCGGGGTCGAGCCCGAGTTCGCCGAGCGTCGTCAGCACACCGCGGCAGGACTCGCTCACCGGAGAGTGTTCGAGGAACAGCGTCCGCCAGACCAGATCGGCCTGCTCCCGCTTCGTCAGCGCCCAGAATGCGTCGTAGGGCATAGCGAGCCAGCGCAGCGTCTCAGCGATCAGATAATGATACGTGACCAGCTCGTCCACGCCCCACAGGCAGTTGGGCCCGAACGACGACGGGAAAAGGTGGGTGTGGATGTCTGTGATGCGTGTGTCCGCGACGGCGCGACGCGCCATCGCCCGAATCTCGTCAACTGTGTTGCCCATATCCTGTCAGCCCCCGCCTGAGAACCTAGCGCACCCGCCCGGCGCCCCCGGCGGCCGACATGACGTCAACGCCCGGCTCGATGCCGGCTTTCGCCCTGAACCGCTCGGTCACGACGCGCTCGAACTGCTCCAGCGCCCCCTCGCGCACGATGCTCACCGTGCAGCCGCCGAATCCCGCCCCCGAAAGCCTGCTGCCCAGGCACCCGTCCACCGACACCGCCGCCTCCTGAAGCCAGTTGAGTTCATCGCAACTGATCTCGTAGAGGTCGCGCGATGAAGCGTGCGACTCGTTCAGCAGATCGCCGAACGCGGCGCTGTCGCCATGGTTCAGCGCGCGCACCGCCTGCAGCACCCTGTCGTTCTCACGAACAATGTGCCGCGCGCGCTTGCGCACGACCTCCGGGAGCTTGCTTTCGTGCGCCGCAAGGTCTTCGGCCGAGACGTCGCGCAGCGCCTTGATTCCCGGAATGTGCTGCTTCAGAATCCGCACCGCTTCCTCGCACTGCGCGCGGCGGATGTTGTACTCCGAGCCCGCCAGCGTGCGCGGCTTCTTGCTGTCGCAGACGACAATCCGCGTTCCGGCGGGATAGTTCACGTGCTGGTAATCGAGCGACCTGCAGTCCAGAAACATCGCCTTGCCTTCCTGCCCCAGCACCGAGATGAACTGGTCCATGATGCCCGAATTGACCCCGACGAACTGGTTCTCCGCGCGCTGGCAGAGCAGGGCGGTCTCCTTGCCCGGAAGGCTCTGGCCCGTGACCTCGTACACGGCGAACGCGGTCGCCACCTCGAGCGCGGCCGAACTGGACAGGCCGCTGCCCAGAGGCACCGAGCCGTCCACGACCATCTGCATCCCCGGCGTCTGGATTCCCGCCTTCGCGAGCTGGTCAACGACACCCCGGATGTAGTTCGACCAGGGAGCGTCCTGGGAGCGCTCCGGCTTGATCACGCTGAAGGTGCTCGTCTCGTCGAAGTTGCGGCTGTACGCCGTGGCGGTGTCCTCCTGCGTTGCGGAGGCGGCGATGAGAATGTTGCGGTTGATGGCTGTGGGCATCACGAAGCCGTCGTTGTAGTCCGTGTGTCCGCCCATCACTTCCACGCGCCCGGGCGCCTGCACGACGCAGGCTGGCTCGCATCCGAACCGGTCTTTGAACTCATTCACCACCGCATCAATGCGGATGTCTTCTTTCTGCAAACTCTCTAACCTTTCGTGCCCCTCGAGTGCGCGGGGCAACCTCTTGTGGATTCGCCCCCGGGGCGTCTGTTCCCTTGTCTGTGTGGAGTATCTCGAAAAACTGCGGATTTCCCTTCCCCTGCCGCAGGGCGAATCTGTATAATTGCCTGGCCGTCTCTTTGGGGCGGCGAAGCTGCCGCGGCAGCGCTAATCGAAAGCCGGATGGTGTGAGCCACAAAAACGCCCCGGCGAGGAAGATGGATTATGGCTGATAAGATTCGGATTGCACTGATCGGTTGCGGGGGAATCGCCCGCGGACATGTGAAGCGCCTGCTTGAGATTCCGGAGGCGGAGATCGTCTCCCTTGTGGACACGGACCCGAACTGCCTCGCGAGCTACAAGGAGAACTTCCCCGAACTGAAGGACATCCCCGTCTTCAGCGACTACAGGGACGCCCTCGGCGCGGACAACCTCGACGCGGTTCACATCAACACGCCGCACACGCTGCACTTCCCGCAGATTATGGACTCGCTCGACAGGGGCCTGCACGTGCTGACCGAGAAGCCGCTCGTCTGCTCGGTGAAGGAGGCCAAAGAGGTGATCGCCGCCGCCGAGAAGGCGGGAAAGGTGCTCCTCATCAGCTATCAGCGGCACTACGCGCCGGACTACGTGTACATCAAGAACGAGATCGAGAAGGGCACCATCGGCCAGGTGACGGCCATCGCGGCGCTGCAGGGGCAGGACTGGCTGCGCGGGCAGAAGGGCAAGTGGCGGCAGGACCCGGCGCTGTCGGGCGGCGGGCAGCTCAACGACTCGGGATCGCATCTGCTGGACATCATGCTCTGGACCACCGGGCTTGCGATAGACAAAGTCAACGCCTACATTGACAACCGCGGAGCGGACGTGGACATCAATTCCGCCGTCTCCATCCAGTTCACGAGCGGGGCAATCGGCACCATCACCGTCATCGGCGACCAGCCCGGGTGGTGGGAGGACTACACGGTCTGGGGCACCGAGGGCGCCATCTTCCTGCGCAACGGCAAGGTGACGTTCTGGGTGCGCGGCCAGGAGCCGTACGAGCCGACGGACTTGCCCGCCGGGTCGAATCCCGACCAGAACTTCATTGACGTCGTTCTCGGGCGGGACACGAACAAGACGCCAGCCATCTGCGGGCTGCGCGGCATCGAACTCTGCGAGGCGGCGTGGAAGTCGGCCGAGCTGGGGCGGCCCGTGAGCGCGTCAGAGCTGGGGTAGTAGTCAACGTTCGCGGGCAAGCCCGGCTTGCCTTGCTGGACTCTTGCTGGACTCGGATTTGCAATCCGAGTCCAGGCGCTCCGGCGATCTGCGATCGCCCACCCGGTGGTTGCGCGGAAGCGGCCAGCCGTTTGGGGCGGGATTACAAATCCCGCGCACCAGGGCCTCAGATTTCAAATCTGCGGCCAGCGGGCGCCTGCCGTTGTTTCTGCTGGACTCGGATTTGCAATCCGAGTCCAAGCCCCGGCGATCAGCCCAGAACGATATCCCGAAACATCACTCGCTCGCCTCGGATGCCCGGCGGTAGGCGTCGCTCGCGGCGAGCATCTCCTCGTGCGTCCCGGCATGCTTCAAGACGCCGCCCTCCAGGCAGGCGATGACGTCCGCCTGGCGGAGCAGGCTCATCCGGTGGCTCACGATGAACGCCGTGCGACCGGAGGACAGGCTCTGCAGCGCCTCGATGATGATCCGCTCGGAATCGGGCTCGACAGCCGAGGTCGGCTCGTCCAT
>MTKZ01009749.1_pt2 | contig 15679 bp, 17 predicted proteins | sample 1042781 | NCBI WGS metagenome assembly MTKZ01 (sample SAMN06212207, study PRJNA360539) | anaerobic digester metagenome | biome: Wastewater treatment plant; material: sludge; isolation source: anaerobic digester fed with sludge from wastewater treatment plant | place: Denmark: WWTP Viborg ...
GCAGCGGAAAGCAGGACGAATTTTCCGCCCATAGCCTTGGCCATGTCCATGTTCAGCTTGATGTAATCAATGCTTTCCCGGCGCATGGATTCCGTGCCAATCATCGGGTTATACGGGTAACCATTGGTCTCGGGGGTATAGCCAATAATCTCCATATTGTATTTATCCCGCAGACCGAGCAGTTCCTTAAGCTGTCCCGCTTTCAGGTCAGGCGCGTAAGCGTGTGGGCGGCCGCCCCAAATTTCAATACCGTCATATCCCAGGCGCGCGGCATCCGCGAACGCGCGCTCCAGTGGATAACGCATATAGCCCATGGTGAACATTCCGATTTTCATTGTAAGTTTCCCTTTCGAATACTATTGTTGATATCAATGCCGCTTGGCACTGTTACTTACGCTTTCACCGCGCCGGAGACTGCGGAACCCGCTCTCCTCACCCGGGGAATTCTTCTTTCTTGGTATTTACCGTTCGCGTGAGGTGAACGAAATCCCCCGGTCTGAAGCCGGTTTGCTTGCCAACGTTGATAGAAATCAATTGGATTGGCACAATCTCGGCAAGCGTCCGCCCAATACCGCGGTTTTTCGGCAGCACCACGGTTGGCAGCAGGGCTGAGCTTTCATTCGCGAACCAAAAAACCTTCATTCCCAATCCGGCAGCTTTGGCAGCCAGGAATTCGTCTTCTTTGCAGGTTTGTTCTTCACCTTCCATCGCCAACAGCGTAAAGTCCGGGCTGGCCATTTCTACCGCTCCGTGCCAGAATTGACCGGTTGCCAGGCCTTGCGTGGTTAGTTTGGGACCTTCCATAAAGCACAACGCGCCTTCCAACGCCGTGGCGTAAGATGCCCCCCTACCGACAATCGCCAACTTTTTCACATCCCCAAGCGTGTTGTCCAGTTCCTGGATGTGCCACTCCAGGTCGCTCAGGTAAGTCTCCAGGCCATCGGCGGTAGAGCGCAAGTCCTCCAGAGCGCCTTCCACCGGTTGACCTGCCAGGTTGAAGGCCATCAGTTGGGTGACCGCGAGCGTGCCGAGGTAGCTGCGCGTGGCCAGGGTAATATCGTTGCCGGTGTGGATTGGCACAATCAAATCTGCTGCCAAACCAAGCGGACTATCCGGGTAGTTGGTGTTCGCCAGGATGAAGGGCGAGCCCAGCTCCGCGCGGCGGTTCAACAGGCGGGTCATCTCAATGATTTTGCCTGAATTGGAAATCATCCAGAGAATAGTGCGGGAATTAATCATCGCGGCGGCGTAACTTATCAGTTCGCTGGCGTCCACCCAAACTGCGGGCAATCCTGCCTGCGCGAGCCGCACCCAGGCCGCATACGCGGCAAAGAAAGAGGAACCCATGCCGGTCAAAATGATGCGGTCAAATTCCCCGGCCTGGTAGCGGGCAGCCAGCGCGCTTAAGGCTTCGGGGTCGTAACCTTTAACAGCATTGCGCACGCCCTCAGGTTGGGAAAGTATATCGGTGATGAAGGGAAAATCTTCGTACATTATTTACCTCGTTGTTTCCTTAACTTCAGTTCTTTGCCTCAGCAAGAGCGCGTATGCCCCGCCAATGACGCCTGAGTAATACCCTAATTTCGCCGGTACGATGGTCACTTTATCCGCGGGCACCATCAGGTTGTGTTTGCGCATGGTCGCATCAACCTCCGACCTGAGCAAATCATAACTTTCGATAACCCCTCCACTCAGCGCGACTACTTCTGGCACATAAGCAGAGATGAGATTGAGCAAACCGAGCGCCAGGTATTTGGCTTCACGCTGCATGATTTCGAGCGCTTTTGGGCTTCCTTTTTCAGCCGCTTTGGCTACCGACGCGCCGGTCACAATCTCCGGCGAACTCAGGTTTAGCTCCCGCAAAAATTCCGCATCCTGACTGGCGATTTGCCTGGCGTATTCGGTCAGGGCATCCCCACTGGCAAGGCTCTCCCAACAGCCGCGCGCGCCGCAGTAGCACAAGGGACCGGAAGGGTCGATGATGTGATGCCCTGCCTCCGGGTGCGCGCCGTCCATCCCGCGGTAAATCTGTCCATCCAAAATCAGGGCAGTGCCAATGCCGGTTCCGACTGTTACTGCCAGAAGCCTTTTGACCCCTTTGCCAGAGCCTTGCCAATACTCAGCCAAAGCAGCCGCGTCCGCGTCGTTCTCAAGCACGCAGGGCAGTTGGAAGTGCGCGCTGACCAGTTCAGTGTATGGAACGTACTGCCAGGCCGGGCTGGTATATGGGCTCAGGATAGTGCCCCTGAAAGGGTCTACCGGACCGGTTGCGCCAACCCCAATCCCCAATATCTCAGGGGAGCCATTCTCCGCTAAAAGCGTTTCCACCAGCTCAATCGTCGCGCGCGCTCCGGTATCCTCGCGTCTGTCGGTACCCAATTTGCTGCTGCGAACGTCAATAATCTCCCCAGCTTGCGTCACCAGACCGGCGCGTACATTCGTGGCGCCGAGGTCAACTCCGACAAGCAGGGGCTCTTGGCCGTGATAACGGCTGCCGCTTGGTTTTAGGTCACTGGGCAGGTATCTGTTGCGGAAAGAGCTGGAAAAACTAACGGAAAATGCCGCTTTTTCGCTGCGGGTAAAGGATTGGTTGTATTCAATCACCTTTCCAGTTTTGTTGCGCGTCACGCACTCGAACATCAGCACGGGTGTTGAAGGCTCAATCTTCAGCCAGCGCGCGTCCTTCGCGTCCAGCCAATAAGCGGTCAATGTCTGCCAGCCATGGTCATAGGTGTGACCGTGAAATTCCATGATGTCAAAAAGTGAAAACACTTCCAAATCCATGTATTCCAGGTCGGGCAGCAGCGCCTTGGGGGTGTAAACATCTTCAATCGAGTAAGGTTCGCCGTTGATGTAATAAAGGCGGCGCATGTAAAACATGTCGTCATCCGGCTCAATTTCGAGGATCTTTGCGAATTTGACACCCGCTGGCCGGACAATCTTGGTGAGCATTTTTACAGAAGGTTCTCCGCCTTGCTCGCGAATTTTTTGGCGAAAGCCGGACATTGAATCAAGCTCATGCCTGATTTTTTTTCCAACTACAAAAACGCCTTTTCCCTGGACCGGTTTTAGTTGTCCTTCCAGCGTGAGGGAATTTATCGCGTTGCGTACAGTCAGGCGATGAATGCCAAACTCATCCACCAGCTCGCTCTCGGAAGGGATGGCTGTTCCCGGGGGATACACGCCTTCTTCGATGCGTGAACGCAGAATTTCGCGCAGCTGTATGTATTTTGGGCTCTGATTCTTATCGTTAATTACTTCTTCACCCATGGTTCAAAAACCTCCACAACTTCCGCCGCGACGCGCGCGCCTCCACGCAAAGCCTCTTCCAGACCATGCCCGTGCAGCACTTCCGCCATAAAACCAGCAATAAAGGCGTCGCCCGCGCCTACTGTGTTTTCTACTTGCGCGGGGAAAATTCCAAACTGGTAAAAAAGCTCGCCATCATACGCGAGACTCCCATCCGCGCCAAATGTGCCAACGACAACTTTTGGCCCCATTTTCCAGGCATCCTTCAAATAGGTCTCAGCCTCAGTTCGCTTGAGTGAAAAAAAGGCATAATCAACATAGGGCAGCGTGCGGGCAACCAGAGGGTCGTCCTTCTTGGTGCTGTAGTCAAAACTTAGCAGCGCGCCGCGACCTTTAAGCTCGGCCAGGTTGTTTTCCGCTTTTCCCCAAAAAGCTGTGTGCACCAGGTCATGCCGGGCGGCAAAGTCTACTTCTTCCGGCGTGAATACAAGGTCCGCCAAAACCCCTTCCACATATTCCCCGTGCACGCGGTCCTTCCCGTCCATGTCCATCGTTGTGATGGCAGTCGCGCCGTTCCCAACGCGCAAATGCGAAATATCAATTCCTTCAGCCTTTAGGGTGTCCAGCATCCAGCGGCCGTTGTCGTCACTGCCAGTAACGCTTACCACTGCGGTCGGAAAGCCCAATTTGCGAATATTTACGGCAAAATCCACGGCGTTGCCGGTCGGATATTGTCTGCCAAGGCGGGGATACACATCAATACAGTTATCACCAATAGCGGCGACGCGCATTTCTCTTCTCCTTCTGCTTTATTCCACCGGCCAAGCGCCGTTGACCTGGATTGTCACCGCCGCGCTTTCAGCGCCAGTCTGCAAGCAGCTTTTCAGGTCCAAGCTCTGCAAAACCCCATACAAAAAGCCCGCGATGAACGAATCGCCGCAGCCCATCGTATCGACTACTGGCCCCGGGACAACGCCCTGTTCGACAAAATTCTCGCCATCGTAGCCCAGGCTGCCATTTTCGCCCAGGGTCGCCACCACATACTTCGGCCCCCTGTTCCAGCAACTACGCAGGAACTCGCGTAATGTTGTGCTGTCTTGTTGGAAAGAAAAGAAGGCATAATCCACATAAGGCATGGCGATATCCACGCAAGCGTGCTCCGGCTGGTCGGAAAAATCAAACGAAATTACTGTGCCTCGTTCGCGCAATTCTTTCAGGTCATGTTCTATGCGGCTCCAGACGCTGGTGTGCATCAGATCGTGCTTGCTGATGAAATCCTTGTCTTCCTCAGACAGGAAAAAATGTTCCATCACGCCTTCATCGTACTTGCCAAAGACGCGGTTGCCCTTGTCCAGCGTGATTTCCGTGTACGGGGACGTTCCCGGCTTAGTGCTTAGATGCGAAATATCCACGCCCTTGGCTGCCAGGGCTCTCCGCAGCTTGGCGCCGTAATCATCCGTACCGATAAAGCCCACGTAAGAAGCCTCGCCTCCCAAGCGAATGAGGTTCACTGCAACGTTAACAGTGTTTCCACCCGGGTAAGTCTCTCCCTGCTCCAGGTAAACATCCGTTGAATTATCCCCAACAGCCGCGATTTTCATTACTTTCTCTCCTCTTTGCCTAATTCGCTGATAAACTTCATCTTGTCTGTCCGCGCAATCGATTTAAACGACTCAACCGGAACATTTTGGGTATCATAGCTAATGCCATTCAGGAAATAACAAGCGCTCCCCTCGGGAATCTGCAACAAATCAGCCTCAATTTCATCCGCGAAAGTCAGGCTGATATCTTCCGTCCCATGGCTTATTTCCACCCCATATTCCTCGTGCAACATGCCGTACAAGGACAAGCCCTCAAAATCATAGGTCTCGATGCCCGGGTATCTCTCCAGGGGAATAATTGAGGTGTCCAGCGCGACTGGCTCATCATCAATCAAACGAACCCGAACGATCTGAAGCGCCTGGCTGTTTATGGGCAGCTGCAGGCGGTCAGCCATGCGCGCGCTGGTTTTGATGACAGACTGGCTTACGCGCCGATTTTTCAGGGTTTTGCCCTGGCTCTTCACCCAATCCGTAAAAGACCCCAAGTCCTGCAGGTTTCTGAGCATGCGCGGCTCGGGGATGTAATAATTTACCAGAGGGGTGCTTGCCAGGATGCCGGCAGCGATCAAGCGCTTTGCAGCCGCGCGAAAAGTCATGCGGTTGCAGTTCCAGGCTTCACACAGCTGTCGTTCACTTGGCAGCGTGTCTCCTGGTTTTAAATTATTCTCGATGATGTAGCATTCAATTTGCTCAGCAATCCGGTCTCTTGGTCTGCTTTCGTACGCGTCCATACGCACCTCTCTACTGTACTTTTAAGTCTCGGGAAGCAGCTTTCGCAGGTATTGCGCTGATTTCTCAATCGATGTATGGGGATCATCCCAATAGATAGAGTCGTTAATCTCGAGCGTCAGATTACCCTCGTAATCATTGCGCTCCAGGGTGTCGATGTATTCCTTCAGCGGCAGGTTGCCAGCGCCCAAAATGTAGTGCCCGGAGGGATTACCATCGGCGAAGTGGATGTGCTGGACGCGCTTACCAAGCGCGTCAAAGAAGCTCTGCAGCTCTTCTCCTACCACCGCCATCGCCACCAAATCCACGCAGCACTGCACCTGGCCCGAATCCACTTCCGTCAACATGCGCTGCATATCCGCGCAGGTGGTGATCAGGTTGGATTCATACGGCTGGAGTTGTTCAACAATCATCTGAACTCCCAATTCCTCTGCTCGTTTTGCCAGGGCGCGCATCGAATCGATGGAGCGTTTCCAGGCTTCCTCGCGGGGTTCATCCAATAAGCCCCACCCAGAAGTGACAAACAGGCGGTTGGTGCCAAATTCCAGCGCGTCTTCCATGGAGCGGGTGAAGTAGCGGATGCTCTTCTGGCGGTATTCTTCATCACGGCCAGCCAGGTTGATCGGGTAGTTCAGTTGTTCTGGCGTCAGCATGATTACCTTCATTCCGCGGTCCTCAATTTGCTTACGCAGCTTCGCAATCTTTTTGCTGGCGCTGGCGCGGTCGGTGTAATCATCAAAACTGTAATGCGGGTCCCCCGCCCACAATTCAAGATATTTCAGACCGCATTTTTCTACTGAATCCAGCACATACTCAAATGAGTAATGCCAATATTGCACCGTCATGACGGAAATGTTTTGCATGCTGATACGGGACATAAGGCTCCATTCTCAAAGCTGTGATTAGATGAGTAGTAATTAATGTTATACCACATATATAGACAAGATACAAGGAATTTTGAGATTTCCAAGGGAAGTTCGCGGGCTGATTGGGGCCCTTCTTGAGATTAAGCGCAATTGTCCGCGCGATCCCACAGATTATCTTGGTAGAGTGCGGCGGTAATCCGGTATATTGATTGCTAACGAAACGTTTTTCCCCGTTTCGGATAGGAGAAAAAATGGTTGAAGAGAAGAAAAGGGTCCCCTGGTATTTGTGGCCTTTCTGGCTGATCTACCAGATAACGGTCAGCATCCTGAAAATTACCGGCCGTTTGCTTGGAGCTATCCTCGGGCTTGTCATCCTGGTGGTGGGCGTGCTCCTGTGCGTAACCGTCATAGGCGCCATCCTGGGAGTGCCGCTGATAATCCTGGGCTTCATGATGATGGTGCGCTCAATCTTCTAAGCGCGCTTCGCCCAAAACCGCTACTTATGCGCTGCCAGGCTGTTTTTCAGTCTGGTCAGCGCGTCCACGGGGGTCGGATCAACACCGTAGTCCAGCGCGAGAAAATAAGAAACATAGTCCCCAAATTGCAGCAGGCTCCAGATTTGCGCCAGGCGGCCTTGGCCTCTGGCGTGCACAGCGTCCACGCCAGCGCCGGCCATCAGGAAAGCCTGTTGGGTGGCGGTAAGGCGCAAACTGTTGCGTGGATGGTCCAAGCCAGAACGCAAGAACAGCGCGGATGTCTGTTCAAAAAGGCTCTCGGGAAATTCCAGACCCGCCAGGGTATTATGGTTGGATTCCGGCAGCCCCTCAAAGACAGCCCAGGCTTTGGCCAGTTCGTTAATTTGTGTTTTCCAGCGGCGCGCGACGACTTCCAACTCACCTGCCGCGAGGATAACTACGTTCCGATTTAATAGCTGCCCGGCCAGGCGTTTGGCAGGGTTCACGCTCAGGTCCGCCCCCGCGCTCAAGAGCGCCTTGCCCTCCCGCAGTACGGAAAGGGCTTCCTGGATTTCGCTCTCGTCCACGCGCGCCAGGCCAAGCCGGCAGACCAGCGCCAGGAGCATTCCAAACGAATACGGAATTGCCGTCCGCGGCTGACCGCTGTGCTGGAATACCCACACTGGCAGCCCCTTTTCTTCAGCCCGCGCGCGCAGTTCCCCACCCGTGCAGAGCGCCATCACCTGGCAGCCGCGCTCAAGCGCTGCGTCGAAAGAAGAAAGCGTTTCTTCCGTATTGCCGGAATGCGACGAACAGATGACCAGCGTGCCTTTGCCCTGCGCGTAAGCCGGCAAACCATAATTACGATGGGAGAGAATTGGCACGCGGCAGGAGGGCGCCAGATACGCGCTCAGCAAGTCCCCACCAATAGCGGAGCCCCCCATGCCCGGAATCACGACTTTTTCGATATTGGTGAATTCTGGTAACGGCAGGCCGTGTCCTAGCTGCCAGGCTTTTTCCAGGTCATCGGCCAGCGCGTCAATAAATCCAAGCATATTGTCGGGGTCCAGAGGGTTGGTTTGGGTCTGCATTCTTTTACTCCTGATTGGTGATTCGCTGCGCGGCTAAACGCGCGCGTCAAGGTTTGATGGCAAGGTTTGCGATAAAAAGGCTGGAGTACTTGCTCAACCGACAGCCGTCGTCGCTATCTTCGTAGAGCGCCTTAATCAGAAAACCGGCGCGCGTCTGCCCTCCCAGTTGGCTCTCGAGGGTATGGCTGAACTGATATCCTTCATCGATGCTGATTTTCTTCCCAGCCGCTTCCAACAATCTGCCGTTATAAGGCAGCGAAAACTTGCACGCTAAAGGTGTTCGGGCGTGTAAATCCATATCCTCATCGGCAAACATATAGACAATCGGATTTGTGAATCCGGTCATCAGCGCGCCGCCTTTGCGCAGCACGCGGAAAGACTCATTCCACATATTGGTCAGGTCTTCCACGTAGCAATTGGAAACCGGATTGATAATCCAATCGAAGCTCTCATCCTCAAACGGAAAAGGCTTGGTCATATCCCCTTTTACCAGATCTATGTGATAGCCTTCGCGTTCGGCTACACTTTGCTCGGAAGCCAATTGTCTGCGCGAGTTATCAAAAATCGTGACCTTGTAGCCGCGCGCTGAGAGAAGCGCGCCCTGCTGCCCACCTCCGCTGGCAAGCCCAAGCACTTTTTTGCCCAAACCGCTGTACCAATCCTGTGGAACTGGCTTTTGGGGAGTCAGATAAAGGATGAGCTCACCGTTTTGCGCCTGCACAAAATCCTCATGCGTAACCGGAATAGTCCAGGTGTTGCCAGCCTCGCTCCATTTATCCCACATCAAAGAATTGAAATCCACGTAATCGGTCATTGCTATCTTCTCCTCAACTCAGGGGGTGGGGCTGGGTGTCTCAGTGATGGTTGGGGTAGGCGTAGGGGTGTCGGTATTTTTCTGGACCACCTGGATGCGTGCCCAAAATGGAGCGTCCCCGTTGGGACCCAATCCGAAAAGCTCGCCGCCCGGAGCCATTAACATCCAATTGCTCTGATAAAAACCCGTTTCAAAGGGCGCGTACATTTCCACGCTCAATTCCACCACCGCGCCGGGAAGCACCTCAGCCGGCAGGAATTGCGATTGCATGGCGCCCATCGGGTTGCCCGAAAAGAACACCAGAGTATAAAGGCGCGTCCACTTGCAAGCACCGTTATTCACCAGGCGCCAGGTCTTAACAAAGCGCTGACCCGGCTGCATTGGGCTTTCATCCGGAATGCTCACATCAAACGGCACGCCAGCCGCCGCCCGGTTGCAGTCGGGGTTGTCTGTCGGCGTGCGCTCCGGGGTGGAGCTGCGCGCGATGGTTGGAATGAGCGTTGGCGCGGCAGTCGGCGGCGCAGTTGGCGCGGCAGTTGGCGGCGCGTTCTGGAATGCCTGTAAAGTCAGTTGGAAAAGCTGCGTCGCCTCGGCTGCCAGCGTCTGCGAGAGAGCTTCCGCTGTTGGCAAAGTGCCTGGCTCAGAGCTTGATGGCGCGCAAGCCGCAAGGAGAATGGCAAGCGCCGCGCAGACCAGTAAGGCTATTTGGACCCTATTTTGCTTGAGTCGAAACATAACGCGCTAATTTTACTCTACTTAGTCATTGTGGATTTCCCACCGCGAGAGTATCCTGAAGTGTTATTGTTTGGGAGCCATTTGGCGAGCACGATTCTTTTTCTGCCGCCTGCTTGCAAAGAGCGCCATCCTTCTCGAACAGTTCATTTCCTCATTTTCTCTACTGCTTTTGGTTTCTTGTTCGCTATGCCCTTTCAGCGCAAAAAGCCTATGGTATGCCAACATTTCTGCGATTCGATCACGCCCTCTGTAAACATACATCACCTGGGATCAGCTCCACCCTCTGCGCTTGCCTTGCCTCCGCAAATGGAGTAAAGTATAGTTTCATAGAGAAATGTTCTTACGAACGGAGAAGCTTTTATGACCATGGAAACGGTTGCCGCGACTTCTTCCAAACCCACCGAACGCTGGCTGGATAAACCAATTGCGCCCTGGTGGCCGGCATTGACCATTGAAAAGTTGTTAATCGTGCTATTAATTTGCGCGGTCATCCTCACGCGCTTTTACGATTTGGGCGCGCGCACGATGGCGCACGACGAAGTCAATCACGTGGTGCCTTCTTATTCGATTGAAACCTATGTCTACGACCCGGTAACGCATGGACCCTTCCAGTTTCACGCCTTGGCGCTTTCGTATTTCCTCTTAGGCGATTCTGACTTCAGCGCGCGCGTGCCTGCAGCGCTGTTTGGCGTTGGCGTGGTGCTCTTTACCATTTTCGCCTGGCGCCGCTATCTTGGCAGGGTTGGCGCGTTAATCGGCGCTTTCCTGTTCACAATATCGCCGTATATTTTGTTCTACAGCAGGTATACCCGCAATGAAATTTTTATTGTCTTTTGGGGTCTGGTGCTCCTGTGGCTTTTCCTGCGCTATCTGGAAGGCGGAGAGGGCAAGTTCCTGCTCTGGATTAGCTTGATAACCGCCCTGCATTACGCGGATAAAGCGACCTCTTACATATTCAGCGCTGAAGCGCTCATCTTTTTGGCTGTGCTGTTCATCATCGAATCGCTGCGCAAGCCCTGGCGCGAACGCCAGTACCAGGCTAATTTCCTGATTATGATGCTGGTCGCGCTGCTGGCAGTGCTGGCCGGCGCGGCTCTTTATCTGCTCACCAAAGGCAGCGCTGCGGGCAGCTTGCTCGTGCCCTTCGCAATTATTGGCGCGGTGCTGCTNNCGCAGCTTTGACCTGGTGGCGCTGCAGCTGCTGCTAATTCTCCCGCTGCTCACGGCTCTGCCGGTCAAGCTGCTCGGTTTCGACCCGCTCGATTACTCCCAGACTGGTATTCTGCGTTCCGTGGCGGTCTTCTTCGCGCTCAGCCTGGCATCCATGCTGCTTGGATTGATGTGGAACCGAAAAATCTGGCTGCGCGCGCTGCTGATTTTTTGGAGTGTCTTCCTCGTTCTCTACACAACTTTCTTTACGCACGGCGAAGGCTTCTTTAAGGGCTTGGTGGCTGCCTTAGGCTACTGGATGTCCCAGCAGACGGTGCAGCGCGGCACGCAGCCGCTTTACTACTACGCCTTTGTGCAGATTCCTGTTTATGAATATCTGCCCGCGCTTGGCATGCTATTAGCCTTAGGCATTGCCACTCTGCGCGGTTTGTATGCAGCCCGACCAGGTTTTCCATTCCAGAAACCGGAAAAATCTGTCACTCTCCCCCAGCCCGATCAGTCTTCTGCAAGCCTTGATTTTCCGGAAGACCTGCAGGCGTTGAGAATGGAGCCCGATTCCGCAATGACGAGCAGTCTCGCGGGGAGTCTTGAAACAGAGGTGGAAGAAGTTNNTAGCCTTTTCTTACGCGGGCGAACGCATGCCGTGGTTGACTTCACACATCACGATGCCAATGATCCTGGCGAGCGCTTGGGCTTTGGCTTACCTGGTCGAAAAAACCGATTGGCAATCAGTTCGCCGCGGAAAAGGATGGCTGGTTGGCTTGCTGACGGTAATATTTCTGTTTGCCATTAGCGGCCTGGCAGGCACATTGCTCGGGTCGGTGCAGCCTTTTGCTGGCAAGGACCTGGTGCAGCTGCAAGCAACCAGCACCTTCCTGTTAGCTGCTCTTGGCACTGCCGCCAGCCTGGCAGGTCTGGTCTTTTTACTTAAAGATTGGCATCCGCGCACCTTCTTTAAAACCCTGCTGCTTACCTGCTTTGGAATCATGGCTGTTTTCACCTTCCGCGCCGCGTACCGTGCCGCTTACATCAACTATGACAATGCGAAGGAGTACTTGGTCTACGCGCACTCCACCCGCGACATGAAAGACGTGCTGGAACAGGTGGAGACGATTTCCAAACGGCTGTACGGGGATAAGTCCATCGCGGTCGCCTACGACAATGACGCGCTGTATCCCTTCTGGTGGTACCTGCGGGACTACCCCAACAAGGTCTGGTTTGGCGATAACATCACCAAGGATTTGCGCAACTCGCCGGTAATTCTGGTTGGCAGCGCCAATTTCGCGAAAATCGAGCCGTTGGTGCGCGATGATTACATCATGTATGAATACAAGCGCATGTGGTGGCCGATGGAAGCCTACCGCAATCAATCAATTGCTTCCGTCTGGCAAATGCTAAAAAATCCAGCGCTTCGCGCGGGCCTTTGGGATATCTGGTTTAATCGGGACTACACTCAATATGCCCTGGCTACTGGCGACGGAAGCCTGACCCTGGCCACCTGGTCGCCCTCCGACCTGCTGCGCATGTACATCCGCAAGGATGTGGCTTCCCAAATTTGGGAATACGGCGTTGAACCCACGCCGGCCGCCCCAAAGATAGACCCCTATGCTGGCAATACTCTCAGCCTGGACCCCGTAAAGGTGATTAACATTGCCGGGACCCTCAGTTTCTCAGCGCCGCGTGGATTGGCAGCCGCTCCGGACGGCAGCCTGTTTGTCGCAGACTCTCGCAACCACCGCATCGTCCACCTGGATGCAAGCGGTTTGTATCTCAACTCCTGGGGCAGCTACGCCAACGTTTTGGAAGGCCCCGCGCCAGAGGGACTGTTTAACGAACCCTGGGGCGTGGCAGTGGGACCAGACGGACTGGTTTACGTGACCGATACCTGGAACCACCGCGTGCAGGTCTTCTCGCCTGATGGCAAATTCCTGCGAATGTGGAGTGAGTTCCTGGTGGATGGCGTGCTGGACTCCTTCTGGGGGCCGCGCGGCATCGCTGTGGACGCCCAGAGCCATGTGTACGTGACTGATACTGGCAAACAGCGCGTGGTGGTTTTTGACACTCTCGGGAATTACCTCACGCAGTTTGGCAGCCGCGGCCTGGTCGTCGGGCAGTTGGATGAACCGGTTGGGATCGCGGTGGATTCGGCTGGCAAAGTCTACGTAGCCGATACCTGGAACAACCGCGTGCAGGTCTTCTCGCCAAACGAGGAAGGCACTCTGTTCACAAGCGTGCTCACCTGGGACGTAGATGCCTGGACGACTGATTCGTTGGACAACAAGCCCTTCCTGGCATTAGGAGCCGATAACGAGGTGTTCATTACCGATCCCGATCTCGGGCGGGTTATTCGCTTCGACAACCAGGGCGCGTTCCTGCAATTATGGGGCGGGTACCAAAACAACTTCCTGATGGGCGTGGTGAGCGGCATCGCAGTCGCGCAGGATGGAAATGTTTGGGTCAGCGACGCGCTGAATAACACGCTGTTGCAGTTCGCGCCGCCGGCTGTTCCATAGACCACTCACTCGGATACTTAAAAAAAAACAACCCCTGGTTTCAGGGGTTGTTTTTTCGGTTGATTTTTTTTAGGCCTTAGAGGTAGCCTTGCTTACTACTTGCGAGAAAGCCTTAGGATCCCGTACAGCCAGGTCAGCCAGAACCTTGCGGTTCAGGATGATTTCTGAGGTGCGCAGGGCGCTGATCAGACGGCTGTAGGTAATGCCATTCTGTCGGGCAGCCGCATTGATGCGCACAATCCAGAGCCTGCGCAAATCGCGCTTGCGATTGCGTCGGTCGTTGTAAGCGTACCATTGGCTCTTCATGTAAGCCTCATTGGCGCGCTTAAACAGATGATTTCGGGTTCCCCGATAACCGCTGTTGTGGGCTATCCGGCGCTGGTGGCGTCGGCGGCGGTACGGTCCACTCTTTACTCTTGCCATTTTCTTATCTCCTTTGCGGTCCCCTGGGCGTCAGATTTTCATCCAGTTGTGTACACCCAACAGCCGCGCTAAAACGAATCGACAGGACTTTAGTCCTTTTTGCTCATGTAAGGCGCCAAACGCTTAATGTGCTTGACGAGGCCGCTGGATTTGACAGCGATAGTCTCGGCGAGCAGTGCTTTCGTACGCTTGGAAGTGTTGCGGCGCAGGTGACCTTTACCAATCTTGGTGCGGACAACGAGGCCGGTCCCCGTAGTACGGAAGCGTTTTGACGTAGCCTTATGAGTCTTCATCTTGTACTTACCACTACTTTGTTTTCTAGGCACGTTCAAACTCCTCTAAGAAAATGCAACGGCTGTGAACCGACCGCAGCCGTTGGTATTAATACCGACTAATTATTATAACAGATTAATGAAGAGTCAAGCAACTATTTTTTGGGAGTGAGCAGCATGAACATCGTGCGGCCTTCCATGTTCGGGGCCTGTTCAATTTCACTCACATCCTTCAAGTCCTCCGCAATTTCGCGCAGGTCTTCCAGTGCCAATTCAGGGTAGGTAATCTCCCGACCGCGGAAGCGAATGGTGACGCGGACTTTCATGCCATGCTGCAGCCAACCCCGGGCGTCATCCACCTTAAAACTGCGGTGATGGTCACCTGTCTTTGGACGCAGACGAATTTCTTTGACCTCGATCTTGGTCTGCGCTTTGCGAGCTTCGCGTTCCTTCTTTTCTTTGTCGTAGAGGAACTTGCTGAAATTCATAATCCGGCACACAGGCGGATCAGCATTGGGAGCGACTTCTACCAGGTCCAGACCGGCGGCATCTGCCCTGCGAAGAGCTTCACCAGTTGGGACGATGCCGGCGTTTTCACCGTTTTCATCCACAAGGCGAACTTTTTCTACTCTGATGCGTTCATTAATTCTGTATTCTTGTTTACTACTGATCTTCTCTTCTCCTTGATAACACTTAACAAACAACATATCACTCAGTGGTATGTTCAACGCGTAATATTACCATAATCGCNNTCTGAGGTAATATCTATGAACGTAAGCTCAAGAAACCAAATATCTCAATTTTTACGAACCTGACCAAGCAATCCACCGGAGGAACCATGACTTTCGAACAAAGCTTAGAAAAATACGCCGACTTGATCGTCAACATCGGTTTGGGTCTCAAACCCAACGATAAACTAATCATTTACCTGAATGAACACAGCCTGCCCTTGGCGCGTCTTGTCTCCAAAAAGGCCTTCCAGAATGGCGTCATCGATATCCGCCTTGAATTCAGCGATGACACCATGGTCCTGGACCGTTTTCTCTACGCGCCCGATAAAACCATGGAATTCTTTCCCGCTTACCGCGTGGAATATATGGAAAACCTGCTGAAAGACGGCTACAATCGCCTCTCCTTGCTTGCCGAAGATCCGGACCTGCTTAAGCCGGTTGACCCCGCCCGCATTGCCACCTGGCAGCGCACCGCTGGCAAAGCAGTAAAACCGATCCAAAAATACACCATGGAAAACAAAGTCAAGTGGTGCGTGGTTGGCGTCGCCTGCCCTGCCTGGGCAAAAGCTGTATTCCCCGATTTATCTGAAGAAGAAGGCATGACCAAACTTTGGGAGAACATTTTTGCGGCGACCCGCGCGGACCTGGACGACCCGGTTTTGGCCTGGAAAGGACACGATGCCGCCCTGAAAGCGCGTAAAAATTTCCTGAACGAGGCGCGCTTTGAGTACGTTCGTTACCAAGGCCCAGGCACTGACCTGAAAGTTCATCTGGTTCAGGACCATATTTGGGAAGGCGGTTCCTCCCGCAGTGAAGCCGGGGATATTTTCATGCCGAATATCCCCACTGAAGAAATATTCTCCATGCCGCACGCCGACCGCGTGGACGGCACCCTGCGCGCCACCATGCCCCTCAGCGTGCGCGGTCAGGTAGTGGATGATTTTCATTTCGCCTTTAAAGATGGTCGGGTTATTGATTTTGACGCGGGCACCGGCAAACAAATCCTCACCGACCTGCTGGATATGGATGA
>MTKZ01026583.1_pt3 | contig 15667 bp, 13 predicted proteins | sample 1042781 | NCBI WGS metagenome assembly MTKZ01 (sample SAMN06212207, study PRJNA360539) | anaerobic digester metagenome | biome: Wastewater treatment plant; material: sludge; isolation source: anaerobic digester fed with sludge from wastewater treatment plant | place: Denmark: WWTP Viborg ...
CAAGGCGCGAGCTTTCTCAGGATCTTGACATCCTTTCGGTTCAGCTTTTTCATCGATATCACCTAAAGGATATCTCTTGTTTATTCCTGAAGTATCTTTCCTTCTGGGGGTGGACAGGTTGTCCTTTTGCGAGGAGAGAAAAGCCGCAGCTATACTGATTCATCCGATTATCCCGCATCATCTGGACAAAATAATCGAAAGATAGGAAAGATCAAAATTCTGCCAAGCAGCACGATGCAATCGGAACGAGCCATATCCTGAAGCCGGTTTGCTCCTTCCATTCTCCTCAACTTGGCCTTCAAGCTCCATTTTAGCAGCAGCCAAAAGGTTTTTCGCGTCAGAGAGGATCGAATCCGTTAGAGGGCGTATGCATTGGTCGAAGGGCTTTGCCGGTTGGGGCGGGAGACGAATCTTATTGAGGAGCATTAAGCGATGAGCGGCGAAGATTGCCACAGGATTAAAAGCCTGCCGAAAAATAGACCGAAAGCTCTTCCTTCTGCAAACGAGGGCAAGACCTGTTCAAGGGACAATGAGATCTATGGACCGAATAGCCACTGCCCATTCAAGAGCATTGAGAACGCGGAGCGGGGAAAGATCTTATTAAAAATAATTGATGGATTTAGTAATAAAATTATAAAAAATATATATGTGCATTTAGAGGTTCCAGAGCTGAATTTTAAAAGCCACTCTCTTGAGGGGGCGTTCTCTGCGGATGGTGCCCGTCCTCTGACACATTATACATTAAAGTGCTCCGCAGACGGCTATGCCTCCGCTCTGGATGGCTATGGCGATGGCAGAGGCATAGCGAAAATTGCCACGGATGAATATGGAAATTGGCATGGAAGGATTTCCCTGTTTCCCTATAGCGAAGGACGCAGGATCCGATTTTCGGGCCTCGAATGGCATGTAAGAGATTCAATAGGCAGGGCAGAAGGGCCAGATGACAATTATTGGAGCAAAAGCATTAGAAATGTCTGGGTGGATGAACTCGGAAGACTCCATCTGAGGATCACCAGAGATGAAAGGGACAATAAATGGTATTGCCCTGAGGTTGTCGCCGTCAATCCCTTGGGATACGGAGATTATACCTTTTTGGTTACTGGTCGTCTCAGGGATATTCTGATAGAGAATGAGGTCTTGGGGCTCTTTAATTATCTGGATGCCAATCACGAGATTGATATCGAATACGGCAAGGGGGCCTGGTCGGATGGCAGAGGCTTCTTCGGCCAGTTTGCCCTTCAGCCGGCGGGGATCTGCGAGAGGCATGAGTTTGCATTGGACCGCATTGCAGATGGCATGGACGAAACAGAGAGCAATTTTAGCTGGCAGAAAGGCGTTGTCAGGTTCAGGAGCTCTTACTATGATGCAATAAATGCCGGTGGATGGACCGGCGATAGATGCATACCAGAAGAGGATGTCGATGGGGATGGCAGCCTGGACCTGCAAACCCATATCAATTTATGGCTATATGGATCGAAGAGCAAAATAAAAGAGGAGCTAAGAGATATTATAATAAATAAATTTATATATACCTGCGCTTGCAGAAGCATCGAGCAAGGGGAGGCTTTAGGAAACCGCCTTTAGTCGGCACTAATAAGCCCATGAGATCAATGCGAAGATCGTCTTGAAGTAAGACTCAATAGCTTCAAATGGAGAATGGATCTAAAGGACGCCTGGAGATTCTTCCTTGATCCATTTTCCCGTATGGTTTCGCTACCACCCCAAGAACTCCTACAGCATAGCCGCCCTTCTGCCTCTGGTGGAGGCAGACCTCGCCCGCCAGCCCAAAGACGGCATAATGCTCTACAGCTTTGCCACGGCCCAGGCAAAAGAGGTCTATGCTGAGGTGGACCGAGCCCGGGCCTTTGGAGCGGCCCAAGCGGTCTATATAGCCGGCGGCCCTCATCCCTCCGCCCTGCCAGAGGAGGCCCTGCAGCACTTCGACTTCGTGGTCATAGGAGAGGGTGAAGAGAGTCTTCCCCAGCTGATCCGGGCCCTGGAGAGCGGCAGCGATCCTGCCGCAGTCAAGGGCATAGCCTTCAAGAGACAGGGCCGGGTGCTCTTCACTGGCAACAGGGAGCCGGTTGACCTGGACCTCTATCCACCCTTCTCCCGCATCCTGGCACCAATCGAGATATCCCGCGGCTGCCCCTGGGGCTGCACCTACTGCCAGACCCCTCGCCTCTTCGGCTTTTGCATGCGCCATCGCTCCATTGAGGTCATAGAGAGGTATGCCCGCCGCCACAAGGACATCCGCTTCACCTCTCCCAATGCCCTGGCTTACGGCTCCGATGGCCGTCGGCCCCGGATGGAGAAGGTCGAGGCGCTGCTGCTAGCCCTCTGGGAGCAGAAAAAGCCCATTTACTTCGGCACATTTCCCTCCGAGGTGCGGCCGGATTTCCTGACGGAAAAAGCGCTTGAACTCATTACCAGGTATTGCGCCAATAAGAGTCTCAGTTTGGGGGGGCAGTCCGGAAGCCCGACTGTGCTTTGCCGCATAGGCCGGGGCCACGGGCGGGAGGAGATCGAGGCGGCATGCGATCTGGCCCTGGAGTTCGGCTTGACGCCACAGGTGGACTTCATCTTCGGCCTGCCGCAGGAGTCGGAGGAAGAGCAGCGCCAGACTCTGGATCTGGTTCGATGGATAGTGGCAAAAAAGGGAAAGGTGCGGGCGCATCGCTTTACCCCCTTGCCAGGAACGCCCTTATGGGGCGAACTGCCCGCCCCCCTGGCCGGGGAGGTGGAGGCCTGCCTGGGAAGGCTCGCCCTGGAGGGAAGAGTCACGGGAAGCTGGTCGGCATCTAAAGATAAAACTGCTTGAAGGGCTTTCTGTACTCGTCCTTGAGCTCGTACTTTATCATTACCCTGTCCGGCATAACTGAAATCTCTCTTACCGACTGGGAGAAGAGATACCAGATGAATCCCCGGTCCGGCAGCTTGTATCTGTCCGGCAGGGTGGCTGTGAAGTCGGACTGCCCCAGGATATAGGTTCTGAGCATCTCGCTTCCCGAAGCAAAGAGAAAGGGAAAGCTGACGTCTTCAATCTCACGCTGGCATGAGCCCTTCAGGCGCAGACGCTGGGAGAGGAACGCCAGATAGTCTTCTTTATTTACAACCAATTCTCTTAACTCACTCAATTGCATTCACCAGCCCATTACCAGATATGGATGGGGAGATAAAAGTTGTCGTCGCTCTGGCAATGCGAGGGACTTTGCAGGCGGAATAGAGAGAGGTGCAGTCTTGGATGCCGGCCCAGGAAAAGGTCAACTAATCACTTTGCTGGCATATCCTCATTTCAGGAGTCTGATGGCCTGACAGAGATCGTCTAAGCTCATCTGTCCCGGGGCGGTGCTCTCCGAGACATAACCATATGTCAGCGCCGAGCCGTAAAAAGGAGCCAGGACGCGCATATGCCTTCCCAGATGGCCCATGGCGATAATGCACAGAGGCAGATCTGCATCCAGAAGAAACTGCAGAATCCTCAGGTTATCTCTATTTTCCTGCGGGGTTACGGCGATCTTGGATATGGCCGCCCCTGCCTGCTTCATCCGGCTGAAGATCCGGGACAGCTCCGAGTCATCCGGCATTGCCTCGAAGTTGTGATAGGATAGGATGGTCGGCTTTCTTATTCCGGATATAACCTCCTCTCTTATCTCTGCCTGCAGCTCTACGTCCACATAATCGGCATAGTCGGCGGCTTTGATCAGCAGATCCGCTCTCTCCTCTTCCCCTTTATGAAATAAGCCCCCTTCGCTTCTGTGGCGGGCCGTGGCAATTATGGGCTTGGCCGTGGCCTTTCGCAATGCTATCAGAGCATCCAGGGGATCCGAAGAGGTGATATGATCCAGGCGCAGCTCAATCAGGTCTGCTTTATCCGCCAGAGGAATCAGTCTTGCTGCATCCTCTCCCAGCACCGCCACCACCGCGGATCGGCCCATCATCCCCATGAAGCCTCCGGCCTTATGCTCTCCCGACCATCCTTGCGCTCACTTTTCCACAATGCTCTCCTCGATCTTCATCCCGAAGTGCCGGGCTCCCTCCTCCAGATGGACCAGCACCTCATCTCCCACCTTCAGGTCAGTCACCGCCCGGGGCTGTCCCTCTGGGGAGACCAGCTTGATGGTCTCGGCGTTTTGCAGCAGGGTGCTCAATCTCTGGCCGGATGCCTCGGCCTCGATGAGCATCATAGGCCTCTTTTCGATCTTGGCCCTGCCCACTATAGCCGGCCTGGCCAGCCCCTCCTTGCTCACTATGGTCACCTCGTCTCCCGACTTCAGCTCGGAGAGGTATCGGGTCTTCTCTCCTACCCGGATGTAGGCATGGACTGCCCCGGCATTGACCCGGAAGGGGCGGGAGGCCACATAGGGGCTGTCCTCAGACTCGCTGTGAACCAAGAAGAATCCCTTGGCCTGAGAGCCGATTAGCATTCCCTCGCCGAAGCTCATCATGCTGGCCGTGTCCACACATACCCGGTCCCCCATGCCCACAGGCTTGACTGCTGTGACCTTGGCGGCCAACAGCTCCATCCGGCCCTTCTCCGACTGCTCCACCGCAGCCATGACCCTCTTGATCTCCGATGGATCGGTGCTGTCCAGAAGCACCCCGGCGGAGCCCTTTTCCAGGGTGGTCAGAGCCAGCGCCGCCTCCTCCGCCGTCCTGACACCGCTGATGATCTTGACCGAGCTGCCCTGCAGCCCGGCGATCATATTCTCCAGGGGAATGACCTTCCAGTCCGTTCCAATGACCAAAAGATAGTCCACCATCCGGCCCATCTCCACGGCGAACTCCTCGTATTTCTTGCCGGATATGACCACATAAGCGGCCTTGGTGCCTGAAATGGACCGGGCCAAAGCCCCGTCCAGGGAGCTCTTAGGATCTTTAGGCAGGGCTACAGTTCCGTCTCCCTCCCCGCCACTTCCCACCACCAGTATGTCCTCGCTCCCTCTCTCACCGCCAAAGCAGGCCACCTTGATCCGGCCCAGTTCACGCACTCTATCTATGTTCTCTCTTTCCACCAGCACGCAGTCGAAGCCGGATTCGAGAGCGGTGGTGATCTTGGGCTTGATCTCCTCCCATCCTCCCAGGGCCATGAGCCACTTCTCTTTCATGTGGCATAATTTATCATACCATTACAAATCTCTTTTGAGCAGAAGTCAGCTCATCTTCTGCTCACATGTTTTTCATCTCATAATGTTCCGGCTGATGGAAAGGAGAAGTCATCCATTAAAATCGCGCCAAAGAAATGGATTTTTCTTCATCGAGGGGAGAGTGCCGGTCTCCCCTCCATCAAGGCTCGAAGACGGTTGGATGGATGCCATCTAAAGCTATTTTGGATCGGCTGCAGCTCCTAGGAGCCCTGAACCCCCGGCCCGGGCAAGGACGGGGGATCGCCGCGTGGAGGGATGGGGACTTTGTGACGGATGAGGATCACTACGCTCTGCAATCACCTGTACATCATAAAGACAGCTACTTCACCGCGCTGATCAGTCTTTAGAGGCACGCCGACGGCCAGGTCGTAGCGTCCATTATTGTCGAAGTCACCTGATGCAACCGCCATCCCGAACCGGTCATTGTATTCAGGTTTACCTTTAGTTTGGTATAGATGCTCAGCTTTTGTCCTATTGAACCGGTCTTTTGATCCATAAAGAATGTCTACGGCGCCTGCTTTGTTATCTTTTATAGCTACATCCTCATGAGGGACTCCAATGGCCAGGTCGTCGTATTTATCGCCATTGAAGTTGCCTGAAGCTAGCGAGTATCCAAATAAGTCATCCCCTTCGAATTTTTCAAGGATAGGATATTCCTGAATTAATTGAATGTGTTTCCCTTCCAGGAATCCGAAATTGGATCCATAAAGGATATTCACAGCTCCGGCGTCATTTTTATTTTTAATATCCTCACGGGGCACTCCGACCGCCAGGTCGTCATACTCATCGCCGTTGAAGTCGCCTGACGCGAGCGAGTACCCATACTGGTCCCCTTTCTCGGAATTGCCGCCGCGTCTTTCTTGGTACCAGCCGCCGTCATTTTTTTTCCGGAGCCCATCTTTATATCCAAAGAGGACGTTTACATAACCAGCGTCCTTTACATAACCAGTGTCCTTTTCCTCTACATCCTCATTAGGGACTCCAATAGCCAGATCCTCGTATTCATCGCCATCGAAGTTGCCCGAGGCTAAGGAATACCCGAAATTGTCACCCTCCTCAGATTTACCCTTCCCTATCGTATCCTGGTACAGGAACTGGTAGCTATTGTTAGTGAGACCCTGAGATGAGCCCCTAACGATGTATATTGCGCCAGCTTTGTTTTCGCCCTTTACTTTCTCATATGGCACTCCGACCGCCAGGTCGTCGCATTTATCGCCGGTGAAGTCTCCTGACGCGAGTGAGAAGCCAAAGGAGTCCCCCCCTTCTGATTGACCGGGGATGAGCATGTCCTGGTGCCATAGCTGGGAGCTGTTGTTCGTGAGCCCACGCGGTGAGCCGTAGATAACATAGACCGCACCTGCATTTCTTTTGCTCCCAAATTTCTTCCCAGGCACTCCCACCGCCAGGTCGTCATATTCATCGCCATTGAAGTTGCCTGACGCGAGCGAGGACCCAAAGGATGCCCCCTCTTCCGATTGACCGGGGATGAGCATGTCCTGGTGCCAGAGCTGCGAGCCATCTCCCTTGAGTCCGCTTTTTGTTCTGGCCTGGCCAGATTGGTGGGATCTGCCGTATACAACATTCACGGCACCTGCTGACGAAATATTGCCTAAACCCTCTCCGGGCACTCCAACGGCCAGGTCATCAGCTTTATCGCCATTGAAGTCGCCTGACGCGAGAGAGAACCCAAACCGATCCCCTCTCTCTGAACCGCCATCCACGAGATTATCATGTTTGATCATATCCTGGTTCCATGACTGTGCATCTATCTCAATCCCTTCAGCCATGCAAGTAAAAGTGGCAATCAGGATGAAGAAGCTTAATGGAAACCTAATATCCTCTGATAACAATGACTTATCTCCCCTTGAACCGGTCAATCCCCTTTTTATGCTCTTGCCTGACATAGCCCTCTCCTGCGAATCACGAGTATCTATCGCTAATATGCTTTCATATATTCATAATAATTATAATTATATTCTTTGACATTCTCGCGGGGTGTGGATCTTGGCATTATCTTGACATTATATCTCCATGAGAAAAATATGTTATTGGTACATCATCTCGTCATGTTCAATGTCTCAGTGTGTGTGATATAATAGTAGTCTCTGGTTTGTATATCCCACGAGTCCACTATGCTCTCGTCCATCCTCAAGAGGGTGTAGCGGTCGACAAGCGTATAAAGGGCCTCAATGACGTTATCTCCTTTGAGATAGCTCCTCTCCTCGGTGAAGGTCCTTTCCTCGGATATGTCCTTTGAGGTGACGTTCTTTGATGTTTCCTGTAAGTCCTGGCTCTGCTTATATATCCGTGAATTGGCTCTCTTATATCCTCCAGAAAATCCACCGGACCTCTCTACACCGAATCCTTCAAATTCTGCCTTGACTGTGGGCTCCTGGTAGCTCACACTGAATTCCTGGGATTTCTGGACCTCTTTAGAGATCGACTTTCCAAGAGTCCTTGTCATCTCCGATAGCTGGCTCTCGCTAATGCCTGTCTTGTACCAGAAAGTGACCTTCCTGTCGCTTGTCCCAGGGTTCATATCGACATTGGTCTTTTTCCAGAATTGCTCTAGCTTTAAGATATAGTACGGGCTCTCATTAATCTTGGACTTTGGCGATGATAGATAGCTATCGTTGACGTATATGAAGGGGACGTAGATCTCTGAAACCAGTCTTGGCTCAGTGGATGGGGGCAGATAGTCCCTATGGCCTTTCAGCTCCGGTAGGTCCCTGGTGATATTTCCGTAGCTTGTATAGGACTCATTGGTTCCTTTGAGGGGGGGAAGGAGGATCTGTTCTCCATCTACTTCAGTGATATTCCATGCCTGGTGCTGTTCATCTGGTTGTGAGTAGTCCAATGAATCTATGCCTACTTCATTTCCGTCAGTTAAAGAAATGCACATGACCTCATCCCCACTCAGCTTGGGAATAATGAAATATATGCTATCGTTAATGCCTCCAATGGGCTTCAGCCTCCATTTTTGGCTATCATCGTCATCTGTATATTTCCTCTGAATTATCTGCAGGCGACCAGATCTATCAATGACACTGAAACATAGTCCACTCTCCCTGGAGATGATTGCATAATGCCCCGAATCGTCAAGGGAGACAATCAGAAACTTCTGAAAATATTGATCTGATGGTTCCCCGTATAGCTGTATATCATTGCTGGACATGGATATCCCAAGGTAATCACCGCTTTCCGAGGCCAATCTGTAATATGGGATAATGTCATCGGCTGCAGAGCATCCTGCAGATGTTATCATCAATATATAAACGATTAGATGGTAAATTAGATTATCTTTGCTTATCATGACCCAACTCTCCCTGATGATATGATAATAATGGTTCTCCATCGATGGATAGAGCACCAACTTCATGTCATTTAAATGATCATTCATGATAAATAAACTTATCGACTGCATGCCTTCTCCCGGATTCTATTAAAACGGTGGCACTGACATCTTACCGAGGGATTCCGAGAATCATTGGCCAGCAATGTTCGGGGGCCAGACCGCCCAGGATGTCGTTACCCTCGAATTCTACATCTGCGAGGTGAATCGTGGTCCTCTCCTCTCAGGCGTCTAAGTCAGTGGATATGATGGGAACGGCAAATTCTTCAGCCAGTACACGGACTGGGACTGGCTCGTGATTATCCGCGGAGAGAGGGGCACCTGGATATATATCATCTCAATGGAAGGCTACGATCAGGAATCCGGCACCTTCGATATGAGCTATCCCACTCGTCTGGACTTTTATCTCGTACCTCTGCGCCAGCAGTCATATTATGAAAAACCAGAGCTGAAGGCTTTATGAGGACACTCAAGTCAGAGATGAACTTGAACTTCATGGACCATAGCTTTTGCAGAGGCTATGGATCCCTGAAACAGACTGATTGCTCAGGCAATATCGTGACTCGCACTTCTGCTGGATATCTCAGCTTAACTAATTGAAATCATGATCAAATAAGTACACAATATTAAAAAATATAAAATTATGAATTTTTAAATCCCACCCAGATAGTCCGCTCCCATGACCCTTCCCTGCTCTGAGGCGGCATATTTGGCTATGGCCGCATCGGACATGAGATTGACATCATTGGTGGTATACTCCGCCCGGCTGTCCATCTGATGGGCTATGGTGCTGGCGGTGGTATTGTTTCCCGCTGCAATATAGGGCTTTTGCAGACTGAGCGGCATCGCCATCTTCTCCATGATCAAGGAGGCATCATTTCCAAAGATTCCCATCACCCAGGCATTCCATTGATCTGCCAGGGCATTGAAGGCAGCAACATCTCCTCCCTGGGAGGCCTTCTCGTAGGCCTGGCCCAGCTTGAAGGAAAGCTCCAGGCCGGTTTTGGTGTTGCTCAGCTCTTCCTGGGTATAGGCAGCAGCTACAGAGGCAGCCGCTATCAGGCTTAATAGAACCAATATCGTCTTCATCGTCCTGAGGTATGTATTTGGGATTATTAATACCTCCTGGTCTGGGCTGAATATATAGCCCCGTTTGGATCAGGCGCATTTCCCAGATCTCCCTCCCCTACCGCATAAAGCAATTGTGATATACCTAGCATCCAATCCCAGCTCATGCGCGCCGCCATAGTTGTCACCGATCCATCCGACTGGACCGCCCAGTCCCTGCTGGCCTCCTTTTATAGAATGGGAATTGTTGCCGATCTTCTCAATTTCGAGGATCTCATGGCCTTTATCAACGGTCCTGCAAAATTCCGATGTGCCGGACTGGATCTGGAGGAGCTTGATGCCATCCTCGTCCGCGACCTGGGTCGAAGTGGTACCAGCGATGTGGCCTTCCGCTTCGAGACGCTGATGGCCTTGCAGGAGAGGGGAGTTGACGTGATCAATCCCCCTCCGGCCATCGCCCGGGCTGCCAACAAATTCGCCACCTCCCTGGCCCTTCAGAGGGCAGGAGTACCCACTCCCAGGACTGCCGTAACCACCAGCATGGAGGAGGCGCAGGCCGTGCTGCAAAATCTGGGCAGAGCCGTATCCAAGCCCCTCTTCGGATTCAAGGGCCGGGAGATATTCCTGCTCCAGGATGGAGTCCAGGCCGACCTGGCCCGCCTGGAGAGCATCTTGAATATGGAGGGCATGGTCTACCTCCAGGAGTTCATTGCTCTGGAGAGCCCCCGCGACATCAGGGCTTTTGTAGTGGACGGCGCTGTCCTGGGCGCTATCTACAGGCTGGCTCCACCCGGCCAGTGGATCAGCAACCTGGCCCGCGGCGGCCATCCCGCTGCCTGCCCCCTTGCACCGGAGCTCGTAGATCTGGCCGGCCGGGCGGCAGAGGCGGTAGGAGCAGTCTACTGCGGTGTGGACCTGCTGGAAACGGACGCTGGGCTGTCGGTGATCGAGGTCAATGGCACCCCCTCAGCAAAGGGCATCTTCCAGGCTTTGGGCCTGGATGCCACGGAAGCCATAGCCGAGCATGTCTATCAAAATTGTTATCTACGTGGTCGCTAACCTGAGGAGCATGTTTACGATACTCACCGGTGCACAGTTTGGTGATGAGGGAAAGGGCAAGGTAATCGATCTGCTGGCCGAGAATTACGATGTGGTGGTACGCTTCCAGGGCGGCGACAATGCCGGGCACACTGTGGTGGTGGGCGGCAAGAAATATAAGCTGCATCTGGTCCCCAGCGGAGCCATCTTCGGTCGCAGGCTTCTAATAGGCCCGGGAGTAGTCCTCAATCCCCGCGTGCTCTGGAATGAGATCCAGGCCCTGGAGTCGGAGGGAATCGAGCTTGATATCGGCGTAGATGCCAAGACCACCATAATCATGCCCTACCACATCGAGCTGGACGGCCTGAGGGAGAAGGCCAGGACGGAGAAGATAGGCACCACCAACCGGGGCATAGGATTCGCCTATGTGGACAAGACCGCCAGGGAGGAGGTCCAGATGGGAGACCTGACCGATCCGGCCCGCCTGGAGGCCAAGCTCCAGGAGATCGGCCNNGGCCAAGGAGAAGGCCATAGCCGATATGGGCGGCGATCCCACTGTGGTCAGATATGCTCCTTTCATCGATGAGTATCTGGAGATCGGAAGAAGGCTCAAGGACAGGGTGACGGATGTCTCCCGGGAGATAAACATCGCCCTCATCGAGGAGAAGAATGTCCTGGCCGAGGGGGCCCAAGGAGCTTTTCTGGATGTGATCCACGGCACCCAGAAGTTCGTGACCTCCAGCTTCACCACCGCCGGCTCAGCCTGTGCCAACCTGGGGGTGGGACCGGTGATGGTGGACAATGTGGTAGGCGTGATCAAGGCCTATATCACCCGCGTCGGCGAGGGGCCCATGCCCACCGAGCTGAAGGACGATCTGGGGCTTCGGATGAGAGAGAAGGGCGGCGAGTACGGCACCACCACCGGCAGAGCCAGGCGCTGCGGATGGTTTGATGCCGTTTTGGGTCTCAAGTCTGTCTATCTCAACGGCTATACCGAGCTGGCTTTGACCAAGCTGGATGTGCTCACAGGCATAGATCCCATCAAAATTTGCATAGGTTACGATCTGGATGGCGAGACACTGGGCTATCCACCTGAGGCCACAGATGATCTGGCCCGCTGCCAGCCGATTTATGAGGATATGCCCGGCTGGACCGGGGATATATCGGAGATAAAGGAGTATGACGATCTGCCGGCCAATGCCAGAGCCTATGTGGAGCGGCTGGAGGATCTTCTCGGCGTGAGCATATCCGCCGTCTCCGTTGGGCCGGGCAGAGAGCAGACCATCTTTAGAGATGAGCCGGAAGAGTGAATGAGAAGCCCCCAGGAAAGCTATCTGCTCCGGGGGCAGCAGGCATTTTTATCATTGCTTTATTTGGGACAGCAAGTCGGTTTCTGCTACGGGATATTCCTTGAATTTTACAGCAAAACTGACACGCTACCTCATGTCAAGTTACTGTTCCCAGATAATATTATATAATTTAACTCATAATTCCAATGGATCTACATTAGAGGGCGATGCATCTTCTCAACCCCAATATTGATATAAAAAATAATTTAGGAATTTTTATTTCATGGTACATATCCTACTCATTAGTGAGATTCTTTATCATCAGCCTTTAGAGGGATTCACTTTCCTCAGCACGCAGATTTCAATCGTCTGATATCCCATCAGATTCTGGCGTTCCAACTATGACTTCACCCATTTGTACGATCTTCCCCCTGTAATGGATAGTTGGCCTGAGTGTCTCAATGACTGTATCTCTATTAAGGCTGCGAGATTTCTGGAATGCAATGATCTGCAATGCCTCTCCACCCTTGATGATGTCACCATCATGGCCCTTAATTTCAAGACCTGCTTGCATGAGCTTATTCCATGTGGAATCAAATGGTCTATATATTGACGTCAACTCTCCTTCTGTTTTGCTCTTTGCAGCCAAAGCAAGCATTTTTCGAATTCGCCATAATCCCGTGCCTACATCTGCCAATAAGCTCATCATTTCCCGAGGAATCTTCTCTTCATGAGAGCTATCACTACCTTGGAAATCCCTTTCTGCTAATTTGAAATTTTCTCTTTTTAATCTCTTTATCTCCAAGCTAGATTCAACAATTTTTTTTGATATTTGGCTTTTCTTATACTCATAATAAAAATAAATAATTATTGCAACTATAAAGAACAAGTACATCCCAATTAATATATCTCCATCATCAGATATGGCTTCAATTATCATGTCTACTTCAATCCTAATCTCATTTTTTGGTTCGCAGACGGTCAGCCAAAAAAATTAAAATGAGACAGTGCTTAGGCCCCCCAACTCCTCCTTGGGCAAAAGAGTCACTAATTGAGCCAGGACCATACGCAAACCCTCTCTATCTCGGTTGGATACTGCAACTTTCCCCTGCATGAATAGCCTCTTTGCAGCATCCTGATTTGTCATCTTCGATTGGCTTTTCATTAACTCAGTAAAGATAGCCTGTAGATAATCAAATGAGTTTATAAGCAATGGGCGGGTGAGCTCTCCCATCTTTTCCATCTCAGCTTCCAGCGTATATCTATCATGTGCCAAGAGAGCAGATTTTATTGAATCCTTTATGGAGAGGAATTCCATCCTCTGGCTTTCTGTGCCGCCACATTGTTCTATTATGGCTTGAGTTGCGGCTAGGAATTCATCTGTTCGGCGCTCAATATTGGGCCATTCAAGCTCCATTTCTGCTTCATCAAGGTATTCCGTCAAGGCTCGCAATCTCTCTTCGCCTTGATTTGATGCTTCGCGATCTCCTCTACGCGAATCGGACAGCTTGCCACTAATGTCCTCAGAGAGCTGTTCTCTCCTAATTCTTTGCATAATTTCTTGGACTTTCTTTTGAGAAGTTCCTGTTATTTGTCCATATTGCGATTCAATCTTTGCCAGACGTTCCTTCTCTTCTCTAAATTTCTTATTTAGCTCGCTATGGTCAATAGTTTTTCTTCCTAGATCCACCTTGATACGAAATTCCTTATCCGGTATAGAGGGAATCCAGGCACTTGCATTTGTCAGTCGCGATTCATCTATGGATAATTTAACTTCAACCTCAGATCTCACTGGCAGGTCTCTGGGGGTATCATTGCCAAAGATCTCTATTATTCCAATGGGCGAATTCCTATCGGCTCTCTTTACGTTCTCTCCTTCTCGAATCGGTATGCGAACAACTGAGCCCGATTGCCCCTTCTTTAACTCAACTGTTGTGCGCAGAGTTTTTGTAACCTCTGCTGGCAGTTCCCTTCCTTTTTCCAGGAAGGGAAGGAAGCTCTGATCAGCAAGCTCGGCGCCGATTGAATGCACCAGAGATGAACGAGGGGTAATTCCTACGGTGTAATGGATCTCGCCAGGCTCACTCTTAATGATATCTCCTTTTGCATTTCTTATCTCAATTGAGTAATCGTTTCGTCTGTCTTCTTCAGCTCGCAATCTAAGCCTGAAGGTGCCGCTATCAGACAAGCTTATCTTTCCACTGCGCCACTGGCTTTTTCTCTCAATGAATTCTATGGTATAGCCCTCATTCTCCTGTCCCTCGGCCGAAACGACCCTTCCCATAACCAATGGCTCGTGGGTAGAGCCCATGGGTTTATAATCCAGCTCAATGGCAAGAATACCTGGTTCAGTTGTTTTGATCTCACTCCCTCTCTCGATGCGGCGGCTGGCAGCATAAATAGCTGCACCCTGAGCCACCACTGTCAAGGGATCTATGCTGAACTCCTGATGTATATCCAGACGTTCCCTCAAAAGCTTTCTCAATAATGGCGTGAGGGTGGGGCCTCCAACAAGCACAATTTTCTTGATATCATCGGGATTTAGTTTGGCTTCCTGCAAAACATCTTTGCATTTGTTTATTGTGCGCTCGATGTATGGCACAAGCAGAGGCTCGATATCTTTTCTGGTCAGCTCATGNNATGATATCCACTCTGGACAATTGGATCTTTGCATCTTCAGCGGCTCTCTTCATCTTAGCAAAGGCAGAAATCCACTTTTTATTATTTCGATTGAAGTCGTTCAATCGATAGCTGCTTATGAGCATTGGCACAAAAATGCTGTTTACAATATCCCAATCGATCAGCTCTCCGCCGAGATTGGCATCTCCACCATGATTTACAACGGACAAATCACCAGAACGTAATCTAATGATCGCCACATCGAATGTTCCACCACCAAAGTCATACACCATCCAGTCGCCTTCCTCACCCTTCGCCAGAAATCCATAAGCCATTGCGGCAGCAATTGGCTCCTGTAAGATCTCACAGGTCTTGATACCTGCCAAATCGGCCGCCTTCTTGGTCGCATCGACCTGATGCAATTCAAAATCTGCAGGCACAGTGATGACCGCAGCATCAACATCGTCTCCCTTCCTCTGTTTGACATCTGCCCTTAGAGATTTCAGAATCTCAGATGATAGCTCCTCTGGAGTCATCGCCCGGCCAGTCTTTGCAAATGTGTAGACTATATCGGTCTTGCCCATGCTTGGCTTCCATTTTGAATAGGCATTTTCCGGATCTTCAAAGAGGCGATTTTTAGCATACTGGCCAGTGAAGAGCCTATTTTTTTCAGAGATCCAGACTGCTGAAGGAGTGAGCTTTTGGTTTTCGTTATTTTCAATAACCTCAACTTCCTTTCCGTTTAGTTTCGCTATGCTGCTGTTCGTTGTTCCTAAATCAATCCCATAATCTATAGTATCACTCTTCATCGGATCTCACTCCTTCGTTAGATACAACGACTGGCAGCATAAATAGCTGCTCCCTTGGCCACCACTGTCAAAGGATCTATGCTGAACTCCTGATGTATATCCAGACGTTCCCTCAAAAGCTTTCTCAATAATGGCGAGAGGGTAGAGCCTCCAACGAGCACAATTTTCTTGATATCATCGGATTTTAAATTAGCTTCCTGCAAAACGTTTTTGCATTTGTTTATTGTGCGCTCGATGTATGGCACAAGCAGAGGCTCGATATCTTTTCTGGTCAGCTCATGATCGAATGTTATCCATTCTCCATTATCATCCTGGCAGAGATTCTCAATAAATATTGGTATGATA
>MTKZ01022299.1_pt1 | contig 15643 bp, 14 predicted proteins | sample 1042781 | NCBI WGS metagenome assembly MTKZ01 (sample SAMN06212207, study PRJNA360539) | anaerobic digester metagenome | biome: Wastewater treatment plant; material: sludge; isolation source: anaerobic digester fed with sludge from wastewater treatment plant | place: Denmark: WWTP Viborg ...
CCAGCCAGGGTTTGTAAATACGCAAATCAGGGTTCACCAGCAAGCCATACCGATAAAAGCGCTCAATATCGTTGCCCTTATACGTGCTGCCATCGCCCCAAATATTTACCCCGTCTTCCTTCATCGCGTGCACCAGCATCGTGCCGGTCACCGCGCGGCCCAGCGGCGTGGTGTTGAAATACGTTTTGCCCGCGCTGCTGATGTGAAACGCGCCGCACATGAGCGCCACCAACCCCTCTTGCACAAGCTGTTTGCGGCAATCAATCAGCCGCGCTTTTTCTGCCCCGTGCTTTAGCGCCTTCTCCGGGATTTCGTCGTAGTTGGTCTCATCCGGCTGACCCAGATTGGCCGTGTAGGCGTATGGAATGCCGCCCTTCTCTTTCATCCACGTCACCGCCGCGCTGGTATCCAGCCCGCCGCTAAACGCAATGCCTATTTTTTCGCCCACTGGGATTGATTGAAGAATTCTTGACATGATTTTTTTAAATTACAAATTTACTTAGCACTAAAAACACATGGGTACGTGTTCGTCACAAATTCAAAGCCTCTTTTTTCAAGGATGGGTCTGCTGGTGGGCGCGGCGTCAATGCTCACAAACCGCACCCCGCGCCGGATGGCCTCTTGGACACGCGCGGCGACAAGCGCCATGTAATACCCGCGCTCCCGATATTCTGCCAGAGTTGCGCCGCCCCAAAGCCCGCAAAACAAACTGCCCGGATAAAAGCTGGCGCGGGCGGCGCTCACCGGTTTGCCGCCATCATACGCCACGTAAAAACTGGTCACGTCTGACGCTTTGCGCATTTCTTCCGGCCAATCCACGTGATGGCTGCGCCCCGCCCAAACCGCATCCTCAACCGCGGCAAAATCTTGCAGCTCGGCGGGGTTTTCAATTTTGCACACCGTTTTGGTGATGGGTTTCGCCCACACTTCGGGCATATTCTGCGTGTCCAAAACCATAAAGGCCTCGGCCTCATCCACCTGCGCCCCGTGCGCCAAAAGGCGTTGGCACAGGTCGGCAGGCTGGTCGTGATCGTAGACCTTCCACTCAAACCCGCGACCCAGCGCCGCAAAATACGCCTTCTCGCGTTCAATCGCCGCGTCTATCTCAGCCTCATCAAACCCAGACCACGCCACCCAGGCCGGGCCACCCGCATCCTCAGAGATAAACCGCGCAATCTTCGGCTCGCTCTCCAGTCGGAACCCCGGCGCGCCAATAAAACGGCGGTCAAAATCCAGCGCGGCAAGAATTTCTGTGTGATTCATCATTTGTCAACCGTAATAGTTTTTCACTCTTCACCCTTCACTCCTCACCCTTCTTCCGGTCTGCACACCCGCACCCAGTCCACAAATTCAAAACCACGCTTTTCAAGGATGGGTCTGCTGGTCGGCGCGGCGTCAATGCTCACAAAACGCACCCCGCGCTGGCGGGCCTCATCCACCCGCGCGGCCACCAGCGCCAAATAAAACCCCATCCCCCGGAATTGCGGCAATGTTGCGCCGCCCCAAAGCGAGCAAAACTGGCTGGATGGATGAAAGTTGGCGCGGGCGCAGCTCACCGGCTGGCCCTGGTGATACGCCACATACAAACTCACATATTCCGGCGCGTTATTCATCAGCGAGTTCCAGCGCTCGGCCTCAGACTCATCCCAAACGGCGTGCTCCACCGCCACAAAATCGCGCACACCCTGGGCATCTTGAACCAGCCGAATATCCAAATACCGCGTGGGATCCCAATCGCGTCCGCGCTCATGGGTGTCCATCACCATGAAGGCTGCCTCTGGCCCAATGCCAAACTTGTGCGCAGAGAGCGCATCCAGCAAATTAGGCGGCCAGTCGTAGCCATACACCTTCCACTCAAACACGCGCCCCAGCGATTCAAAATACTCGCGCTCAAACGCCACCATTTCATCTGCGCCATCCGGGTCGCAATGCGCCCAGGTAATTGAGCTGCGCCACGCCGGGTTAAAGCTCACGTTCCGCGAAACAAACGGCGTGATTTCGTGCTTAAACCCCGGTCGTTCCAGTATTCGCCGTTCCGTTCCGTGCAAATGAAGAATTTCGTCGCGGTTCATTCTTTGTAGTGCAAAGTGCAAAATCTGACGGGAGACGGAGGGCAAAATAACCGTCTTCCGTCATCGGTCTCCCGTCTTTACATATTCAGGTTTTGCGCTTCAGTAAACACAGTTCCCACATTTTCGCCCAACCCTTGCAGGTTGGTGATGCGCACCCGGCGCACACCGGCATCCAGCGCCTCCAGCGCGGTGCGCACTTTCGGTATCATCCCGCCGCTGATGACGCCGCTGGCGATTAACGCCTCCACCTCTGGCTTGGTCATGCGCGGGATGAGATTCTTGTCCGCGTCCAGCACGCCGCGCACATTGGTGATAAACGTGAGCAGCGGCGCGTTCATGGCCGCCGCAATCGCCCCGGCCACGTGGTCGGCGTTTACGTTATACATTTCGCCATCCATCCCCAAACCAATGGGCGAGAGAATGGGCAAAGACCCCGCCGCGATCCACGACTCAATCACCGCGCCGCGCACGCTCACGGGTTTGCCCACAAATTGCAGTTCATCGCTCACCCGCTCCACGCGCACAATGCCGCCATCTGCGCCGCACACGCCCAGCGCCACCACCCCTTCGCGCATAAACGAGGCCACCAGCCGCTTGTTTGCCAAACCCGCAAACACCATCAGCGCGGCATCGCGCGCCTCGCGGGTGGTCACCCGCAGCCCGTTTATAAATTGGGATGGAATCTGCATCGTCTTAAGCAGTTCGGTCAGCTCTTTGCCGCCGCCATGCACCAGCAACAACGGCTTGCCCGCCTTCCACAAAAGCGCAAGCTGGCGCGTCAGGCTTTGAGCAAATTCCGGGTCATCCAAATCGCTCCCGCTCACCTTGAACACCAGCGGCGTTTTTGGCGTGGCGCTTTTCATCACATCGTCCTCGCTCAAATCCAGCCCCATAAAAACAAGGTCAACCGGTTTCACATCCTTAAACGGCTCGGTAGGCGCAAACCCCAACTTCTCAAACAGGCCAATGGCAACTTTCCAACTGGCGCGGGCGCTCAGCAACAAACGCTGGTAGCCCACATCGCGGGCATCGGCAATGATGGCTTTTGCCAGCGCCTCGCCAATGCCTGCCCCGCGGTGCTCTGGGCGCACATACAACCGCTTTAGCTCGCCGTGCATGTGTTCTGTGTTGATGGCCTCTGCGAGGGCCGCGCAACCCACCGGCTTATCACCCAGCACGGCCAGCAAAAGCCGCCCGCGCGGTCGGGCGTAACGTCCGGGCAGGTTGCCCAAGTCCTCAAAAATCGTGGTGGTGTTTGGCGAGAACCCCATCTCTGCGATGTAGCTCGCCATCAGCCGCCGCACGGCGTCAAACTGTTCTTCGGTTTTGGGTTCAAGTAATTGCATTGTTTGGTTGTTGGTTATTGGTTAATGGCAGACGGAAGACGGAGGACGGGAGACGACTATTCAGCCGTCTGCGGTCTTCCGTCCTCCGTCAATTTCAAGCCAAGCCATCTCAAATCATTCATCTTGGAAAAGCGCATTTGCGGGGTATCCGTAAATCCCATCGAGAGATACAGATTTAGCGCGGGCGCCCATTCGTTTTTTGTGCTCAAAGTTACGCGATGGTAGCCGATGGCGCGGGCGTCGTCAATGAGTTTTTGTGAAAGCGCGCGGGCAATGCCGCGCCCGCGATACGCTGGCTTCACATACAGCCGCTTCATCTCGCAGTCGCCATCTTTTAGGGGCACAAGCCCGCCGCAGCCCACGTTTTCATCCCCCAGCCGAACCAAATACAGCCGTCCCTCTGGCGGCGAGTACCGCCCCGGCAACGCCGCGATGTCTGCAAACACGTTGCTGTTCTCTGGCCGCAGCCCCTGCCCGTGCGCGTATTCGGTCAGCAGCTCGCGCACGGCAGAAACGTTTTGCTCGTCGTAAGCAGAAATGAAATGTAGATTGTCCATGTGATTTATGTTTGGCAGACGGAAGACGGAGGACGGTTTTGCGGCGTGTCTGATAGCCGTCTCTCGTCTTCGGTCTTCCGTCTTCCGTCTTCCGTCTCTCGTCTCCCGTCTCTCGTCTTCGGTCTTCCATCTCTCGTCTTCCGTCTTCCGTCTTCCATCTTCTGTCCAACGTGCAAGGTGTACGGCAGGTGAAAATTACACGTCACACCTTACACATCACAAATAAAAAAAGCCCCCGACTTGTGTCGGAGGCTTGAGTTGCAAAATACGAATCACGCGCGTCGCTACGCCTTCAGACACGGGGCCTGCTGGTTAAAACGAGGACGACGAACGCGAATATCGCTCATGGGCGGCGAGTATAACATCTGGCTACCGCATCACCACTGGCAAATACGCCAAATAAATTGCTGGCAGGTAAAACGCCACCCGCATTCCGCACAAGCTGTATGAGGTGGAGTTTACAAAAAATTGCAGGGTGTAGGAATTGGCATAGGTGTCCATCGTCTCGGTTATCTCATTGCCAATGACGGTGAAATACCCCACTCCAGAGCCAAGGGTATACGCCTGCACGTCTGTGGCGGCGCCTGCGGAATCGTACTTGGTCATATACGTGGCCGCCTCGTAATTTCCCGCCGCCGCAGAGTTCACATACGTCCGCACATATTTAATCGTGGCTTGATCCGGCAAATCGAGGAAATACGAAAACAGCGCATCGCCATTATTGCCAGTTTGCGTGCGGCGCACACAGCCTGCTCCAGCATAGGTATACCCCTCGCCAGAGCCGCGCATGAGAAACGCGGTGCCGGGGATCATGCGGTAATACAAGGTGGGCGCCAGCGGCGAGTTGACCCGCTGGTCGGCGTTGGGGTTGACGTTCACGCCCTCGCCCTGCGCCATTATTTTGCGCTCCTCTGGCGGGGGCAAGCCATTGCCCGCCGCAGCCGGAAGTTGAAACGCCATCACGCTGGCCGCCGCAACTGCCATCGCCAAAAGAGAGCGTTTGATGGAATATGTATTCATATTGTTTAAGAGACGGAGGACGGAGGACCGAGGACGATGAGATGACCGTCTTCGGTCTTCCGTCCTCCGTCATTACATCCTACTCATCCAGCTTTTCCAGCTCCGGCGCGCCAAGCGCATCGCGCATTTTGCGTTGGATGGAGTTCGGGAGGTCTTTGAGTTTGCCCTCACCGCGCAGAAAATCCTTCAGGTCGTCAATCTTCATCGCCATGATGGGCGATGGCTCAACATCCAATTGCACCGATGGGTTGGTGAACACGATAACCGCGCGTTGCGGCACTTTGAGGCCGGGGTTGTTGGCGGTGATGGCCGTGTTGAGTTTGTTAAGCGCCTCGGTGGCCTCGGCGGTGGGGTTGCCCAGCGGCTCCTCGCGGCCAAAAAACCCGCCCAAAATGTTGCTCTTGCGCTTCCACACCCCATTGTGATACGAGACCGGTCCGCCCTGATTTTTGACGATAAACGCGGTCACGCCGCCCGGCTCAACCAAATAGTAATCCACCGGCGTTTGAAAAAGCATGAGCGCGTATTTGCGATCCATGCCCTTGAGCTTTTCGCGCAGCATCAACTCTGGGCGGGTGGGCATGAGAAAGCGGTTGCCGTAATACATCCCCACCCGCGAAAGGCCAAACCCGACAATGAGCACGCCAAAATAAATGACGTAAAACAGCCCGATGTTCTCTGGCTTGAACAACCCGTAATTTTGCCCAAACAACGAGAGCAGCACACCGGCGATCAAAATCCCCAGCGAGCCATACACCGCCACGCGGCCAATCGTTGTTTGTTGTTTGATCTTTTTGTCGTTTGCGCTTATTCGCATAATGTATCCAGTAAACCCCGCAGGTTGGCGCATGAAATTTGGGCGAACCAAGATTTTGCGCGCCAACCTGCGACGTTAATTCGTAATTCGTAATTCGTAATTTTTAATTCTTAATTGACCTTCCCAAACACCACGCACGCATTTTGCCCGCCAAGGCCAAACGAGTTTGACATGGCGATGTCCACCCTGGCCTCACGCGCCACATTGGGCACATAATCCAGGTCGCACTCCGGGTCGGGCTGCTCCAGGTTGATGGTGGGCGTGAGCAGGTTATGCTCCATGCTCAACACGGTGGCCAGAGCTTCAATGGCGCCCGCGCCGCCCATCGCGTGGCCCATCATAGATTTTGTGCTGCTGATCGCCAGTTTGCGGGCGTGATCGCCAAACACGTGCTTGATGGCTTTTGTCTCCAGCACATCATTCGTGGCCGTGCCAGAGCCATGCGCGTTGATGTAGTCAATCTCGTCGGGGTCAACCCCCGCATCTTGCAAAGCCCACTCCATCGCGCGGATGGCCCCGCCCGCCTCCGGGTCTGGGATGGCGATGTGATACGCGTCGGATGAGACACCCATCCCCAGCACCTCCGCGTAAATGTGCGCCCCGCGCGCCCTGGCCCGCTCGTATTCCTCCACCATCATCACCACGCAGCCCTCGCTAAACACAAACCCATCGCGGCGCACATCAAATGGTTTGGCGGCCTGCTGGGGCGTGTCGTTGTAATGCGAGCTAAGCACGCGCATGAGCGAGAACGCCACAATTGCGCCCTCAATCACGCTGGCCTCCACGCCGCCCGCAAACACCGCATCTGCCGCGCCGCGCCGGATCAACTCGGCGGCATCGCCAATGGCCTGCGTGCCCGATGCGCACGCCGCCACCACCGTGTTCAGCGGGCCTTTGGCGCGCATCTCTGTGCTGATGTGATGACCGGGCGCGTTTGGCAAGGCGGCGGGCAGCGCAAACGGATTGGTGCGCCGCAGCCCCAGCTTGCGATATTCTTGCAAACCCGTGTCCACCGTGTCGAACCCGCCCAGCGCGGTTCCCATCACCACCCCCACCCGCTCGCTGGCGATGTCTTTGCCAATGACCAACCCAGATTGCAAACGCGCTTCTTGCGCGGCGGCCACCGCAAAATGCGATACCCGCGCCATGCGCCGAGATTCCTTCGGCTCAATATATTTCAGCGGGTCAAACCCTTTTACCTCGCCAGCAATATGCACCGGCAGGTTAGATGGGTCAAACAGGGTGATGGGGCCAATGCCGCTTCGCCCCGCCGCCAGCCCCGCCCATGTCTCGGCTGTGCTCAGCCCCAGCGGGGTGATGGCGCCAATGCCGGTGATGACCGCCCGCCGCTGGTGATGGCTGTTGCGGATTTCGGCGTACATCTTTCTGGCGTCGCGGTTCATGCGGCGCTGGTCTAGCTTTTCCCCCGCGTAGCTCCGTATCCGGCTCACGCCCTTAGTCAGTCCGGAAAATCTTTTCATTCGTTTTTAGTCCTAAGTCCTGAGCGCGGAGTGATCGCAACCCTTTCATCCCTGTCACCCCTGTCAGCCTTGTCATGCCGAAGGCAATGCCTCCAGCCCTTTCTCAATCGCGTCCACCACGCCGTTTTCCACGGCTTCTTTGGCGCGCTGGATGGCGGAATAAATAGCCGGGGCTTTGCTGCGGCCATGCCCAATAATGACCACGCCATCCACGCCCAGCAGCGGCGCGCCGCCAATCGCCTCGTAATTCAGGCTGCTTTTAATCACGCTCTTCAGGTCATCTTTTGCCAGCGCGCCCGCAAGCTTCATTTTTGCGCTGGAATAAAACGCCTTTTTCAGCAAGTCTTCCATCAGCGGCATCATGCCTTCCATCAACTTGATGGCGATGTTGCCGGTGAAGCCATCGGCCACAACCACATCCGCCGTGCCTTTCAAAATGTCATAGCCCTGCACATTGCCAATGAAGTTGAGCGGGGCCTTGTGCAAAAGCGCGTTGGCTGCCTGCACGGTCTCGGTGCCTTTGCTGTCCTCCTCGCCATTGGAAAGCAGCGCCACTTTGGGGTTGCGCACCCGCAACACTCTTTCCACGTAAATGCTGCCCATCAGCGCAAATTGCACCAGGTTTTCTGGCTTCACATCGGTGTTTGCGCCAATATCAATCATAAAGGTGTGGCCTTTCAGGTGCGGGATGGCTGCCGAGATGGCCGGGCGGTTCACCCCCTTGATGCGCCCCAGCGTAAACAAGGCCGCCGCCATGCCCGCGCCGGTGTTGCCCATCGTCACAAACGCATCCGCCGCGCCGTCTTTAATCAGGCGCATGCCCACGCTCATAGAGTTGTCTTTTTTGGCGCGCACCGCCGCAGATGGATGCTCGTCCATCTCCACCACTTCGCTGGCATGGACCACCGGCAACATCAACCCCGCCGTGTTTGCCTTCGCCAAAAGCGGGCGAATCAGCTCTTGCTTGCCCACCAGCGCGATCTCAATATTAAAATCTTTCGCGGCCTGAATCGCCGCCTCAACATTTGGCTCCGGGCCAAAATCTCCGCCCATCGCGTCTAGAACAATCTTCAATGCTGTCTCCTCGTTTTTTTAATTTGATCTCGTAATCTGGCACGGGAAGAAATTAGAAACAAGAAAATGTGCGCCGCAAAGTTTTCTTATTTCTTCTCATTTCTCTTTTCTTTAGTTCAACAAAAAGTCATATCCTTTCACCAGCTCTGGCGGGGGCGATTTTGCCATAATGCCGAGGAACAGCACTTCTTCGTTCAAAATTTCCGACTCGCGGGCGAGCAAATCCGAGACGCTCTCCAGCGAGAGCAGCTCCTGTTTTTCCTCCAGCGAGAGTTGCAAGGCGATGGCGGCAAACACAGCCAGCGCCCCGGAATTTCGCGGCATTTTTTCGTATTCCAATTCCACGCCGTTGGTCGTTTCCAGCAACGCCAAATATCGTTTTAACAAGCGCGAGACATTGCGTTTGACCCCGCGCGGGGGCTTGCCCTCTTCTGCAAATGGATACGTGGTGACATCGCCAATCAAATAGCCATCCTCGCCCATGCGCACCGCGCTGATTAAAAACCGCTCCACGCCATACGTCATGACGTTCAGCCGCCCATCTGGCAGCTTTTCCATCTGCGTAATATGCGCGATTGTGCCCACGCTATACGGGTCATCCGGGTCATCCTCTTGCGCCAGCACCACCCCAAATGGCTCGTCGTTATCCGCACAACGTTGAATCATCACGCGGTAACGCGGCTCAAAGATGTGAAGCGGCAAAGCCTGCCCAGGAAAAAGCACGGCATTCAGCGGAAAGAGCGGAAGCTCCATCACTTCGGTTTGCATATCATCCGGTTCCATATCTTCAGGCGATTCTAACAGGCTGCGCGCGGTTTGCACCAACGATTGCGGGCGGTTTAAGTGTGCGCAGCCGCGTTCATGTGTGAGTTAAGATTCCCCTCAAGGAGAATCATCATGCGGCTATCTGGCAAAACCATCGCCATTCTCGCGGCAGAAGGCGTGGAAGATTACGAGTTGTATGTGCCGTATATGCGCTTGCAAGAAGAGGGCGCAACTGTCCTCATCGCCGGGTTAAGCACCAAAACGTTCAAAGGCAAAAATGGGCTGGATGTGACCCCGACCGTCACGATTGACGCGCTCAAAGCAGCGGATTTGTTCGCGCTCATTGTGCCCGGCGGGTGGGCGCCAGACAAACTGCGCCGCTACGCCAGCGTTCTCAATTTGGTGCGCGAGATGGACGCGGCAAAAAAGATCATTGGCATCATTTGCCATGGCGGGCTGGTGCCCATCTCCGCGGGCATTCTGCGCGGGCGCAAGGCCACCGGCTCGCTGGGCATCAAAGATGACTTGGTAAATGCCGGCGCGACCTGGGTGGATGAACCCGCCTTCCGCGAGGGCAACCTCGTTTGGGGGCGCGTGGTGGCCGATATCCCAGACTTTAACCGCGAGTTGGTGAAAGCGCTTGTTGAAGGGTGAAAGGTGGACTTACACAAAGCGCATATCAAAAATCTAAAAGCATTTTCGTCATTCCCGCGCAAGCGGGAATCCATAACGAACCCGAAAAACAAGTTACAAGGAACTGGTTTTCCCTGACGTTTTTGTTTGGCGGGGGAATGACGATCTTGATTTCTGGATAAGTCCAGAAAGGTAAAACGATGAGAAAAATTGGCATTCAGCTATACATGGTGCGCGAGAGCGCCAAAAAAGATTTTGTCGGCACGCTCAAACAGCTTGCGGCGATGGGCTACGCGGGCGTTGAGGCCGCGGGTTTCTTTGGCGGGCTAAACCCGCGAGAAGTTCGCGCATTGCTGAGCGACCTCAACCTCACCCTGTTCTCTGGGCACGTTGGGTTGGATGGGTTGGGCGGCGATTTTGACCGCTTGTGCGCCGATTACGCCGCGATGGGCGCGGAATACATCGGCTTGGCGTGGCTGCCGCCAGACCTGCGCACCGCAGAGGGTTACACCCGCGCCGCCAGCGCCTTGACCAAAGCCGCGCCGGTCGCCTCCCGGCATGGGCTGCGGCTGTTTTATCACAATCACGATTTTGAATTTGCCCCGCTGTGCGATGGCCGCACTGGGATGCAGATTTTGACCACGCAGACGCCGCCAGCCGTGCAATTTGAGTTGGATGTGTATTGGGCGGCGTTTGCCAACCGCGACCCCATCACCGAAATTGGCAAGCTGGAGAACCGCCTGCCCTTGCTGCACGTAAAGGATATGGACGCCCAAACGCGCAAAGACGCCATCACCGGCGAAGGGATTTTGGACATGGGCGCGATTTTGGCGGCGGCAGAAACGGCGGGCTGCGATTGGTTTGTGGTGGAAATGGACAACGCGCCAAAAGGCGAGATGCACTCTGCCCAGGCCAGCATGAAGAATATCCTCACGCGCGGCTGGGCCGCCTGATGCGCCGAATACAATTGCGCCAGTGGAAAATTCAACATTAGACGGCCCGGCCGTTGCCGAGACGCCCGCGCCCGATGCGCCTACCCAGAAGCCATCGCGCGGACGAGCAATCCTTAAAGAAAGTCTGGACACACTCATCCTGTTTGTCGTCGTCTTTGCCATTTCGCAAACGTTGATGGGCAATTTCATCATTGAACAGGAGAGCGCGGTGCCAAATTATTTGCCCGGCGAGCGCATTCTGGTGGATAAAGTAACGTATCACCTCACCGGCCTGCATCGCGGCGATATGATCGTGACCCATTCGCCAAAAGACCCCAAGCTGGATATTTTCAAGCGCGTCATTGGCCTTCCGGGCGAGAAGGTTGAGATCAGCAACAACGTGGTCAGCATCAATGGCGTAAAAATCAACGAGCCATACATCAGACCCGGCGGGCAAACATCGCGGGTGGCTGGCACGCAAATTTGGCAACTCAAAGATGATGAGTATTTTGTGATGGGCGACAACCGCAGCAATAGCGAGGACTCGCGGGCATGGAACGCCCTCCCCGGCTCAAACATCGTGGGCCGCGCGTGGATTCGTTATTGGCCGCTGAGCAAGATTTCGCTAATTTCAGGAGTAAGTTACTAAGACGATGGACGGGAGACGGAAGACGGCAATTATTTTTCCGTCATCCGTCATCCGTCTTCCATCTTTTACCAATGGATTTTGACACCTGGTCCTGCCCCCTGCCCTTGCGCGATTACCCCAACGTGGTGATGGGGCACGGCGGGGGCGGGCAACTCTCCGCCGAACTGATTGAGAATTTATTTGTGCCCGCCTTCAAAAACGAGGCGCTGGAAAACTTGGGCGATTCATCGGTGGTGCAGGTTTCGTCCAACCGCATCGCCATCTCTACCGATTCATTTGTGGTGCGCCCGCTGTTCTTTCCGGGCGGCTCGATTGGCGAGCTGGCGGTGAACGGCACAGTGAACGACCTTGCCATGAGCGGGGCAAAACCGCTCTACCTCACCGCGGGGTTCATCATTGAAGAAGGCTTGCCCATGAACCAGCTTGGCGCGATTGTGGAGCGCATGGCGCTGGCCGCCCGCGCCGCCGGGGTGCAAATTGTCACCGGTGATACAAAAGTGGTGGACAAAGGTCATGGCGATGGGGTATTCATCAACACAGCGGGCGTGGGCGTGATGCCAGTTGGGGTGAACATTGGCCCCAGCCGCGCCCGCCCCGGCGACGTTGTGATTTTGAGCGGCACGATTGGCGATCACGGCATGGCGATCATGAGCGTGCGCGAAGGGCTGGAGTTTGAGACCATCATTCAGAGTGACAGCGCGGCCCTAAACGGGCTTGTGCAAAACATGCTGGATGTGACTCGCGATGGCATTCATGTTTTGCGCGACCCCACCCGCGGCGGCGTGGCGTCCTCGCTCAACGAGATCGCGGGGCGCTCAAAGGTGGGCGTGCTGCTGGAAGAGAAAAACATCCCGGTGAACCCGGATGTGCAGGCCGCGTGTGAACTGCTGGGCATGGACCCCATTTACGTGGCGAACGAGGGCAAGCTCATCGCCATCGTGGCCAAAGAATTTGCGGATCGGGTTTTGGCGCGGATGAAGCAGCACCCGCTGGGCGAGAAAGCCGCCATCATCGGCCATGTCACCGAGGCCAACGCGGGCATGTTGATGGCCCGCACCGCCATCGGTGGCACGCGGGTCATCCCCATGCAGTTGGGCGAGCAGTTGCCAAGAATTTGTTAGTGATAGTTGAGAGTGATGGTTGAGAGTGATAGTTATAGTTGCTCACGCCGAATTCACTATCACTATCAACTATAACTTTGTGCCAAGGCCACCGCCACCTGCCCCAGCGCAAGCCCGCCATCATTGGGCGGGACACGCCGGTGTACGCGCGGGGTGAAGCCCTCGTCTCGCAACCGGCGCACAGCCATCCCCAAAAGCAATGTGTTTTGAAAAACCCCGCCGCTGAGCGCAACCGTGCTGAGCCGCGTTTCTTCTCTGGCGCGGCGGGCCAGTTTTAGGATAAGGTCGGCCACGCCCGCGTGAAACCACGCGATGAGCGCGGGTTTTGGCACGCCCATGCGAATATCGGTAATCAGCGCGTTCCACATCGGCGCGGGGTCAACAATCAGCGTGTCATCGGGCTGGCGTTCTATGCCAAACGCATAGCCATTTTCGTCCAAGTCGCCCGCCAGCGATTCCATCTCAATCGCGGCCTGCGCCTCGTAGCTCACCGTTTGGCGAATGCCGATGAGCGCCGCCGCGGCATCGAACAAACGCCCCATGCTGCTGGTGGGGGCGCAATTCAAGTTGCGCTCTAATTGTTGCCGCAACACGCGCAGTTCTGCGGGTGGGCAGGCTTGCGCGCAGGCCAGGTCTTCATCCCACGCAATGCCAGCCGCAAAAAGATGGGCCAGCGCCGCGCGATATGGCCGTTTAATGGCCGCATCTCCGCCGGGCAGCGGCACATACTTGAGGTGGGCGAATCGCTCAAAGCTGGCGTAGCTGGCGATGAGAACTTCGCCACCCCAAATGGCGCCATCCGTGCCCGCGCCGGTGCCATCCAGCGCAATGCCAATTACGCGCTCGGTTGGCCCCAGGTTGNNGGTTGGCCCCAGGTTGTGCTCGGCCATCACGCTGGCGATGTGCGCGTGATGATGCTGAACTTGGATCAGAGGCACATCGCGTTTTTGCGCCATTTCTCGCGCCAACCGGGTGGACAAATACCCCGGATGCAGGTCGCAGGCGATGTGTTCTGGGCGGGCGCGAAACAGCGCGGAGAAATGGTCAAACGCGCGTTCAAACGCCTGCATCGTCTCCAAGTTTTCCATATCGCCAATGTGCTGGCTGAGGTAAGCGTACTCACCTTTGGTCAGGCAGAAGGTTGCTTTTAGCTCGCCGCCCACGCCCAGCACGCACGGCCCTTGTTTGTTGAGGCGAATTGGGTAAGGCGCATACCCGCGCGAACGGCGCACCGGCAATTCATGGCCGTCAAACACCCGCACCACGCTGTCATCGCACCATACGTGGATGTCGCGGTTGTGCATCAAAAATAAATCGGCAATATCGGCCAGCCGCTCGCGGGCTTCGTCGTTGTCTTTGCAAATGGGTTCATCGCTCAGGTTGCCGCTGGTCATGACGAGAACCTTCACCCCCGCCGCANNGCCCCCGCCGCCCATCCTTCGACAAGCTCAGGATGCGCGGCGGGGGCCGTGTCCTCATCAAACAGCAAATAATGCAGCGGGGTGTAAGGCAACATCACGCCAATGCTGGCGTTGCCGGGCGCGACCTGCGCGGCCAGAGCGCCATCTACCGCTGGCAACAAAACAATGGGGCGCTCTTTGCTGGCCAGCAGCTTTTCCTCGGCCTCGCTCATTTTGGCGATGGCCTGCGCGGCTGCCAAATCGGCAGCCATCACCGCCAGCGGCTTGTCTGCGCGGCCTTTGCGGCGGCGCAACTCGGCCACAGCCGCGTCGTTTGTGGCATCGCACGCTAAATGAAAACCGCCAATACCTTTGATCGCCACAATTTTGCCCTCGCGCAGGGCGCGGCGGGNNTGGGCAATTGTGACAAATTTTTGTGCGACTGAAGTCGCCTCTGGCAGGCTTTCAGCCGAGCGTCGGCCTGCGCCGACGCCTTCCGTCCGCGCAGGCGGACGATCAGCCAAAGGCTCGCCAGGCGCGATTTCAATCGCCAGGCGCTCCAGCCAGACGTGCGGGCCGCAGGTTGGGCAAGCCACCGGCTGGGCGTGAAAGCGGCGGTTGGCCGGGTCGTGATACTCTGCGGCGCAACTGGGGCACAGCGCAAACTCTTGCATCGTGGTGAAGGGCCGGTCGTATGGCACATCTTTGATGATGGTGAAACGCGGGCCGCAGTTGGTGCAGTTGATAAACGGGTAGCCGTGCCGCCGGTCGGATGGGTCGCGCATTTCGCGCAGGCAATCCTCGCACACGCAAATGTCTGGCGAGATGGGCGTGCTGGCCTGCGGCTGGCTCTCGCTCTCCACAATCACAAACGCCGCATCGCCGCGCGCGGGCTGCGGCTCAACCGTGATGGATTCAATCATCGCCAACGGGGGCGGGCTGGCGCGCAATTCGCTCACAAATTTGGCGATGGCGTCTGGGTTGCCTTCGACCTCAATAAAAACGCCGGCGCTGTTATTGCCAACCTGCCCGCGCAACCCCATCTTTTGGGCAAGGGTGTAAACAAATGGTCTAAAGCCAACGCCTTGCACAATGCCGCGCACAAACAGCTTCTGGCGGATGGTTGAGGTTTCTGACATTTTGGAGAAATTGTAGCTGGTTGCGAAATCTTTTTGGCGATTGCATTTACAATGACATGACGTTGACCTGTCATTAATTTTTGGCAAATGATTCTTCAATTGATCCCCGAATATCGGGATTACGTGTGGGGCGGCAACCATTTGCGCCCCGGCCAGCGCACAGCCGAGGCCTGGGTGGCATTTGATGGCAACCGCGTGGCGCAAGGCCCGTGGGCTGGCAAAATGCTTGGCGAGGTCGTCGCCAGCCTCAACCCCCATCACGCCGCTGGTTTTCCGTTGCTCATCAAGCTGCTGGATTGCGCCGACTGGCTCTCGGTTCAGGTGCATCCCAACGATGAGCAGGCCATACAACTGGAAGGCGCTGGCAAGCGCGGCAAAACCGAAGCCTGGCATGTTTTGGATTGCGCCGCAGACGCCCAACTGATCGCAGGCATAAAGCCGGGCATAACGCCTCAAGCGCTGGCAAGCGACATCCAAAACAGCAAAGTGATGGATGATGTCCAGTATCTTTCGGTGCATCCGGGGGATACGGTTTTTATGCCCGCGGGCACTATTCACGCGCTGGGGCCAGGGATGCAGGTGTACGAAGTTCAGCAAGCCTCAGACATCACTTACCGCGTGTATGACTGGGGCAGAC
>MTKZ01030589.1_pt1 | contig 15639 bp, 14 predicted proteins | sample 1042781 | NCBI WGS metagenome assembly MTKZ01 (sample SAMN06212207, study PRJNA360539) | anaerobic digester metagenome | biome: Wastewater treatment plant; material: sludge; isolation source: anaerobic digester fed with sludge from wastewater treatment plant | place: Denmark: WWTP Viborg ...
CGCTGGTCTCCAAAACCAGGTGTCGGGAGTTCGAGTCTCTCCTCCCGTGCATATAAATTTTAAAAAATGAGCATAAAAGGATACTTCAAAGAATCATACACCGAGCTCATTCACAAGGTAACGTGGCCGACATGGGGCGAACTCCAGAACAGCGGAGTTCTCGTTCTTGTCTCAACTCTGATTATTGCCCTTATCGTTGCTCTTATGGACCTGACTTTCGGTGAGATTATGGAATTCATTTACAGTTTGTTATATTAAACAGAAGATCTATTCCGATGAGCGAGAATATAAAGAAGTGGTATGTACTTCGTGCTATTGGAGGGAAGGAAAAGAAGGTTAAGGAATATATAGACAATGAAGTGGCCCGCCTGAAACTTGAGGAATACGTCTCCCAGGTTCTTATCCCGACAGAAAAAGTCTACCAGATAAGGTCAGGAAAAAAAATCAGCAAGGAAAGAACCTTTTTCCCAGGGTATGTTCTTGTTGAAGCAGCACTGGTCGGCGAAATACCTCATCTTCTTAGAAATGTTCCAAATGTAATCGGATTCCTCGGATCACAGGACGGAGAACCCGTACCTCTCAGAAAATCTGAAATAAACAGGATTCTTGGAAAAGTCGATGAACTGAATGCAAGCGATGAAGAACTTAATGTACCGTTTTTCGTCGGCGAGTCGGTTAAAGTTATCGACGGACCATTCAACAGCTTCACAGGCATTATCGAGGAGGTAAATGAAGAAAAGAAAAAGCTTAAGGTCATGGTTAAGATCTTCGGACGTAAAACACCGCTTGAGCTCAGTTTTATGCAGGTAGAAAAAGAAAATTAACAGAAGATATTGACGGTTATAATATTCATAATGCTTCCTGAATAACTGTCAAACTCTCGCAATAAACACGCAAATTTTAAATTATGGCAAAAGAAGTTGCTGGACTTATTAAGTTACAGATTCGTGGCGGGGCAGCAAATCCATCACCCCCTGTAGGACCTGCACTTGGTTCTAAAGGTGTGAATATTATGGAGTTCTGCAAGCAATTTAATGCGAGGACCCAGGACAAGGCGGGGAAAGTGATACCGGTTGTTATTACAGTATATGTTGACAAATCATTTGATTTCGTTACCAAAACACCTCCGGTAGCCGTTCAGCTTCTCGAGGTTGCAAAATCCAAGAAGGGCTCCAAGGAACCCAACAGGGAAAAGGTTGCAACCATAACCTGGGACCAGGTCAGAACAATTGCTTCAGACAAAATGGAAGACTTGAATTGCTTTACAATAGAGTCGGCCATTAAAATGGTAGCTGGTACCGCAAGAAGTATGGGAATAACCGTAAAGGGCGATCCCGGTAAATAATTAATTCGAAGAAGAAATGACTAAACTTACCAAAAACCAGAAGCTTGCCGCCGAGAAACTCGACAGGAACAGGCTTTATACGTTGACTGAAGCATCCTCACTGGTTAAAGAAATAACCACAACAAAATTCGATGCTTCCGTCGACCTGGATGTAAGGTTAGGTATCGACCCGAGAAAATCCAACCAGATGGTCCGCGGCGTGGTCTCACTTCCTCATGGAACAGGAAAACAGACCCGGGTACTCGTGCTCTGCTCTCCCGACAAGGAGGCTGAAGCACAGGAGTCAGGAGCCGACTATGTGGGACTTGATGATTATATCGAAAAAATCAAGGGAGGCTGGACCGATGTCGATGTCATTATAACCATGCCATCCGTAATGGGTAAAGTCGGTCAGTTAGGTCGAATACTCGGTCCGAGAGGACTGATGCCGAACCCCAAAAGTGGAACTGTCACTATGGAAATTGGTAAGGCTGTTAAAGAAGTGAAGCAGGGTAAAATTGATTTCAAGGTCGATAAGAACGGAATCATTCATACCTCAATAGGAAAAGTCTCTTTCGAGCCACAACAGATCGTCGAGAATGCCAGGGAGTTTATCCATATGGTAAACAAACTGAAACCCGCCGCTGCAAAAGGAACATACATCCGCAGCCTGTTCATCTCTAGCACGATGAGCCCGGGTATTAAGGTCGATCCGAAGGGTCTTGATGATTAATTTGTTTAGTAAAAACTCGAAAAAGTATGAGACGGGAAGAAAAAAATGCTATCATAGACAGCCTCGCTGAGAAACTAAAGGAGTACAGCCACTTTTATCTGACTGATACCGCTCAGTTGAACGCAGCTGACACAAGTGCCCTGAGAAGGAAATGTTTTGAAAATAACATCAAACTTATCGTTGTTAAAAACACTCTCCTGAAAAGAGCACTCGAAATGTCTGAAGGTGACTTTGAAGAACTATATCCAATCCTCAAAGGCACTACGTCCATCATGTTCACCAACACCGGAAACGCTCCGGCTAAACTTATAAAAGAGTTCAGAAGAGAACATGATAAGCCTGTACTTAAAGGTGCATACGTCCAGGAATCAGTATTTGTAGGAGAAAATATGCTCGACGCACTTATCTCTGTCAAAACTAGGGAAGAACTGATAGGAGATATTATCCTCCTGCTTCAGTCACCGGCCAGGAATGTTGTATCTGCTTTGCAATCAGGTGGAAATAAAATTCACGGTGTTCTTGAAACACTATCAAAAAAGGAAGAATAACAAAAGTATAATCATTTAAAAATTCAATAAAAATGGCAGATCTTAAGAAATTTGCAGAAGAACTGGTTAACCTGACTGTTAAAGAGGTAAACGAACTGGCAAAAATACTTAAAGAAGAGTATGGCATCGAACCTGCTGCAACAGCTGTTGCAGTCGCAGGTCCTGCTGCTGCTGGCGAAGCCCCCAAGGAAGCCGAGAAAACATCATTCGACGTTATACTGAAATCAGCAGGCGGACAGAAGCTGCAGATCGTTAAACTTGTTAAGGATATTACCGGCCTCGGACTCAAGGAAGCAAAGGCAGTCGTTGACGCCGCTCCCGGTCCTGTCAAGGAAGGCGTATCCAAAGATGAAGCAGAAGCTATTAAAGGTCAATTGGAAGAAGCAGGAGCTGAAGTTGAACTTAAATAAGTTATACCTGATTTCTGGGTTCTAGGTTTAGTCCCGATTATTCGGGACTAAGCCTTTTCGTTCTTTTAATTATAAGTTCACTTAATCTTTTATAAATGTCCTCAAAAAATACTGAAAGAATTAGTTTTGCTTCCAGGAAGATTCAGATCGATTACCCCGATTTTCTGGAAGTTCAGTTGAAATCCTTCGGAGAGTTTTTCCAGCTGGGGACAACTCCCGAAAACAGAAAAAGAGAAGGACTCTTTAAAGTCTTTACCGAGAACTTTCCGATAACAGATACAAGAAACAACTTCGTACTTGAGTTCCTTGACTATTACATAGACCCGCCACGCTACACAATTGAAGAGTGTATCGAGAGAGGCCTTACATTCAGTGTCCCGCTGAAAGCAAAACTCAAACTCTATTGTACTGACCCTGAACATGAGGATTTTGATACTGTGATACAGGATGTGTACCTGGGAACAGTTCCGTACATGACCGAAAGAGGAACATTCGTCATAAACGGTGCTGAAAGGGTAGTGGTATCACAGCTGCACAGATCGCCAGGCGTCTTCTTCGGACAAAGCATTCACGCCAACGGCACAAAACTTTACTCGGCCAGGATAATCCCGTTCAAGGGATCGTGGATCGAGTTCGCAACAGACATCAACAACGTGATGTATGCCTATATCGACAGGAAAAAGAAACTGCCGGTAACTACACTTCTCAGAGCAATCGGATTCGAAAGCGACAAGGAAATCCTTGAGATCTTCAACCTCGCTGAAGAACATAAGGTCTCAAAAACAAATGTGAAGAAACTGGTCGGACGAAAACTTGCAGCAAGGGTTCTCAAAACCTGGGTGGAGGATTTCGTTGACGAGGATACGGGAGAAGTGGTATCAATTGAAAGAAATGAGGTGATACTCGACAGGGAAACAGTCATTGAAGCTGACCAGGTTGATATGATTGTCGACTCAGGAACAAAGGCTATCCTCCTTCATAAGGAAGATGCAACCCTGTCGGATTTTGCCATCATATATAATACACTGCAGAAAGACCCCTGCAACTCGGAAAAGGAAGCTGTTCTGTATATCTACCGCCAGCTGCGTAACGCAGAACCTCCCGACGAGGCAACGGCAAGGGATGTCATCGACAAGCTTTTCTTCTCTGACAAGCGCTATGACCTCGGCGAAGTGGGACGTTACAGGATCAACAAGAAACTCGGCCTCGAAACCGAAATGGACGTTAAGATCCTGACAAAGGAAGATATCATTAAGATTATCGCCTACCTTATCGAACTCATTAATTCAAAGACTGAGGTTGACGACATCGACCACCTGAGCAACAGAAGGGTGCGTACAGTCGGAGAACAGCTTTATGCACAGTTCGGAGTGGGCCTTGCCCGTATGGCACGCACAATCCGCGAACGAATGAATGTGAGGGATAACGAGGTTTTCACCCCTGTTGACCTTATCAACTCAAAAACACTTTCATCAGTAATTAACTCATTCTTCGGAACTAACCAGCTGTCGCAGTTCATGGACCAGACCAACCCTCTGGCTGAAATGACACACAAGCGCCGCATGTCGGCCCTCGGCCCCGGCGGTTTGTCGCGCGAGAGAGCAGGTTTCGAGGTCAGGGACGTGCATTATACACACTACGGACGCCTTTGCCCCATCGAAACACCCGAAGGACCAAACATCGGGCTTATTTCCTCGCTTTGCGTTTATGCAAAGATCAACGAGCTTGGCTTCATCGAGACACCTTACCTTAAAGTAAATGAAGAAAAGGTCGACCTCAGCTTAGAAGGTATTGTCTGGCTTAGCGCCGAGGAAGAGGAATACAAGATGATTGCCCAGGCCAACGCCCCTCTTACAAAGGACGGCCACTTTGAAAACTCAAGGGCAAAATGCCGCTACGAGGCTGACTATCCTTTTGAGGAAGTAGGTAAAGTAGATCTCATGGACGTCGCTCCAAACCAGATAGCCTCCATAGCAGCATCACTGATACCCTTCCTCGAGCACAACGATGCAAACCGTGCTCTTATGGGGTCAAACATGATGCGCCAGGCTGTTCCTCTCATTAACCCTGAAGCCCCTATTGTGGGAACAGGCCTTGAAGGACAGGTAATAAGGGACAGCCGCATTCTGTATGTGGCAGAAGGAGACGGTGTTGTCGAATTCGTCGATTCCAACGAAATAGTTATTCGCTATACCCGTTCGGATGAGGAGAAATTCGTAAGCTTCGATGATGATATAAAGAGATATACTCTTCCGAAATACAAGAAAACAAACCAGAACACCTGCATTAACCTTATTCCGGTTGTCAAGAAAGGAGAAAAGGTTTCTAAAGGACAGGTCCTTACGGAAGGATACGGAACAAAGAACGGTGAACTTGCTCTCGGACGAAACCTCAAGGTCGCATTTATGCCCTGGAAAGGCTATAATTTTGAGGACGCTATTGTAATATCCGAAAGGGTTGTCCAGGAAGATATGTTCACATCGGTTCATATCGATGAGTATCTGCTCGAGGTACGCGACACAAAACGCGGTCTTGAAGAGCTTACTTCCGATATACCAAACGTAAGCGAGGAAGCCACCAAGAACCTCGACGAAAATGGTCTGATAAGAATAGGAGCCCATATTATGCCGGGCGACATTCTGATCGGGAAGATTACTCCCAAGGGTGAATCCGATCCCTCTCCCGAAGAAAAACTTCTTCGTGCGATTTTCGGCGACAAGGCCGGCGACGTTAAGGATGCATCCCTTAAGGCAGGCCCTTCCCTCGAAGGTGTTGTGATCGATAAAAAACTGTTTACCAGGGCTATAAAGGACCGTAAGGCAAAAGCAGTTGAAAAACCGCTTCTCGACAAGATCGAAGGCGACTTCATTCGCAGCACGGATGAGCTTAAAGCACGACTGGTCGATAAACTCTTTATCCTTGTGAATGGCAAAACATCGCAGGGTGTAAAAGACTATCTCAATGTCGACATAATCCCGAAAGGAAGCAAATTCACTCTGAAACAGCTTCAGGAAATTGATTTTCTTAATATCAACCCCAACAAGTGGACCACTGACAAGAAGAAAAACGACAGCATAAAACAGCTGCTTCATAACTACATTATCAAATACAAGGAGATCGACGGCATCTTCAAGAGGAAGAAATACAACATTACAATCGGCGATGAGCTGCCAGCCGGTATTGTCCGCCTCGCAAAAGTCTATATCGCCAAGAAACGCAAGATCAAGGTTGGAGATAAAATGGCAGGACGCCATGGAAACAAGGGTATCGTTGCCAAGATAGTCCGCCAGGAAGACATGCCTTTCCTGGAAGACGGAACACCGGTTGATATTGTCCTTAATCCTCTGGGAGTGCCTTCAAGGATGAACCTCGGACAGATCTACGAGACTGTCCTGGGATGGGCAGGTCAGAAACTTGGACTTAAGTTCTCGACTCCTATCTTCGACGGTGCGACAATTGATCAGATTACCGAATATACCGAGAAAGCCCGCCTGCCAAAATATGGGAAAACATACCTTTATGACGGTGGTACCGGCGAACGCTTTGACCAGCCTGCAACAGTCGGTGTTATCTATATGCTCAAGCTTGGACATATGGTTGACGACAAGATGCACGCACGTTCCATCGGACCTTACTCACTTATCACCCAGCAGCCGCTCGGAGGTAAGGCGCAGTTCGGAGGCCAGCGTTTCGGTGAAATGGAAGTCTGGGCCCTTGAAGCATTCGGCGCAGCCCACATCCTTCAGGAGATCCTTACCATCAAATCAGATGATGTTATCGGAAGGGCAAAAGCCTATGAATCGATCGTTAAGGGAGAACCAATGCCTCAGCCGGGAATACCCGAGTCGCTGAACGTGCTCCTGCATGAACTGAGAGGCCTGGGATTAAGCGTTATCCTCGATTAATCCCCGCCTATTTCTTGACTTATTTTTTGAATAAAAAAAATTCTGTATATGTCATTCAGAAGAGATAACAAAACAAAAACAAGTTACTCAAAAATATCAATCGGACTGGCTTCACCAGAAGAGATCCTCGACCGCTCGAGCGGAGAGGTCCTGAAACCCGAGACAATCAATTACAGGACCTATAAACCGGAACGGGATGGCCTGTTCTGTGAAAGGATCTTCGGACCGGTAAAGGACTATGAATGCCACTGCGGGAAATACAAAAGGATCAGATACAAGGGTATAGTCTGCGACAGGTGCGGCGTTGAAGTGACGGAGAAGAAAGTCCGCCGCGAGAGAATGGGACATATATCACTCGTAGTTCCCATAGCTCACATATGGTATTTCCGTTCCCTTCCCAATAAAATAGGGTATCTTCTGGGACTTCCCACAAAGAAACTCGATTCCATTATCTACTACGAACGCTATGTGGTGATTAATCCCGGAATCAAAGCCGCCGACGGAGTGAAATATCTCGATTTTCTTACCGAAGAAGAATACCTCGAAATAACCGAGTCGCTTCCCAAGGAAAATCAGTATCTTGAAGACAACCACCCCGACAAGTTCGTTGCCGACATGGGAGCAGAGGCGCTTTACAAGCTTCTTACCCGTATCGATCTTGATGAACTTTCGTATTCGCTCAGGCACAGGGCAAACTCGGAAACCTCACAGCAGAGGAAAAATGAAGCCCTCAAGAGGCTACAGGTTGTGGAAGCCTTCAGAGATTCAAAGAATGTGAACAAACCGGAATGGATGATCATCAAAGTCGTTCCGGTCATTCCGCCAGAGCTGAGACCACTTGTACCTCTTGATGGAGGACGTTTTGCAACAAGCGACCTTAACGATCTGTACCGCAGGGTCATTATCAGGAATAACAGGCTTAAGCGCCTTATCGAGATTAAAGCTCCCGAGGTGATTCTCAGAAATGAAAAGAGAATGCTTCAGGAAGCAGTTGACTCACTTTTCGATAACTCCAGAAAGGCCAATGCAGTAAAAACCGATGCCAACCGTCCTCTCAAATCGCTGAGCGACAGTCTTAAGGGTAAGCAGGGACGCTTCCGCCAGAACCTCCTCGGGAAAAGGGTTGACTATTCAGCTCGTTCCGTAATCGTAGTGGGGCCGGAACTCGACCTTCACGAATGCGGACTTCCGAAAGATATGGCAGCAGAGCTTTACAAGCCTTTTATAATAAGAAAACTTATTGAACGCGGTATCGTAAAAACAGTTAAATCGGCCAAGAAAATAGTAGACAGAAAGGATCCGGTGGTATGGGACATACTTGAGAATGTTCTTAAAGGCCATCCCGTGCTTCTTAACCGCGCTCCTACTCTTCACAGGCTCGGTATTCAGGCCTTCCAGCCCAAGCTTATTGAAGGAAAAGCCATACAGCTTCATCCCCTCGTCTGTACAGCTTTCAACGCTGACTTCGACGGCGACCAGATGGCCGTTCACCTTCCCCTGGGAAATGCCGCAATACTTGAGGCCCAGATGCTTATGCTGGCTTCACACAACATACTTAACCCCGCCAACGGGGCACCTATTACCGTACCTTCGCAGGACATGGTTCTTGGTCTGTACTATATTACAAAAGGAAGAAAGAGTACTGCTGAGGCAAAAGTAAGGGGAGAGGGTATTGTTTTCTACTCCCCCGAAGAGGTGACAATAGCATACAACGAAGGAAAAGTTGACCTTCACGCATTTATAAAGGTTAGGGTTAACGACAGGGTAGAAGGCGAAATGGTGAACCATCTTGTTGAGACAACTGTAGGGCGGGTTATATTCAATCAGTACGTGCCTGAAGAGGTTGGTTATATCAATGAGATACTTACAAAGAAATCTCTTCGTGATATTATCGGCAGGGTCCTGAAACTGGCCGGTACTGCGAAAACTTCAGCCTTCCTCGACGCAATAAAGAATCTCGGATTCCAGTCAGCTTTCAAGGGAGGATTGTCGTTCAACCTTGATGATGTTATCATACCTGAGGAAAAGGCGAAATTTGTTGCGGAAGGTTATGAACAGGTTGAGGAAGTGCTCAATAACTACAGCATGGGCTTTATAACCAACAATGAAAGATATAACCAGATTATCGATATCTGGACACATGTAAACGCTAGGCTTACCCAGTCGCTGATGAAACAGCTCTCAGGCGACAAGCAGGGCTTCAACTCAGTGTATATGATGCTCGACTCGGGCGCAAGGGGCTCAAAGGAACAGATCCGTCAGCTCTCGGGAATGAGGGGTCTTATGGCAAAACCTCAGAAATCGGGTTCAACGGGGTCGGAGATTATCGAAAACCCGATTCTTTCCAACTTCAAGGAAGGTCTTTCGGTTCTCGAATACTTCATATCGACACACGGTGCACGAAAGGGTCTCGCTGATACAGCTCTCAAAACGGCTGATGCAGGTTACCTTACCCGCCGTCTCGTCGACGTTTCACAGGATGTCATCATTAACGAGGAAGACTGCGGTACCCTCAGAGGACTGGTTGCAACTGCCATCAAAAAGAACGAGGAAGTTGTTGAATCACTCTATGAAAGGATACTTGGCCGTACAACCGTTCATGATGTTTTCCACCCGCTGACGGGAGAACTCATTATCGAGGCAGGAAAAGAACTTAACGAGGATATAGCCCGGAAAATCGAAGATTCACCGATTGAACAGGTTGAGATACGCTCGGTTCTCACCTGTGAGTCGAAGAAAGGAGTATGCGCAAAATGCTACGGCCGTAACCTGGCCACAGGAAGAATGGTACAGCAGGGCGAGGCAGTTGGAGTTATTGCAGCACAGAGTATCGGAGAACCCGGAACACAGCTTACACTCCGTACATTCCACGTCGGTGGTACTGCTTCGAACATAACCACCGAATCGCGCCTCGTCGCCCGTTACAGTGGTATCGCGGAAATAGAAGAACTCAGATCAGTACCGAAAAAAGATCTTGAAAAAGGAGAAATTGATATCGTAATCGGCCGTCTGGCTGAAATGAGAATTATTGACAAAAAGACGGGTATTGCTCTGACAACCCATACAATTCCTTACGGATCAAGGCTCTATATCAAACCAGGTCAGGAAGTTGAAAAAGGAAAGCTCATCTGCGAATGGGATCCTTTCAACGCCGTTATAATATCTGAGATAGCCGGGAAAGTTGCCTTTGACTATCTTATCGAAGGTGTTACTTTCCGTGAAGAATCGGATGAACAGACCGGATTCAAGGAGAAAGTCATTATTGAAAGCAGGGATAAGACAAAGAACCCTGCAATAAGGATTCTTGGTCCCAAAGGAGAGGAACTGAGGGTTTACAACCTTCCCGTCGGATCACATCTTGTCAGCGATGCAAACAAAATGGTGGAAGCAGGAGAGGTCCTGGCTAAAATACCAAGGGCTGTTGGAAAATCAGGCGACATCACGGGAGGTCTTCCAAGGGTAACCGAACTGTTTGAGGCACGTAATCCTTCCAATCCGGCGATAGTTTCAGAAATTGATGGAGAAGTCACTTTCGGCAAAATAAAGAGAGGAAACAGAGAAATCTCGATAAAGTCAAAAACCGACGAGGTTAAGAAATATCTTGTTCCCCTTTCAAAACAGATCCTTGTCCAGGAAAACGATTATGTCAAGGCCGGAGTTCCTCTTTCCGATGGTGCCATAACGCCTTCAGACATCCTTGCTATCAAGGGCCCGACAAAGGTTCAGGAATATATCGTTAACGAGATACAGGAGGTTTACAGACTCCAGGGTGTGAAGATTAACGATAAGCATTTCGAAATTATCGTTCGTCAGATGATGAGAAAGGTTGAAATAGTCGATCCGGGCGATACCAAGTTCCTTGAGCGGCAGGTAGTAGATAAACTCGAGTTCATGGACGAGAATGACTGGATCTACGGCAAGAAGTACATTGTTGATGCCGGCGATTCGCAGACTCTGAGACCAGGAATGATCGTCACTGCACGCAAACTCAGGGATGAGAACTCCATGCTGAAGAGGCGCGACATGAAAACTGTTGATGCAAGGGATGCTGTCCCTGCAACCTCCAACCAGGTGCTTCAGGGTATAACAAGGGCCGCACTTCAGACAAACAGCTTCTTCTCTGCTGCATCCTTCCAGGAAACAACAAAGGTTCTGAACGAGGCTGCAATTCTTGGAAAGATCGACAGGCTTGAGGGACTGAAGGAAAACGTTATTGTTGGCCACCTTATCCCTGCAGGTACTGGCCAGAGGCAATATAACGGGATCATCGTGGGCTCGCTCGAAGAATATGAGAGCCTTACTGATCTTCAGGTAGAAGCCGGCCATGTGTCAGATCGGTGAACTTAAAAATTTAACGAAATGTCAGAGCCAAAAAACCCGAATCAGATCAGCATAGAACTGAATGAGGAAGTAGCCCAGGGGACATATTCCAACCTGGCTGTCATAACCCACTCATCCTCCGAATTCGTGATCGATTTTGTGAGGATAATGCCCGGGATACCCAAAGCACAGGTTAAGTCGAGGATAATCCTTACTCCCGAACATGCAAAGAGGCTGGTGGCAGCTCTTCAGGACAATATTTCCAAATATGAGGCGGTTCATGGCAAGATAAAGGAGGTCAAGAGTTCCACTCCGGTCCTTCCACTGACATTCGGAGGGCCGACAGCACAGGCTTAGCCGGGCGGACATATATTATTCCGTGAAGGAATACAAAATATCTTTTATAGGGGCAGGTAAAGTAGCGGGCACCATGTGCCGCTACTTTCATTTGTCGGGCTTCAGGATATGCAGGATCGTATCACGAAGCGAGGCTGCAGGCCCTGCACTGGCCGCATCCTGTGGTGCAAAATGGTCATCCGTCTGCAAATTCACCGATTCCGAAGACATTATTATCACAGCGGTCTCCGACGATTCACTGGCGGAAGTACTTGACTCTGTTATTTGTTCAGACAGGACTCTTGTTGCCCATACTGCCGGGAGCTATGGCCTTGATATTTTCCCGGCCCGGATAAGACACAGAGGAGTGTTTTATCCTCTCCAGACTTTCTCTGCCAACAGGCAGATAAACTTTGAAAACCTTCCTTTCTTCCTTGAGGCATCCGGCAAGCGATCGCTATCCCTGATGACTGACCTGGCACGTTCGGCAGGAGGGAGGGTTTTTAATATGGGAACAGAGGAAAGAAAAATGATCCATCTGGCAGCAGTCTTTGTGTGCAACTTTACAAATCATATGCTGACTCTGGGAAAAGATATTGCATGCAATGCCGGAGTGACTTTCGATGTTCTGGAACCACTTGTAAACGAGACAGTCACAAAAGCTTTTGAACTTGGTCCGGAAAATTCACAGACCGGCCCCGCTTACCGATTTGACAAAGGCACTATAAAAAGACACATTGATTTACTATCTTTCTCGCCGGAAATGCAGAATATTTACAGACAATTGACACGATCGATTATCAACCATTATAAAAGAGAAGGAAATGACCAATTTTAAGGAGGATCTGGCGAAAGTAGAAGCATTTGTCTTTGATATTGACGGAGTCCTTTCGTTACAGACAATCAGCCTTAACTCATTCGGTGTGCCCGGGAGAACTGTTAACCTTCGCGACGGGTATGCCGTACAGCTTGCTGTCAAGAAAGGATACCGGGTTGCTGTGATATCCGGAAGCAATGCAAAGGATTATCAGAAGAGGCTCAGACAACTTGGAGTAAAAGACGTCTATCTAAACAGCCGGTTGAAAATTGAACATTTTAATGCTTTCCTCAATAAATATAACCTCGACAGAAAGAATGTCCTTTACATGGGCGATGATATTCCCGACCGTGAGGTGATGCAGTCTGCAGGAATACCTGTATGTCCTGCCGACGCCGACAGCGAGATAAGGGAAGTCTCATTGTATATCTCCGATAAAAAGGGAGGAGAGGGATGCGTAAGGGATGTGATTGAGCAGGTCCTCAGACTGCATAATAAATGGATGGACCAGGAAGGACTGACATGGTAAGAACTATCGGATTCCTTAAATTAATCAGATGGCAGAATCTGGTCATTGTAATTCTTACAATGATGCTAATGCGGTATGCAGTTATTGAACCAATAATCAGCAGGATATTTGTTGAATTGATACAGGTGCCGGGAGCTGAGGTTCCTTTGACGCTCAAGTTTCCCTGGTACGACTTTATTATCCTCGTATTCTCTACTGTAGCAATAACTGCTGCAGGTTATGTGATAAACGATTATTTTGACATTAAGACCGACCTGATCAATAAGGGAGAGGTTATTGTGGGTACAAAGATCCCAAGGCGGAGGGCAATGCTCTGGCATAACATACTTAACGCAGCAGGTGTGGCCGGCGGCTTTTATGTTTCATGGAAAGCAGGCTATTTCTGGCTGGGAATATTCTTTTTGATAGTATCCGGCCTCTTATACTTCTATTCGGCAAGCTACAAACGACAGTTTCTTGTCGGAAACCTGGTGGTCGCTTTGCTGACAGCAATTGTGCCGATGCTTGTTGCTGTTTTCGAATGGCCCTTCCTGTACAGGTATTATACCCAATACAGCGTAACACCGCCTGAGCTGAACCTAGTTTTTTACTGGGTCGGCGGATTTGCCCTGTTTGCATTTATTACTACACTTGCACGAGAGATAATCAAGGATATAGAAGACTTTGAAGGAGATAAAGCATATGGAAGAAATACTCTGCCGGTTGTTGCGGGAATAATTACATCCAGAATAGTTTCAGTCGTCCTGCTCCTGGCCACTGTTGTTCTGCTGTACCTTGTCTGGTACTTCTTCATCAACGACAGGATAACGTTGATTTATCTGACATTGACGGTCGTATTTCCGATTCTTTACATAATGTACCTCCTTATTGCAACCAGGACAAGGAAGCAACTGCATCTTGCAAGCAGTATTATGAAAATTGTTATGATATCAGGGATTCTTTATTCGGTTGTGGTAAAGCTTATCCTGGATAAGAATCTTGTCTGAAATGCCGGTCAGCTCCCTTAACAAATACCGTATAATACTGGCTTCCGGGTCGCCCAGAAGACAGGAACTCCTTAAAGGCCTTGGCCTTAAGTTTGTGACGGAAGTAAGCGACTGGAAGGAGGATTATCCGTCCGGACTTAAAGGTGCCGAAATTGCTGTGTACCTCGCCCGGAAAAAAGCTGATCATTTCAGGTATAGACTTGGAAAAGACGAGATTGTGATAACTGCCGATACAATAGTCTGGTGTGATGATGAACTGCTCGACAAGCCATCAGGCGAGGATGATGCAAAGCGTATACTGCGGAAGATTTCAGATAACACTCATGAGGTAATAACAGGGGTATGCCTTTTGTCGCAAGAAAAAGAATCTTGTTTTTCTTCTTCAACCCTAGTTACATTTACTGCCCTTACCGATGAGGAAATAGATTATTATACAGACAATTTCAAACCATACGACAAGGCGGGTGCGTATGGGATCCAGGAATGGATCGGAATTGCCGCCTGCAGCCGGATCGAAGGTTCTTATTTTAACGTTATGGGTCTTCCATCAGAGCAGCTTTATCATGAATTGTTGAAATTTGCAGGATAACACTGCGACATTATTCCGGGATATGCAGTCCGGAAAGAATCCAGGAACTTTTTTGTCCTGTTAATTGTAATTGCAACAAAAAGTATTGTGAAATTTTAAAGATATTTTTATGAGAAGGGCTATTTTAAATTTAATCCTCTTTCTAACAGTAATCCCGGTTTTTTCAACCGCTCCCGACGAGGGTATCTGGATACCTCTTCTGATCGAAAAATACAATATCCGGATAATGAAAGATAAAGGGTTCAGACTCTCGGCCGAGGATATTTACAGTGTGAACCGGGCTTGCATGAAGGATGCCGTTGTCAGTTTTAACGGCGGGTGTACTGCCGAACTGATTTCAGGCGAAGGTCTTCTTATAACAAATCATCATTGCGGCTACGGCCAGATCCAGGAACACTCAAGTCTTGAACATGATTACCTTACCGATGGATTCTGGGCAATGTCGAGGCAGGAAGAACTGCCAAACCCCGGTGTTACAGTGACATTGCTTAAATGGATGGAAGATGTTACAGAAAAGGTTCTTGCAGGTGTGATTGACGATATGGAGCCGGCCTCCAGGGAAAGAATAATCTCCTCGAATATAGCGGCAATAACTGCAGAAGCAGAAGGTTCATCAGGTTACAGGGCAGTTGTAAGACCATTCTTTATGGGGAACCAGTATTTCCTTTTCGTAAACGAGACCTTCAGGGATGTAAGGCTTGTGGGAGCGCCACCCTCGGCAATCGGAAAATTCGGTGGTGACACCGACAACTGGGTATGGCCCCGTCATACCGGTGATTTTTCCCTGTTCAGGGTATATGCAGGAAAGGATAACAAACCGGCTGAGTATTCAAAGGATAATGTGCCTTATAAGCCGGCATACTATTTCCCGATATCCCTGAGAGGAGTGAAAGAGGACGATTTTACAATGGTCTTCGGTTACCCTGGTTCCACATCACAATATGTTCCTTCATATCATATTGATATGGTAAAGAACCTTGTAAACCCTAAAATGATCGCCGTCAGAACACAAAAAATAGATATAATTGACGCTGCAATGAATTCAGATCCGCTCATCAGGATCCAGTACTCAGCCAAGAAGGCAGGAATCTCAAATTCGTGGAAGAAATGGATTGGTGAATTGCAGGGGCTTGAGAGGATGA